>WNGF01009561.1_pt1 | contig 11119 bp, 10 predicted proteins | sample 5400641 | NCBI WGS metagenome assembly WNGF01 (sample SAMN13153371, study PRJNA577476) | soil metagenome | isolation source: 80 cm soil or saprolite under grassland replicate 2 | place: USA:California | collected 2016-06-15 | reverse complement strand
CTTCCTGGATCTGTTCCTGAGCAATAACGGCAACAACCGGACCGGTTGGAAAAATGCCCGTTACGACCGCTTGATCCGTGAAGCCAATTTGCAGACCGACCTCGCTCGCCGGGCCGACTTGCTCCAAGAGGCCGAGAAGCTGCTCGTCCGCGAGGAAGTGCCGCTGATCCCGCTTTTTTTCTACAACGGCTTCAACTACTACAACCCGGAACGGATCCAGGGCGTCTACAACAACATCCTCGATCTCCATCCCATCAATGCCATCCGCAAAATCGACGATCCGACCCGTTCCAAGTCGGTGGCGCAACGCGGCCAGCCCGAGGGTGGAATGGCAGGGGACTAGTGATGAATGACCAATGGCCAATGACCAATGACCAATGAATGACCAAGCTCCAATGCCCAAGGAGCAGTCGACCGCGGCTCTATCTTCAGTGATGTCGCCGTGGCCATTGGGCGTTCATTGGTCATTGGTCATTGGTCATTGGTCATTCGTCAACGGTCATTGCGTCATCGCGTCGTTGCATCATTGCACCTAGCGCCCATGTACTTTCTGAAACGCCTCGCCTACCTCATTCCGCTGCTGCTGGTCATCAGTTTTCTGGCCTTTGCCCTGATGCATGCGGCGCCCGGTGGGCCTTTCGACAAGGAGCGGGCGCCCGCTTCGCCGGAGATCGAACGCAATCTCAAAGCCAAGTACCATCTCGATGAACCATGGCTCAAACAATACGCGCGCTATCTTGGCGGCTTGCTCCATGGCGACTTCGGGCCCTCGCTGAAATACCGCAACCACACCGTGACCGACATCATCGCGCAGGCGCTGCCGGTGTCCGCTTCCCTCGGGTCCCTGGCCTTTTGCCTGGCCATCGGCCTGGGCATTCCCTGGGGGGTGCTCCTGGCGGTGCGGCGCGGTCAGTGGGCCGATTACGGCTGGGGCCTGCTCGCGCTGCTGATGGTTTGTATTCCCGGGTTGGTTCTGGGGCCGTTGCTCGTGCTGGCCTTCGCCGTGCACTGGCATTTGTTCCCCGTCGCGCTCTGGGCGTCCGCCCGCCACGCCGTCCTGCCCATGCTCACCCTGGGCCTGTTCTTCGCCGGGCGCGTCGCCCGCCTGATGCGCGAGAGCATGACGACCACGCTCCAGGCCGAGTTCATTACCGCCGCGCGGGCCAAGGGTCTCGGCGAAGGGACAATTTTGATGAAACACGCCCTGCGCCTGGCCGTGCTGCCCATCGTCTCCTATGCCGGACCGATGCTGGCGGATCTCCTCACGGGATCGTTCGTGGTGGAAAGCATTTTTCAGATACCCGGCCTGGGTGGATTCTTCATCAACAGCTCTTTCAACGCGGACTACCCGATGCTGATGGGGTTGGTCCTGCTCTATGCGACCTTGCTGGTGCTGCTCAACCTGCTGGTGGACCTGCTTTACGTTTTTCTGGATCGAAGGGTCAAGTATGACTGAAGCCCTCACTCCGAACCAGCGCGCCTGGCGGCGCTTCCGCCGCAACAAGCCGGCGGTGATCAGCTCGGCCTTTCTCGCGATGCTCGTTCTGCTGGTGGTGCTCTGGCCACGGCTCGCGCCCTACGCGCCGAACGCCACATCGGACGCGCAATTCGAACCGCCGGGGCCGGCGCACTGGTTCGGCACCGACGTTCATGGGCGTGATTTGTTGACGCGCGTGTTTTATGGCGCGCGCATCTCGCTGTTGGTCGGCGTGGTGGGAGCCGGGGTGGCACTGGTCATCGGAGTGACGTGGGGCGCGGTCGCCGGCTATGCGGGCGGGCGGCTCGACAGTGTGATGATGCGGTTGGTTGATATCCTATATTCGCTGCCGTCGATTATCTTCGTGATGGTGTTGCTCACCACGCTCAATCGTGGCGCCAAGGTCTGGCTGAGCCGGTTGCCGGGACCACTTGCCCCCAAACTGGCCGCTTCTGCTCCGCTGCTGTTTCTTTTCGCCGGGCTGGGGGCCGTCTCGTGGCTGACCATGGCCCGGATTGTCCGCGGGCAAGTCTTATCGCTGCGGACGCGGCCGTTTGTTGACGCCAGCCGCGCCCTCGGCGCCAGGCCGATCTCCATCCTCTGGCATCACATCCTGCCGAACGTCTGGGGCATCGTGATCGTCTATCTGACGCTCACCGTGCCGTCGGTTGTCCTCTACGAATCGTTCCTGAGCTACCTCGGCCTGGGCATCCAGCCGCCGATGGCCAGTTGGGGTTCGCTGGTGGCCGAAGGCGCCGGGCAACTGAATCCCATCCGCATCTACTGGTGGCTGATTGTTTTTCCCGCTTCGCTGCTGGTGTCAACGCTCCTGGCGTTGAACTTCCTGGGGGACGGACTGCGGGATGCGTTTGATCCGCGGGGCCAGGCCTGAGACCGCGCGAATCACGGGGCGGGCGGGCGACGCATCTTGCCGTGGAATTAAAACTTTGCACTTGAGGGAAGCGACCTCGTTTGGCTTAATCGCGCACCCTTTTGGGCGGAATCGCGATGGTAGGTTACCCAAGTGGCCAACGGGGGCAGACTGTAAATCTGCTGGCTTATGCCTACGCTGGTTCGAATCCAGCACCTACCACCACTTCAACGGACGCGGACGATGGCCATCGGAAGATTGTAATTGATCGATCCTTTCCGCCAGATTGAAGCCATGAACGCCACGCGATGCTTTGCCCGGAGATTGCCCATCCTTTTCCTGCTCGTGGTTCTCCTGCCGAACAGAGCGTGCCTGGGCGCTGATGAACAACACGCCGGCACCGCCAAGGTGCAGGGCATCCTGGGCCAGGCGCAATACTCCAGGAACTCCGGTCCGTTCGCGCCGCTCGGCCCAGGCATGGTGTTGCAGCCGGGCGACGTCGTCCAGACGGCGACGGGATCCGCCGTCGATCTCTACCTGGTCGAAGGGCCAGGGGCACTGCGCTTGACCGAAAGCTCCACGCTGATCCTCGAAAAGCTGTCCGTCGCCGACGAGAAGGCGGGCGAAAAATTCCAGGTGCTGTTGAATTTGCAGAGCGGTGAATTGCTGGGCCTTTCGAAGACCGTCTCGTCGGACTCCCGGTTCGAGATTAAGGTTCCGAACGGACTCGCCCAGGTCCTCCGGGGCCGGTTTCGCGTCGATGCGCGAGGCTATCTTGTCCTCGTCGATGGCAAAGCGCTCTTTGCCCACATCCCGGCCGAAGGGGCGCCCGTGGTGCATACCTTGACGGCGCCGCCCGCGGTTTATTTTTCTCCGGCGGGCGGAGTCCAGCCCGCGCCACGCGCGCTGGAGCGCGAGGTCGTCAACCAGATGCGCTCGAAATTACCCCGCCGCTAGAGCAAATTAACTAAAACCGTGGCCACAAAAGGTAAAAGGATCTTTGCGTTCTTTGTGTTCTTTTGCGGCCAAATGAGCGGCTAGAGACTTCATGAAAACGCTCCAGGCGGCTTGAACACTCCGGGGCTGAAAGGTTGCGCCCGCCGCTCCTCGTCTGGCGGCTGGTCGTGCCCTGGGGCGCACACTTGCCGCCTGAAGGCGGGACTACATACGGGCGGCTCAAGCCCCCGGGCACTTGGCGACCGGCTCGACCATAATCATCTCCGCCAAAGGGGTGCTCAACGCCAGGCGCGCGTTGCAGACCAGGCAAATGACGTTGGCCTGCGTGGCCAGCAGCTTGATCAGCTGGTCTTCGCAAATTCCGATCTCACGCAACCGCCGCGCCGTGCTGGGGTCGGCGCGCAGCTCTTTGATGCGGACCGCCACGCCGGCCTTCATTTGGTTCAGCGGACAGAACGTGTTGTCGCAGCCGGCGGAAGCAGGCGGCACGGGCGAGGAATCAAAACCGAAGCTCATCATCTTGGAGGGCACCATCGTTGTCCGGACCCTGCCTCGCTCCACGCTATTTGTTCATCCCTGGCCATTTCTTGCGGCCATCCCCATTCAGGCCAAAACCCAGCCCGGTTCAATTTCAGCGTCGAGGGGTGTGGGTTGGACAGATTTCAACAGCTTTCTTTCCGCGACGATACCGATCATCGCCGCGTTGTCGGTGCACAAGGTCGGCTCAGCCAGACGGAGGGCGATCCCCTCGCGCTGGCAAGCCGCCGCCAGTTCCCGGCGCAGGGACCGGTTGCAAGCCACCCCGCCGGAGGCAGTGACGCAACGGGCGCCAACCTGGCGGGCGGCGCGCAGCGTCTTAATGACGAGCGTTTCGACGATGGCCGCCTGCACACTGGCGCAAAGATCGCGAAGCGCGGGCCCGTGGTTGAGCAGCCCGCGATTTCGCTCGAGAAAGTAGCGCACCGCGGTTTTGAGGCCGGCGAAGCTGAAGTTGTGGTTGGGTTCGCGCAGCAACGGGCGGGGAAAATCGTAAGCCGCGGGATTCCCCTCGGCGGCCAGCCGGTCCATCCTGGGACCACCCGGATAGGGGAGGCCCATGAGCTTGCCGACCTTGTCGAAGCATTCACCGGCGGCGTCATCCAGGGTCGAGCCGAGAACGTGGTGCTGCAGCTCGGCGCGGACGTGAACCAGCAAGGTGTGTCCGCCGCTCACGATCAGGGAGACATTGGGTTGAAAGTTCGCGAAATCCGCCGAAGGAGGATCACCGCAGACCCACGGCGAATACAAGTGCGCCTCGTGGTGGTGAATGCCGAGGAATGGTTTGCGCAGGGCAAAAGCCAGGCCCTGGGCGGCATTGAAACCGACCATGAGGGCGTTCGGCAGACCGGGCCCTTGCGTGGCGGCGATCGCGCTAAGCTCGGCGGGGCTGACGTGGGCGGCCCGCCAGGCCGCCTGCGTCACCGGCATCCAGTTACGCAGATGTTCACGCGTAGCCAATTCCGGCACCACCCCGCCGTATTCGGCGTGCAGTTGGATCTGCGAGGCAACCATGTTGGAGAGCACCCTGCCCTCTCGGACGACTGCGACGCTGGTTTCATCGCACGACGTTTCGACGGCGAGGAGAGTCAGAGGAGCGTGCGACACACATTTTGCCTTCTTTTACTGCAGCGATGCCCTGGGGTGATCCGCCCGACGGCTAAAACCGATCGACGGCGAAACGGTCGCGTCGCCCGCGTTTCACCAAGGGTTAGTCAGCCTTCGAAGTCTGCTTCGCGGCCACTTTTTCTCCCCGGCCCGGCGGGCGCTTTTCCCGGTCCGGCGCGACCGCGCGCTTGGTGTAAAGCGAGATTCCTTTGAGCAGATCCATCGCCCGTTCGAGCTGCGAATCGCGGGCGTTTTTCACCCGGTCCTGGTCCTTCTCCGGCAACGACTCGATGCCACCCGGAGTGCGCTTGAGCAGCACGTCGCGCATTTCCTCGTCGCTCATCGGAACGAGGATGTCGGGAGTGATGCCGTGCTCATGAATCACCTTGTGACTCGGAGTATAATATTTGGCCGTGGTCAGGCGTAAGGCAGAGCCGTCCTGCAAGGGGAGGATGCTTTGCACGGAGCCTTTGCCGAAGGTTTGTTCGCCCACCACGATGGCTTTGCAGACGTGCAGCGACGTGGCATCCTGCAAACATCCCGCCACAATCTCGGAGGCGCTGGCGCTACCGTTGTTCACCAACACCACCATGGGGAAAGCCGGATGTTTGCCCCGCCCCCGGCCGCGGTAGGTGGATTTGGTTTTGGCGTCGCGACCTTCGGTCGAGACAATCAGCTGTCCGGCCGGCAGGAACTTCTCGCAAACTTGCACCGCCTGATCAAGGAGCCCGCCGGGGTTGTCACGCAAATCGAGTATGACCGATTCGGTCCCCTGGGATTCCAACCTCTCCAACGCCTCCTCCAGGTCAGTGGCGGTCGCTTCACCGAACTGGACCAGGCGCACGTAGCCAACGCTGTTCTCGCTCAGGGGAAACTCCCGCCGACCGTCGATGTCCTTGACCGTATCCACCTTGATTTTGGCGCGTGTGAGCGTGTAGTCCTTGAATTGAGCGGTCGAAGGACGATAAATGGTGATGGTCACCTCCGTGTCGGGCAGCCCGCGTAAACGCTTCACGGCTTCATTCAGACTCAGTTTCTCAGTGCTCTTGCCGTCGATCTTGACGATGCGGTCGCCCGTCAGGATCCCGGCCCGGAACCCCGGCGTGTCTTCCATGGGCGCGACGACGGTGATGTAATTGTCCTTGGTGGAGATGACGATGCCCACTCCCCCGAACTCGCCCTGAGTGTCCTTCTTCAGGTCATCGTACTTGGTCGGTTCCATGAACTCGCTATGCGGGTCGAGGGTGTTGAGCATCCCTTTCAGCGCCCCGTAAATGAGATCCTGGTAGCTCAGTTTGTCGCCGTCCACGTATTCCTGCCGCACGCGATCGAGCACGGTCGAGAACAGCCGGAGATTCGGAAGTGCGTCGTCCTTCTCGGCAGCCTGGACGTTGGTGAAATAGATCTGGGCGCCGACAAAAAGGTTAACGGACAAAATCCCCAGCAGGATCCCGTAGAGAACACGTCGTTTCATATCAGACTCAATTCAATTCGCCGCATACTAAAGCGGCAGGGGTGGGTTGGCAAGAGTTGCCTCGGCCATTTGGGTGCTCGAGCATTGCAGGATATCCAGACATTCGCATGCTGGTCAATTATTTCCCTCTGTCGATCCGCCGCTCCGGCACGTTCGTCCTGACGCGGCCGACACCAGAGTCCTGGTCACCCTTTCCTTCCAAGTCATTGGACACCTGCAAATTGCCATTGCACCGACTGAGACAGTTTCCGGCTGTGGTGACGGCCATTGCGTCGTAAACAATGGCGGGCCAGAAGCCGGGTCCGGCCGACACGTGCGTCACAGCAACAACCAGTCCAGCGAACGCGGGATGGATCGACGCCGGCTTTAGGGTTCATGAGCCTTTGAGAGCAATGCCAATTCCCGGCCAGACGACCCATCCTGCTCGTCACAGATACTTTTCCAGGAGAGGGCGCAGTTCTTTCACCGTTCTGGCCGGCCAAAATCTCCGGTCGGTCATGATGGCATTTTTGAGAGCCGAATGGCAGGGCCAGGTTGGCGCTTTGGGGATTTGCGGAATGAGATGGGCAAGGACGGCTTTGGCTTGTTCCGCATTCTTTTGGAGATTTTGGATGACCAGGTCGACGGTGACGTGCTCCTCGTCTGCTTTCCAGCAATCGTAATCGGTGATCATCGCCATGGTGGCATAGGCGATTTCCGCTTCGCGGGCGCATTTTGCTTCACCCAGGTTGGTCATGCCGACTACCTCAAGACCGGCTTTGTGATTGGCGATGGACTCGGCGCGGGTGCTGAAAGCCGGGCCTTCCATGTTCACATAGGTGCCGCCGTTGTGCACGCGTCGATTCAAGGCGCTGGCGCTTTCCAGCAGCAATATGCGCAGCTCCTCACAAATTGGATCGGCAAAGGCAATATGCGCCACGATGCCCCGGCCGAAGAAGGTGTGCTCGAAACTGCGCTTGGTCCGGTCCAGGAACTGGTCCGGCAGGACGACGTCGCAAGGACGATATTTGTTCTGGAGCGAGCCGACTGCGCTCACGCTGATGATCCAGGCCACGCCAAGCTTCTTCATCGCCCAGATGTTCGCGCGGTGGTTCAATTCGCTGGGCAGCAGCCGGTGACCGCGTCCGTGGCGCGGCAGGAACACCACCTCTCGTCCCCGCAGCGTGCCGGTCAGCAATTCGTCGGAAGGCGGGCCAAAGGGTGTTTTGACCCGGATCCATTTTTGACCCGTGAAGCCGTCAATGTGATAAAGCCCGCTACCCCCGATGATGCCGATTCGATATTTTGCCGTAGTCGCCATATTGCGTCGATCTTGGCCGCCATCGTATCGGCCAGGCGGGGAATTGGCCAATCTTTGTTGCATCGCACCGGCCGGAAATTTGGTGTCACGGGCAAAGGCACTCCGTGGCTGCCTGCCGCACGCTTACTGGTGGCGCTCTGGCGAGACGCGAACGTCCCCCTTAAAACCAGTGGAAGAACATCGCGGAACCCCTTGGCCAGCGATGGACGATCAGTTCCGGGCCGGCATCTGGACCCGCTGGACCCGCTGGACCGCGAAACAAATCAATTCCAACGCCGTCTTCAGGTCCAGTTTCTCCTTGATGTGCAGGCGATGGGCTTCGACGGTCTTCACGCTCAAGTGGAGCCTCTCCGCGATTTCGCGCGTGGCCTTGCCCTGTCCGATGAGTTGGAAGATCTCGAATTCGCGGTCGGTCAATTTCTCGACCGAAGAACTGCCCGCCGCATCGCAGGCGCCCGAGCAAACCGCCAGAATGCGAGTCAGCATTTTTTCGCTGACATAAATGTGTCCCGCCAGCACATGGCGAATGGCCTCCAACAGTTTCTTGCCACTCTCCTGCTTCATGATGTAGCCACGGGCGCCGGCGCGCAGGATGCGCTCGGCATAAAGGGATTCATCGTGCAGGGAGACGACCAGCACGCGCAGCCCCGGATGCAGCGCCTGGACATCTTTGAGGAATTCGAATCCGTTCTTATCGGGCAGGGTGATGTCGGCGAGCACCAGGTCCGGCCTCAACCGGGCGATGGCGTCCATGGCCTGTTGCGCGCTTTCGGCCTCGCCGCAGACGGTGAGGTCCGGCTCGTTGTCGATCGACCAGCCCACTTCCCGGCGCATCCTTGCATGATCATCGACCAGCAAAATTCTGGCCGGCAGGAGCGCCTCCTTTTTTCGCGGCGAGCTCACGGTCTGGGCGGTCGCGCGATACCCGGGGTGAGCAACGCGCAAACCAGACTCGTGCCGCCGTCCAGGTCCCGCTGGAGGGCGAGGGAGCCGCCGATAATCCCGGCCCGATATTGCATGATGCGCAGGCCCCTGACCTGATCGGCCGGCAAGGTGGCGGGCAAACTGACGCCGTTGTCCTTCACGATGAGAAAGGTACGGTCGCCCGTGGAGCGGAGGTGGATGGAGACCTTCTCGGCTTTGCCGTGCTGAATGGCGTTGGCGAGGGCTTGCTGGGCGATACGATAGAGGTGGGTGGCCACGGCGTGGTTAAAGACCACAACGGGCGGCTCACACTCGAATCGGCAGGCGACGCGGAAAGTCTGTTCGACGTTGGCGGCCAGTTGGCTGAGTGCCCCGGGCAGGTCTTCGCATCCCAACACCGCCGGGTTCAGTCCTCGCGCCAGCAGGCGGGTCTGGTGGATGGCTTCACGAACGTGACAGGCGATATCACCCAGGCTGCCGGCCGCGTTCCGGGTTTCCTTGGCGCGGGCCCCGGCCAGCCTCCTTTCCAGGGCACGGATCATCAGCTCGATCCCCGCCAGTTGCTGCCCGAGGCCCTCGTGCAGGCCCTGCCCGATGCATCGTTGCTCACGGTCACTGATTTCGAGCACTTCCAATTCAAGGTGCCGGCGCTCCGTGATGTCCCGCACGATCCCAGTGAACAGCCGCTTCTCGGGCAGGATCACTTCGCTGACCGACAGTTCCATGGGAAAGACGGAATCATCTTTTCGTTTCCCGACGACTTCGCGGCCGATGCCGATGATCCTGGCGGGGCCTTCCCGGGCGTCGTTTGCGAAGCAAGCTTCGTGCTCCTCGTGATAAGGAGGGAGCATGAGACGGCCAAGCTTCTGTCCGATCAACTCCACCGCGTGATAGCCAAAGATGGCTTCCGCGTCCGGGTTGACGGATTCGATGATGCCCCGCTCGCTGATCGTGATTACCCCGACCACGGCCGTTCGCAAAAAGGCGTGGAGCCGCTCCTCGCTATCGCGGAGAAAGGCCTTCGCACTTTTGAGGCCGGCTGGTCCCTCGCGGGAGTTCTGATCGCGGACATTCACGCGCGCAGTAACAGGTTTGCGCAATTCAACGGCGGGTCCCGACGATGAAGTCGGGGAGGAGGCCGAGACGTGCTCCTTCACGGTCCGAACAGGTGGTCGCCATGTTCCCTCGGTGGCTGGCGGAGGAACTTCCCCGGCATCTGATAGGAATAAAACCAGGGGCGGTCGGCTCTTTTCCGCGCTTTCGGTGCGAAGCGATTCACGGATACGCGCCATTCCTCGGTCAGCCAGGACATGTTCCTGAATTGGGTAGGGGCTGGCTGGTGGCAAAAGAAATTGCCGGCGCGCCGCAGGCCCGGGGGTAGCCCACCCAAACGCGCGGACAGCCCGGTCGGGTCACCCAAAGCGAGTTCGTCGCTCTCATGGCCTTCGCCACAGGCGCGGCCCGACGTCAGGTTCTTGTTCACATTCATGCTCGGCTGCCTTTCTCGTTTTGCTCCGACAAGTCGCCAGAGTTGATCTGCCTCGTCCAAAATTACGCGAAGGCGCGGACGCCAGCAATTGGAGCCGCCCCTAAACGTGCCCAGTCAGATCGAAGTAAGGAGGCTAAGGGAATCCATTAGCTCGGACTGAGGTGCGGCAAAGCGATCGAGCGGAGCCAGGTGCCAGAATTTGCCGGGCGAAGGCAGCGGGCCAGGGGTCGTTGTGAACCGGGGCCAGGTGACCTGCCGCGAGTGCCGCCCCAGGAGCGCAGCGTCAGAACCGGCGCGAACGATCGCTCAATTCGAGAAGTCGATTCCGCAGTTCGTAATGTCGGAAATCGGCCCCCGGGCCATATCCATCTTAAGCGCTCGACGAATGAGCTTGCCCTGAACCCGGCGTGGGGCAAAGTATGTTCCCGTTGAAACGGAACGCGCGAGGTTGGCGAATGGAATGATTGCCGCTTCGAACTCGGGTCGGCTTTGCCACGTTGGGTCATGCAGCTTCCCATTGCAGCACGCGAAGGCATGGTTGACCGCGCCGTTACACCTGCAGATTGTTGTGGTTAATCTTGGGCACCCATAGCTCAATTGGATAGAGCATCTGACTACGGATTCAAAAAAGGCGGTTAGCCCATTTTTCTTCACTCATTCGCACGTTACAAAACCCTGTAAACACGCGGGATGTTCGCGTTTTCGCTCTTTCCATGTTATCTGATTTCCGCTCAAAAAACGTCCTCCAGTATCAGATGGCAGTATCAGATTTAGGGGTGCGATTTCGAGGCGACCCGCTGGCCGCGCCCACTCTCAGCGGCACGTGAATGTGAACCGCGCCGCCAGTTTCCACCCCGCACCGCGTCGTCGCGGATGCCACCTTCGCCCTCAACTTCCTGGACTCCCCGCAACCGAAGGGCACCGGCTAGTTCTTCCTCGAAGGCTAGCGCGCCACGATACCCGTGCATCGGCGAAGCACTCGG
>WNGF01009557.1_pt1 | contig 11120 bp, 14 predicted proteins | sample 5400641 | NCBI WGS metagenome assembly WNGF01 (sample SAMN13153371, study PRJNA577476) | soil metagenome | isolation source: 80 cm soil or saprolite under grassland replicate 2 | place: USA:California | collected 2016-06-15 | reverse complement strand
TACTCATCTTGATCTCGAACAGGCGCCTTCAGCTTGACCCGATCACGCAGGAACTTGCCAATCTTGGTCTGCCGTTCGACCCGCCAGGTGGACAGGCGGTTCGAGATGAAGACAGCATACGAGCAGCCTATTCAATCTTGAGAATCGTAAGGGATCAAGTCGCGAACGAGCCTGACTACGTTGCTCATCGAGCAGTCTTGGCGCAGCTGCATGGCGTCGGGGCTAACACGGGCCGGGCTGTTGGAGATCTCTGCGTTGCTAACAATCAGAACTTTCGTGAACTCTTCTACCTTCCTGCAATACCGCATTGGTTAAACGCAAGGCCGGCCACGGCTGTGGGAAGGGTTCGCGCCATTGTCCAGCAGTTCGCAGGCTGGATCCTTCAGGACACGATCGGCGCGCGCGCCGGCGATATCGCCCAAGTACTATCTGGGATCGTCTTCGCCGGCGCGGCACAAGCTGGCACGTACGTCGGCTCGTGGAACGCGTTTGCGGCTGCGCTTCCGCCCGACATGACCCTTGAGGAGGTGCTTCAGTTCCTAGCTGCCGACGATGAGGCGGAGCAGCGGCAGGTGCTCGAAACCGTCAATACGCGCCTCGGGGTGGAGGACGGACACGGGGAAGCTCAGCCGAGGAGAATTCGGATCTTGACCATGCATGGCGCGAAGGGGTTGAGCGGGAAGGTCGTATTCATTCCTTCGGCGGAGCAGGGAATCATGCCCAGTCTCCGCGCTATCCATGCGGTGGGACTATTGAATGAGCAGCGACGCTTGTTCTACGTCTCGATCACACGTGCCAAGGCCGCATGCGTCGTGAGCCACGCGACCCTGCACACGGGGGCATCGGCGTTCTTGATTCAACAGCAGCCGCAGGTAAGACTGCCACGATCGCAGTTTATCAACGAGATGGGTGTTCCGAGCGTAAACAGGGTCGCCGCCCTGACTGGAGCAGAGGCGACGCGGATTGTAGCGGACGTCAATAATCTGTGAGGGGCAACGAAGGGGCGCTCAACTGATGCCACGTAAGTCGCGGATGATCCAGCTCGTGCTCAGGGCCGAGCCGAAGTCGAGAGACAGCGTCACCCTGTTGAACATGAGCGGCTTCCTCTATGACTTTAACTTGCTCTACGAGATCACTCGACTGGCCGTCGACTCGAAGTACGAAGACTTTCACTTCTCGCCGGCCGCCTACTATCGACAAGGGCGGCCATTACGCACGGCAGATCGGTTGCAAGTGAGACGCGTCATTTATGGATCGCCTTTAGAAGTCGTGGCGGTGGTCGGAGCCGTCGGGGGTTCGGCGGTCGCAGTCGCGACAGCGGTCTGGTTGATCGTCCAAGCAGTAGAGAAGATCGCCAACTTTCACCTGAACAGAAAGAAGCTGAGGGCGGAACTTGCGAAGCTCGAGCGCGAGGAGCACCAAAGCGAAGCAACGCCGAACACGGAACGTGTCAAGCAACTGCTAGAGCGACGCGAAGCGCTCGAGATGTACGAGAACGTTATCCGCCGACTGTCTGATGCGGATATCCGTGTCATTGAAATCTCGGTTCGGATTGTACGAGGCGACTCTCACAAGCTGTAGTTCTGCCTCCGGCGGACTGGCGAAGAGGACGGTGGCGAGTCGCCTTGGATGTCTGAGGTGCGCTGTCCACCGTGCGGCCACCAACACCAAAGGCGGGGCCGGGCCAGGCTGCGGAGCGTCCTTCCGAAATCAGATGTCACTGTGACACACGCTTTTAAATCTCGGATCACGCGCGAGACCTTGTACGAGACGGTCTGGTGGGGGCCGGGTTTCACGGCTTGCTGAGAAGTGCGCCATGTCCGTCGGCCTGAAGAAGCTTTGTCGGCGAGTCGATGTGCCGGTACCTCCCGTCCGAGACGGGCGGCGGGAAGGTGTACGGTCGGGCGCCAGGCCTTAAAGGGGGGGGAAGGTCTATCGAGGCTTTCTTTTCGCAGCAGGCTTTCGGATTGACGTACGCCGCCTGACGATTTCGGCAGTGCGCGGGCGGGCTGAAGTGAGAGGGCGTTTGACCTGCTGTTCCAGAAAGTATCGAAGGACATCTTGCCGGCTCTTGCCTTCGAGTTCCTCTCTGAGGCGCTGAATTGCTGTTTGGACAACGAGGGAGCGGTTCGCTTTACTGTATCCGGCGAGAGCTAGTTCTTCGGCGGCTCTGTCCACGATTTCCGCTTGATCCGAGTAGAGACTGACAGAAACTACCTTGTAGCCCTTGGCCGTGTTGGCGCCGCGCTTGGTCATTCCTTCTGTTTCCGACCTCTCGAAGACTTCCCTGTGCGCGCTACGACGGGGCATCTTTGTCGACCTCCGTAGAGCTTCATAGTGCTTCATAAGTACCCGCCGCAACGTCTGTTCTTGCAGACCCTGGGTGTTGATGTTTGGAAGGGTTCATAACACTATAGGCGGTATTTCGCCGTTGCGAACCGGCAATCGCGCTGGTAATGTGAGGGGCTCCACGAGGTGGCCCGAGCCTCGCAGGAAAGGAGCGGCAGCACCGACGATGGCGCAGCACGTTCGTTCCGATTCGCTCCAACGCATTCGCCGTTTACTCGCCACGTGGCCTACGCACGTCGGATACCTGTCTCTCCCGCTGGAGATCCTGCGCATTTCAAATCGGGCGAAAGGAAACATAGACGAGCCATGACGCAGGTGCGCGGAACCGCCGAGCCTACTGCCGCGATCATCGCGAAGCGTGGTGTAGCGAGAATCGTAGACTGAAGGAGAAGAAATGGCGAAATCAACGGTCGCGACGAACGGAACTTCGAAGGTGCGATTCATCATGCTCGAGGCCGACGGAGACATCAGGGAGATCACGCAGGCGATCACGCAGGCCCTCCGGCCGGTGCAGCCGCTCGCGCGTCCGCATGCTGCGATCGCGGCGCGAGTGAGCCCGCAGGGGTCGGAGCCGCAAGAGACTGAGCCCGAGCCCGACGACCCTTCAGCCGACCTCGTTGCCGAGGAGGCGAACGGTTTGGCAAAGCCGCGTACGCGTCGGATTTCGAGCCCGAAGGTCCTAGATGTCGACCTGAACAGTGGCGAGATGCCGTTCGAGAAGTTCGCCAAAGAAAGGAATCCGGAGGAGGCGCTCAAGCGCTACCTGCTTGTGGCGTATTGGTTCAAGAAGTTCCGCGAGGTCGACACAATCACGGCGGCCCACGTGTACACCTGCTACAAGAAGATGGGCTGGGGGACAGACATCAAGGACTTCGCGCAGCCGCTCCGCGATCTCGCACGATCGGGGCGCGGGACGATGAAGTCCGGCGCGTTCGTAATCAACCACATCGGCGAGGACTTCGCCGAAAAGATGACGACGGAGTAAGGTCGTGCAGCTCGGGGATTTGCGACAGCAGGTGACGGACTTCGACACCCTGTCGCATCCCGAGCGGATCAAACTGTTCGCATGGTTTCTGCATTCCCAGGAGAGCCGTGAAAGGGTCGACGCCGAGGCGATCAGAAGGTGTTACGACAAGCTCCACCTGAAACCTCCCAACGTGAGCCGCGACCTCGCTCGTCTCGCGGGGCGGACGCCGCCCGAACTTCTTCGGGACGCGACGGGCTATCGGCTCGAGGCGCGCGTGCGCGCTGATTTCGAAGCCAAGTATGGCGATCTCCAAAGCAGCATCGCGGTCGCGAAGCTTCTCGCCGAGCTGCCATCGAAAATCCCGAGTCTCGATGAGAGTAACTTCCTGCGCGAGGCGCTGTCCTGTTACAAGGTCAGAGCGTTCCGCGCGACGATCGTGATGGTCTGGAACCTCGCCTTCGACCACCTATTGCGCTGGCTGCTCGCCGACACTGCCCGGCTCCAGACGTTCAATGCGCGCATCGGCACCCGCTACCAGAGGAAGAAAGACATTAAGATAACGGCGTTCGAGGACTTCGAGGAACTGAAGGAGTCGGAGATCATCGAGATCGCGAGCTCGGCTGGTCTGCTAACAGGCGGTATCACGAAGGTGCTGCGCGAGAAGCTCGACCGCCGGAACATGGCGGCGCACCCCTCATCGGTGGTGGTGCTGCAGTATCAGGCCGATGACGCGATCAGTGATCTCGCGCACAACGTCGTGCTCCGATTACAGTGAGCGACTGAGAACGCCGCACAGCGCTACGCGCTGTCCCGGGTCGTAGCGGAGGAACGTACTTTCTTCCCCGCCTTGTCGGCACGGCCAGGGCGATGGAGATGATCCTGCTCGCCGACATCCTCGACGCCCAGGAAGCGCTGCGGATCGGCCTCGTGAATCGCGTGGTTCCCGCGGACCAGCTCGAGAACGAGACGCTGAAGCTCGCCGAGCGGCTGGCTCAGGGTCCGACCGTGGCGTATGGGCTGGCCAAGACGGGGCTCTACCAGGGGCTCGGCATGTCGCTCGAGGATGTCCTGAACATGGAGGCACGCAACCAGGCGATCGCCGTCCGCACCCCGGACCGCGCGGAAGGCGTCGCCGCCTTCCTCGAGAAACGACCGCCGCGCTTCACGGGGCGCCGCTCGCGTGCCTGATTCCTTCCGTCCACATGTCCTGTATCACGTTGTCGACATTGACGTCGCGTCAGGGCGGCCCATATGCTGGGGTCATGCCACGGCTCGAGCCCCGCGAACGGTGATGTCCGACCACGCGCTGCTCGCCTTCATGATGGTGGGCGGGTTCACGCTCCAGATCGCCGGGCTGGTGATTCTCGCGGTGTATCTGAGCGCTCAGCTCAGGCGGACGACGGACATCGCACGCGCCGTCGGCGCTCTCGTGATCCAGGAGACCGACAAGATCCGCGCCCTGCTCGGCAGCCGCTGACGATCAGTTCGGGCCGCCGCGTCGCCCGCAACGGCCGGTACATGCTTCGATCTTGAGCGAAGGATGAAGCGGAGGTGGCCATGCTCGAGGGGAAGACGCGCATCCCGCCGGTCGATGTCGAGGCGCTCCCGGACGACCTGCGCGAAACGCTCGAGGAGCAGCGCAAGCTCCGGAGCGCGCCGCGCTATCCGTACCTCTTCTGCGCGCGCAACGCGGCGTACTTCCGCGCCGCGAAGGCGATGTGGGCCGCCCTCCAACAAGAAACGACGCGCGTGCCCGGTACGCTCAGGGCGCTGCTCAACCGTGGCGTCGCGTGGTGGAACGGCTGCGAGTTCTGACAGGACGTCAATGCTGCTGTGGGCAGCAGGCTCGGCGTTCCGACGGAGAAGATCGAGGCGCTCAACGACTACGCGCAGAGCCCGCTCTTCAGCGACGCGGAGAAGGTGGCGCTCGAATACGCCGACGCGATCACGGACACGCGCCGCGACGTCGACGACGAGCTGTTCGCGCGCGTGCAACGGCACTACGACGACGACACCATCGCGGGGCTGACGATGATCATCGCGTGGGAGAACTCGTCCTCGCGCTTCAACCGGGCGTTCCGCATCCCCTCGCAAGGGTTCTGGAAGCCGTAACCGCCGATGGCCGGCTTCGGAGGATTTCGACCCGCTGCGTTCCGGTTCCTGCGAGATCTGACGCGGAACAACGACAAGGCCTGGTTCGAGGCCAACCGTGACGTCTATGAGCGGGAGGTGCGGGACCCGATGCGCCTGCTCGTCGAGACTCTCCACACCGAGCTGGGCTCCATCGCGCCCGAGATCGTCGGCGACCCCAAGCGCTCGATGTTCCGGATCCACCGCGACCTCCGCTTCTCCAAGAACAAGTCTCCCTACAAGACCAACGCTGGAGCCTGGCTCTATCACCGCGATGCCGGGCGCAAGGTGGGCCGCGTGGACGAGGGCGGGGGAGCTGGATTCTACTTTCACATCGACCCCACGACCTGCTTCATGGCCGGCGGCCTCTGGATGCCCGCTCGGCCCGCGCTCCTGCGCATCCGTGAGGCGATCGCCGCCCAGCCCACCGCTCTGGCGCGGCTCACGAGCGCGCCGGGATTCCGGCGGCGATTCGACGGCTTGAGCGAGGAGGCGAAGCTCCGCCGGGTTCCCCGGGATTTCCCGCCCGATCACCCCGCGGCCGAGTGGCTGAAGCTCCAGTCGTTCACGGCTCGGGCCTCGATCGAGCCGAGCGTGGTCACGAGCCCGCGCTTGGTCGATCGCCTGTGCCGGGACTTCGAGCTGCTCGTGCCCCTGGTGCGCTGGCTCAATCGCGCGCTCGGCTACCAACCGGCGAAGGCGCGGCGGTGAGGGAGGTCTCATGAACGGCATGAGAGGTCAGTGGTGCGGTTGGGCATTCACAACTCGTCCCGGCGCGTCGCGGATTGAAAACAGGGGTTCGAATCCCGTTGGGGCCACCACTTGAATTACAAGCAGTTACATCGAATTAGTTTTCGGCCCCTCCCGTCGCCGCACGAGTACACGTCGGCAGTACCGAAGCGCTCATCGCATCATCTTCTTGTTTCAAGACGCATTGCAGTGAGCAGCGAATCACTACCCGGGGGGGACGGGACTGAAACAGTGGAACCAGTCCTGCTGCCAGTCTCTTCTCTTTTCGGTCCGAGGGAGGGGATATTTCCCTAGCTGGCGATTGCCGCGCGGACGTCATCCTTATCGACTTCAGGACGTGATCGACCTCGTGCGGGATCAGGGCGCGGTCGGAATGGCCTCAAGGCGCGCCGGAACGCTCTTGTGCCCCGGCGTGCCGACCCAGGGATCGCGATCTTCGCTCGCCGTGAACTCGTTTCGGCCCCACCCCGGTGCGAATTCGCTGCTCCCGCTCGAGATGATCGATGCCGAGACCATTCGGAAGGGCGAGGTGCCCTGCCGCTATCGCCTCATCGACCCTGTTGACCTTCCAGGCGGTTCAGATAGCTCCATCGACGTCAAACATCACCTTGCCGCCCCGCTGAACGTGGGCGACGGCTTCGCGGAAGGCGGCGAGCCGATAGGTCGCGGCGATAGGTACTCGAATCACGCCTGAAGCGACGAGCGGCGCCGTCTCGCGCAGTGCGCTCGGTATTTTCAACTCGACATCAGGATGGTTAAGGAAGAAACCCCTGACGACGACACGCTTCGCGATCAGGTCGAACGGGGCGATGGTGACTGGCTCGCCGCTCATCAGAGCATAGACGACGAGCGTCCCGGATTCGCTGAGAACGCCGGCGATGGTTGTGCTGGCTTTGCCTGCGACCCCGTCAATGCCGAGCGGCACGCGGGCGTCGCCGATCGTTGCCCGAATGTTGTCGAGCACCCCACTCTGATCGACGATCACGAGGTCGCCGCCGACGGCTTTCAGCTCGGGAACAAGCTCGGGGCGGCGAACGAAGTTGATTGTCTTGAGGCCGCGCGCCTTGGCAATTGCGATGAGTGACCGGCCGACGCCCGAGTTGGCGGCATTCTGCGCGACCCAGTCGCCGGGCCTGAGGTCGATGGACTCGTTCAGCAGGAGAGCCGCCGTCGGCGGATTAATGCCGAGCATGGCGAGTTGGCGCGGGTCGGCCTCGGGCAGTGCGGACAGGCCCGCGGCGGGTGCAACGAGTCGCTCGCGCCAACTGAAGCTGTAGAGCGGCACCAGCACGCGATCGCCGACCTTCAGGTGGTCGACGCCCCTGCCCATGGCCAAGACGCGCCCCACCCCTTCATTTCCGACGACGCTCGGCAGCGAAGGCCGGACCGGATATACACCTTGGATGAGATACAAGTCATTCATGTTGATCGGCGCATGCTCGACACCGATCAGCACCTGGCCGGCGGCCGGTGCTGGAGGTTCGGGAAGGTCGGCAAGTTCAAGGACGAGTCCCGGCTCGCCGAACGTTCTGATTTGCACTGCATGCATTCTGCTCCTCCCGTGTTACTGATGGCCGAATTCGACGAGGTCGCGACCGGCGAGCGGACCCCCGGCCTGCTGCAGCCGGCCACCCGTCGCGAGACCGCCGAGATCGATTGCCGTGAAGCCGAAACTCTCGATGAGCTGTTTGATGAATGCGGTCGGTTCGGGATGGTCCCCCGAGACGAAGATCACGCGACGTCCTCCGTTCTTCACCGGCCCTTCATTGAAGCGGGCGGTGACGATCGAATTGAACGCCTTGACGATGCGGGCACCTGGCGCCAGGGCCGCCACGACCTCGCTCGCGCCCATGCCGCCGAGATCGGCGAGGACGAGCTTCGGACTCGTCTCGACGAAGGGATTCGTCGCATCGATGAGCACCCGGCCGTTCCAGGCGGGCAGGCCGTTCAACGCCGACTCGACGTTTCGCCAAGGCACGGCGAGCAACACGTAGTCGAGGCTCGCGGCCTCCTCGACCGAGGCCGCGGACGCACCACGACCAAGCTCGGCGACGCTGTCGACGAGTGCATCTGGACCACGCCGGCTGCTCAAGACCACTTCATGGCCCCTGGCCAGCGCCTCTCGCCCGAATGCGAGCGCGACAGCGCCGGCGCCGATCGTTCCAAATTTCATGCTCTTCTCCTATCGTTCGAGGAATCGCTGAGGACGACCAGGCTAGGCGGCCACCCGGACGATCAGCTTGCCAAAGTTGCGTCCCTCCAGCATTCCGATGAAGGCCCCTGGCGCGTTTTCGAGACCGTCGACGATGTCCTCGCGGTAGCGAATGCGACCCGCGGCGATACCCGCGCCAACCTCGCGTAGGAAGTCGGCATAGTGCTCGGCGGCAAAGTCGTAGTTGATGAAGCCGCGCACGGTCAGGCGCTTCGAGAGAATCTGGCGCATGGTCACAGGTAGCCGATCGGTACCGTCGCCCTGTGGGACGCCGTTGTACTGGGCAATGAGCCCCGAGACCGGAACGCGCGCAAAATCGTTGAGCAACGGCAGGACGGCTTTCCAGATGGCTCCGCCGACGTTCTCGAAGTAGACATCGATGCCGTCTGGACAGGCGGTCGCCAGTCGCGCCGGAAAGTCCGCAGCGCGATGGTCGACGGCCCCGTCGAACCGAAGCTCGTCTTTCACGAAGGCGCATTTCGCCGGGCCGCCGGCGATGCCGACCGCTCTTGCGCCGGCGAGTTGAGCGAGCTGTCCGACGAGGGACCCGACCGGACCGCTGGCCGCGGCGACGACCACGGTTTCTCCGGGCTGCGGCTTGCCGATCGCGCGCAGGCCGCCGTAGGCAGTGAACCCAGGCATGCCGAGCACGCCGAGACCGGTCGTGACCGGTGCCGCGGCCGGATCGAGCTTGCGGAGTCCGGTGCCGTCCGAGAGCGCGTGCGTCCGCCATCCTGTTCGCGCGAGGACAACGTCACCTTTGGCATACGCGGGATTGCTCGAGGCGAGCACATGGGCGACGGACTCCCCCGTCATCACCTCGCCGATTTGGAGTGGCGCGGCATACGACTCACCCTCGTTCATACCGCCGCGCATATACGGGTCGAGGGAGAGGTATTGCACCCCGAGCAGCAGCTGCCCGGCTTCCGGTGTCGGGATCGCGGTCTCCTCGAGGCGGAAGTCGGTCAACTCGGGCTTGCCCTTCGGTCGAGCCGCGAGAACGATCTGTCGCGCACGCGATGCTGTCATGTCCTTCCTCCGTTACGGCCATCGCTGACGTATTCACGTCCCTGTCCGCCTACACCTGTGCGAACCCGCCGTCCACGAAGAGCTCGATTCCCGTGACGTAGCTGCTGTCGTCGGACGCGAGGAACACCACGGCCTTGGCAATCTCCGCGGGTCGACCGAATCGCCCGAACTCACCGGCTCGGCCTCGGTCGCCGTGCACTGACATCTCGCGAGGGCGCAGCCCGGGGGTGCCTGATTTGCTCTCTATCTCAGGCCACCCGACACCAGCAGGGTCTCCCCGGTCATGTACTTCGAGTCGGACGACGCCAGATACACCGCCGTTGGCGCGATGTCGTCGGGCTGTCCCATGCGCCCGAGCGGCGCCTGAGCCTCGACCGTTTTCTGGAAGTCGGTTCCCACGAACCCCCCCGCACGCGATCCCTCGGTCTCGATCATCCCCGGGCTGATCGCGTTCACACGAATCTTCCGCGGGCCGAGCTCCTTCGCGAGCACGCCCGTGATCGCATCGACGGCGGCCTTCGAGGCCGCGTAGACCGCGGAGTTCGGCATCCGCATCGAGCTGGCCACCGAGCCGATGTTGATGATGCTCCCGCCTTCGGGCCCCATGTGCTTCACGGCCTCCTTGGTTGCCAGCAGGAGGCCCAGGACATTGAGGTCGAAATGCTTGTGAAAGTGTTGTTCGGTCACCGATTCGAGCGGCGCGAATTCATACGTGCCGGCGTTGTTCACCAGGATGTCGAGGCGGTCGAACGACCTCTTCGCCTCCGAAAAGAGGCGCTCGATGTCCGTGGGCTTCGACACGTCGCCTTGCACGGCGATGGCCCGGCCCCCGCGCGCAGAAATCTCGGCGACCACGCGCTCGGCGTCTTGTTTGCTGGACGAATAGTTCACGATGACTGACGCGCCTTCCTCCGCCAACGTCTTCGCGATGCTCGCCCCGATGCCCTTGGACGCGCCCGTCACGACGGCGACCTTGCCTTCGAGTTTCTTGCTCATGTCCTTTGCTCCCCAACCGTTCAGCCCTCTGTCATCAAGGATGCGGTCCGGTGCCGCGGAGATTCGTTCAGTGTATCGCGTCGGTTCCCGCATAGAGCCAGGCGTCGAGCAACCGGGTCAGGTTCGGCATGACGATTCAGGTCAGCATCACGACCGAAGTCGAGACCGCGGTGGTCACCAGGAACGCAGCCGCAGCGGCGCGAGCGCGAATCCCGGGGTGATCACTTGGGGGAGGAGACAACCCACACTGACCCGAAAGTCAAGGGGCGGACGTCCGGTATTTACTTGCGCGGCGATCCCGAGGACATGAGCATTCTGGACGGACGCGACGATCGCAAACGCGCAGCTGGATTGGACTAGAGGAACAACACGAGACCGAGGCGGGAATCCCTCAAAGGTGAGCCTGCTCGATCTTGTGTGACAGCCGGAGCTTCATTCGATCGGGGATGTACGCCTCACGTTGAGTCAGCTCCGGGACAGTGTCGTCGTAGAGCCTCTTGAGCATGGCGCCTCGCCCTCTTTGCAGTCCTGCGTCGGGAACCGCCGTCCTGAACTACGAGGCCCGGAGCGCGACGGTAGCGGCAGCGCGATACCCGTCCCCGACCCGCGCCATCGTCCACAGGAGCAGGGACTTGTCGGCGATCGGCCCGAAGAAACGATCCGTGGCGTTCGTCGTGTCACGGTTCG
>WNGF01018092.1_pt1 | contig 11121 bp, 9 predicted proteins | sample 5400641 | NCBI WGS metagenome assembly WNGF01 (sample SAMN13153371, study PRJNA577476) | soil metagenome | isolation source: 80 cm soil or saprolite under grassland replicate 2 | place: USA:California | collected 2016-06-15 | reverse complement strand
ACCCCACTCCTCGTCCGTCAGCTCGACCACCGCGCCCATGCCGACGGCGTGGCCGAGCCGCGTGTCACCTTCCTTGGCACGGACCGGCTATTCGTGCGGAGGCAATCGGCCACAGGCTCTAAGCATCTTGCGCGAGATTCGTTTTGTCGCCCGAGCTCGCGTCGCTTGGTACCTTCGGGCTGGTCATCGTGCGGGCGGGGACAGACGCTGTCTCCCAGGGCTCGACCCTGAACCCTTATCTGAACCCTTATGGGATGCGACCCATGCTGCCCATGCGTCCCAGGTGAGTCGTTCGTTAGCGTTGTGGGCCGCATGCGACACGCCGACGAGCATCCGGTATGCGGTACCAACTCCCTACTACATCTGGTGGTTCATGCTCAGCATGGCTAACCAGATGTTGTGGTTTTCACCCGATCGCACGTCCGGGGAGCCCTTACGGGAGCCCTTATCGTGTGCGTTCCAGGTCCGGGTAGGGACTTGACGGCGAGCCGTTAGCCGGAGCCGATCGGGCACGTCAGGTCTCGAGCAGGAACACCTCGATCGGCCGCTCCAAGCCCTTCACCTGGTGATGTCCGCGCTCCGAGAAGCGGAATCCGCTTCCTTCCACAAGGCCGCGCGTCACCGACGACACGATGATCTCGGATGCGCCTCCCAAGGCCATGATCCGCGCGGCCGCATGCACCGCGACTCCTCCGATGTCGTTCGGCAGCACGTCCACCTCGCCAGTATGAACGCCGATGCGGAGCTCGATCCCCAGGCCTCGTATCGCGTCTCGCGTGGCCAGAGCGGAGCGTAGAGCGCCGGCGGCGCTGCCAAATGTCGCCAAGAAGCCATCCCCCGTGGTATTCACCTCCCTGCCTCGGAAGCGTTCGAGCTGCGCACGGATGAGGCGGTTGTGTTCGGCGAGCACCTGCTTCCAGGCGGCGCCTCCGACCCTTGTCGCGGTGAGGGTGGAGTCGACGATGTCGGACATGAGGAGGGTCGTTACGAGGCGCTCATGCTCGCCCGGGATGGCGAGCGCGCCGATGTTGCCGAGCACGTCCACCACGACGACCGACTCATCACCGACGACCCAGGCGTCATGCCCGGGCGGGACGTTCATGACGTCGCCGGGCCCGAATTCGGCGGTCTGGCCGTCGTCCATCTCGACGTGGAAGCGACCCTGCACCAGCAACTGAAGATGGTGGATCTGGCACGAGGGAGTGCCCTGGATCGGCTTCAAGGACGTCGACCAGCGAAAGCCCGGCTCGAGGATGGCGCGCCCCATCGTTACGGAGCCTAGGTGCACGAGTGTGAGGATCCCCTTGGGAAATCGGCGCACCTCGTCGGGCGCCTTGAAGCTCTTGTGCTGGATGGTGGTGTCGGAGCGTTCACGGCGGGCGAGCACGAGTTGGGCGCCTCTCAACCGGTGCCGCTGACGGCAAGCCCTGGTCCGCGGGGCGACAGGTCAAGCCTCGCGTACTCATCTCGCGCGACTGGAAGGAACCAGCCTGGGAGCTGCGAGACGAGGCGGGGATCCCCGAACAGGCGCACCGAGCCTTCGGCGACCGCGTCCGTCCATGAGCGAGAGCCGCGGGCGATGGGGTAGAGGGCGCCCGCACCGGCCTCGACGAAGACGTATCGGTCCTCGCCGATCATCGGATCCTCCTGGCAGAGCTCCGGCTCGACGCCGGCGGCAAGCAGGAGCCACTGGCGATCGGATCCGTCGAGCGGCAGCGCGAACTCGATGGCGACCTGCCGCTCGGGGAGGGCTTGCACCCCGATCCGGTGCCGAAGCCACCACAGGATCAGCGTTGGGTCGCGTTGGGCAGTGGCGGGATCCTCCGGGACCCAGTGCTCGGCCCATGCCCAGAGCGACTTGAGGGTCGGCATGAGCTGCTCGCCGGCCGGTGTCAGACAGTACGGTGCCGATCGCGAGGCCGTCGCTGGGTCGTGGGCGACGATACTGATCTCCTCCAGCTTGCGGAGCTTCTCGGTCAGCACCGAGCGCGAGATGTGGCCGGGCAGGCCGGTGGCCAGCGTGTTGAATCCCTGCGGCCCGAAGAGTGCCAGCTCGCGGACGATCAGCAGGCTCCATCGGTCGCCGAGATGCTCGACGGCCTTGGTGAAGGCGCAGTATTCGGTCTTCGCGCTCGAGCCCATGCGCTCATTGTCCCATCGGCGCCAACGCCGATCTAGTTCGGACTCCGAACTATGCGTTCGATTGTGCGGCCTTCATGGTGGTCCGTGGGACTTGTACACGCCACCACGGAGGCTCGACTCAGTGAACTCAGCATCTTCCGACCGCCACGACGCCCTCGTCATCGGCGCCGGCCAAGCGGGCCTGGCGGCGGGGTACCACCTGGCCCGCCGCGGCATCGACTTCACCGTCGTCGAGGCCAGCGGCCGGGTCGGCGACGTATGGCGCGAGCGCTACGACTCGCTCCTCCTGTATTCGCCGGCCAGGTACAACGCTCTGCCGGGCCTCCCGTTTCCGCTAGGGCGCAGCGCCTTCCCGACCGGACGGCAGATGGCCGACTACCTCGAGGCCTACGCCGACCACCACCGTTTGCCGGTCGAGACCGGCGTCCGGATCGATCGCGTGCGAGCGTCGAACGAGGCGGATGGCGGAGGCTACGCGATCTGGGCCGGCGATCGCCGCTACGAGGCGAACCAGGTGATCGTCGCGACCGGGGCCTTCCAGCGACCACACCTCCCCGAGCTCGCTGGTCGCCTCGATCCCAGCATTCGCCAGCTCCACTCGGCCGACTACCGCGGTCCCCACCAGCTCGCCGACGGTCCGGTGCTGATCGTCGGCCTGAGCCACTCCGGTGCCGATATCGCCTACGAGCTGGCCAACGCCGGTCATCGCACGTTGGTGTCCGGCAAGGCGCATGGTCAGCTGCCGTTTTCAGTCGACAGCCGCCGGGCGCAGCTTGCCTGGCCGGTGATGCGGTTCGTGGCCTGGAACGTCCTGACGCTGAGCACGCCGATCGGGCGGAAGATCGCGCCGAAGGTGCGCGCCGGCGGCGGGCCGCTGCTCCGCGTCCGTCGCGGCGATCTCGCAGCGGCCGGCGTCACGCTGCTCGAGGCGCGGACGGTCGACGTCGACGAGCGAGGCCGGCCGATCCTGTCCGATGGCACGGCGCTCGACGTGGCGAACGTCGTCTGGTGCACCGGGTTCCGACCCGACTACGGCTGGATCGAGCTGCCGGTGATCGGCGAGGATGGCTGGCCACGGGAGCGCCGCGGCGTGGTCGATGCGCAGCCCGGCCTCTACTTCCTGGGCATCCCGTTCCTCTACTCGTTCGCCTCGATGCTCGTCCTCGGCGCCGGTCGCGATGCTGCCCACGTGGTCGATCGGCTGGCAGCTCGCGCCGCCGACCGGCCGCAGGGAGTCGCCGCGGCGAGGGCGAGACCGACGGCCACCTGAGGCGCGCGGGTGGCGGCCAGGGGGAGGAATCCTTCGCGCGGACGCGAGACTCGAGGTCGAGGGCGCGGACATCGCGGCCGCGCGGCAGCAGCCCGGGCTCTTCGACTGAGACCAGCTCGGGCGCCGTCTGCGCCCGGCGTCAGCGAGCGCCGACCGCCGCGGGCTCGAGCCGCCGCCGGAGATGGAGCCCGGTCAGGGAGCCCTCGGCGCGCGCCAGCTCGGCTGGAAGCCCCTCGAACACCACGCGTCCGCCGTCGTGGCCCGCGCCGGGGCCCATGTCGATCACCCAGTCGGCGCGAGCAACCACGTCGAGGTTGTGCTCGATGACGATCACCGTCCGGCCGGCCTCGACCAGCCGATCGAGCAGGCCGATGAGGTTGTCGACGTCCTGCATGTGGAGCCCGGTTGTCGGCTCGTCGAGGACGTAGACCTGGGTGGCGCTGGACATCTCGATCGCGAGCTTGAGCCGCTGGCGCTCACCACCCGAGAGCGTGTCGAGCTCCTGGCCGAGCGGACCGGCTTCTCGATGAAGAAGTCACGTGCCTCCTCGGTCGGCAGCGCCAGGACCTCGACGATGTTCCGACCCCGAAGTCGGTACTCGAGGACGTCGTCGGTGTAGCGGCGGCCCTCGCACACCTCGCACACGCTGACGACCTCGGCCATGAACCCGAGGCTGGTATACGTCTTCCCGAGGCCGTTGCAGTTCGGGCAGGCTCCCTCGGAGTTCGCGCTGAACAGGGCCGCCTTGACGCCGTTCGCCTTCGCGAACGCCGTCCGGATCGGGTCGAGGATGCCCGTGTACGTCGCCGGGTTCGAGCGCCGTGACCCGCGGATAGCGGACTGGTCGATGACCGTGACCGACGGGTCGGTGCGGGGCAGGCAGCCGTGGATCAGCGAGCTCTTGCCGGAGCCTGCGACGCCGGTGACCGCGACGAGCACCCCGAGGGGCACGTCGACCGAGACATCCTGGAGGTTGTGGAGTCGGGCGTTCCGGATCGGGATCGAGCCGCGCGGCGTGCGCGGCGCCGCCTTGAGGTCCTGCCGCACATCGAGATGTCGGCCGGTGGCAGTCCCCGACTCGATGAGGCCGTCGAGTGTGCCCTCGTACACGATTGTCCCGCCGTGCGGGCCGGCGCCCGGTCCCATGTCCACGACGTGGTCCGTGATCCGGATCACCTCCGGGTCGTGCTCGACGACCAGGACCGTGTTGCCCTTGTCCCGGAGGCGCCGGAGCAGCCCGTTCATGCGCTCGACGTCGTGGGCATGCAGCCCGATGGTCGGCTCGTCGAAGACATAGGTGACGTCGGTCAGCGGCGACCCCAGGTTGCGGACCATCCGCGTGCGCTGCGCCTCGCCGCCCGACAGCGTCCCCGATGGCCGGTCCAGGCTGAGGTAGCCGAGGCCCATCTCCACGAAGGAATCCAGGCTTTCGCCGAGCGCCCCGAGCAGCGGCGCTACAGACGGCTCGCTCAGGCCGCGCACCCACCCGGCCAGGTCGCTGATCTGCATCGCGCAAGCGTCGGCGATGCTGACCCCACCGATCGTCGACGACCGAGCCGCCTCGTTGAGCCGGGTTCCGGTGCAGGCAGGGCAGGCCGTGAACGTCACCGCCCGCTCCACGAATGCGCGGATATGCGGCTGCATCGTGTCGACGTCCTTGGACAGCATCGACTTCTGGATCTTCGGGACGAGGCCCTCGTAGGTGAGATTGATGCCGTTGAACCTGACCTTTGTCGGCTCCTTGTGGAGGAAGTCGTGCAGCTCGGCCTCGGTGTAGTCGCGGATCGGCTTGTCCGGGTCGAGGAAGCCGGTCTCGCTGAACATGCGTGTCGACCAGCCGTCGGCCGTGTAGCCCGGGACGGTGATCGCGCCCTGGTTGAGCGACTTGGCCTCGTCGTAGAGCTGGGTCAGATCGATGTCGCTCGCGGTGCCCATGCCCGAGCAGCGCGGGCACATGCCGCCGGCGACGCTGAAGCTGCGGCTGACGGTCTGGCCTTCACCTCGCTCGATGGAGATCGCGCCCGCGCCGCTGACCGAGGGGATGTTGAACGAGTACGCCTGCGGTCCGCCGATGTGTGGCTTCGCGATTCGGCTGAAGACGACGCGGAGCAGGGCGTTCGCGTCGGTGACCGTGCCCACGGTCGAGCGGACGTTCGCGCCCATCCGCTCCTGGTCCAGGATGATCGCGGTCGTCAGCCCCTCGAGCGAGTCGACGTCCGGCCGCGCGAGCGTCGGCATGAAGCCCTGGACGAAGGCGCTGTAGGTCTCGTTGATCAGCCGCTGCGATTCCGCGGCGATCGTGCCGAACACGAGGGAGCTCTTGCCTGACCCCGAGACGCCGGTGAACACGGTCAGCCGGCGTTTCGGGATGTCGAGGCTGATGTCGCGGAGGTTGTTCTCGCGGGCGCCCCGGACCTCGATCGCGCCCCACGTGCCGGCCAGGTCTCAGCCCACAGCTTTCTTCACGAGCTCGACGATCCGGGCCTCCACGTCGGCGGTCAACTCCGTCACCGCGAAGGCGACCGGCCACATCGCGCCGTCGTCGATCCGGGCCGCCTGCTCGAAGCCGAATGTCGAATACCGCTCCTTGAACTTCGAGGCGGGCTTGAAGAAGCAGATGGTCTTGCCGTTCTTGGCGTAGGCCGGCATCCCGTAGTACGTCCTCGGCACGAACGCGGGCGCGCTGTTCGTGACGAGGGCGTGGATGCGCTCGGCCACCGTCCGATCGGGTTCCGGCATCTGGGCGATCTTCTCGCGGACCTCGCGCTCGCCGTCGGCGCGCTCCTCAGCGGGGTCGCGGCGCGCGGCGGCCTTCCGCTCGCGCGAGCTCTCCTGCATCGCGGCCCGTTCTTCGTCGGTCCAGACCCGGTCGGCGTCGCGCGACTGGTATCTGCTCTTGGTTGTCTGCTTGGTCGGCATGTCATGGCCTCCCTGTGCTGGCCTGGGCTCAGGCGGTCGCCGTCTGGGCGGCCTTCCCCTGCTGGAGGATCCGGATCGGGTTGCCGAACGGATCGCGGACGCCCATGTCGGTGCCGTAGAAATGCTCCGTGGGTTCCTGGGTGAAGTCGGTCACGCCCCGGGCCTTGAGCGTGTCGTAGAGGCCGCGCGCGTCGTCGGTGATGAACACGAGGCCACCCAGCGCGCCCTTGGTGATGAGCTCCCGGAGTTGCGCCGCGGTCGCTTCGTCGTGCAGCGGCGAGCCCGGCTGCTCCAGCGAGACCTCGGTGCCCGGCTCGCCCGGGACCCGAACGGTGAGCCAGCGGTAGTCGCCCTGGCGGACGTCGTTGCCCTTCTCGAGCCCGAGCTTGTTGACGTAGAAGTCGAGGGCCTCCTCCTTGTCGAGGACGTAGATCGAGGCGACGTTGAGCCTGGTGATCATCTCGCGGTTCTCCTTGGGTCTGTCTTGATGCGGACGTCCGTCACCCTACGGCGCGGCCGCGGAAACCGCTTCTCCAAAACTGCTCAACCGCTTCGCTTCTCCGGCCGCTTCCCGCGGCCGCATTGCCGCCAGCTGGACGCAATGGGGCGCCACGATCGGCCCGTGCCCCCGGCGATAGTCGGACGGCGACTCGCCCACGATCTTGCGGAAGGTGCGGCTGAAGGTCCCGAGGCTGGTGAAGCCGACATCGAAGCAGATGTCCGTGACACTGCGGCCGGTTTCGCGCAACAGGAACATCGAGCGCTCGACGCGCCGCCGCTGCAGGTACCGATGCGGCGTCTCGCCGAACACGGCGCGGAAGCTGCGGCTGAAATGCGCCGGCGAGACATGCGCCACCGCGGCGACGGTCCGGACGTCGAGCGGCTCCGCGAAGGAACGGTCCATCGCGTCGCGGGCGCGGAGCAGGCGCCGGTTGAAGTCCTCGGTCTCGCGGCTCACCCGGTAACGCTACCCGATCCCGTGCGAACGCTCAGGCCGGGGAGGCGATGGCGCGCCCGACAGGTGCTGGACGCGCGCTAACAACCGAGAGCGTCCCGATCGAGGGCGCTGATGAGTGGGCCGCGCAGGCGGAGTGGAGTCGGCGTGACCGGGCGACTGGTCGTCACCGGTAACGCTCGCTCGTCTGGTCACGCGCCACATCTCGTCGCCTCGACCTTTGCGCCCATGATCCTCAGGATGAGCGATCCCTGGCGCGATCTCGGCCCAGCCCCGCCTCCGACGTACTGGACGCCCGCGGAGGCCGTGGACGGTTCGATCAGAAGGTGATCAGCCTGAACGGCAGATCACGTCGGCAGGCGAGAACGTGAGGGGTGATCGCGACCCGTCCCGGCGCTAACAGAGGTCCTCTCCTCACAACGCGTGGAGCTCTAGCGACTATCGGCCAGCAAGCGGCGGCTCCGCGGCGTCCCTATGGGTGGTTGGTCCCGAGGGCTCTCGTCAAGTTGAGTGGAAACGGTCCTTCCGGAAATTGACGGCGTTTGACGCGAACTCGCGTTCGACGTGTGGTAGCCCCGACGATCTCGCCTCGGTCAGCGGGCTTCCTTGATAGGAAGCACGCGTGCGCCGTCCCGGAAGACCATATCGATACGCTGCGCGAGCGTGGCGATCTCGAGGGCATCGCCGGCGACCACGACGAGGTCGGCGCGCTTCCCGCGCTCGACGGTGCCGATCTCCTCCTCCAGGCCGAGCAGCTGTGCCGCGGTCGAGGTCGCGGCAAGGAGCGCCTCACGGGCCGTCAGTCCGCAGTCGGTGAGGAGCGACAGCTCCTCGAGATTGCGACCGTGTGCGGTCGCCGGGCAATCGGAGCCCATCGCGATCGTCACCCCACGCCTGTGCGCCTCCCGAACCACGGCGCGGTGGCCCTGTACCACGCTGCGCATGCGCTCCGCTTCCTCTTCGGTCGCCGCACCTTCCATCCCGCCGGCGGACGCCAGCAGGGTCGGGACGAACACGGTTCTGCGCTCGACCATGACGTCGAGCGCCGCTTCATCCAGGAACAAGCCGTGCTCGATCGATGCGACGCCCGCTCGGGCCGCGGCGGCAGCACCGGCCGCCCCGTGTGCGTGCGCCATGACACGGACGCCGTGCGCACCGGCCTCGTCGACGATCGCGCTGAGCTCGTCGTCGCGGAAGAGCTGGCGCCGCGCACCCCCGCGTGGCATCGCGAAATTGCCGGTCGCGAAGATCTTGATCACGTCCGCACCGGCCTGGACGAACTCGCGGACCTTGGCGCGCACCCCGTCCACCCCGTCCGCCACCGGGCGGGGTATGCCGGGCCGGTCGATCCAGAGGTCAAGACCGGATGGAGTACGCGCGTCATACGGGCCGGCACTGGGCGACAGTTGCATCAGCGAGACGAGCAGTCGGGGACCCGGTATCAGGCCTTCCTCGATCGCCCTTCGGAGCCCGCCGTCCGCGCCCGCGGCATCGCGGACGGTCGTGACACCCGCCGCGAGCGTAGCGTGGAGGCCTGCGATGGCCCGGAGGGCGCTGTAAGTCGCGGTCCTCGACACCGCCTCCTCGGGCCCGGGCATGTCGGCGAACGCGACATGGGAATGACAGTCGATCAGGCCCGGCAGGATCGTGCGGCCGGTAGCGTCAACGCTCTCATCGTTCTCCAGGTCCGCACCGATCTCGGCGATCCTGCCGTCCTCGACGCGTACGTCGGCGCGGAACGGCGCGTTGCCGGTCCCGTCGAATATGAAGCCGCCGGACAAGGTCATCGAACCCACGGTCGCCTCCTCTGGTGCGCCAAGGTTAGACAGTTCGCCAGACGCAGTGTCGACTTGTACCTTGGCGATCCAACTGCAGGCAGCCCCGTGCGGGATGTCATCAGATCAGGCCCGTTCATCCACAAGCCATCACATGAAGGGGAACTGGATCAGGCCGCTGGCACTGCCTCTCCAGGGTCATCGGGGCGCTCGAGGTCGGCCGGGATGTAGATCCCGTCCACGAACCGGGCGCCACGCAGCAGGAGGGTCATGAGCGTCAGCCCGCCGTTGAGCGGGCGCCATCCGAGCTCGAGGCGCTGGGTGATCTTGAACACGAGGTAGAGGGCCGAGTCGCGCCGGCGCATCCGCTTCGAGACGTTGGTCCGCAGCCGGACGCCGGCGAAGACCGACTCGACTGGGTTGGAGGTCCGCAGGTGGACCCAGTGCTCGGCCGGGTAGTCGTAGAAGGTCGTGAGATCGTCCCAGTCGCGGAACAGCGTCTCGGCCGCTGGGTCCCGGCCTCGGGCATGGAGCCAGTGGGCGAGCTCGTCGCGACGGAGCTCGCACTCGCGCCGGCTGGGCGCGTTCCAGACCGCCCGCAACCGGTGGCGGAGCTCGGGCTGGAGGCGCTTGGGCACCTTGTCGCTGAGGTTCATCGCCTTGTGGTTCCAGCAGCGCTGGTGGTGCGTCTCGGGAAAGACCTCGCGAAGGGCCGCCCACAGGCCGAGGGCGCCGTCGCCGACGGCGAGCATCGGCGCCTCGAGGCCGCGGTCGCGAAGATCCCTGAGGACATCGGCCCAGGAGGCGGTGCTCTCGCGGTATCCCAGCTCCATCGCCAGGAGCTCCGTGCGCCCGTCGGCGCGGGCGCCGATGACGACGAGCAGGCAGCTGTGCTCGACCTCGGTGCCCACGCCGAGGTAGATCCCGTCCGCCCAGCAATAGGCGTACTGCTCGGTGATCGGGCGGGTCCGCCAGACCGTGTACTCGGCCCGCCAGTCCTCCTTGAGCCGCAGGATCGTCGATGAGCTCAACGGTGCCCGTGACCCGAGCAGCTCGCGGAAGGCGGGCTCAAAGTCGCCCGAGCTCATGCCCTCGAGGTACAGCCGCGCGAACAGGCGCTGGGTCGGGTAGGTCAGGTTCCGACCCCTCGGCAGGATGGATGAGCGGAATGGCGGGATGTGGCCCGGTGTGTCGGCGACCCGTGGCGGGCGGACCTCGACCGCCCAGGTGCCGATGCTGATCTCGCGCTCGCGGGCGTAGCCATTTCGGTAACCACTGAAGTCGTCGTGGACCCGATCGTAGCGGCGCCGGCCGAGGTAGGCGTCGACCTCACTGTCGAGGGCTCGCTCAAGCATCCGCCGGGCGCTCTCGCGGGCGAGGTCCTCGAGCGTCTCACTGACCACCACCCGATCGCTCCGGACAACCGGCGCAGGCGACTCCTGCTGGGCGTCATCGGGGATTGGGTCGGGCGCTGAATTGTCGAGTCCGAGCGCTGGCGGGACGTGATACGGTTCAGCCACGGCGTCTCCTTCTGGGGCTTCAACAACACCGGAAGGGTACGCCGCTTTTTTGAGCCCGCTGGCGTTCGCGCTGAACGGCGAGGTCGACGCTGTCCGAGGCAGGCTCAGGCGTTTCCACACATCCTGAGGCTAGCTCTGGTCCCGATATTCACGCATCACACATCCCACGACACAGTTGTCGTGGTGGTTTCACCTACCTGGACCTTGACCGGCCTGCCGCCCACACCTACGCTCATTCAGGTGGGCGAGTCGATTGTCGCCGCACCCCTCGCGGGCGAGCCGGTTGCTCTGCGGATCAGTGGACTGGTCAAGGATTACGGCCGGGTTCACGCCGTACGGGGCATCGATCTCGACGTGCGCCGTGGCGAGGTGTATGGCTTCCTCGGACCGAATGGTGCGGGCAAGACGACCACCATCCGCTGCATCCTCGACCTGCTCCGTCCCACGGCCGGCCGCATCGAGGTCCTGGGTTTAGATCCCCGTTCGGACGGGGTGGCCGTCCGCCAACGCGTCGCCTACGTCCCGGGTGAGCTTCGCCTG
>WNGF01009554.1_pt1 | contig 11123 bp, 15 predicted proteins | sample 5400641 | NCBI WGS metagenome assembly WNGF01 (sample SAMN13153371, study PRJNA577476) | soil metagenome | isolation source: 80 cm soil or saprolite under grassland replicate 2 | place: USA:California | collected 2016-06-15 | reverse complement strand
AGACCTTCTTGATCGCCTCGGGCTTCTGCTCTTCCTGGAGCAGCTCCTCAGGAATCAGTGCCGTCGCGCTCATATGCACCCCTTTGGCTTCGGAATGCCGCCGATCTTGGCGGCGAGCTTCGCGGGCCCCTTGGGAAACAGTTGGTATAGCTCCTTGATCGGCACGCCCGACTCTTTGCCGAGCGTGCGGATCGACGGCGCCGACCCCGTCGTGAGGAAGCGCTCGCGCATGAACTTCACCACCTGCCAGTGCCGCTCGGTGAGCGGCGCGATGCCCGCTTCCTTGGCGATGGCCTCGCCGATGCTCTCGTCCCATTGCTCCGGGTGCTTTAGGAACCCCTCGGCGTCAACTTCGAGATCCTTGTTTGCCGGCAGCATTGTCGTCACGGGTCCTTCTCCTCTCTATGTTCGGGCCTCAAGCGGCCGTGGTTTGCGGCGGTGACTCAGTCTTCTCCGGCTCCGGCCGGTGCTTACCCGAGAGCGACATCCGCGTCGGAATGCCGATCAAGTCGCGCCCGGGCAGGAGCAGGTGCCAGTAGACCCAGCGAAACAACAGCTTTCCGAGGTGATTCAGGCGCGACTCCTTCAGGAGCGACAGTGGGCCGAACGCGAATGGGAACTTCCCCGGCAGCGGCTCCACATCGTAGTTGAAGTCGATCAAGAGCCCGCGGTGGTGGCCGGTCTCGATGAAGCAATTCGAGTGTCCATCGAACGTCTCCGGCAGCGCCCGGCCCCCGAGGTACGCCACGATGTTCTCGGTCAGGATCTCGGCCTGGAAGTGCGCAACGGAGCCTGCCTTGGAGGCGGGGACGTTGGTCGCATCGCCCAGCGCGAAGACGTTCGGTTTGACCTTCGCCTGGAGGGTCGCGGGATCGGTGAGCACGAACCCCATGTCGTCGCCCAGGCCGGGGGAGCGCTGCACGAAATCGGCGCCCATGTGCAGCGGCACCGTCACGAGTAGATCAAACGGCTCCACCCGCTCGTCCCAGGACACGAGCTCGCCGGCGGCGCCGTCCACCCGCCCCGCGCTGAACTCGGTGACGAGCCGGATGTTGCGGTCGGCGAGCAGGTGACTCAGCGCTTGCGCTGCCACGGGCTTCGTGAACGCAGCGTCAAGCGGCGTCACGTACACCAGCTCGACCTTGTCGCGAATCCCCTTCTTGGTGAAGAAGGCGTCGGCGAGGAACGCGAACTCGAGCGGCGCCACGGGACATTTGATCGGCATCTCCACGATGTCGATGACCAGGCGGCCCCCGGGCCGCGACTCGAGCTTGTGCGCGAGCGCGGCGGCGCCGTCCGGCGTATAGAAGTCGAACGCCTTCTCGCGCCAGCCCGGTCCGGTGAGTCCCTCGGTCTCCTCCGGAACGACGCGGCTGCCCGTCGCGATGACGAGCACGTCGTAGTCGAGCGCCGAGCCGTTCTCCAGGTAGACCCGGTTCTCCGCGGCGACGACGCGATCGATGGCGCTCGAGACGTAATGGGCGCTCTTGGGCAGGAGCCGCCGCCGCGACTTGACGATCTCGTTCGGCCGGTAAGCGCCGAAGGGGATGAAGAGCAGGCCGGGCTGATAGACGTGCTGGTCGTCCTGAGCGACGACGGTGATGTCGATCGGCGACGCGTCCGCGTGCCGGCCGTAGCGCTTGGCGAGCCGGTTGGCCATGATGGTGCCGGCGGTGCCGGCCCCGAGAATCACGATGCGTTTCATGGGTGCAACATCGCCACACCGCTATATGGCTATATGGAGATTTCTCGGAAGACTTCTTCATGGAGAATGTGAAGAGACCTTCGATGCGATCTCATCGCACCTGGACCGGCCGTGACGTTCTTGGAGCAAGGAGGAACGCCATGACCGACACCAGCTTCGCACTCAGCCTCACGCTGCAACGCGGGTACGCCTTCACGGTAGACTTCGGACTGGACGGGGTGCCTGACCTCACGCTCGACGAGCCGGCGCCCCTCGGCGAGGGCCACGGGCCGAATGCCGCTCGCCTAGTCGCAGCTGCGGTCGGCAATTGCCTGGCCGCGAGCCTCGCCTTTTGCCTGAAGCGGTCTCGCATTCAGTTGCAGCAGCTGCGGGCCACCGTAGAGGGCACCCTCGCCCGCAACGAAGGGGGACGCTTGCGGATCGGGGAGATTCGCGTGAAGCTGGCGCCCGACGTGGCGCCGGAAGACCGCGAACGCATGGGCCGGTGCCTCGAGTTGTACGAGGACTTCTGTATCGTGACGGAGAGCGTCCGGAATGGCATTCCGGTCACGGTGGAAGTGGAGGCGGCCCCCGTCGCGGTCGGCGCATGAGGCTCCGAATCTCCGCATTGACCGTCGGGTTGCTCTTGATCATGGGCGTGTTGCAGCCGCTCTCGGCGCAGCATGCTTGGACCCTGGTCGAGGCACCGCAAGTGGATCTCTGGTTTCATGGTCTCGCGGTCGTCGGGTTCCGCGGGTTCGGGCCACTGCCGCTCTACGACCCGGGCTACGCGGGGCGTATCCGTCGCGCGAAGGACTCGCTTGGCGTCTTCCCGACCACGTTCGACCGCCAGGCCGAGCGACTCCGCACCGCGTTCGAGGCGGACAGTAGCTTCGAGGTGCTCCACTTCGTACCGCTGTACTTCGCTGCAGCGGACCGCGCTGCGATGCTCGAAGCGCTCCGCGCGGTGGCGCGCCAACGCTCCGGCATCCCGGCGCTAGCCGACCCGCGCACCCGCTTCGGTGCCGCTGCGGTCGCAGCCGTGCTTCGGACGCCTGAGCAGCGCCGCATGCTCGGAGAGTTCGCGGACGCGCTTGATCGTGAGTGGCGGGAGTTCTACGGCGCATATTGGGCGAGGCTGTGGGCGGAGCGCGGTGCACGTGTCGCAGAGTTGCAGACAGAGTGGGATTCCCGCTTCGCGCCGTCGCTGGCGGACTATCTGCGCGCGCTGCGGCTCGATCGCGGCATCATCTTTCTCTCGCCCGCCCTCGGTGCCGACGGCCGGATCTTCGAGGGCGATCCAGCCGATCGCACTGACAACCTGGTGGCCGTGCGCTTTCCCGGGTCGGGCGACGCATCCGACGTTCCGCTCTACGCGGCCATGCGCGAGTTGTGCTACCCTGCGGTGCGGCAGGCCCTTGCGGGCGAACCCGCGTCTGCGAGCCGGGTCGCCGCTGAGCGAAAGAGCAGCGACGCCGCGATGCGTTGTGGGGCACTGCTGCTCAATGCGCGGGCGCCGGCGCTGCTGCCTGGGTACCGACGTGCCTTCACCTCGGATACGCTTACGGCGACGTTCGAAGCCGCCTACCCACTCGATCAGGCACTAGCGTCCGCGCTCGGGCGGCTGCTCCGACTCCGCAACTGAGGGCTAACGGACCTCCGGACCGCCTGTGCGGTCGTCGCGCACGAAGCGGCCGTGCGCCGGCATCCGTACGTGGGGGAGGCTCGCCCGGTCGACCACCAGGTCGGGGGAGATGATGCCGTTTCGCTCGAGCAAGTAGGCGGTGAGGCTGTACACGTCATCCGGGGTGAGGGAGCTTGGGGCGGTGAGCGGCATCGCGCGATTGATGTAGTCGTAGAGGGTGGTCGCATACGGCCAGTAGTTGCCCACAGTCTTCACCAACCTGGCATCGCGGCCGAACGGGAATCCGTCTCGCGGCTCGCGCCCGATTAGAGGCGGAGCCAGACCTGCCATGCCGCCCTCCCCTTTCAGGCCGTGGCAAGCCGCGCACTTCTCGCCGTAGAGTGTGGCGCCCCGCGCTGCCGTGCCGCGTCCCTCGGGAAGCCCCCGGCCGAGGGTATCCACGTCGATGTCCCACGCTACGATCTCAGCCGAGGTCGCGGCGCGCCCAAACCGGAACGGCGTCGGGGCCGGTCGGTGCGCCGTCGGGGCCTGGGCGCTGCGCGCATCGTCCACGCGACATCCCGCTCCCGCCAGGAGCAGCGTCATCCAGACCACCGCCCTTTGCGGGGTGAGCGGCCTCACGTGATTCCCCCCCGCGTGTCGAAGAAGACGTGGCCGTCGGGCCGGATCCGCCATCCTCGTATGTCGTTGAAGTGGAAGTCGGTCCCTGGCCCCCGCACAGTGAGCAACTGGGCGTGCGTCGGCTGCGCGTAGCCCGTCTCGTCCACCGCCCGGCTCATTATCACCGTCTCGCGACCGTCCCACTGCCACATCATCTGAAAGCGGGTGTGCGCCTTCGGCAGCACAGTCCCCACGAGCTCGGCCGGCGCCCACCTGCGGCCGCTGTCGGTACTCACGTCGACACGGGTGATCCGCCCGCGGCCGCTCCAGGCCAGTCCCCGGATCGGCCACCACCCCGCGCCGGGCAGCACCACCGGATACGCCGGGTACGTGATGATCGACTTCGCGTCCATCAGGAAGCTGAACTGGCGGGCCGTGTCGTTCGGCAGCGGATCGGTGTACTTGGAGGTCTCCCACCGCGTCATGAACGGCGCGGGACCTAGCTTGATCCGGCGCAGCCACTTTACGTTGACGTTGCCCTCGAGCCCCGGCAGCAGCAACCTCACGGGGTATCCCTGCTCGGGGCGGAGCGCCTCCCCGTTCTGGGCGTAGACGACGAGCGCGTCTTCCAGTGCGAGGTCCAACGGAATACTTCGGGCGAGGCGGCTGGCATCGCCTCCCTCGGCGAGGAACCATTGCGCCTCGCGCTGCGCGCCGGCCGCTTCGAACAAGGCGGCCAACGGCACGCCCGTCCACTCGGTATTCGCCGTCAGGCCGTCCACGAGCTGCGGCGTGAGCTCCGGCTTTGGAGACCGATACGCTCCCCGGCCATTGCCGGAACACTCGATGAAGTGGGTGCGCGTCACCGACGGATAGCGCCCGAGGTCCTCGAGGCTGAACATCATCGGCCTCTCGACCATTCCATGAATCATCAGGTGATGGCGTTTAGGATCGATCTGCGGAACGCCGGCGTGATGGCGCTCGAAGTGGAGGTCGGACGGTGTGATGGTGCCCGTGAGATCCTGCAGGGGCGTCAGAGAGTTGCCGACCGTCTCGCCCGTGGGTGTGCGCCGCGGTTGCTCGAAGGGCGACCGTTCACCAACCGCGCGGGTGGGGGCGCCGAGCACCTTTGTGGGGTCGTCGGGCACGCTCGGTGCCTGGCGCTCGGGTGCTTGCGCCTCGGCCCGCGGCACGAGCGCGCCGAGCATCGCGCCACCCAGGGCTCCGGCGGCACCGGCGAGCAGCGTGCGGCGGCTCAGGCGCCGTTCCCGCTCTCCGTGGGGCATCCTCTATCTTATATCCTATCTGTTGCGCGCGCTGTCCGGCTGACCGGCGACGACGGACGGAGGCGGCGGCACTATGGCCTCGTCGGTGGCCGGACGCGGCAAGAGCGGCGGCGGGTTGTACGCACGGTGCCCCTTGGTGTCGTAGGGCACATCGGCCGGAGCGCCGCCCGCTGGCCAGTCGTTTGCCTTGCCCGGTGAATCCGGCCGCGATTTCGAGACGATGTAGGCGGCGACATCGAAGGCCTGCTGGTCGGTCAGCGAGCCGGGCGCGCTGAACGGCATGTTGTGCCGGATGAACGAGGCCGCCCGCTCCTGACGCGCCATTGAAGCACCGATGCTGAACGACTTCGTCCCCCACAGCGCCGTCGCGACCGCCGTTCCTTGCCCCTCCGGGCCGTGACACACGGTGCACGTCGAGGTGAAGATCGCTCGGCCCCGGAGGGTGTCGCCCGTGAGCGGCGGCATCTTCGGCATACCCTCGGGGACTCCGTGCGATCCGATGGGCACGCCGGTGGAGAGAAACGCCAGGTAGGCGAGGATGTCCTGCATCTCTCGACTGCCGGCCGGAAGCTTCGAACCCGCGAGGCTGCGCGTGAAGCAGTAGTTCACGCGATCCGCGAGGTCGATGACCGCGCCGGTGCGATCCATGTACTTCGGGAACCGCGCGTAGACGCCGGCGAGGGATGCTGCCGTGGCGCGCCGGCCGTTTTCCAGGTGGCAGCTCGCGCACCGTAGGGTCCCTGGGATGAAGCGCGGCAGGCTGTCCGGAGTGTGCGTGAACAGCGCGCGACCCCGTTGGATCGATGCGCCGAGTGGTCCCGCGGGGATCGCGGAGTCAGGTGGCGGGGTCCATACGCTCACCGGCGTGGGTGGGGCGGCCGGCTGGCATGCTGCCAGCAGGCCGGCGAGCGCGAACACGCGTTTCATCGACTCCCCCTATCTCGCGGCGCCCATCCGGCGGCGGAACGCGCTCGCCTCGGCCTTGAGCCGCCCGCACATGATGTCGCAGAGTTTGAACACGTCGCGACCGGCGAGCCGATAGTACGTGAAGAGCCCCTCTTTCCGCCGGGCGACGAAGCCCTTGTCGTAGAGGACCTGGAGGTGCTTCGACACGTTCGCCTGCGTCAGGCCGGTCTCGGCCACCAGCTCGGTCACGGTGCATTCGCCGCCTTCGAGCGTGTGCAAGAGGTTGAGGCGCGCCGGTTCGGCGAGCGCCTTGAAGCGTTCCGCCACGACGCCGAACAGCTCGGGTGGCAGCGACGACCTACTCATACGCTCCATCCCCTGACCCACCCGGTCGCTTCCCTGGGAGGGTCGGGAGCCACAGGATGGCCGCGATGAAAATCGCCGCCAACCCGACCGCCACGACAATGGCGGGTAGGTGGAGCACGTCGGCCAGGGTGATCTTCCCGAAATTGAGGGGCTTGATGAGGACGGGTTCGAGCGCCGCGTAGAGCGCCGTGAACAGCAACGCCCCGAAGATCCCGCCGCCGATGGCGAACAGGGCGTCCTTGCGCCCTTCGCCCGCTCCTACGACGCAGGTGCCGGGGCAGTACCCGCCCACCGCGAAGCCGACGCCGAAGATGAGGCCGCCCACCAGCACGCCCAAGACGTAGGCGGGCTTGATGTCGAAGTGCATCGGCACGACAAAGCTCAACAGGTACACCACCACGCTGCCCACCGCGATGGTGAGCGCCATGAACTTGATGATTGCGATGTTCTGAAGCCGCAGGGCGCTGGCAATCATCGCCGGACTCGAGGCGCGCACCCGCTGCAGCAACCATCCCATCGCGATGCCGACGAGCAAGCCATAGAGGAGCGTCATGGTCAGCTCCTTCCTTTGATCAGGCGGGCCGTGCCCAGGCCCGATGCGAACACCCCAGCTGCGAAGATCATGCTGCTGATCGATAACTGCGTGATCCCGGAGATGATGTGGCCGCTGGTGCACCCGCCGGCGAGCCGCGCCCCGAAGATGATCAGCAGGCCACCCAGGAACGCGTCCCTATACCGCCGCGCGGGCGTCGTTTCGCCGGCGTGGATCACCTCGAGCGCGGGAGCCCTGGGCTGTCGACTCGTGCGTGACGCCGCGAAGCCGCCAATCAGGAGCCCCACGACGAGCATGGTCTCGGGCGTGAGCAGCCCGCCCATCTTCGTGAGATAAGGATTCACCGCCGCGTACGCGGGGGTGATGAGCCGGAGCACGGCGCCGACCGCACGGGGGTACGTGCCTGAGACGCCGATCGGCCCATACAGCGCGATCGCGGCGGCGGAGAGCAGCCCGAACAGAACGCCGAGCGTCACCCAGGACGGTGGCTTTGCGGCGATACCGCGGGGTGGGGATACCGAGGTAGCGACGGTCATAGAGCCTCTCGGGACAGGAGAACGGTGATAAAATCAGCCACTACATGACTATATGGTCATACAGATAAGCGCAAGGGGACGGCCGCTCCTTCTGAAGACAACTTCACCGCTGCTTCACCCTCGGCGTATCGTGCCCTGGACAGCTTATGACCCGAGCCGCACATCCGGTGTCATTTGTCGCGACTGGGGGAACCGATGGGAAAACCTGCTCTGCGCCTCGCGCTTGCGATGCTCTCCACCGTCGTCGTTACGACTTGCCACTCGACCCAGCTGCTGTACGCACAACTTCCAGCCCCCTCGAATCGCCCGTTTGGTGTGTACGTGAATCTCGTCGACATCAATGCCGGGGGTTTCGACGACGCGGTCACGGCCCTGCGACGCGGAGTCGGGGCGAGTGGCTGGCAGGTGGTGGCCGACTACGATGTCGGCGTCGACCGTAAGGACTGCTCTCATCGGGCGCATGTCTTCGTCCTGCACTCGCCGGCGTACGCGCGCGCGGTGCTGCAACACGGTGCGGTCGCGGCGTTCGCGCTGCCGCTCCGCGTCGCGGTATATCAGGACGAGCGTGGCATTCACGTCGCCGCGGCTAACCCACGGTCCTTGAACCGCACCATCATCGCCGAAGCGGGCTTCGAAACGCAGTCTGACTCTGCCCTCGGAGCCCTCCAGCGGATCGTCGCAACGGCGTTCCCGGGCCAGCTCTCGGAACGTGAGTATGGACAGATCCGCGATCGGGGATTGATCGGCAAGACGATGGGGCTCATGGCAGGGGGCCCGTTCCCCGGCAAGGTGGAGACCGTGGCGGCCGTAGCCCTCAAGCAGGGCGAGACTGTCGCGGCCGTCGCCCAACGGGTATACCGCGGGCTCGAGCGACTCGGCCACACGAGGAAATGGGAGATGCGGCCCGTGTATCTCCTCGATCTCGCCGATCAGGGCGTGGTCATCATCGGCGTGACCGGGGCGCCGATGGAGGCGCGGGCGATGCACATCGTCGGCGAAGGCAACGATGACACGCGGAAGAGTCTGGCGTGTCCAGGCCTCGATCATGCCGCCGCGTTCCCCGTCGAGCTGGTGCTGTCTCAGAGCGGCGGTCACGTCACCGTCACGATGATCGACGCGATGTTCCGTATGAAGATGTACTTCGAGGACGCCGGCAACATGAAGTTCGCGGCGAACATGACGATGCCGGGCTCGATTGGTGATGAGATCAAGGACGAAGTCGAAGAGGCACTCTACTAGATCCGGAGGCTGCAATGCTGCATAGACGGCTTGTCGGCATGGTCCTCGGCGTTGCGCTGGTCGCAACTCCGGGGCGCCGCGCGCTCGCGACCGATGGCCACTTCTTGCATGGGGTCGGCGCGATCAACGCGGCGATGGGTGGAGCGGGCGTCGCCGCTCCGCTCAGTCTTCTGGGCACGTTCTACTTGAACCCGGCCGGCCTCATGGCGTTCGACGGGACCAGGGTCGAGTTCGGCTTCGAGCTGTTCAAGCCCGACCGCTCGGTGGCCAGCACGGTGACTGGCGGACCTGCCGGGACGAGTGATAGCAAGAGCGACTGGACGCCGATCCCCGCGATGGCGTGGACCACGAAGCTCAAGGGCGACCGCGTCGTAGTCGGGCTCGCAGGACTCGGCGTCGGGGGGTTCGGTGTCGACTACCCGGCGAGCACCACCAACCCGATCGTTGCGCCGCAGCCGAACGGTTTCGGGCAGGTCTACAGTAACTACCAGTTCCTGAAGATCGTCCCCGCCATCGCCTTCGCTCCCACACCCAAGCTATGGTTCGGGGTTGCGGCGAACATCGATTGGGCCGCGCTGTCCGTCGAGCCGATGCCCGTGGCCGCTCCCGCATTCGACCCCGGGACCGGGACGGCGTTCTACTCGAGCGCAGCTGCAGCGGACGGCGCGTTCGGGTTCGGATTCCAGGCGGGGGTGCTCTTCAAGCCCAACGACCTCGTGTCGGTCGGCGCCTCGTATGCGAGCGAGCAGAGCTTCAAGGACTTCGAGTTCAACTCGACGTTCGCCAACCCGAATCTCTCGAGTTACGGCACGCCCCGTACCATCAAGTTCAAGCTCAACGTGCCGGCGATGCTCAGCGGCGGGGTGGCGGTGAACGCGCTCCCGAATCTCCTCCTCACCGGTGAGGCTCGCCGCATCTTCTACGAGGGCACGGCTGGCTTCGAGATCCCGAAGGGCCAAGGCATTTTCAACCCCGACGGGTCCGTCAAGGCGTTCGGCTGGCGCAACATCACTTCAGTTCACGCCGGGGCTCAGTATCGCGCGACGGATCGGGTGGCGCTCCGCGGCGGATACAACTGGACCGAGAACCCGATCCCCGACAGCCTCTCGATGTTCAACGTGCCGGCGCCCGCCATCGTCCAGAGCCACGTGACGTTCGGTCTCGGCGTCCGGCCGTCGCGGCACTTCGAGATCAGCGCCGCGTATTACCATGCGTTCGCCCACTCCGGCACCGGCCCGCTGTTCGGCCCGTCGGGGCCGGTGGGGACTGTGACGAACACGCTGAGCGAAAACTCGTTGCTGGTGTCATTCTCGTTCGCCACCCGAGGGGGCAGCCTCTAGCGCACTCCCGCGGTTCAGGCGACACAGTCCGCGACTCCGCCGGGCAACGACCGGCGGAGTCGTGGCTTTCCCACGCCCGGGCACCCGCTCGTCGTCCTGGCCGACGACCGGGAAGTTGGCCATGATGGTCCAGGCGGCTCGTTCACAACAGGCACAACAGGAGGTGCTCCATGGTCGATGCAACCGAACCGGGTCTGGTCACCGTGCGGGGAGGCGCCCAAGGCTTGGCGCAGGAGATCACCGCCGGCCGTCACAGGCTGATCGCCGATGAGCCGGTGGCGGGGGGTGGGACCGACCGCGGGCCTGGGCCCTACGACTTATTGCTCGCGGCGCTCGGCGCCTGAACCTCCATGACGATCGCGCTGTATGCGCGAAGGAAAGGGTGGCCGCTCGCGAGCGTGACGGTTCGGCTGCGCCACGCGAGGATCCACGCGGAGGACTGCGCCGACTGTGAGACGAAGCAGGGCCTGCTCGATCGGATCGACCGGGAGATCGCGGTGAGCGGCGAATTCACGGACGAGCAGCGCGGCAGGCTGCTCGAGATCGCCAACAAGTGTCCGGTCCATCGGACGCTCACCTCGGAGATCAATATTCGGACGACGCTGACCTGAGAGCGGGGTAGAGAGGGTGGAGTCGCCGCACCCAGGTGGTCCCCCCGCAGGAATGTCCGGTTCCGTGCCGCTCAAACGTCGTTCTTGCGAGTCGAGGGCAGGGACCCCATAACGAGGAGTCGTCATGAGCGCGTTCGTGTACCTGTACCGCAGTGAAGACGCGGCCTTTCGCGCCGCGATGGGATCGCCGGAGCAGATGCAGAAGAGCATGCAGAAGTGGATGGCGTGGATGAAGGAGCTGGGCGAGAAGGGGCATATCAAGGATCAGGGCCACCCGCTCGAGCGGGCCGGCAAGGTCGTCAAAGGCAAGAAGGCGATCACCGACGGGCCGTATGCGGAGTCCAAGGACGTGATCGG
>WNGF01022984.1_pt1 | contig 11124 bp, 10 predicted proteins | sample 5400641 | NCBI WGS metagenome assembly WNGF01 (sample SAMN13153371, study PRJNA577476) | soil metagenome | isolation source: 80 cm soil or saprolite under grassland replicate 2 | place: USA:California | collected 2016-06-15 | reverse complement strand
GTTGTGACGCAAGAGTGAAGGGAGAAGATGGGACGTGGCAACCATACCAGGCAACTTGGGTCGGCCGCTACATTCTAGATGGTTACGTGATCGCTGATGAGTATCGAATGACAAATCAAAAAGGTGAACTCATTGTCCAAGGAATGAACTTCCGCTCCTACAGCGTTGAAAAGAAGACTTGGGTAATGAGATGGCTCAGCGCCACGGGCTCTTTCTGGGTGGAGTTGGGGCCGGAAAAACTCGGCGGCGTTCGCGTAGCCCCCAAGACCATTACTTTCAACTTGATCGATACCTTTGCTCCAGATGCCCTTACTCGAGTTACCTTTTCAAACATATCAGAAAGCCACTTTACATGGACCGAAGAAAGGTCTCTCGATCAAGGAAAGACATGGGCTGAATTCATGGTCATCGAGGCTCATCGCACCAAATGACGCCACCTAACTCGGGAGTGCAGCGGAGCGCGCGAGCCGGTGTTCGCCGTGGTCCGAGTGCTACGCGCGTGCCCGCTGACGCCGAACGGTTGAGTTCACGTGCCGCGCCCGATTACACGCAACTAGGAAGAAACCGGACAACGTTGATGACAAGCTCGCGGGCACGGCTACGGTGCAACGAATTGTTTAGGCCGCGTCAATGCTTCACGCGATACCTAACGACCACACAGCCATTTTTGAGGCTCTTAGATTCCAGGAGCTCCAAATCGACCTGGCGTTCCATCTCGAGAAAGAGCGGGATTCCCGAACCGAGCAACACCGGATGGATGCTCAAACTGATCTCGTCAATCAGGTTTGCCTCGAAAAGCGAATTCGCCAACTCCCCGCCCCCCATCACAAAGATCTCCCCGCCTTGCTCACTTTTCAATCTTCTGATGAACTCGGCTGCGTCCTCGGAAATAATCTGAACGTTTTTGTCAGGGCTTTCTCTTATCGTGCGCGAAAAGACATAGGTTTTCACGCCTGGATAGGAAGGCCAGGGCTTGCCGCTCTTGAGCACAGGCTCGTAAGTTTTGCGTCCCACCACGACGGTCTCGATTTTCTGCCAGAATTCCCTCATGGCAGATGATGCCTCCTCACCTCCAAGGATCCAATCAATCCCATGATCTTTGCGAGCGATGTAAATAATACTCAGAAACGCGACGGTATGCATCACATGGATGAAGAAGCCCCTCAGCTAGTGGTCCGCTTTTTGAGAAGTGCAACCGTTAACCATCACGTCACGCCTCTTGCCACGGGATCCAGCGCGGCGCGGAGTCTTGCGCGAGCCGCCGCTGCGCGTCGCGGCACAGCCGGTAAACGTAGATCAGCTTGACCGCGCGTCCGTCGGCCTCGCGATGCTGGTCCATTCGACCACGTCCGCGCGTCTCGCCCAGATAGATCCAATTGGCGGCTTTGTAACTAGTGCCGCGAAACCGCGCTTCGACCAGCGTCTCCAAAAGCAGCGGGCGAAAGCCGAAGGCGTCTTTCTTTCGCCGGCCAATGTCGCCGTCAACCTACAAACGATCTCGTCGCTCCCACCAAAACTGGTCGCAACGACTTTTGTGTATTCCGAAACTAGTCGCATCGACTTCTGTACGCAGTCGCATCCACTTCTGTGAAAAATGTCCTTTTTGAGCCCTCTCCGTCGCATCCTCTTCTGAAACTCACATCTCTGTGAGTTCTAGAAAAGAATGCAAATATACAAAAGAGGGCGCGAATTATTATAGACTATGCCTCATGAGGCATAGTCTGTACTATGCCGCATTCCGGACTATGCCGCATCGAGGTGCGCGACGAGGTGGGACCCTGCAAAATCGGGTCTGCCAGGAGCCTATTGATCGACGCGACGCGGCATAGTCCGGAGCCCCGATCAGAGGCCTTTGAGGAAGGTCAGCAGTTTGTCATCGGGTTTATAACGGCCTGGTTTGCCGTTGAGAGGTTTGGTCCTCGTCAGGATTTGTTCTTTCAAAGCAAGGTCGGCGTCTAGATAGATCTGGGTGGTTTCCACCGACTCATGCCCAAGCCAAAGCGCGATTACGGCGCGATCAACACCGCTTTGTAGGAGTTCCATGGCAGCGGTGTGTCGAAGCACGTGTGGCGACACGCGTTTGTTCTTCAACGTAGGGCAAGTCTTTCGTGCCTCCGTTAAGTGCCGAACGAGCATATGCTGAACGCCATCGGCGCTCATGGCGCCGCCGCGCACGCTGGGAAACAGAGTTTTGCCATCTTCTTTGCCTTGTTCCCGAATCCAGGCCTTGAGGACCGCTATCGTGGACTTGGCTAAGGGAGTACATCGTTCCTTGCGTCCTTTTCCGCAACAATGAACATGCGGTCCGGTACCAAGCCAGATGTCTTCGTGGCGCAGTCCAGTCATCTCGGATAACCGCAACCCGGTTTGCACGGCGGTGAGGAGAAAGGCATGGTCACGGCGCCCCAGCCACGACTGCCGACTGGGTGCCGCCAACAACGCATCGATTTCTGGCCGAGTCAGAAAAGCGACCAACGCGCGAGGCTGTCGTCGGTTCGGGATTGCCAACACTCGTTGAATGATCCCTGCGTGTGCCGGTGCTTCCAGTGCGGCATAGCGAAAGAAAGACCGCACGGCGGTCAGGCGCAGATTGCGGCTGCGAGCACCATTGTGACGATGATTCTCCAGATCGTTTAGAAAGGCGCCAATCAAAGAGGCATCGAGATCCTCTAGGCCCAATTGGGAGGGTCCTTTGTGCAGCCGTTTCTGAGCGAACTGCAGCAGCAGACGAAACGTGTCACGATACGAGGCGATCGTGTGAGGACTCACCCTACGCTGGGCGATAAGACGATCGCTAAAGAAGGACTGCAGTAAGCGAGGAAAGTTACCGTCATTTTGCATCTCGCGCCTCCCATCTTTTTTCCAATAGCTTTCCAGCAGCTCCCATCAATTCGGTTGTGCCGGTTAGGTACCAGTAGGTGTCGGTCACCTGGGCGTGCCCGAGATAGGTGGATAAGATCGGTAAGCGACGCTTGGGATCTTCGCCGTTGCGATACCAACGCAGTAAGGTCTGGATGGCAAAACGGTGGCGGAAATCGTGCAAGCGTGGCCCACGGCTGGCCGAGGGGGCCCGCAGTCCAATTTGTCGAGACAGAGCATAGAAGACGCGGTGGACTTCGCCTCGGTCCAGCCGATTGCCATTCCGATTCACAAAAAAGTATGCTCCTGCTAACTCGACAAACAAACTGTCCCGGCGTTTCGCGTAGGCCGCTAGCACCTTACGGGTCGAGGGGTGCAGAGGCACCAGACGCGATTTGCCGAACTTCGTGTCGCGAATGGTCAGAACGCCTTCGGACCAGTCCATATCCTCGGTTCGCAGGTGCAGTGCCTCGCCCAAGCGCATCCCGGTGACCACCAATAATCCGAACAGGCAGTAGTAGGTCCAGGGCCGCAGCGGGTGATGGGAAGAGAGAGACATAGCAGCTTGTAGCAACCGCTGGATCTCCGCATCGGAATAAAAGTATGGCCGAGCGCGCGGCGGACGGTAGGGCAGCAGATCCAGTGGGGGGATTTCTGTCGAAGGATCCGTGGCGCTCCAGTATCGAGCGAACCCGCGCACGATGCTCAAGCGTTCGGCCCAGATATACGGTTTGTGGTGCGCATGTTTCGTGGCCCACTCCAACGCGAGAGCCGTGGTGATGTGAGCACTGCGTTTCCCCAGAAATGTGACAAACTCTCGCAGCGCGGCTTCGTGTCCCATCAGTTTGAACCCTAAGCTATGGCGCAGGGCTAGGTAGTCGTGGATAGCTCGTCGCAGCTTTTTCATCGAGCACCTCCCGGCCACGGTAACGCCAGGGTATGCAAGGCGGCTACGTCTACTTTGGCGTAGATGGCAGTTGTGTTCGGACTGCGATGGCGCAGCAGTTCGCCGATCTCATCCAGGGACTGTCCTTGCCGGAGCAGGTCTGTCGCCAGCGTGTGGCGAAACAGATGTGCTCCTTTGCGCGCGGAATCAACTCCCGCTTTTTTCAGAGCTCGCATCACCAGGGAAGATATCGCCACAGAACTGGCAAACCCAGTTAACGGAGCCCGATTCCGAATGAACACCCTTCGGCTGGAGCAGCGCGGCCTATCGTCGTGTAAGTATGTGGCCAAGGCCTCGCCAACATCGGACGGCATGGGTAATTGGTTAGACCACCCACCCTTCCCGCAAACCCTGATTTGGCCGGCGTCCCAATCCAGATCTTCCAGCTCCAGGGTAACTACTTCACAAGCCCGCAGACCCAGCCGGGCTAGTAACAGCAAGATTGCATAGTTTCGTCTTCCCGCCGAGGTGTGCCGCTGACAGTGCTCCAATACACGCTTGACGGCGCCCTCTGGAAGGAACCTGGGCAATGCCGAAAATGACCAGTAGCGTACACTGGGAACGCACGCTGCAAGGTCCGTGGAGATCTCTCCTCGATGTTGCAGATGGCGGAAGAAGGAGCGCAGCGCAGTGACCAGCGACTTGGCTCGTGTGGAGTTGAGTTGGCGGGCTTGGCGCTGCACGAAGCCCGTTACATCCGCCGCTCGAAGGCGGGACAGATTCACTCTTCCGTTCTTAAATTGCTCGTTGAGAAATCGATCCACAAGCGGCACATAGGTGAGCAATGTGGCTTGAGATAAACCGCGCTCCTGTATTAAATAGCGGCTGAACCTTGCAGTAACGCGTTCTCGTGAACTGACTGGCGCCGGGTGTAACTTCGACCGTACAGCCTTCAGCTGGCGGAGCAGTACGAGCAGTCGATTTAGTGCCGCCGCATCGCCGCGCCGGCCTCTCGTCCTGCGCGGCCCAGATTGCAGAAATCGCTGCAAAGCATCTTCATCCACCTCACTGACCTCCATGCCCTTCCGTTCCAGCCATTGGCTGAAGTGACTGATCAGCAAGAGTTGCTTATAGACTGATCCCTGTGAGTAACCCTGCTGGCTTAGAAGCGCAGCGTAGGCATTGACATACTCACTGAGTGGTCCTTGGTCCAAACGTTCGATTGTGCGTGAATTACTGAAAATGGAATTTCCTCCTGACAATCAGCATGTCAGGAGAAAGCGAGGAAGGTGAAAAGCTATGCCTCGTATTCCGCAATCGAAGCCTTGCAGAATCAGCTGAAATCGGTTTGAGGCGGCATAGTCCGGAATGCGGCATAGTACAGAAGAGGATGTGAATGACGGTAGGTGCTGGAGTTATTTTGGTGCCTTTCACGAGTGTTGACACAGCTCGCTTCACCGACGATTGCCGTTGGAATGGCACAGGTGCTGCTTGAGGGGTAGACCCAACAGTCGTGTCACCAGTGCCATTTGGTGGCGTGATCCCCGTTTTGTTACGTCACTGCGGATGCTTGCAGTCGCTGAGCGCCGTACTGGTCGAAATTGACCACTTTTCTGGTTCTGACTTTGTCCCTTCGGAATGTCTGCTCGGACGCTGGGCCTGCGCGGAGTGCTCTTGCTGGATCAGGCGGCGGCCGGCGGATCGGGGTCGTCTCCCGCGGGCTCGCCCGCGAGGCGCTCGAGCGGGCACGAGCGATCAATCGCTTCCTCGCCGGCGAGTACCAACCGCTTCTCGACCAGGCGCGTAAGGGCTCGCTCGATGTGCCGGCGAATCTCTCGGGCGTCGAACGTGTAGTACAGCGGCACGGACCTTGATGTTGGGTCCTAAGGAGGCGTAGTGTCGGCGCCGTAGACGGACCATGTCCAGGAGGCGAGATGCATCTACCAGGGTTGCGTAGTCGTAGCGTCGGCATTCGTGCATGCGGGTCGGTGGGCTTTTGGAACGTTCTGCTGACCTGTTGTCTGCCGTTGCTGTTGAGCAACCACGCCCTCGCTCAGGCGCCCCGATCGGGCAATCCGATCTTGCCCGGTTGGTATGCGGACCCGGAAGCGCGCATCTTTCAGAACGAGTACTGGATCTACCCGACGTATTCAGCGCCATACGACGAACAGATCTTCATGGACGCGTTCTCCTCTAAGGATCTGGTGATCTGGAAGAAGCACCCGCGTGTTCTGGATGCGCGGGACGTTCGATGGGCTAAGCGCGCATTGTGGGCACCGTCGGTGGTGCAGAAGGGCGGCTGGTACTACCTGTTCTTCGGTGCCAACGACATTCAGAACGACCAGGAGTTGGGGGGCATCGGTGTCGCCCGATCGCGTCGACCGGAAGGCCCGTTCAGGGACTATCTCGGGAAGCCATTGATCGACAAGTTTCACAACGGTGCGCAGCCGATCGATCAGTTCGTATTCGAGGACCGCGACGGGTCACACTACATCATTTATGGTGGCTGGCAGCACTGCAACATCGCGAAGCTGAAGGACGACTTCACGGGCTTCATTCCCTTCGCCGATGGGACGACGTTCAAGGAGATCACGCCCAAGGGTTACGTCGAAGGCTCTTTCATCATCATGAAGGACGGGAAGTACTATTTCATGTGGTCGGAAGGTGGCTGGACCGGCCCCAATTACGCGGTTGCCTATGCCATTGGTTCATCGCCATTCGGTCCGTTCGAGCGCATCGAAAAGATTCTGCAACAGGATCCATCTGTCGCCACGGCGCCGGTCACCATTCAGTACTTCATAGGCCAGGTTCCAACAAGTGGTACATCGTCTACCACCGAAGGCCTCTGGGTGAATCAGACCGTAACCACCGAGTCGTTTGCATTGATGAAATGCGCTTCGATGAACAAGGCTTCATCAAACCCGTTGTGATCACAAAGGACGGAGTGCCGCGGGACCCCTTGCCGTAGAATCTGATTGTTACTATCAGCTCTGTTATTGGATCGAAGGAGAGAGGATCTGATGTATATTAGCTTGCGTTCGGCCACATCAGTTTGGCTTAAATAGCAGAAACTTATCCTTTGGAGAGAACTCCATGTTACGAAGTTTGAAGCGATCGCTTTTATTGCTATCGGCGTACCTGCTAATGCTCGTCGTCGTCTTGGGCCAGACACCGAAATCGAAGGTTCCGAACAAGGGCGCGAAGCGCGAAGCTGCGAGTGCCACGTCAAAGCGCGAGGCCCATGGCCCAACGCCAAAATCAGCGGCGCCGAATCTGGCGAAGGAGCCGACGCTTTACATAGTCGGCTACGCGCATTTGGATACCGAGTGGCGCTGGGAGTATCCCCAGGTGATTCAGGAATATCTCACCAAGACGATGCGCAATAACTTCGCTCTGTTCGAGAAGTATCCGCACTACATCTTCAATTTTACCGGCGCCTATCGATATCGCTTGATGAAGGAGTACTACCCTTCTGACTTCGAAAGACTAAAGCAATACGTTGCCGCCGGGCGCTGGTTTCCCGCCGGGTCGTCAATGGAAGAAGGCGACGTCAATTCTCCCAATGCCGAGTCGATCATTCGGCAAATTCTTTACGGCAACAACTGGTTCCGCAAAGAGTTCGGCATGGCAAGTGACGAATACATGTTGCCCGACTGTTTCGGCTTTCCTGCTTCGCTTCCAAGTATTCTGGCCCATTCCGGTATCAAAGGTTTCTCAACGCAGAAGCTATCGTCCGCCTGGCAGCCTGCTCCCCGTGTTGGGGGCCCCGACTCGCCGGAGAAAACACCAGTTGGCATCCCGTTCAATGTCGGCATTTGGGAAGGTCTCGACGGCAAGACAGTCATTGCAGCGCTGAACCCGCTCAGCTATGGCACCCCGGTAACGTACGACATCAGCAAGGCACCTCCGCCGCCTCCGGCGTTCGATCCCAGTCTCACGCCGCAACAGAGCCAGGCTCGTACGCGAGGATTGGAGGACTGGCCCAGGCGAGTTCAAACGAACGGAGATCTGACCGGCATCTTCGCCGATTATCATTACGTCGGCACCGGTGACACAGGCGGCTCGCCGAACGAAAGCTCGGTCCGATTGATGGAAGCGATTACTACAAAGAGCAAGACCTCTCTGCCGCCAGTATTCCAGTTCGGGCAGCGGAGCGTGTCGCAGTCTGGTCCACTTGTGCAGGTCGGCGACGGACCAATTCATGTCGTCTGGTCCAGATCCGACCAGATGTTTCAGGATATCCTTTCCTGTTGCAAGACCAACCTTCTGCCGCGCTTTAAAGGTGATCTTGAACTAATCAATCACACGGCGGGGGGACTTTCTTCTCAGGCGTACCAAAAGCGTTGGATGCGTAGGAATGAGTTGTTGGCGGATGCGGCGGAGAAAGCATCGGTCGCCGCTGAATGGCTTGGTGGTCGCGCTTATCCTCTCGAGCGTCTGAATAAAGCCTGGGCGCTGGTGATGGCTGGGCAAATGCACGACATATTGCCGGGAACTGCAACTCCGAAGGCGTTCGAGTTTGCATGGAACGATGATGTGATCGCGATGAACCAGTTCGCCGGAGTCATTACCAGTGCTACCAGCGCCGTTGCTTCCGGCTTGGACACGCAGGGCAAGGGAACTGCGATAATTGTTTACAATCCTTTGAATGTTCAGCGTCAGGATATTGTTGAGGCGAATATCTCTTTTCCTAACGGCACGCCCATGGCGGTTCGAGTTACAGGACCAGACGGCAATGAAGTACCCGCGCAGTTGAGTAATGGAAAAGTGCTGTTCGTGGCAAAAGCGCCCTCTGTTGGCTTTGCAGTTTACGACGTTGAGCCCACAGGGACTTCTGCCACCGGATCCGAACTCAAGGTCACCGAATCGTCGCTGGAAAACAATCGTTATCGAATCAAGATCGATAGTAACGGCGATGTAGCGAGCATCTTCGATAAGAAGATCAATCATGAGCTCCTTTCCGCGCCGATTCGTCTGGCAATCTCGACTGACAATCCACGGCAATGGCCTGCGTGGAACATGGACTTTGAGGACGAGCAGCGGCCGCCGCGTACATTTGTCGGCGGCCCGGCGAAGATCCGAATCGTCGAGAATGGTCCAGCTCGCATAGCCGTCGAGGTAGAGCGCGAAGCTGAGGATTCCAGGTTCATTCAGACGATCAGCCTTTCCGCCGGGGACGCCGGCAATCGGATCGAGTTCAGAAACCTGATCGATTGGAAGACGAAACAGGCAAATCTCAAGGCCACGTTTTCACTTGCAGCCTCGAACAAAATGGCAACTTACAACTGGGACGTCGGCACGATCCAGAGACCAAATGAAGAAGAGCGGCAATTCGAAGTCGCCTCGCACCAATGGATCGACCTCACCGACGAAAATGAATCGTACGGCGTGACCATGCTCACCGATTGCAAGAACGCCTCGGATAAACCGGACGACAAGACCGTACGTTTGACACTGGTGCGCACGCCGGGAACGCGCGGGGGTTATGCAGATCAGGGCACGCAGGACCTGGGTCGTCATGAAATCGTGTTCGGCCTCGCTGGGCATGTGGGCGACTGGAGGCAGGGTCAAACCGACTGGCAGGCGTATCGCCTCAACCAACCGCTTATTGCTTTCGTGAGCCCAACGCATCCGGGTGAACTAGCCAAGAGTTTTTCCTTACTGAAAATAAATAACGATCGAGTACGCGTTATGGCTCTCAAGAAAGCGGAGCTAAGCGACGAAATGATAGTTCGTCTTGTGGAGATGGATGGAAAACCCGCCGATAATGTTCGCCTTACTTTCGCGGCTCCCGTGACAGCCGCGCGCGAAGTCAATGGTCAGGAGCAACCGATTGGCCCAGCGACTGTTGCCAACGGTGAATTGGTAACGTCATTCAGTGCATATCAACCACGCACGTTTGCTTTGAAGCTTGCCAAAGGACAAGCACGAGTCACGGAGATGCATTCCCAGGCGGTCCCGCTCGATTACGATCTATCCGTTACTTCACGGATGAACAGACCGGCGGATGGCAGCTTCGATTGGGCTCCAAACAATCAAGGTGCTTCTCAGGGAAAGGCCCTGCCTGCCGAGATGCTGCCGCGCGAAATCGCATATGGCGGGATTCGCTTCAATGTGGCTCCAGTTGGTAAGCCTAATGCGGTAGTGCCTCATGGTCAGACCATCACGCTTCCGACAGGAACGTACAACCGTGTGTACCTGCTTGCCGCCGCAGCGAATGGCGATCAGAAGGGCACGTTCCGGCTCGCTGATAAATCAGTTGAGCTGACAATTCAGGAATGGACAGGTTTCATCGGACAATGGGACGATCGAATTTGGAAAGCGACGGAAGAACCGATTCCGCAGCGGCAAGGGGCGCAGGCGCCCCCACTGGGAACTCCGCCCCGAACAAGAACCAATCCATATGGCGAAATGATTGGATTGCGTCCCGGCTTCATCAAACGCGCGGACATCGCCTGGTTCAGTTCGCAACGCCGGGCAGCCGACGGTAGCGCTGAACCCTATGCTTACTCTTATCTTTTTGCCTACGCCGTCGATTTGCCCCCAGGTGCAAGAACAGTCATTCTGCCGGACAATGAAAGAATCCGCATTTTGGCACTAACCGTTGCCAATGAGCCCTGGGTTATCACTCCGGCTCATCCGCTTTACGACACTCTCGAGCGATAACTAACGCCGCAGCGCCTTCAACGCTACCCAAATATTTGCATGATGTCCGCAGTTTCACTCTTGAACAGATTGGGTTGTCGGCATGGGTCCCATTTGTCACTGCGGATGCCGGAAGTCTGGGCGGCGTTGGCTATCGGGTCATTTAATAAGGAGAGGATGGAGCACGAACAAAGTGCGGAAAGCTGTGATCGTTGCGGCGGCGTTGCTGATGTCAGCCGGCATCCCATCCTGCTCATCGCCGGCTTGCTCCCAGTGCTGGCACCACCGCTCTTTTCGCGATCGGCGGACCGATTCGTAGATTATGGTTCGACGAGCAAATGCAAACTTCATAGGAAGCTGAGATGCACAATTATCTGGATCTGACCGGCAAAGTTGCTCTGATTAGCGGCGCGTCTTCAGGAATTGGCGCCGCTACGGCATCCGTTTTCGCGGACTTAGGAGCACAAGTAGCTATTGGCTACCACGGGAACCATTCGGGTGCTGAACGAGTACGCAATGAGATTGCGGCCACCGGCGGCAAGGCGATTACCATTCGCGCCGACATGCGAGAAGCGGATCAGGTTCGCCTGCTGGTAAACCGAGTTGTTGATGAATTCGGTCCGATTGATATTTTAGTGAACAACGCGGGATCACTCATCGAGCGGCAAAGAGTCCTGGAGATTACCGAAGAGCGTTGGGATGAAGTCATGGATCTGAATCTGAAGAGCGCGGTG
>WNGF01021420.1_pt1 | contig 11129 bp, 4 predicted proteins | sample 5400641 | NCBI WGS metagenome assembly WNGF01 (sample SAMN13153371, study PRJNA577476) | soil metagenome | isolation source: 80 cm soil or saprolite under grassland replicate 2 | place: USA:California | collected 2016-06-15 | reverse complement strand
CGGCATCAATCGCCGGACCGATTTCCGCCGCCGCAACAATGGCTGCCGCGCCGCCCGTGCTCGCTCCGAAGTAACCGATTCCCAGCCGGCGCGTTTCCGGCTGATTGGCCACCCAGCGCGTTGCTTCGACGAGCCGTTGTGCGAGCAGACCGATATCGAAACGCAAACGTCCGCTCACGTCGTCTTCGGCTTCTTCCTCTTTTGTGAGGAGGTCGAACAGCAACGTGGCGGTGCCCGCCTCGCGAATGGCGCGGGCAACGAACTGGTTGCGCGGACTGCGTCGGCTGCTGCCGCTTCCGTGGGCGAACAGCACGACGCCCACCGCCTCCGCCGGCACCGTCAGGTCGCCTTCCAGCGTCACGACCTCGGCGGGAGTGTTTCGATCGTCGGCCGCCAATCCGACTCGAATTTGAACCAGCCGCGTCTGGTACTGCGCGCCCTGTTCTGTCTTTTTCACGCTCCGCCTCCACGTTGTAGTCCGAATTCCGTCGCAGTCAATCGCCTCCTGCCGGTGTCAAAGCGGCTTTCAGCACAACCAGATTTAAGTTCTTTGGCCTCGCCGAAATGTCGGTGCCCGTCGTGCTGCCGAAACAACAAGCCATCCGGCAACCTCTATACGCGCTTGAGAACTCGTCTCTCGCTCGACGCCCTCCGGGCGGCCCGGGCGGTCGATCCGCCTGCCGGAGCGCTTCCCGGTGTCTGGGTTGTTGAGGCGCGACGCTCCTGGTTGGCACGCCAGGAAGCCCTCAACTGCTCGGCCCGGCGAATCACTCGCTCGACCACTTCCGCCCGCGCGGGATCCGGCGCCGGCGTGACCGCGGCGGGTTCCGGCGGAATGTCCAGCTCCTCCAGGCGTCGGAACACGCGCTCCAAAGCCCGTTCTTCGTCGCGGAAGAAAAGACTGCCGCGGATCCGCGCGAAAGTCCACCCGAGCCGTTCCAGGACGGCCTGGCGCTCGATGTCTTCCTGAATTTTCTCCGCACCCTGATACTGTTCGCCGTCACACTTGATGGCCAAGCGGCGCCCGTTTCCGACCACCACGAGGTCGATGTGACAGGCCCCCGCGGGGAATTGAGGGACGACATGGTAGCCGCGCTGCCGCAAGCGCCTGAGAACGCTTCCTTCGAACGATCCGGACCGCGGGTCCATCGGCGGCATCCGCTTTTGCAGTTCGCGTTCCCAGGATTCAGGGTCGAGAGCGTGTTCCACCAGGCGACGGCGATAGTCTCCGGGCTGAAGGTCGATTTCGTGATTCAGGCTGTGCACGACCCACATCTGGTCGCGCGCACGGCTGGCGGCGACGTTGAAGCGTTTTTTGAAAATCTTCTTCGGCCCTTCCTGGCGCATGGGCAGCGGCGGCTTCCCGGGCGGAGAGTCCACCACCGACAGAAACATGACGTCGCGTTCGTCGCCCTGGAACTGGGCGGAGTCACCGCACAGGATTTGTCTGCGGCGATACTCGGCCGGCTCCAGCCGTTGACGCAGGATGCCATCTACTTTCACGGCCTGCCCGTCGCCGACCAGCGAGACCAGGCCAAAGCTGACGGGATCACCCAATGCGTTTCTGGCGTATTCGGGCTGTTCGATGGCGGCGCAAATCAGCGCGGCGATGGTTTCCGCCTCGACTTCGTTGACGTTGTCGCCGCCCTCACGCCCGTTCAGCACCCGGAGATGAACGACGTGCGGATGGAGCGCAATCGAAGCCGCTTCACGCAGGGGCTTGATCTCGCCCTTGTAGGAAAGGTGGTTGCTGAACGCAATGATGCTGGGCGCGCACCGGAAATGTTCGATCAGGCGGATCACGCCGCGGAAAGCAATCTGCGCCAGCTCATAGATCGACGTGGTTCCATCAAAGAATTCTTTGAGGTCGATCCCCTCCAGGTGAACGCGGATAAGCCGGGCGACCTCTTCCATATCCATGCCCACCGCGACCGGTGTGACCTGTTCGTCGTCACCGACGATCACGGCCTGGTTTCCCAGATAAAGCGCGAACAACGAGGTCGGATCACACTGGCTGGCTTCATCGATAATCACCACATCGAACCGGGTCTTCCGGGGATCGAAGGTTTCGGCGACCTCTGCCAACGGCATGATCCAGACTGGCACCGCGTCTTTGGCGGCGGCCATTTCACGGCGGGCAGTCGCGAGGAATTCCGCGTCGCGAACCCCGGTGCGCGACTGGGTGAGACGTTTGCGCGCTTCGGTATAAGCGCCCAGGGCCCGCTTCTGGGGCGGAGTGGTCTGGCGGATGTGGTTCATCCAGGTCTGCTTTTCGACCAGTTGCGCGGTGACGTGAAGAAGCCGTTGACTGAGTTCCTCGATCTGCTGCTGCAACGTGTCGAGCGGGATGCCGGCCCGTCGTTCGAGTTCGTCATAAAGTTGCCGCCATTCCCAGGCGCAGTTCGGGTCGCCCGGTGGCTCCGGCTGGCCGTGCCGGGGAAGCCGGTTCTCGACCGCGGATGCCCAGGCCGGCGCGCAGCGGCTGAGACGCGTCAGCAACTCGCGCCGATGGGTCAGATCCTGTTCCAGATTCTTCAGGCGCGCCAACTCTTCCCAGGCCGCCTGATAGTCCGTGGGCGAAACGTCGCGGATGGCCTGCCGCAACCGTTGCGTCGCTCGCGCCTCGGGCCGGTCTGTCGGCGCGAGCAATTCCAGCCAGGCCGCCAGCATTGCCTTCAGCCGTCGGTGCCGCAGCCAGCCGCTTCTCGATTGCAGGATGGCCCCCAGGTCGCCCAGCACCGCGCGACGAATCCGGCCCAGCTCGGCATTGGCTCCGGTCTCCGGGGGAGTCGATTCCAGAAACGCAGACCAACGAAAGCCCAGGCGTTCAAACTGGCCTTCGAGCGGTTGCCAGATCGAGGCATGCCACCCCAGGCAGGCGCGTATCTGGGTGACGAATGGGCGGCAGACCTCCTCCGGTTTTTCGCCCAGCGCGGAGCACGGCGGGGCGCCCTGACAGGCCATCAGCCGGTCCCAGCGTTCCACCAGTTCCTCCCGCAACAGCCGCATCCGGAGCAGCGCCCGGACCGCGCGAAATTGCGTCGGGGTTTTCAAGTCCGGGGGCCGGTTTCCGACGCGGATTTTTTCAAGGAGATCGAACCAATGCCGTTTGGACAGTTTTGTGAGCAGGCCGAAAGAGTTCCGCGCTTCAATGTGCCGAAGGATTTGCTCCACCAGCGGAAGCAACTCGCGGGGAGATCGGGCGTCGTCAATGGAGGGGCCGTGTTCCACCACCAGGGCGTAGCACTCTTTCACCTCCCGCCAAGTCGTTTCAATCAGCTCGGAAAACGATTCCCACACCTGACGGGCCGGTTCACCGTCGCGCCCGGCCTGCACGGCCTCCAACTGCCAGGGCGCGCACACACGAAGAAACTCGATTGTTTTGCCGGCCAGTTCCAGCAGGCGGTCGAACTCGGACAAGTCATCGGGTTCAAGGGCGTCATCCCACAATTCTCCGCGCAGACAAGGGTCCTGACTGGCCGTGGCGTTCAGTTCCGCAACCGCGCCGCTGAATTCGTTGGGCGCCGGCAGCCGGTCGAGTTCCGGGCGATGGCCGTTCAACTCGCGCTCGTCGTCGAGTGAAACGCGGGCGTTGGTCTGATAGAGCGCCACCACCTCGGCGTGGGAGAGGGGCAGGGATTCGCCGGGGCTCACCGGCTCCGGAATCCAGTCGTCCTTTCCGCAGCCTTCCTTCACCCGTTTCGCGGCGTCAACCGGGCGCGTTGCTTTTCCGCCGGAGACCACGTCGCGCGATTCATCCTCGAGTCCGTTGATCAGCCGCTGGCGCGCCTCGCGCAAGGTGTCGAGTATTCGCTTGCGCTCCTCCCGCAGGCGCTGCGCGTCTCGTTCCAGGAGGCGGTCATCCTCGGCCAGCCGCAGGTGAATCTTTCGCACCGACCCCTGGAGTTCTTCCTGGCTCTGCTTGTCGTTGTGAAGAACGCTCAGGCACAGCGGCTGAAGCGGTTCGACAACTTTTTGCCGAAGCACGCGCAGCGCTTTCGGCGTGTGCGCCGTCACCAGCACGCGCTTGCCCTGGGCCAGCAGGTGCCCGAGCAGATTCGCGATGGTGTGGGTTTTTCCTGTGCCCGGCGGTCCTTGCACCAGCACGCAATCCCTGCCGGCGAGTTGCTTCGCGATTTCGAGCTGCTCGCGGTTGGCCGGCTTGCTCATCAGGACGTCGTCGTCTTCGTTTCCGAAGGCCACTCCGCCGGAACCGGATTCCGATTGAGCAACAGCGCCTTCGGCCAGCCCGAGAATTTGCAGCAGAGAAGGCGGGAAAGCGTCGCGGGCCGCAATGTCTTCCAGCACCCAGTCGAAGACGCTGGCCGGGCCCGTTCGGCGCTGCCGCATAAAGATGACCGGACGGCGTTCGATGGTCGCGCCGCCCTGCCGGGTCGCAGCCTCAAGCGGAGGGCGCTGATGGAACGGTGGACGGACGGACTGCGCGGAAAACTCGGCCTTGTTTCCCTCTTCCCGCGGAGCGTCTTCGAGCAGAGTGCCGCCAATGGGAAAGAGACCCTGAATCAATCGTCGAAGAAATCCGCCGGTGTCCTCGCCGCCGAGCGGGGAGAACTCCGCTTTCGCCAGTTCGTCTTTGCAGTGACGAAGCTGTTCTTCGTTTACCCCGGGCAGCGCCTGAAGAAACTGCAGGTAAAGCTCCGGCGGCTGCTCGCGTTTTCGGAAAACGAACTGCGGTTGCCGCTTCTCAGGGTAAAACTCCAGCGCCAACTTGTGCAGCAGCACCGGGTGACAAAATTCACCGTCGGCATGCGGGCAGCGCAGGAGACCGTCTCCGATCAGCAGTTCAATCTTCTCTCCCTCCCGCTCCTGGGCGCCGTACCATCCGTAAACCGTTTGAAAGAGCTCGAGCGACTGCCGAGCGGGTCGCTCGGTGATGACCCAGTGTTCGCGCTGCTGCTGCCAGGTCCGCAGCAGTGCCGGACGCTGGCGGTCCTCCTCGAAGCGATCGAGGCCCGCCTGGCCTTCCCTGCCCGCCGCCGTGCAATTGGCCTGAACCTCGACCCTGCCGGGACATTCGTGCCAACCCGGTTTGAGCCATTCCGACAAAACCGCCGGAGGCGCCGGACAGGGCGTGATGACGGGGCGTGTCAAGCGCAGCACAACGTCGCTCTCCTCGCTCTCGGCGTCCGCCTGACCTGCCGGGAACAGTTCGATGGAAGGATGCGAAGGCAGGTCCGCCAGCCAGAGCACACCAGGTTGTTTGTTGATGTCACGAACCGGCGGGTAGCGCAGGTCCGTATAAGCCTTGAGAAACTCAAAGAGCTTCACCAAGCGCGCGCGCTGTTCTTGCTTTCCGGGTTGGTCGCCCATGGCGGTAATGTGCCGGGAGGTGACCCGGCTGACAAGTCAGCACAAGCCAAATTTCGCCAATAAAACGTCTCCAGCCGGGGGGAGTGCTGGAAATGCAAAAGTCGTTGCTCTCCAGGCAACTATGCTTTTGCCTGACGGCGAGCGCCCGTTCCTTGAGGTCAGCCCGATTATTCGCCAATCAAATCACAGACGGCCACTGTAGGGCACGGGTTTACAAACCCCAATCCAAGGGCCAGACGCTCAGACAATCGCCGGATCAATTTCTTCCGGCTGCCAGAGCAAGCGGCCTTCCATCCCGCCCGCCACCACCAGCGTTTGCCCGGTGATGTGGCGCGCCAACGCGTCGGAGGAAAGAAACACGACCGCATTGGCGATGTCGTCCGGTCGCGCAATCTGCGGCAACGCCATGGTCGCAGTGACTTTTCGCACCAGGGCCGGGTTCGCGAGTTTGCCGGCGGTGCGCGGAATCAGCGTCCACCCCGGACACACACAGTTGAGGCGTCCGCCACAATATTCGGCCGTGTGCGGCGCCAGGCGGGCAATTTCATTCTTCAACGATCGCGTCAAACCAAACGCCATCGCCGACTTGGCCGAAGAGTAATCCGCGTGGTTGGCTTCGCCGAACCAGCCGGCGGTGGAGGCGATGAGCACCGCGTTGCCGCGCTTCTGTCTCGCCACCAGGCGCAAAAATTCGCGCACACTGAGAAAGGCCGATGTCAAAACGGCGTCGAGGGTCGTGCGCCATTGCTTCAATGACATCCGGTGCAGGGGAACCTCGCCCGATTCCCACGAACCGGCATTGGCCACGAGGGTATCGACGCGACCAAAATGTTTTGCGGCCACGGCAAACAGCCGGCGGACTTCGGATTCTCGCGTTAGATCGGCCTGCACGACCAACGACCCGGCGACCAGTTTTGCGCCTTCGGCGGCAAACTTCCGCGCGGTGGCCGAGCCGATCCCGCCCGAGGCGCCGGTGATGACGACCACTTTGCCTGCTAATTCAGCATTCATGATTCACAAATTCGCAGGAAACGGGAGAGGACGACTGCCAGTTCCGAATGACAAATGACCAGTGACAAATGACCAAAGAATTTCAAAACTCCAATGACAAAAAAAACACGCGATCGCGAATCAGATTTCGGGCTTTGTCATGCGGATTTCACTCGGGTTTCGAATTTCGAATTTCCGGATTCAGCCGGCCGGCGGCGGGCCAAAATGCGCCGCGTGAGAGGCGTAAGCCGCCGCGTCGTTCAACATCGCATCCGTCGCCGCAGCCAGTGGCGCCGCGACCACCAGGCCCGAAAACACGGCGCGGTCGCCGATGCCGTTTTCCAACAGGAACGTCGGCCGTTGCGTCACTTGCAGCGCGTGGAACTCCGCCGTCGTCGCCCGCGCGCGGGCTTCGACCTCGGGCGACTTTGCCTTCTTCAACAGCGCGGCCGCATCCAACCCGGCCGCAGTGGCCGCCACCGCCGCCGCTTCCTCCCACCGTCCGACCTTTCGTCCGGCCCGCAATGCGGCCTGCGCAATCGCCAACCGCACACGATCGTCGGTGACACCAAAATCCTTTGCCGCCTCGGCCACCAGATTCGGCGCCAGATATTCCTTCAATTCCGGCTCGAACCAGCCGGAGTTGAGCATGAAGGGCGACCGCACGATCGTGCCGCTGCGGCGATAAAACCATTCGCATTGGTTGCGCGACGCGGGCAGAGCGGAAGCGTCCATGAGCGCGAGCTTCCAGCCAAACTCGACTCTGCCGCCGTAACGCTGCTTCAGTTCAGCCCAGGCCGGTTCTGCCCAAAAACACCAGGAGGAGATCACTTCGAGGTAGTAGGTGATTTTCATCGCGCGAGGGAGCTTCGACAAATCCCGCGGAAATGTCCAACACGCGTTCGATCTGTCGATCTGCTTGCGTTGCGCCGCGATCTTTGTCCGTATTCCGAAGATGCGGCGCGGTAGCAGGACAGAGAATTCTAACCTGCGAATTCTTCGAGCGATAAACTCCGGGATGAAGTAATGGGAATGCTCTACAGTCGGAAGCGGTAGAACTTTGTCCCGCCGGCCGTTATGGTGAGGGGCGACACAGGCGAGCCAGGTACATCGGTGAATGTGGCACTCAAGCTGGCGGCTTCCTGCAGCGTCGTGCCGAGGGGCCACGCAACGGCCACGTTGTTGCCAGAGTTCGTGATCGTGAGGACTGCCGTCCCGGTTTTGCCGATCAAATAATGGGTCGCAACTTGCGTTGGAGTCAACGCAGTGTTGTAAATGGCAACTTCATCAATCCCCCCTGCGTAAAAGTTCGTCCAGCCATTGCCGGTCGAACCAATCGCCCAATCACCTTCGTTCACCAGTAGGGCGCCAACAGGCGCGGCATTGGTGGCGACCGGTGCGCCATTGCGGAAGAGCTTCCAGTTGGCGCCGTCGTAAGTTCCAACCAGGTGAACCCAGTTGGCGCCTCCCAGATCGCCCGCGGGAACGGCGAAGCTCGCGCTGTGGGTATTGGTGCCAATCCCATTAGTAAAGACGGACGAACCCACCACGTAGTTCGCTCCGGCGCCATCGATCCGGAGGAAGACTTCTGAACCATTGGTCACCGCGTTATCCGGCACGGGTGACGCGTCGAGGAAATCGCTGAGCGTGGGCGGTCCGTGTGAAATGATCCGTGCGAGGTCGCCTTGGACTGCGTCGGGTTTGACCCAAGCCTCCAAAGTTAACTGGCCGGAGATATTCAGGCCCGGTGGATTGTTCAAACTGGCCCAGCTCTTTGAGCCATCAAGCGGCAAAGCCGCGTTTGATGATTCGAATCCGGCATACGCCGGGGATTGTGGTCCGGCTGCGCTATTCGTGGTCAGGATCAGGTTTCCATCGGCCAGATAGCTGGCTGAGCCACCATTGGCCACCGGGTAGTGTGCCGGATCGTTGAAGCGGAGGTACGTTTTCGGAAGCCCGGTTCTTTCACTCCCAGGAGTCAACTGAGAATTTAGACCGGCTGTGAGGACCAGCGTCTCGTAATTCGTGCCGTAGTTGGCGTTCGTACCAGCTTGATAGTGCGCCAGGATCTGATCGGGCGTCAGGACAAAGCCGTTGTAAATAGCCACATCGTCAACGTCTCCTTCAAACGCGTTATTGCCCAGTCCCGACTTGGCGTTATAAGAGCCGACCGCAAAATCCGCCGGAGTACCGGCGTCCTCGGGCGGGTTTACATTTGCTGCGTAGAGGGCGGCTGTGTTCGAGGCGACTGCCACACCATTAAAATAAGCGGTTAATATGCCCTCAAACTGATGGTTCCCGTTGCTGGCTGGATCGCCATTATCGGTTTGAGGTTCCCAAGTAACGACCAAATGACTCCACTCGCCGATCTGATAGTCGGTGTCAGTGAGGACATCCTGGCCGCTCGTCCCTACGCCACTATACATACGGAAATTCCATCCATGACCTTCACTCACAGCATAAGTAAGGTTCGGATTGCGTTGGAAAATAACCCAGCCGGTCCGACCCGTGCCGACCCAGCGGTTGTTCACGGGACACTGGCCGCCTTGTCGGTCCCTCATCGGCCTGAGCCAGGTTTCAAACGTGAAAGGAGTGCCTGCGTCTGGGTTGTTCTCCGCCGTCCACGGCATAGTCGTGGTCGAGTTTCCGTTTCGATTGTGATAAGCGGCAGCGCCGTCGTCCGTTCTCCCGGCCAGCGCGCTGGGAGCAGGATGCCTGGCCTCAGCGGTGTGGGTCGCAAGGCCGCCGGACCGCAAATCGCCCAGGTTGATTGCACTATCGGGACCAGGGGCGATTTCATCGAGCCGCAAGTAAACAACTGGATTGTGAGATTTGATGAGCGCCTCATAAGGCTGACCCCGATTTGCGTTTGTTCCGTTCTGGTAGTGGGCAAGGATCTGCGCGCCCGTCAGCTTATTGGTGTACAATGCGAACTCATCGACCGCCCCAAAATACGGGTTCAAACTCGTCCCCGCCGTGTTGTTGTAATTTCCAATCGAGAGTGCTGCCGCAGTGTCTGCATGGTCATTGGTGTTGGCTGCGTAGCCCGGATCCGTTCCGCTTGCTCCGCCGGTCCAGATGTTCGTGTTCGCAGCTACGCCGTCGATGTAGATCGTCAAAGTCGCATTCGTGACCTCCACCGGATCATAAACGACGACCACATGCTGCCACTTGCCAACCTGGTACGGAACCAAACTCGTGACATCAAGCCGCCCGCTGCTCCCGATTCCATTATACATTCTACAGTTCCATCCGACCTGTTCGCCGCCCGTATAGCTGGCATCCGGCTTGCGTTGAAAGAATACCCATCCCTGCCGGTCAGCGCCGGAAGGGGCATAACGGTTATTGATCGGACACTGCCCGTTGGCGGTCTGGTCACTCGCCGGATAGAACCACGCTTCGACGGTGAAGGGCTGGTTGTTCGGCGGATTCAGCGCCGCATTCCAAGGAATCTCGGTTCGGGTGGAGAAATCGAAGAATTCAGAACGATTCCCGTCGCCGGCAATCGCGCCGGGAAACGGATGCACCACACCGGCAGGCAAATCGTTTGTGGCATTTCCGGCTGCTCCCAAGCTGCCACTGTTTTTGTTGATGGGTGACCTGCTGGTGTCTTCGTTGAAACGATAATACGCCTGCGGTCCGTCGCTGAGGACTGCGGATTGATAATCGGCCGCTCGCGCCAGGGAGACCGCCAGCAGTGTGACCACTGCCGTGATAAGCGGACTGGCGAAGAGGCTGCGAAGGGGACGGTTAGCTTGCATGCTTTTTGGCTTGTGGAAGTGGATTCGAGTTCGGGTTGAACAGGGTAAGACTGCCCGACTGGTTGGGAGGAGGAGGTTTTCGCGGCTTTTCTTGTTAACACTCGGATTTGCCGCCAAAGGCCGTCGGCTCCTTCCATTCAGGAGGGAATTGATGCGCCGATGCGCGATTGGGGTCATGCGGTTGTGGTGCAATTCGTTTTGGCCAGATTCGGGAGCATCCGTGCATAGGCACCTTGCCAACCTGAAAGTCACCGGTCAAGCGCGCAGACGCAATTTTCTATCCGGATTCAACGCGGTTCGACTTCCACCAGTGGAACGCAGCGCGCAACCGCAAACCGGATGGCCGCGTCGGACCTTGCCTGTCTTCCGGCAAAGAATTTCAGGCAATTTACTCCCTTACCACCGAACGCAGCCGGCTTCGTCACCAAGGCCGCGGCGCGATGGCCCTTGTGAAGCCTCGCCAGGTCTGGCACTTTGCGGCGAGCCACGAAGGCAAACCCGTTGGCGAGACGACGCTTTGCTGCGGCGCAGGTGAATTTGTTATGCACGATTCGCTGCATCTCCGTTCCTTCGTCACCGTGCGGGGAATCAAAGGCAAGACCATTCTCCGCAACGCCAAAGCGGCCTCGTCGCCGCTGGCGCTTGATGGCGATTACGGCGAAGAGCAGATTACCGTGATCAATCCCGACGGATTCAAGGTCGGTTTCGGCGTGGCCATCTGGGACAGCCAATCCGGCGGGTTCCACACCACGGTCGCCCGCATAACCGGACGGATTGGCAACACGGTCTCTCTCGACACCCCGCTGAACGCCGATTGCATGGTGGCGAACAAGGCCCAGGCCGCGACGGTCTTTCCCATCGTCAGCGGCTGCGGCATCGAAGGCGCGCGCGTGGAAAACCTCACCCTCGACGGGAACAAGCAGGAGAACGTCTATCTCAATGGCTGTCGTGGCGGCGGCATTTTTCTCTATCGCGGCTTCGGCGCCGTCATTGAGAATTGCGTCGTGCGGAACTACCACGGCGACGGCATCAGCTTCCAGCAATCCA
>WNGF01019248.1_pt1 | contig 11129 bp, 9 predicted proteins | sample 5400641 | NCBI WGS metagenome assembly WNGF01 (sample SAMN13153371, study PRJNA577476) | soil metagenome | isolation source: 80 cm soil or saprolite under grassland replicate 2 | place: USA:California | collected 2016-06-15 | reverse complement strand
CTCATGCCGCACCGGTGTCGTGGCGCCGTCGCGGTAGGTGCGGCGCAGGTAGCGTGACTCGTACTGGTGGCGCCGGCCCTGCTTGTCCGTGTAGCCGCTCCGGATCCTGGCCACGTGCATCGCCGCCGCCTGCCTTGCCATACCCCCGATTATACCGGCATATGCACTGCACCACAGCCGAATACTGATATCTTTCTGGCTACAGGATAAGGGCGCGCGGAGGGCTCGCGTGCCTGGTCAGGCACAGGATTCCTATTCGGAGTCCCCGTAACTTCGGGTTAATCGCGATGTCGACTATGACGGACCGGCTCGCGGGCGCTGTGCGCGAGGATTCCAAGGTGCTTCATGAGGGCTCGGTCCTCCTTGGGCCAGTTCGCATGCATGACGCTACGTCACGGGCCCGTGCGGCCCGAATCGAAGGGCCAACAGCGTACGTCGGAGATCAGCGCGGAAACAGGGCCGACGGCCTTGGACGAGGCGGTCTTGGCGCCGAGCGCGACGATCTTGTTCACCCGGTCCTTACGCAGGCTGTGCGGCGTGGCGAAGGCGTCCTGCGGGCCGACGCAGTCGCGCAGGCACCACCCGAGCCTGACCGCCCGCTGCCGGCCAAGTGCCACCTGGGCGGCTCCCGCCCGTGGAAGTGCTACAGCACGCGCGCCATCAGCGTCGCTGCATTGGCTGCTTCGCCCGAGCAGATCGTCGCCTAGGGCATACCCAACGGCTGCCGCGGCTGATTCTCGCCCAGCGTAATGGTGGTCCAGGCACCGATGTGGATCCGGTCCCCATCGCCCACTGGCACGTCGAGATTGACCTCGATAGGTTCCGGCGCGTCGTTGATGAACGTTCCGTTGGTGGAGCCCGGGTCGACCAGATGCCAGCCACCGTCAGGCTGGGCGATGAGCACGGCGTGCAGATGGGAGATTCCGGGATCGAGCGGCGGGCCGGTGAGGTCGATCTCCGGGTTCAGCCCCCGCGACACGCTCCGGCGGCCGATCCGGATCTGCTCGCCGACCAGCGGGAAGCTGCGGTCCGGGCAGTACGGCGGGAACGCGACTGCCGCGGCGTCAGGCCCGTTGCGGGCGATGACGGCGTTGTGGTGGGCCCGGTCGGCCGCGACTATTGCCGTCCAGCCCACGGGCGGCGCTGGCGTTGGCTCGCTTGGCGCCGCCTGGCTGGCGCCCACAGCGCCGGTGGTGAAGTCATGGCCACAGCTCTCGCAGAACCGCCCGGTGCGGGCGGCCCCGCAGTCCGGGCACGGCTCGGACGGCGGGGTCTTTGGCTGTGCCTTTGATAGCTCATCTGGCGGGTGCGGCGCGGCTGCCGCCCCATCCATCCGAGCGCCGCACACGTCGCAGTAGTCGCCGGTGGCCGAGTCGTGCCCGGCCGGGCAGGTGGCCATTACTTGCGCACGCGGACGGTCTTAGTGGATCGGGTATCGAGCGCCATCTCGTCGGCCTCCTCCACCTTGGCCTTCAGCCGGACGGTGCCGGTCGCCGGATCGATCACGTCGACCACCTTGTCCAGCAGGTCCGCGATCTGCTTGTTGCCGGACTCGGTGGCTAGCGACACGGCGCGGCCGAGCTTCGCGGTGGCGACGTCGAGATCACCGCTCTTCCGTGCCTCGAGGCCATCCTGGATGGCCTGTGCGAGCTCCGCTTGCCCGGTGTAGTGGGCGATGTTCGGGTTGATCCGGGTCGACAGCGCTGTGTCGTCGGTCCAGACCGCACGGACGAGGCCTTGGGCCAGCACCTGGGCAGTGCCATCAGCCGCCTGCAGTACCACGCTGGCCCGCGCGGCCAGCATCTCGTCGCCGACGGCGCCTGCCTTCACGCCGACGCAGGCGTGGTAGTCGCGGCTCTCATCGCCCCAGGCGCCGAGCGGATAGTCCCCGGACTGTGTGCCGCTGGCGGTGCGCATCGCCGTCAGGTCCTCAACGGCCGGAGCCACCTGCTTGACGAAGCGCACCGTGGCGCCCTGCGGGGTCCACAGGCGCAGGGCGACGCGGGCCAGGGCCTTGCCCATGGCGGCTTCGGCCATCGCGCGGAAGTCGGCCTCGAGACCGCCCGGGTCCGCCACGATGTCGACGGTGCCAAGCATCGCGGAGGCAATCTTGCGCAGCTCGCTGACCACCCAGTTCGTGCCGACACCGCGGCAGTCGCAGGTGAAGTTCCCCGCGCAGGCCGTCAGGGCGGCGTCGAGTTGCTCCGGTGTCTCGTGCTCGTTCTTGCCGTCGGTGAGCAGTATCACGTGCCGGATCGCGTTGGGGTGGTCGCCGAAGAGGCGGTTCGCGAGAGTCAGCCACTTCCCAATCGCAGTGCCGCCGGCTGGCTCCAGCCCGGCCACGGCCGCCTTCGCTTCCGCCCTGCTGCGTTCGGTGGCGGGAACGAGCCGCTCGCCGGATGGGTACACCAGCTTCGCCTCGTTGGAGCCGGCCACCAAGGCGAACGCCACACCGTCGCGCAGCGTGTCGATGGCCGCCGCCGTTGCGTGCCGCGCGGCGGAAATCTTAGTCGGCGGATACTGCATGGATCCCGAGGTGTCGACGACGATTACCTCGGCGGCCTCCACCGTCGGCTGGCCGGCGTCGGGTCCCGGGTCACCGCCCGTCGAGGTGACAGTGAGGATGGCGTTCACCTCGGTGGCGCCATCCGGCAGGTACTCGTTCTGGTAGACGTCGACGGCGAAGCCGGGCTGAGTGGTCATGTGGTGTTACTCCGGGATAGGGGCGAAAAAGGGATCAGCGCCACTGTGACGTTGTCGTGGCCGCCGGCGTCGAGGGCGCGCCGCACGAGCGTACGGGCCGCCGCCAAAGGCTCGTCGGCGGCGCCCGGCACCGCAGCGTGCAGCTCGCCGGCATCGGGCAGGTAGTTCCATAGGCCGTCGCTGCACACCAGGATCGCCCCAGGCGCGTCTGGCGTGAGGGTCACCACCTGGGGGTCGGTGGTTCCGCCGTCCGCGCCGAGCCAGCGGGTCAGGACATGAGCCCCTTCGCCCGCGTACGCATCGGCCTGACTCAGCTGCGCTGCCACCACCAGCGCGCCCGCCACATTGTCGTCCTTGGTGAGCTGAACGGGGTGGGCAGCGAGCCAGTAGGCGCGGCTGTCACCGACCCAGCCAACAGTGACCAACTTCTCGGTCACCACTGCCGACACGAGCGTGCAGGACGGCGCGGTCCCCGCTGCGGCGAGCGCGGTGACCGCGGCGGCCGCTCGCGCGGCAGCGGCGGTGGTGGCCTCTTCCGCTCCAGCGCCGGAGCGGACCGCGTCGATCAGCAAGGCGGCCGCTGCTTCGGCAGCGGCCTGCGACGCGTCGGCCGCGCGCGGCGTGGACGATACCCCGTCGCACACGACCACGACGACCGCCGGCGTACCACCGGGCTCCTGGGCAGTGGCGATGACCAGCGCGTCCTCGTTGCGGTGATGGTGGTGGCCCTTGTCGGTCACCCCAGCCGCGAGACCCACGTCGAGTTCCGCATGGTCCCGGCCACGCGGCTGACGATGCCCGCACCGCTCGCAGTAGCCGTCCTGGCTGATCTCGGCCGCGTCGCAGGACACGCATCGCACCGCGGTGGCGGCAGCGCCGGGGGCAGCGTGGCCGGCGATCGCGATGACCGCCGGGTGCAGCTCGGCGCCGCAGGACTCGCAGTACCGGTCGGCGGCGGCAACCGGGGCGGCGCAGGCCGGGCAGGACGTGGACTCCGTCATGAGTTAAAGCACCGTCCTCGGCCGGACGCTGTTTGCCCTGTCTACCAGGGCTATGCGCGCGCCGACGCCGTCGGCGAGGTGGGCGAGGGTGCGGTACGCGCGTTCCAGGCCGGCGCGCAGCTGCCGCTCGGTCATTTCACAGCCGAGAATCCTGCGGTGGCGGCCTGTGGTGCTTGCCGGGGGGGACGGCCCTCCGGACCCGCCGGCGGTGCCGGCCGGGCGCCCGTCGGGGTGGCCTGCGCGCACCCAGCCGAGCGCGGCCTCCAGCACCTCGACGGCGAGCAGCTGGTGGCGCCGTGGATCGAGCGCGAGGCTTTCCAGCCGCGAGCCTGCCTCGATCGCGTCCTCGGGATCGAACTCGCCGGCCGCCCGGCCGCGGATGCGGGCGGCTACCGAGGCAACCTGGGCGCTGATGTAGTAGCTGGAAGTGGCAGGCACAGAATCGAGCACTGCCGCCGCTCCCGCGCGGTCGCCTTGGGCAAGCCGGGCCCGGGCCAGGCCGAACGCCGCGCTGATGTACCCGTGGTCGGTGCCCCAGACCAGCTCGTAGCAGCGGGCGGCCGCCGCTGGGTCGCCGGCCTGCTCGGCGCTGAAGGCCACGGCGAGCTTCGGGGCAGCCTCCCCGGGGAGCAGCCGGTAAAGGTCATCGAAGACGGCCAGGGCAGCGTCCGGCCGCCCGCGCGCGAGGTGCGCGAGCCCGCGGAGCCAGTCCACCCGCCAATCCGGTTCGCCGCCGGTGGGGACCGGGCCTGACGCGCTTGGATCCAGCGTCCGCTCCTGGGGATCGGCACCCGCGCGCCGGGTCAGGTCGTCCAGCAGCTGGCTCGCACTCTCGTACATCCCGAGCTCGATCCTGGCCCGGGCCAGCCGCAGCTGCACCTCCGTCGAGTTCACCGGGGCGGCGGCGAGGGCGGCGACCACCTCCGCGGGCTCGGCTCCGCTCAGGCCTGCCAGGAACCCGGCCGCCGGGTCGGCGCCGTCGGCCAGCGGGACGGGCAGCGCCATGGCGGCCGGGGCCGGATCCGGCACAGCCAGGACCACAATAGCCTCGCCGTCTCGCCGGACCGTCAGGTCGGCGCCGACGGCGCGCACCTCTGGCCCGAACAGTGCGGGCACCCCGGGGCGAGGGGTGCCATCCGCCAGCGCCAGGACTTCCCGCAGCACCCCGGTGAGCTGCTGCGCCATCTCCGCGGCGGAGCCGAAGCGGCGCGCCGGGTCTGGGTCAGTCGCGCGGCGCAGGAACCGGTCGTAGGACTCATACCGGGCGAGCACCGGGACCTGGTCACGCTCGGGCAGGCGGTCTATGTACTTGCCGGTGTAGCCGGTGAAGTCGAAGGTGAGCACGGCGAGGGTGCGGGCCACGGTGTACAGGTCGGAGCTGACCGAGGGTCCGTCGGTGGCGATCTCCGGTGCCTGGTAGCCGACCGTGCCGTAGATCGGGCTCTCGTCGTCGTCGATCTGGCGGACGCCGCCGAGATCGATGAGCTTGAGCTGTTCCTCGGACTGGATGACGTTGTCGGGTTTGAAGTCGCAGTAGAGGAGACCGTGATCGTGCAGATAGCCGAATGCCCGGAGCACTTCCAGCATGTAGGCGATCGCCTGCCCGAGCGGAAGCGGGTCGGCGCGGCCGTCCGGCCGGCGCCGGGCCAGCATCAGCTCTTTCAGGGACTGCCCACCGACATACTCCATGACGATGTAGCCGACTGGCGCGCTGGTACGGGGGTCGGGGTGCTGGACAAAGTTGTAGATCTTGATGATGTTCGGGTGCTCCACGGTGGCGAGGAACTGCCGCTCAGCGGCGGCCGCTGCCATCGCGTCGCCGTCACCGGTGTTGAGCAGGCCCTTGAGCACGACCCAGCGGTCGCTGACGTTACGGTCGCGGGCTAGGTAGATCCAGCCAAGGCCGCCATGCGCCAGGCAGCCGAGCACCTCGTACTGTCCGGCCACGCGGTCATTTGGTGCGAGCTTCGGGACGAAGGAATATGCGGTTCCACAGTGACGGCAAAAGCCCTCGGCCCGGGCGGGGCGGCCGTCGTGGCTGCGCCCGACCGGCTGGCCGCACTTGCTGCAGAACCGCTTTGACTCGGCCACCTCGGGATTCTGCAGGATCGCGGCGGCGGGATCACGGTACGGGACCGGCGGTACTTCGACGAGGCCGATACCCAGCATCCCGCGGGAGCTTCGGCCCGTGGCCGGGCCGGTCCGGTAGCTGCTCCGGGAGCCGGTCCGGCCCGACACGCCGCGCGCGCCGGAGGCACCAGAAGAAGCCGGGTGCCCCGATGTGCCCGGCGCCGATGCGCCAGGGCCAGACATATCGGCACCCGCCAGCGGGGCCATGCCGCAGACGTTGCAGTAGCCGTCCTCGATCGTGCCCGAACAGCCTAGGCGGATACATGCGCTCATCGGCCGGACATGCCCTCCCGGGAAGTATGGGGGGTTGCCCCCCCAGGCTGACGCTGTCGTGCCAGGCCGTTGACCGCGGCCTGGTATCGAGCGGCCGCCGCATCGGCCTGCTCCAGGTCGCAGGGCGCAGTCCACAGCAGGTCGCGGGCCCGCTGAAATAGCGCGGCGAGCCCAAGGTCCTCATCGTGGCCGAGCCGGGCCGCCTTCGCCTGATACGCGCCGAGGAGCCCGCGCAGCTCATCTCGCCGGCGCAGCGGCGCGCCGATCTCATCCCGGACGGCGTGCGCCTCCTCGAGCGCGGCGGCCGCGTCCCGCTCAAGCTGCGCGGCGGCCGCGCCCAGCGCTGTCCAGCGCCCGAGCCGGGACAGCTCCGCCAGTTCCGCGAATCGGCTGCGCAGCGCCGCGGTCCGGGCAGGGATCGCTGGCGTGGCCGGCGAGGCAATCTTCTCACCGACCAGCTTCTGTGCCCGGCGGGCCTCGGCGCAGGCCGTCTCGGTGCCGTCGATCAGTGCTTCCAGCCGTTTGGCCTGCTTACCGAAGTCAGCCCGGATGCTGACCGCTTGTTCCAGCCCCGGCCGCAGTGCCATAAGCTCAGCGGCGGCTCGCTCGAGCCGCCCCGTGTCCGCTGCGCCGCCGATCGCCGACCAGGCGTTATCGGTGTCGGCGAGGATCCGGGCAGCCGCCGTGTAGGCCGTGTTCATCCGCTCGACCAGGGCGTCCAGGGTGAGGCGTTCGGTGAGCCGCTCCGGCCCGAGCAAGCCGCGGCGCTCTACCGGGACTTCCGCTCCCGTCAGCACGGCCACGGCGCCGGTGAGCACGGCGGTCAGCTCGCTGAGGTCGGCCTGCGCCGGCCGGGCGTGCCGGGCCCGGAGCGAGGCCGCCGATTCGAGGGTGCTCTTGTACGTGTCGAACTGCTGCCACAGTGCGGAGATGAGGGCCTGCGCTTCGGTCCAGCGCTGCAGCGTCACGCCAGCCAGCTCGGCGCCCTTGAGGAAGCGGTAGCCAGGGTGATCGTCCAGAGCCAGCAGCGCGGCGGAGATGGCGTCCTGTTCAGCCTGCAGCCGGTCAAGCGCCCGGTCAACCTCCTCGCGGCTCATCACAGGGCCGCCTGCCCCGGCTGCGCTCATTGCCACCCCGTCAGGGTCGCCCGGGCCTTCGCCACCGCGAAAACCATTCCGAATTCTACAGATTAGCCTGGATAACGGTGGTCAGTCGCAGCCCTCGAACTGGGGCACGTGGGTGTCGAGCTGCAGACTGGTTTTGCCGAACCACTTCTGCAGCAGGGCGGCCGCGGTGCCATCCAGGTACATCGCGCTGACAGCTCTGTCGACCGCCTCGCAGCCGCTCAGGTCGCCCTTCTTGATACCAATGCCGTACCGCTCGTCGGAGAACGGCGCGTTCACGATGCGGACCGCCGGTCCCGCACGGGCGGCGAAACCAGCCAGGATCAGGTCATCGGTGGAGACGGCGTCGAGCCTTCCGTCCAGCAGCATGGCGACGCAGTTGCTGTAGGAGGCGGCCGACACCAATTTCGCCGCGATGTTCAGCTCCTGCGTGACACGCTTCCAGGAGTTGGAGCCAGCGGCCGCGCACAGCCGCTTTCCCTTGAGGTCGTGCACACTGCCGATCGCGGTGTCGCCGCCGCGGACCATGGTGTCCTGGTGGGCCACGTAGTACTGCCCGCCGAAGGTGACCTTCGTCTCGCGCTCTGGGGTGATCGAATAGGTCGCGAACACCAAATCCACCGAGCCATTCTCCAGGACCTTCTCCCGGGTCGCCGAGGTCACCGGCACGAAGGTGATGTGATCCGGGCGAACACCCAGCTTGGCCGCGACGTACCGAGCGACGTCGACGTCGAAGCCCGCGAACCTGCCGTCCGGCAGCCGTAGTCCGAGCCCGGGCTGGTCAGCTTTCACCCCGATCCGCAGCGTCTGCTTGCCCACGATGGACGGCGGCCCGCCGGCCGAGCACGCGGCCGTCGACAGGCCAAGGGCGAGGGCCACCACCACCGCAGCGGCGGCTCGGCCGCGCGCCGTGGCGCGCTCCCGCTTCACCGGTACTCCGCCAGCCGTGCCCAAACCCCGGCAACGACGAGGATGGCCGCGCCGAGCGCGGTGAGCGGCAGCAGGCCCGCCCAGTTCCCGAGGATCGACCGCCCGAGCGCCCGGTCGCCGGTGCGGATCGCCTGATCGAAGGTCCCCCGGTGCAGGCCGATGAGGGAGACGATCGCCTGATCGTATTGATCGAAGGCGTAGCTGGAGTTACCCGCCGCGCGGCCGGTGAGGAGCGTGGTCGCTTGCCGGTTATTCCCCGCCTCGGCGAGCTGCCGAATGCGCTGGTCGTCGGTCTGGAACAGCTGGAAGCGCGATAGGACCGCGGTGACGGCGGGACCAGGATGTGCGCGTGCCTCGCCCCCGTAGAACCCGAGAAAGCTCACGGCGCGCGGGTTCGCCTGATATGCCTTCATGGCGGCGGCGAGCCCGGTGTAGTACTCGCCGAGATTCCCCGAAGGAACGTAGAGGACGGTCTGCGACTTGTCCAGGTAGGCCAGGGAGTACGTATCGGCCCGTCCCGGGTCGAGCAGGAAGCGGCTCTCGTCGGCGTGCAGGCTATTACTGATCGCGCGGGCCCGGGACATCGTGAGGATCGAATCGAACCCGCCGGTCTTGGCGGCCTGCAGGTGCGCCGCCTGGCCGGACAGCAGGCCGACCGCCGATACGGAGACCACGATCAGTCCGAGCGTCGCGAGCGCAAGCGCGGGGTTAAGCAGCCGCCGGAAGTGTGCAGCAAGGAAGAACTGCAGGCCCGCGAGAGCCGCGATCACGGCGAGGCCTGCGACAGCCACCCAAAGCCGGCCGGACAACACCGCGGAGCGTTTCGCCTCATACGCCTCGCGGACCGTGGCACCGCCCTCGAGGGTGAGGTTGTATGCCTTCGGGAGCAGGTCCAGCTTCATCAGGTCTGTTGCCTGGCGGTACACAGCGATGACATTGCCCGGCGCCGTGCCGGCTGGGTGATTCGCCTGGTCGTCGAGGACCATCGCCTGGCTGGCGAGCCGCTCGTACTGCCCGAGCCCGTCCAGGACAGAGCGCACTGTTGCCTGGTCGATGGGGTGACCGGCGGACAGCTCCGCAGCCTGCATCGCGGCGCGGTCGGCCGTGGCGCGGTCCTGGGCGTAGCGATTGAGCGCCTGCTGGCGGCGGGTGCCCAAGCTGTGCTCGCGGCCGGTGAGCAGGATGTCGGCCACCTGGGAGTCCATGTCGCTAAGGGCGAAATACAGATCGCCGGTGGCGAGAACCTGTGGGCCAGCGTCATGCCCGATCACGCGCAGCCCGTCCCGTGCGTTTCCAATTTCAATGTTGGCGGCGACATAGAACGCGGCGATGGCGAGGACGGCAACGGCTGCAAGTGCGCGGATGCGCCCCGGTGCGGTCCGCAGCCCCAGTCGGCGGAGGCGGGCTGTGGGCCGCCGGGTGTGCGGTTCCTGAAGCCGAGCCGGGGGTTTAGCCGTGGCGGGCACGCTTAAGTGTCAACCGTGATATTCGGCTTCCACAAGGCTTTGCCCCTTGTGGCGCGTCCCCGTGCTGTAGCCCAGCGGAGATGCGCACCATCCTGCCGCATATCGGCAGATGGCGGGTGGAGCTCCTGGATGCGCCACTCCGGATTTCCCAGGCCCGGATCGAGGTAGGTCCATTCCAGGTCCGGGTCCACAAAGTCCAGCATCCGCGCGACATCGCCACGGTCGTAGGCCAGGAATGCCTCGCGGACGATCCACTCGTTCTGGTTGCACATCTGGAAGTCCCTCACGACGGTCACGGGCGCATGAGCGAACCCGCATTGCGTGAGCTCTTCCACCGAACCCCAGCCCTGCACCGCGGGCCACACCTCCCGCTGCGTTCCGGCACGGGATCTACCTCCAGCCTCGCCCGGATCAGTACCGTTGTAACCACCAAACGCATCACAAGCCGTCGCGGCCTGGACTCCGCCACAGTCAGCCCGAGCCGCTTCTGCCACGTGCCCAGCCACCGATCCGGCGATGCGACGTGCTCCCGCACGCCACCGACGTCGAACGCAAGCCGCCCGAGACCGCCGCGCAGACGACCGCAGGCATGCTGGCGACGGCTGAGGAGGGGTTCGGCCTGCTGATGCGGACCGGGTCAACTCAGATAGGCCAGAACCCGGTTCATCAGATCGGCCTTGTCGGTCGCGGTGCCATACGCCTCGAACGGGAACGCCAGGAAGACCACCTTGTACGCGTCGGCAGCCACGGTCAACGCGTCCGGTGCCGACGTGTCGTCGGTGAAAGCCGGCGTCGCGGGCGTGATCGGTGTGATCTCGTCCTCGTACGACGAGCCGAGTACCGAGTGGTCCAGCGGGATGGCACCGATGCCGTTGGTGACCGCATTGCCTGCCGCGCCGTGCACGTCCGCCGTCGGCTTGTCGTTCTGTGCCTCCGAGCCGTCCCAGTTGATGCGCAGGTAGTTGTGGACGAACGGGGTCGTGCCTGCCGACTGGTCGAGGATGTCCTGCCCGGACATGAACAGCCGCCCGCCGCCGTCCAGGAACGTCGCAAGCTCCGGCTCGTACGGCGTGATCGGGCCGGGCCAGCTGTTGCCGGTGAACCAAACGATGTTCTTGTGCGCGGTCACCATCGAAACAGGAAGCGCCGGGTCGGCCGACAGATCCCAGTAGCTGTACGGCACGCCGTTCGCGGTCAACGCGTTCTCGTAGTAGCTCTCGACGTTCGGCCCGCCCATGTCTCCGTCGACGACGAGCGTGTCGGCCGAGACCGCGATCGTGGTCAGCTTCGCGGTGGCGCTCACCGACGAATCAGTCGTCGACGCCGCCGTGATCATGGTATCGCTGGTGACGGCATTGGCCGCTGACGCCGGCACGCTGACCTTGATACAGAGGTCGAGGCCGTCGCCAGGCTGCACCGTCGCCGTCGCGCTGACCGGCGTGGTGCAGGTCGAGTCGTAAACCTGCGCCGTCCACGTGCTCGAGGACGAAATCGTGTACGAA
>WNGF01018832.1_pt1 | contig 11129 bp, 9 predicted proteins | sample 5400641 | NCBI WGS metagenome assembly WNGF01 (sample SAMN13153371, study PRJNA577476) | soil metagenome | isolation source: 80 cm soil or saprolite under grassland replicate 2 | place: USA:California | collected 2016-06-15 | reverse complement strand
TGCCTTTCAATCCCTGCTGAAGTTGTCCCATATTCGGGTCTTGCGGGTCGAGCAGAGCCAGGTCGACTATCTGATCACCGTGGAAAGTACGCTCGATCATACCATCTGTCGGAAATGTGGGCGCAAAATTACGACCTTCCACAGCTATGATGATTGGATCACGCTCCAGCATCTGCCGATGTGCGGCCAGACGGTCTTCATCTGCCTCCGTCCGAAGCGCTTTCGCTGTCCGGTCTGTTCCGATGGTCCCACCACCACGCAACAGTTGCCGTGGTATCGGCCACCCAGCCCATTCACCAAAGCGATGGAAGAATACCTTCTGATGCAGTGTGTCAACAGCACGATTGAGGATGTGAGTATCAAAGAGCAAGTCGGCTATGATGCGGTCGAAGCCATTATCGATCAGTATATCGCAACGAAGGTCGATTGGCAGGCGTTTGAAACACTTGGTGTGCTCGGCATTGACGAAATCGCCCTGAAAAAGCATCATCGCGCCTATGCGGTCGTGATCACCACCCGCCAGACGGACGGCAACCTTCGTCTCTTGGCCGTGCTGGCAGACCGCACGGAAGCAGCCGTTCGCGCGTTTTTTCAGCGCATGCCCTATCGCTTACGCCGAACCGTGACCGATGTGTGTTGTGATATGTGCGATGCCTACCTGAGTGCGATAACGCTCGTGTTCGGCCCGCAAACGATCGTGATTGATCGCTATCATGTGGCTAAGCACTATCGGGCGGCGGCCGATGGGTTACGCAAGCGCGAAATGGCCCGCTTAAAACGCGAACGCCCTGCCTCGCAATATCGCCTGCTCAAAGGCGCCATGTGGTATTTTCGCCGGAAATGGGCCGATTTAGCGCCAAATGAGCGCGAGGTGTTGGACTGTCTTTTTTCCGCCGCGCCGGCCCTGCGCCAAGCGTATGACTACCGGGAGGCCTTGACGGCGATTTTTGACACGGTGTATAGCACGACCGAGGCACGCGAGCAACTGCGGCAGTGGATGCAGGAGGTGCGGACGAGCGGCTTGACCTGCTTTGACGCCTTTCTGGACCTGCTCGAAGCTCATCTCGATGGCATTGCGAATTATTTTCGCGATCGCTATACAAGTGGCTTTGTGGAAGGACTCAATAACAAGCTCAAGGTGCTCAAGCGGCGATGTTATGGCCTGTTCAATTTTGATCATTTGTTTCAACGGATCGCTCTTGATCTGGGCGGCTTCGCGGCTTTTGGACGATTCGCCCGCAATACTAAATAGCGGCTTCTTCCGGGAATTCCCAAAGAGCCCAGACACTCTGTTGCCGGCGTAAACGACAAGAATGTCTTGGTAACCCAACGGGCCAACTACAGAAGTCAGGTGCTAAAGCTTGCGAGGCGGCACCTGGCTTTTGCGTTGGCGGTCGAACGCTTCCACCGAATCTCGGTAGAGGCGTATCCGCCCGCGCCGAAGGCGTTTTGCGATAGCCGTCGATCGTTCCCAAGGAAAACCACCGCACCACCGTATCTTCCGAAATGTCGAGATATGCCGCGGCCTCTTTGGGAGACATGGTCAGGCGGTCCTGCTGCACGCGCCCCCCTTTCTGCAATAATCGCGGATAGTGCGGAAATTGTACCACGCCGACCACTGGCGTCAAGTGGCACGTCGTACAAGCGTTCGTATCACTCCGGCGCTATGCCTGCAGCCTATGAAAAGCGGACCAGCAGCTGACAGTGCGGAGATCTGTACGCCACACTTGAATGCTCAGGCCGTTCGCTACCGCACGCTAGAGATGCGGGCTATCGTCACGCCTTGGGAGTACAGTGGCTAATTGGAGGCGGCGCTCTCCCAAGCCTCTGCAGTCACAGGGCTCGGGAGAGCGAACTAAGTCTACCAATCACTCGAAAGACGGCCGACCGCATCCTGTAAGTCGTCCGGATACACAGCGGTGTAGATTGCCGTCGTGTTCAAGTTTGCGTGTCCAAGCAAGCGTTGAATCTCGCGCAGATCTGCACCACGCCGGCGCAGCTCGGTTGCGAAGCTATGGCGGAGTTGGTGAGCCGTGCAATCAATTCCGAGCCGGCCTTTGACAAAACGTCGGAACATCTCAGAAATCCCCTCATCTGACAGCGGCCCGCCGCGCCGTGATCGAAACAGCGGCCCACTTCCGATAGTGCGGGACCAGATTCGCAGCTCCTCCAGAAGCCGGGGATGGACCGGCACCGCCCGATCACGACCGCCCTTTCCCTCCACGACGGTAATGACGGCCGCATCCAGGTCGACTCGTTCCCAGCGCAGATCAGCGACTTCTGATAGGCGCAGGCCGGTGTACAGATAGGTCAGCACAATCACACGATTACGCTCCCATTCCGCACGCTCATTTGGGTCCAGGTCATACGGTATTTGATCCAGCTTTTCCAGCAGACGGCGAATCTGCCAGGCAGGCAGTGCGCGTGGAAGCGGCCGATTGCGCTCACCCGGTGCAAGATCAGCCGTCGGCGATATGGCCACATGCTTTCGCCGCACCACCCAACGATAGAAGCTACGCAGGCATGTCCCGAACAATGCGGTGCTTGTCCGATCATGTCGGGACGCGTACTCTTCGAGAAAGTCATCCACGTCCTGCGCGTCGGCCGAAATCCAGTCCTTCTCGACACCTTGCAACCAGCGTCCCCACTGTGCGAGCAGATAGCTGTAACTCCGCTCGGTCCCTTGACTGCGCCCAGCGGCCCGCAACGCCCGACAGAACCCCACGATGGCCTGATCGAGTTCCATGTCAACCTCCCGTGCTAACGAATGAACACGGGAGTCCGAGTGTACGCGATCAGGTTGCTTTTGCCACGCTGTTGATGCCTATTCACTACTATGCAGCGCATACGTCGTTCCTTGTCTGCTGATCACGGTCGCATATGCACATCGGCTATTGATATGCAGGCCTCTCATCTCTAACTGATTGATTCCACTATTTTATCATATATCAATATTATCAGCGCTTACATGTGCTGTAAAGTAAGAGTATTTGATGGATATAACCCGTAGATTTTGCAAGCCCGCTCGGCTACGTTTGTGTCGAGGACGCACTCGTACGAGCTAGGGCGGGCATGACGATAACGGAGTTCAAGCGGGCGCTAGGGACGTTGATTTTTGACCTGCGCCGCCAGCGTGGCCTGTCGCAGGAGAAGTTGGCGCTTGAGGCTGATGTCGATCGCACACGCATGGGGGAGATTGAACGTGGTGATGCCAATCTAACCATTGGCACACTGGAAAAGATTGCGCAGGTGCTTGGCCAGACGCTGGGATCGCTCGTGGTCCAAGCTGAACAGCTCAGCAGCGGCCGGACGAAGCGGCCTGCCCCGAAGGTTAATCCGCGCTATCTCGATCGAACCGTGCCACTGCCCAGTGCATTGACTCACGAGCAACTGGAAACGGCGCTCAATCGGTCCTTGTTACTTCTTGATCAGCTTGGACTGAACCCGGCGGATGGCGATATTCCGTGGAATGTCTACAGTGCGGCCGTCGCGAAAATCGTCACGCGGGCCCTTGCAGAAACATCTCACCTTATTCTGAATACGGAAGGGCGGCATCCTGCTCTCTACAATCCGGAACAACACCACTCTGAGGCGGAATGGGGTGTTGAGATTACGGCAACGCAGCGCGTTGGTAAAGGGGGCGAGAGTAGCGCTCCCCGGCAGGGCTGGCTGATGGTGATTGTGTATCAGCTCGTAGACGGGCAAACCCAGATCGATCAGGTCGAGGCCGCGTTGTTGCACCGCTCGGATTGGAGCCTCCATGAGCGCGACCAACAGCAGCGACGGCTACGTACTGCGGTGACCATCGCGTCCGCGACTCAGCGCCTCCGCGAAAACTCTGTCTACCTCGATCCCGCCTATTCCTCCCCTACGATTCGAAAGAGCGTTGAAGCACGCCGGCGCGCGCGATTCAGCTAGATTGGCACGCCGCTGCCTGAGCAGGTGCTCCCTCTATCCATCGTGGATAATTCCCCACCGCGCATGCTGACGACTTGACTGTCTACCCCCTCCTCGGTATCCTGCCTGGGCAGTACCCGTGTGTCTTGAACTCAACGCGTGAGGTCGCCGATGACGACCGCTGCCATCTGGTCCCTGCTCGTGCTCAGCATGCTGCTGGTCTGGCTGACCTGGATCTGGCGGCGGCACCAGAAGCTTCCGTCGCGCGCCGCCGGCATCGCGCAGGTTCAGCGACTGCTGAAGCCCCGCACGCCAGACGACTGCCCGGCCTGTCGTCTGGCACCAGCCGCACCGGTGGATCCCCGTCCGCGGCATCCTTCCGTGACTAAGTGGCGGGAGGTCAAAAGCCGGCGGGGCGCGATGGGGCGCATTGACACCGCCGGCTTCGCCTGCCGCAAGCCCACCTGCGCCGTCCTACCGTATCACCGACGCACAGATCCATGCCCTGGTCGGCGATGGAGCGGAGGGGAAAGCGGAGCCGATCCAGACCTTGCGCTGCCAGGCGTGTGGGACCACCTTCAGTGCCCGCCGCCTCTCCCCTCTGGGTGACGCCGCTCTACTGCCTCAAAACCACATCCCAGCGGGTCGCGGAAGTACTCACGGCACTCGCTGAAGGGCTCTGTGTGTCCGCCGCCGTGCGGGTGTTCGGCCATCGCCATGCCACGATTACCACCTGGCTGACGCGGGCCGGCGCGCACAGCACGACGTTGCATGACCGCTTCTTCCGGGGACTTCACCTCCACCACATCCAGCTCGACGAACTGCGGACGCGGCTGCGCAGTCGGGCCCACGCGCTGTGGCTCTGGCTGGCTCTCGAGGAGCTGACGAAGATCATCCCAGTGCTACATCTCGGCGCGCGGACGCAGGACGCCGCCCATGCGGTGATCCATGTCAATCGTCGCCCGTGAATGGCTCTCCGTCACTTCTGATGATTAGAGCAAGGGGTACTCCTACGCGGTATAATAGTAGGTTCGACCATTCTCTTCTGTTGTGGAAACCTACTCCGATGCTTGCTTCATTCCTTTTACCTGACGTGCCTGGTCTCCGGCTGGACGCTCTCCTAACGGACGACCAAACCATTCACCTAACGATGACTTCAACCCAGTCCACCGCGGCTTGCCCACTCTGTGCTGAGGCCTCAGGGCGCATTCACAGCCGCTATCAGCGCACAGTGCGCGATTTGCCCTGGGCCTCTCACTCCGTCCAGATACGCTTACACGTGCGCCGCTTCTTTTGTTCCAATCCAAGCTGTGAGCGCAAAATCTTCATTGAGCGTCTTGGGGCGACCATTCGTGCCTTCAAGCGGCGCACCGAGCGGCTTGCCTCCCAGCTTTGTCAGCTTGCCTTTCGCCTTAGCGCTGAGGCGGGGGCTTGCCTGAGCGAGCAACTGGGTATGCCGGTCAGTGCTGCGACCTTACTACGCTTGCAGCGCCACCATCCGCTGCCGCCGCCACCTGCACCTCAGATCATCGGGGTGGATGATTGGTCAATCCGCAAAGGTCGCACCTATGGCGCCTTGATTGTCGATCTGGAACGCAAGAAGCCGAGCGATGTGCTTCCCGATGCCAAAGCCGAGACCTTCACCGCTTGGTTACAGGCCCACCCCACCAGTATTGTGATCAGCCGTGATCGCGCTGGCAATTTTGCGGAAGGGGCACTCAGAGGTGCGCCACAGGCCATTCAGGTCGCGGATCGCTTCCATCTATTTGGCAACCTGGGCGACGCCCTGCAACGATTGCTCGAACGGCATCCTGCGGCATTGCGAGCCGCCGCGCAGCAGGATGAGGAGCACACAGGTGTGGAGATCCAAGCGCCGGCCGTCATCCCTCCCGTCGTGGAGGCAACTATGGAGACCTCCACGCCACCAGTTGAGAGCGCGCCACTGACACAACGCGAACAACGCTTTCGGGAAGTGCTTTCCCGTCATGCCGACGGGTGGAACTATAGCCAGATCGCGCGCGAACAAAAGCTCAACATCCGTACCGTCAAACGCTATATCCTCGGCGGAGAATTGCCCAAGCGCGGCGCTCCGTTGCTGCGCCTCACCTCATCGGTAACGCCCTATCTGGCCTATCTGGAACGGCGCTGGCAGGAAGGATGCCAAAATAAAACACAACTCTGGCAGGAAATAGTCGCTCAGGGCTATCAGGGAAGCCGGTCGAGTATCTATCGCGCCTTGAAAGGCTTTCGCGCGGCTCATGGACCCTGGACGGCCTCGCCCAAGGTGGCATGCCCCAAACGGCGTGCTTTGTCAGCTCGCCAGGGGATGTGGCTGTTAGCACGGTCAAGAGAGGATTTGAATGAAGAGGAACAAGTCACTCGCGACAGGCTGGAACATGCTCACGCGGACATTGCCGCCGCAACCAGTTTAGCTCAGCGATTTCAGGATATGCTGCGACAGCGGGATGAGGCGGCGTTGGAGGGGTGGCTTATGGATGCCAGTGAGAGTGGGATTGGACCATTCAAGCACTTTGCCGCCAGTCTACGACGGGACGAAGCTGCGGTTCGAGCAGCGCTCTCTCAGCCTTGGTCAAATGGGCAACTCGAAGCCCAGGGAATCGACTGAAAATGATCAAGCGCGTCGGCTATGGCCGTGCGAAGTTCGATTTGTTGCGGCGACGTGTGCTGTATGCAGCGTGAAATCTGCATCATCAGAAGTGACGGAGAGCCACAAAACTGCCAAGCTCGGAAGAGATACTGGCTGCGTACCAGAAACTGTTCGGGAAAGACAGGAGCGGCGTCAAGCAATATAAGAAATCTGGGGTGCACTACGTTGAACTACCCCAGGATATGGTGTTGATTGAGCAGAACCCGGAAAAAGATAGCCATTGGGCTCAGAAGACTCGTGAGGGCAAGGTTGATATACTCCATCACAAGTAGGCTACCAGGATTGTGCTTTATCATCCGCAGAACCCGCTGCGGCAGCAGTAAATCCACACAAAGAGAGACCCCTGCTCGTCAAGCGTTTCTTCGCTTGGTAAGTAGGGGTTTGATTGCTGCTGAAACTGCTATTGCTGGAGTGCCAGTTGACTCGCGGAGTATCATGAGCGAGGCACTAGGCGCCCGCATAAAACAGCGTGTCTCTGAGTAGCAACATTCTATGTGTGCCGCTGACGTCGAGTGTTCGCTATCTAGCCAACGTACGATCAGCTTTACTCATTAAAGGCGTATTGGGAGTGGCTCGTGCGCACGATCCATCGTGTTTGAGTCGGGTGTGCATGGGGTTGGAACTTGGTGTTTTAGCGCCTTTGAGCGGTGCGACCTGAAAGAGATTGTCGGAACCGAAGGCAAGATTGCGTATTCGACGTTCGACGCCCGCCCAGTCGTCTTAACCACGTCCACAGGCAACATGGAGTTTTCATTCGACTATCCTGTGCACATTCAGCAACCTCTGATCCAGACGGTTGTCGATGAACTGAAAGGTATTGGCACATGTCCAAGTACGGGCGAAAGCGCGGCCCGTACGTGCTGGGTGATGGATCAGATGTTGAAGGGTATGCTCAGGAAACAGGCACCGACATACAGCCACGGCAGCTAACCTCGCGTGCTCGTCGAACGCTGTGGGTTAAGGTAACTTGTCGAATACGCCCGATGCGAATCGCCGATCCTGCGCGAATGGCTCACCGACACCCCTTTGCCTCATCGTACTGCCTCACGAGGCGCAGGACACCAGCGGAGACGTCGGGCAGGATAGGTCCTTGGTATGCTGTTCAGGAAGGTACTGCTTGGGGTAGTCATGCATGGGTAGCGGTGGTATACTGCTGCATCAGAACGCCAAAATGATCGGAGGTTGGCTGATGCAGTGCCCAAAGTGCCAAGGAATACCGGTGATCAAGAACGGGTCGATTCATATTATGAGTACGTGACAAGTGGTCCACTATAGGGGCTTAGTCTCCGTGGAGGACCGGCCGACCCCGGAGCAAGCCAGAGGAGAACGGTCATGGCAATCGCAACCCTTCCGTTTGGCCGACTCGGACACCAGAGCACGCGCACGCTCTTTGGAGCAGCAGCGCTCGGCGCGGTCTCGCAGGACGACGCTGATCGTACACTCGACGTGCTGCTGCAGTATGGCGTCAATCACATCGATGTCGCGGCCAGTTATGGTGACGCGGAGCTGCGCATCGCGCCCTGGCTTAAGCGCTACCGCAAGCAGTTCTTCGTCGCCACCAAGGCGGGCGAGCGCCGCGCCTCGGGCGCGAAGGAGCAGTTGCACCGCTCGCTGGACCGGATGGGGATCGACCACATCGATCTGTGGCAGCTGCACAACCTCGCCGATCCGATCGAATGGGACATTGCGCTCAGTCCGGGCGGGGCAATCGAGGCTGCCGTGGAAGCCAAGCAGCAAGGTCTGATCGGCGGGATTGGCGTCACCGGACATGGCCTCCAAATTGCAGCCACCCACCGGCGCAGCCTGCAGCGCTTCGACTTCGACTCGGTCCTGTTGCCGTACAACTACATCACGATGCAGAGCGCGTACTACGCCGAGAACTTCGACGCGCTGGTTGCGACCTGCGCGGAGCGCAACGTCGCCGTGCAAACGATCAAGTCGATCGCCTACCGTCCATGGATGGGGCAGGAGCACACCCGGTCGACCTGGTACCGGCCGTTGGAGCATCAGGATGAGATCGACGTAGCCGTGTGGTGGGTGCTGGCGCGGCCGGGGATCTTTCTCAACACCGTCGGTGACATCAATCTCCTGCCGCGGGTGCTCGACGCCGCCAGCCGCTTCGACGCGAAGAGGTCGCAGGCCGAGCTGGCAGACCACATCTCACGACTGAGCTTTGAGCCGCTGTTCGTGTAGAGCGGTGCTGCCTTCAGTCTCGCGGCGGGAAGGAGCTTGGCGTGATGTCCCGGGTCAGGGAGCTCAGTGTGAATGGGGCCGTGGTGCTCGTCTGATGAGGCAGAAACGACTGCGCAAAGGAAACGAGACCAAGACCATAACACACAGCACACGCCTGGCACAATGCCCGCCGGGGCACGGCCGTGGCGGCAGGCGTCGAGGACGTGGAGGCGGAGCCTCTTCGCACATAAGAGATCCCCGACCTCCCAGCCCCCACGGTGCCATCGCCAGGCTCTGCGTCACAAACGTCAGGCTGTCGAACCCCACCGGCCGGGCAAACGTCTCGGGGACCACCTCCATCGAGGTTACCCGGTCCAGCCGAAACACACGCATCGCCTGGCGCAGCTGGCACCACGCTGCGAGGGACCAGCGGCTCCAGTGGAAGACTAGGCCGTAGGGATCCACCCGTCGCTCGGTCTCGGCAGTGCCTGACTGATACCAGAGCTTCACGCGCTCACCACGTTGGATCGCCAGACTGAGCCGCATCAGGATGCCGCTGTCTGGACGGGCACATCCGCTGCGGCCGTGAAGGCGACGACATCGCGGACCGCCTGCAGGCGCTCCCGTAGTGTGTCAGGGAGCACCCACTCGATCTTGGCGAGTGCTCCTGCAGTGGCTGCACCTTCCACACTCATCCCTTGACGTTGGGCAGCGATCAGGCTGAGGGTGACCGCAAGTGCCTCATCGTCGGCGAACATCAGCGGCGGCAGTTTGAACCCCGGCCGCAGATGGTAGCCGCCGTACGGCCCGCGCGTTGTCTCGATCGGGATGCCAAGATCCTGAAGCATCGCGATGTAGCGCCGCACGGTGCGCCGGTCCACTTCCAGCTGCTTGGCGATCGCTGCTCCGCTCAGGCCGGGTCGCGATTGCAGCATCTCCAAGATTGTCAGCACGCGTGTCGTCGGGTGGTACATGGACTGCTCCATTGCGCGAAAGAATAGGGCGAATTATAGCCGATATCCTTGGTAAGATGGATACAGACAACGGCAGGGGCGCGCAACGCCGGGCTTCTGTGGCGCGCACCTGATGGGCGGGTTGAATTACACGCCGAGAGAGACCCCTTTCCTACCTATAACGATGTAGACTTAAACCTTGTGGTAAAAGGCGCACAGGCGGGCGAGCCACGCGATATCTCCTACCAGGGACTGATGCTGGAATATGGGTCACTCAGCGTTGAGCGATACCGCTCCTCACAGATGGTTTTGTCCGACCCGGAGCTCGCTTCCAACTTGGCGGTCGATAGCATCCTGTCCGACCCTACTGGTATGCTGGCGGCGCTGCACACCACCGTCGCCAAGGAGTATTCACAGCGCAAGTGGGTTCTGGCACGCTGCGAGGCCGAGAAACACCAGGCACGGCAAGGGTTGGAGGGCATACGGCAGGCAGGATCACTGGTTGAGGCAGTATTCAGCTTGGGTACCCTCATCGTAGGCTCAACCGGCTTCATCGCGGTCGCGAACCTCAAGCCGCCCACCCATCGCCGCTGTCTTATCCTGTTGAAGGGATTGCTTGAAAAGCACGGTAGCGCAGACCTTCAGGAGGCAATACTGAAGCTGTCGGGTTTTGCGCACCTGCACAGTGGGCAGGTCGAGGCTTACCTACAGGACTGTGCCGAGATATTTGAGAGAGCTGTGCAGGTCACCCAGACCCCGGTCCCATTTGGCTTCAAATTGCATGCGCATCTCAGACCATATTTTATTGAGGGCGCACAAGCGATGATCAGCGAGGGCTACCCGCGCGAGGCGATGTTTTGGGTCTGGGCAGGTCTGGTTATCGCCAACGGTGCAATCCAAGTGGATGCTCCGGAAGACGAAAAGGCCTATTTCCAGGCCAAGGTCAATCACCTGCTGTCCGACATGGGATGGAGTACGCTCCATAATGTGAAGTCACGTCTTGCATGGGTCGAAGAATTGGTCGATGAGATCTTCAAGGTTGCCGACGACATTGTCAGTCGTAATCCGGAGATAACTGATTAACCGGCATTCGACGAGGAGCCACCCGAACGGTGGCGGCTTTGTTGCACAATTATTGCAACATCTCCTACCCTTCGCCGCTCCGACACCACGACATATTGTGGAAATCGGCCATCGGTCGATAGTGGCGTTGTTGCATAGTTACATCCGCGTTTTAAGGCACTATTATGCAGAACACGCCGCGGCTGCCGCCCACCAACGGGTTCCAGCCGACCGCTTCGCGCGCGAGATCGTTGCTATTGTGCGCCTGTTCACGCGAGGAGGTGTTGCTCCTGAGGAGCCGTGTCTGAACCGTGACATGAGGGCTGAGCGGCCGGCGCTGGCAGGTGGCACCTGTCAGGGTCGGAAGCCCGCTGACA
>WNGF01010024.1_pt1 | contig 11132 bp, 9 predicted proteins | sample 5400641 | NCBI WGS metagenome assembly WNGF01 (sample SAMN13153371, study PRJNA577476) | soil metagenome | isolation source: 80 cm soil or saprolite under grassland replicate 2 | place: USA:California | collected 2016-06-15 | reverse complement strand
TCGTCTGGAGCATCTGGGGGCCTGAACCGCGTATGGCCCATGGCCTAGTGAATGCGGTAGCGGTACTGATCATCGCGTGCCCGTGTGCGCTTGGCCTGGCGACGCCAATGTCAATCATGGTAGCGACCGGAAAAGCAGCGCAGAGCGGAGTGCTCTTCAGGAATGCCGAAGCGATTGAGATCATGCGCAAAGTCGACACGCTTGTAGTTGACAAGACAGGGACGCTTACTGAAGGCAAACCGAAACTCATCAGCGTTGTTACGACCGAAGCAGTCGATGAACGGACATTATTGAGATTGGCTGCAAGTCTCGAGAAGGGCAGCGAACATCCTCTGGCGGCAGCCATCGTCGAAGGCTGAAAGCTTAAGAGCCGACGGCCAGACAGTAATGTTCGTGGTAATCGACGATAGAGCAGCGGGTTTGGTTGGCGTCGCAGACCCAATCAAGGAAAGCACGCCGGAAGCGATCAGACAACTACACGAAGAAGGCATTCGTATTGTTATGCTAACGGGCGATAGCCGCACGACGGCCAACGCCGTGGCGAAGAAACTCAAGATTGACGAAGTAGTGGCTGAGGTGTTGCCGAATCAGAAAGTTGAGGTGGTGAAAAAGTTTCAAGCTGAGGGGCGATTCGTTGCGATGGCAGGTGACGGCATTAACGATGCTCCTGCCCTCGCTCAAGCTCATGTTGGTATCGCAATGGGAACCGGAACTGACGTGGCGATGAAAAGTGCCGGCGTTACCCTGGTTAAGGGAGACCTGCGCGGCATCGTCAGGGCTCGAGTTCTTAGTCGCCTGACGATGAGAAACATAAAACAGAATCTTTTCTTCGCCTTTATCTACAACTCGCTTGGGGTTCCAATAGCAGCCGGTGTTCTTTATCCTTTCTTCGGCATTCTGCTAAGCCCGATGATTGCCGCCGCCGCGATGAGCTTCAGCTCAGTTTCGGTGATCTTCAATGCTCTGCGTCTTCGTCGAGCGCGGCTTTAAGTATTGTTCACAAATAGCTCAACCACGCTTCACGCCGACGCTTTTTGACGCTCGCGAACCATCGGCAAGCGGGATAGAGGATTAAAACGACACCAACCCAGATCGCGTATACTGTCACTAGACTGTAGCCGTAGCCTTGAGGGTAAGGAAGCACAGAGTTGCTCGGCACTGTTACATTCCTGAACATCCATTCAGCGTGACCGTATCGTGCATAGGCGCATGCGACAGCTAATGCGTGAATGACTGCGAGATGGAGTAAATAGAAGAATAGAGGCACTCGCCCCAGTGTCACTAACGGGCGACTGAGCCGATGCGAGATCCGATCAAATAGTCCAAGCGCAATTATTGCTGGCCCCAATGTCATCAATAGGTATAAGAGCGAAGGTGGATACTTTTCGCAGTTGATGAAGGAAAAGAATGTGAACAATCCCGTCTTCTGGATAGTCCACGCGTGCGGATCGCCATAAAAGTTAGTAACCCGAAGGACAATGAAGGCAACGGTAAGTCCGATGCCTAATCCCAGAAGCCATCTTCTTCTCTTGTCCTGTGAGCGAAGCAAAAGCGTTCCAAATCCATACCCCGCGGCCATAACTCCGATCCACGGCACGAGTGGATAGCCGGGCACGAAGTGCGTTCCAGGTAGCGGTTCCAAAATGTCGCCGCTATGAAGAACGGCCCAGAGCCAGCGGAAAAAACCAAAGCTGTCGGCATGCACGGCATCGAACAGGTTATGGAGTGCCACCATTGCAATTCCGACAGCCGTAACGGACCACACCGGAAGAAAAACCAGTCCCGCCATCACGACCATTGACCAGCCCAAAGCCCAAAGTACGTCACCGTAAAGCAAGCGGTAATCGAAGTTGAACCACCAGCCAAAGGTGTGAACGAAAAAAAGGTCAAGAAAAACCAGCCACAAACCACGCGTGATTAGAAAGCCTGCTAACTCTTTTTTTGTCTTTCCGCGTGATGTAGACAGAAAAGCACCAGTCCCCGCAAGGAATACAAAGACAGGCGCGCAAAAATGTGTGATCCAACGAGTCAAAAACAGAGGCCCGTTTGTCTGGGTCAAATCGGTTGGGTCGAAGGCGTAGGCATTGGAGAAAAAAGCGCGGACATGGTCAAGAGCCATGATGACCATCACCAAGCCGCGAAGCATATCTACCGAGTAAAGGCGGGACCGTCCGCTTAGAGACTCGCCCAATAGGTTTGTGCCATTGTCAGGTACTTTCAGTTTGGTTTCTCTCGCACCCGAAGTTAGGGAAAAAGCCCGTGAGAACTTTTCACGGGCTCTTTAGCAGTTCGCAAATCAATATCGCCTGCCCGCTGCTTGCCGCCGTAACGCGCTTAGCTAAGCTAGTCAATCGGTTCGGCTGTGATTTGTGGCTGATTCTTGAGTGGCCCAACCCCTTGCTTCCCCGGATGGTCGGGAATAGTGATCTGTATTTCGCTCACATTGTTGCCGTAATTCAGTTCGGGAAGCTGGTGGCAAAAGCCGTTCGAATCCGTGAAGGGGCAAGGCTCACCGGGCGCCGCGATAAATGGCGGGTTCACAGTGATGCGAATAGTGTACGTGCCTGGAGGAACCGGCGGCTGGCCATCTCCGCCGTCCAGAACGAAATACTGGCCTCCGAGCTTCCAGACGTAGGTATCCGCCCACCCGATGCTGATCCCTTGATTACCGGGAATGGCCGGCTCTGTCGCCGTTGCGGGTGCGCCGCATGAGAGGTAGTTGCGATCGTTATTTGCCGGGCCGGGGTAGGCTTGATATTTCTCCACATCAATCATGCAAAAGCCACGCTTGGCGGCGCGCCAGACGTACCCAGTCGCTGGATCAATCAACTCGTACAGGGTGTAGTGGCGAAAGTGGAAGTGACGATGACAAGTGGCGTATTCGTAGAGGCCATCACCGGCGGCGACATGGGCATTGGGATCGCCGAGATTCACGTCAGCCGTGCCAATGTTGGGTGTAGAGACGGTGAAGCGCAAAAGCGTGCGCTCGCCCGGGGTAACACCGCCTTCCTCGACACTACAGAAGCTCGCGGGCAGATTTTCGACGCGTACTACCCAGTTCTGCAAGAGTCGCTTTTGGTCGACAATAAGATCAGGCTTACCTGCAGGTGCTGCAATGGCTTTGGCCTTCTGAAGACTAACAGTTATTCCGAGAGCCAAAACAATGGAAGCTGAGAGAGCAATCCACTTTTTCATTTCGTGCCTCCTCTTAGTCTGATTGAGTTGAAATTTCAGTAGCAAAGAGTTGGGGGGCCACCAGTAAATACCGGCGATCAGAAAATGTCAATACAGCATTCAATTCGCCTCAGAGTGAACCACCGTCACCCGCCATGCCTCGAGGTTTTCAGCGACTCTCTCCGTATTCGACTTTGAAAATGAAGGACCACAGCCAAAGCAACCGCTGTGGAATTATCCCCAGGATCTTGGGGTTTTTCCGCGATCATTGTTGAAGGACTTCAAAGTTCAGCAAAAACGTGGCTGTTTTCGTTCGGCATGTTCCTTGCTCACCACATGGCGGGACCCTTGTGGTTTTGCCAAGAACTTGCTTACTTGGCTGATTTAGTTTGAAGAGTTAGTTAACGATGCTGAAGCGGTTTTCATCTCTGATTCTGGCGCTGATGCTTGGTGGCAGCGTACTAGCTGGTACGGCACGGCTCCATGATGGACATGTCTGCCAGATAGTAGGCATGGAGGCGATGCCGGGCATGGAAACCATGCCATGCTGTAAGAAGGATGAGACTCCACCTGTTGTGAGTGAGTCCAGCTCTTTGGAACAGTGCTGTGTCACGGTTCCGCAAGAGACTGGTTCAAGCGGAACAACGTTTAATCTGCGTCCCCCTGCCTTCAGCATCGCTGTTATTCATCCGGCAGTACTGCAGTCTCCTATTGCTGCGCTGAAGACATACCAGTGTTCCCACTCGTCTTCAGTTTTTCTACCCAACCTTCAAGCGAGTTACATCCGCAATCTTTCCCTTCTGATCTAACGCACAAAAACCGTCGTGTCTTTTTGTCTGTGTCCTTTGTAAGCATAGGACTATCGGACAACAGGCGCCGACGTGTAACCGCGCGCGGGCAATGAGAGATCAATCTTGAGGCTCGTGTTGTGGGTAATCTGCGTTTAGTCAAATCGCTTAACTAGAGAGACATTCAATCAAGAGAGAGAAGAAGGAGAAGTCATGAAAAGCAAAATACAGTCAGTTGTAGTCGGTTTGGCGTTGGTCCTGATCTCATTGATATCGGCGCCACGCGTATTGGCCCAGCACACGCACGATCACAGCGGCGACAGCGGCTGGAAGACAGGAATGCTAAGAATCTCGGAGCCTGTGTGGGCCGGCGATGTTCGGCTAACGAGCGGCATGTATCACGTTACGCATTTAGTGAACGGAAAGACGCACGTGATTGTGTTCAAGTCTGTTGCTCTGGCGGCAGGTTATCGCGAATTCAGCATGTTCGAAGGGAAAGAAGTCGCAAGATTGGAATGCCGTGTTGAGCCCGCGACCAAACAAGTGCGAAACACGAAGGTTCGTCTGGGCAAGAATGCAGCTGGCCAGTCGGCAATCCTGGAGATTCAGATCGCCGGTGAGAACGTTAAGCACATCCTGTCAGCAAACCCTCAGCAGGCGAGCCAGAGAAATCACTGAAGGAGCACATCCATTTGAACGTGGTCTGCTTCTGCTAGCGTGCCCGTTTATGCACTTCTTAATGCATGGAGGTCACGGCAAACACGGCTGCGGCAGAGAGGGATATCAGTGAGACGTCCAAGCGTCGCTCAGAGGAAGTAAACATCATGGAGCGGTACGTTCGGTACGCTCTGACAAACTCCTGTATTACTTGACAATCTTTTACCCGGATTCGTACAGTCGGTATGGCTATGTTGAAGTGGTTCACATCTCTGGTCCTGGTCGCGGCGCTGAGTGGTAGCGTGTCCGCTGGAGTGCCAATGCACTCGAGCATGAACGATTGGATGATGGACTGCTGCAAAGCGGCGCTTGCGCACAATGATTCGGCAGCCACATCTCAGGCGAGGCTGTGTTGCGCGCTGAATTGCCAGGAGCCGGTTCCTACGGGCGCTACTACACTTCAACCACTTTCATTGTTCGCGCCTGTGCCAGTCGCCGCCATTCCTCACGTTTTGGTCCAGGACCTCAACCAGAACCTGCGACGCAACCAGCCAGTGGCGCAAACCGGAATTCTCCAACCTGCCTACCTCCTAAATCTCGCACTCCTGATCTAGTTACACAGCCGTAGTGTGTCTTCTTGCCGCGCTTTGTGAAAGCGGGAAGTCGCGAGCGTTCGTTTTACGATCCTAGAACGCACGCCGCCACCTTCTTAGGCAAAATGGGCACTGCGGTCCATCTGTATTTATCCGCGAGTACTTCCGCGACTCTTCGTCCGCTGAGTACTCGACCCTAAGTACATGGCGTGTTCATTTCGATTTTAGAGGAACTCAAACAATGAAGAAACTTGCAATCCTACTCGGGCTGATTGGCTTGGCTGTAGTACTCGTCGCATGCGGTAAGAAAGAAGGACCGTCTTCCGGAAAAGTAATCAAAAGTGCGGCGGCAGGAAACAATCTGAACGTCTCTCTCTCAACTGGTGATGGAGTGCTAAAGCATGGGAAACCGGAATTCAACCTTTCATTCACCGACGCTGCCGGCAAACCGGTAGACGTCGGCGCGGTCGGCTTAACTTTTCGCATGCCGCGGATGGGAACAATGGCCGAGATGAATAATGCCGCCACTTTTACAACTACAGAAACACCTGGCATCTATCACGGCCGGGCTGACATTGAAGTAGGCGGTGAGTGGCAAGTGAAGATTACTTATGAGGGACCGGCGGGCCGCGGCGAGGCGTCGTTTCCGATAGTAGCGCAGTGAGGGCATTCCCAATTTCCGATTGCCCAATTGCCGATTAGATTGCTTGCAACAATGTTGCTTTAGCTCGGCGATTCAGACCCAGGACTACAAACGGTGCTGGCGCAATCGGCAATCGGCAATCGGCAATCAGCAATAGCATGATTCACCGACTCATCGAATTTAGCCTGCGCAATCGCGGCCTCGTGCTGGCCTTGTACCTCGGACTGGCTGTGTGGGGCTACTGGGCGCTTTTACGGACGCCAATCGATGCGATACCGGATCTCTCGGAAAACCAGGTAATAGTTTTCACCGATTGGCCCGGTCGATCGCCGCAGGAAGTAGAGGATCAGGTCACCTATCCGCTGGTAACAAACCTTCAGGGGTTGCCGGGCGTTCGTGTTGTACGCGCCAGCTCCGCTTTCAGCTTCTCAATGATCAACGTGATCTTTGAAGACAGTATCGATCTCTATTGGGCGCGGACACGCGTACTGGAGCGATTGAATCTCGTAACTAAACAATTGCCTGAAGGAGTAGTGCCCACGCTTGGTCCGGACGCAACCGGTGTAGGTCAGATCTTTTGGTACACGCTGGAAAGCGACCAGATGAATCTGCGCGATCTGCGGACGCTGCAAGACTGGTTTGTGCGTTATCAGCTCAATTCGGTTCCGGGCGTTGCCGAGGTCGCTTCAGTTGGCGGCTACGTTCAGCAGTATCAAGTTGATGTTGATCCCAACAAGTTGCGCGCCTACGCAATGCCATTATCAACGGTCGTCGAAGCGGTCGAGCGTTCGAATAACAATGTTGGCGGCAATGTGGTTGAGCAGGCCGGTCAGTGGGCGGTCGTGCGTGGCGTAGGGTTGATCGAATCCGTCGGCGACGTTGAGAACATCGTGATTGGCTCTGCCAACGGCACGCCGATTTATATTCGCAACGTTGCCGACGTAAAACTCGGCAATGCTTTTCGCACGGGAGGTCTCGATAAGAACGGCAAGGAAGCGGTTGGCGGTGTGGTAATTGCGCGCTATGGCGTCAACACGCTCGAGGTTATCGACGCCGTCAAGCAAAAGATAAACGATTTAAAGGCCGGCTTGCCTCAGGGCGTGCGGTTGGTGCCATTCTACGATCGCACCCAACTAATCAATCGCGCGACTGGGACTTTGAAGCGCGCGTTGATTGAAGAGTTATTGTTGGTAACGTTGGCGCACATCATTTTCCTGGCGCATTTCCGCTCAATCCTCATCGTTACGATTCCGCTGCCACTGGCCGTACTGCTGTCATTCCTCTTCATGCACTACATGGGCATCAGTTCGAATCTGATGTCGCTTTCAGGAATTGCCATTGCCATCGGCGTGCTGGTTGATGCCGGGATCGTAGTGACGGAAAACGCTTTTCGTTTCCTCGAGAAGAGAAAAATCGATCCGAAAGACCGGCCGGCTGTGTGGCAGACGGTGCTCGATTCGACGAAGCTGGTGGGACGGCCCGTCTTCTTCTCGATGGCCATCATTATCCTCGCATTCATTCCCGTCTTTGCGCTCACAGGGCAGGAGGGCAAACTCTTCCATCCGCTTGCCTTCACAAAAACCTTCGCGATGGCTGGCGCAACCATCATTGCCGTCACACTCGTCCCTGTGCTCTGCACATATTTACTCGGCGGGAAATTTCATCCAGAGAGTGCGAATCCGGTGATGCGCTTTTTGCAGGCGCTCTACCGTCCCGTGCTTGGTTTTGCGCTGCGACATCGCCTGCTGACAGTCTCGGCAGCGGCCATTCTGTTTGTTGGTGCGATCTTCCTCGCCAGTGGCCTCGGTAAAGAGTTTATGCCGCCGCTGAACGAAGGCGATCTGATGTTTATGCCAGTTACCGATCCGGCGATCTCGATCGATGAAGCACTCAAGATAACCAGCCGACAGGACGAGATACTGAAGAACTTTCCTGAGGTCGAGTGGGCTGTCGGCAAAGCCGGTCGAGCAGAAACTTCGACTGACCCGTCGCCCGTCAACATGACGGAAACGATTGTTCATTTGAAATCACCGGAGCAGTGGCGGGCAGGCATGACGCGCGAAAGGCTGATTGCCGAGATGGACGAGAGGCTGCGTATGCCGGGAGTCACAAACATCTGGACGCAGCCAATCATCAATCGCATCGATATGCTCACGACGGGCATCCGTTCGCAGGTTGGCATCAAGATCTTTGGCAATGATCTCAGGACACTTGAACAGCTTTCGCGCAATGTCGCTGCGGTTGTGAAAACTGTTCCCGATGCGGTTGATGTCTACCCAGAACAGATTAGTGGCGCTCCCTACATCGATATAAGAATCAACCGCCCGGCGGCCGCGCGTTACGGTATTGACAGTCGAACAATCCAGGACGCAATCGAGAAGGGCATCGGCGAAACAAATCTAACTGTCACGATAGAGGGGCGCAGAAGATTTCCGGTTCGGGTTCGTTACGGTCAACAATTTCGCGACAGCCCGGAAGCGCTCTCCGCGATCCCAATCACATCGCCTGCGGGAGCACCGATTCCGCTTTCACAAATCGCAGAAATTCGGACCGTGGAAGGTCCATCAATGATTTCCAGTGAAAACGGCTTGCTGCGCGGCACAGTGCTCTTGAACGTGCGGGGTCGCGATGTTGGTAGTTTTGTCGACGAAGCAAAAGCGGTGATTGCTCGGCAGGTGCAGCTTCCCGCTGGTTATTACGTTACCTGGAGCGGTCAATACGAAAACCAGCAGCGAGCGCGACAACGCCTAATGCTGGTTATCCCTATCGTCCTCATCGTCATCTTCGGTTTGCTGTACATAACCTATCACTCGGCACTGGAAGCCGCGCACGTCTTGCTTGCCGTGCCGTTCGCACTAACGGGTGGTGTCTATCTGTTGTGGGCACTTGGCTACAACTTTTCAGTCGCGGTTTGGGTGGGCTTCATTGCGCTCTTCGGAACTGCGGTGCAGACGGGCGTAGTGATGGTCATCTACCTCGAAGAAGCCGTCGACCGAAAGATAAAAGAAGTCGGCACGTTGACGAGAAAGAGTCTGCTCGACGCGGTGATGGAAGGGGCGCTGCTACGGCTGCGGCCAAAAGTGATGACGGTTTCAACTGTAGTCGCCGGCCTCCTGCCGATTATGTGGAGCACCAGTGCAGGAGCGGAGGTGATGAAACCATTGGCAACACCAGTATTGGGAGGAATGGTTTCGAGTCTATTGCACGTGCTGATCGTCACGCCGGTGATCTTCTTTTCGCTTCGCGCGCGTCGCTTAAAGAGAGACAACGCACCGGCAAGAGAAGCAAAAGAACAGGAGCAGTTGGGAAATGAAGAAGAAGTTGTTACACGCTGAAGGGACAATGTTCCGCAAAGGACGAAAGACTCAAACTGCGGAGGCTTTATGGTTTCTTCGCGCCTTCTTGACATTGCGCGAGTGGTTTAGTTCGAACGCACCGTGCCTCTTTGTGTTGCTGGTTACGTTTGCGTTCACAGTCAGTGCGCAGACCAACGAGCCTGTGGCCATAAGAAGTGGGCCTGTAGAACCGCTCACCGTGCAACCGGATCAGCAATCTTCGCTTAAAAAATACTTCGATCCGGACAACGGACTTACTGCCGATGACGCGGTTACCTATGCGACGGCGCACAACGGTGAGTTGCTCGCGGTGCGCAAAGAGATCGATGCAGCTCGCGCGCTGGTCAAGCAGGCTAGCCTTAGGGCCAACCCGGCATTGGAGATTAATTCCGCACGTCAGCTGGATGGCAAGGATAACCAGCTGATGGTCAATGGCATGTGGCCGTTGGAGCTAGGGGGGCGTCGCTTGGCACGAATCACAGTTGCGCAACGGGAACTCGAACTGCGCGAACAGGCAGTAGTCGATCGGGAGAGGCTCATTGCCGCCGAGGTGCGAGCTAAGTTTGGCCAGGGGTTGGCTGAGATTCTTAAGCTGGGCTTCACTGAAGAATTGCTGGCAAACAGCCGACGTGGTTACAGGCTTGTGCAGGCACGCGTCACCGAAGGTCGCACGGCGCCGCTGGAGCAGAACATGGTCCTGGTTGAAGTAAACCGCTTGCGCTCGGTGCGCGAGACAGACGAAGGGAGAGTGGAAATTGCCCTGCTCGAGTTGCGGAATCTGATGGGCATGCAACCTGAAGAGCCGCTCCGTCTGCGTGGTGATTTCGATAAGCTGATCGAACCACTCCTCCCCCTTTCCGAAGCTACCGCGCAGGCACTGCGAAGCCGGCCCGATCTTGAAGGATATCGCGCCACTGAGCGACTAGCGGAGGCTCGGATCCTTGAGGCGCGAGCACAGGGACGAGCGGACGCCAGCATAAATGCTGGTTATCAACGAATGAATTCCAGTTTTCCGGTTTTCGGTGTTAACGACGGCGGTCAATTGCAGCCCGTCCAGGATGTTTTCAATTTCGTCACGTTTGGAGTGACCGTCAGTCTTCCTGTGCGCAACAAGAATCAAGGGGCCATTGAAGCAGCAGTCGCTGAAATGGACGCCGCTAAGCAACGGCGAGAATTTGCTGAACTAACCATCCGTCGCGAAGTTGCTTCCGCCTATGCCCAGTATGAACGTGCGGCGCGGGCAATGCAGATCTACCGAGTTGGCGTTAAGGAACAGGCAAGCACGAATCTTGAAGTGGTCCACCAGACGTACGAACTCGGCTCAAAAACATTGCTCGATTATATTGCCGAGCAACGTCGCTATATCGAACTGGAAAACACATACATCGATTCGTTGCTGGCTACGTATCGCGCCCAAGTCGATATTGCACGCGCTTCTGCTTCCCCGGAGTTGATAAAGAAATGAGCAAAACAATTGATGACAAAGATGCTGGAACGCCGGGAGTTGGTTCTGACGAAGCCGAGGTTGAGCAACCGAACGTCCCGATCAGGAAGCATCCCGTCAGAGGCGGAAGTAGACGAACAACGATCGTGGCGATCGTGGCAGTGATAGCAATTGCAGTGATGGCAATGGTGGCTTGGATTTATTGGCGATCCGGTTCCACCGGTGCGGGGCGCCCAGTGCCTACGCCGCGAAGCGTCAATACTGAACAGATGGGAACGACAGGGTCTCAAGCTAGGGAACCCACCCTATCGCTTGAACCCGAGGCCGCGGCGCGAGCCGGCATTAAGACTGAAACGGTTGGTGAAGCATTGGTTACCGGGAGTTCAATGGCGGGGCCAGTGACGACTGGCGTGGTTCAGGCGAATGCCTATCGCACCACTCCGGTAGTGTCACTGGTCGGCGGCATCGTTCGTCGCGTTGATGCTGAGTTAGGCCAGA
>WNGF01009541.1_pt1 | contig 11133 bp, 12 predicted proteins | sample 5400641 | NCBI WGS metagenome assembly WNGF01 (sample SAMN13153371, study PRJNA577476) | soil metagenome | isolation source: 80 cm soil or saprolite under grassland replicate 2 | place: USA:California | collected 2016-06-15 | reverse complement strand
GGGGTGACGACTACCACGATGCCCTGAAAACTCGACTAAAGCTCTTGCAGTCCTACCTGGCCGAGCGAAGCGACGCGTCCCGTAGCGCGCAGCGCGGAGCGGATGGCGCGTGTCCCAGCCGCGTCTTCGTCGACTCAGGTCCCCTGGTGGAGCGAGATGCCGCCGTACGCGCCGGCCTGGGCTTCCGCGGCAAGAACACCAACCTGCTCACGCCGATCGGCTCCTACGTCTTCCTGGGCGCCCTCCTGACAACGGTGGAGCTCGACTTCGACGAACCAATAACAAAGGACTGCGGCACCTGCACCCTCTGCCTCGACGCCTGTCCAACGCAGGCCCTGGACACGCCGTACCACCTGCAGGCCGAACGCTGCATCGCCTACCTCACGATCGAGCACCGCGGTCCCATCGCCGAGGAGTTGAGACCGCTCATGCAGGACTGGGTCTTCGGCTGCGACATCTGCCAGGAGGTCTGCCCCTACAACGCCTCCACCAAGCATCACCCGCGAGCGTGGCCAGAGTTCGAGCCGCGGCCCACCCCGGACCTCCCCGCCTTGCTCGCGCTGACCGATGAGGGCTTTCAAAAAGCCTTCAAGGGCTCGCCAGTCAAGCGCGCGAAGCGCCGTGGCTTGAGCCGCAACGCAGCGATCGCCCTCGGCAACTCAGGCGATGCGCAGGCAATCCCAGCGCTGCGCAAGGCAGCCGAAAACGACCCCGAGCCCCTCGTCAGCGAGGCGGCGCAGTGGGCAATCAGGCAGCTGCAGACGACATAGACGTCCGCAGGCGGCTCTGCTGCAAGTTGGCGACAATGATCGACCGCAGCTCCTGGCTGTGCGTCGCCGTGTCGATCAGCCGCCGAAGCACCACCGACGTCGGCTCGAGGGGCGGCAGACGGAATCCCTCGTCCCCCTCCTCGACCACGCCCTCAGTACGCAATTCGCCGAGTACGCCGGCGAGCTCAGGCGGGGTCTTGTGAACGCCGCGCGCCAGTACCTCGCGGTTCAGCCAGGTGCCGTCATGGGTGGCCAGTACGCGCAGCACCTCCCACTTGAGCGGCGACGTAACGTGGCACTTGACGAATGCCAGCAAAGCAGGATCGACCTGCTCGAGACCTGTTGAGAAGAACATGTGCGCCCCCACAACATCGTGAGTAGCTTTTCGCGCCCGGTCACCATCGACCGGACTGGACTCCACTCTACCGCACGAGTAGTGCCAAGCAAAACGGTTGCAGCTGTGTGCGACAGTCGAGGGCCGGTCGAGAGCCGGTTTACGGCGCGGGCGTCGGGGTCGTGTCCCCCGCGGGCGCGGGCGAAACCGCGGGCACAGGGGTCGCTGGCCGCGGCGTGGGTGTGGGCGGCTCCTTGGGGTCGGTGAGTAAGCGCTCCAGGTCAGACACCAGCTGGTCGGCGATCACCAACACATCGGGCTGATCTGCCCGCTTCGCGTACGTCCCGGATTGGACGGGTGTTTTGTCCCCCGTCTGCAGCTCCATCCGCGAACCATCGTCCAGCTCGGCCACGAGCGAGTCTTTGAACGGGTCGAGCCCATAGCCCTTCAGCTCACCCGGGTTGTCGACACGCCGAGTTGCCTTTAGCGTGCTCATCCGCACCATCAGACTGTTGATCGAGGTCCGATTCGCCACATCGCCAGTGTCCGCGACGCTCCAGGCATCGCCACCCTTCAACAACCGCACGGCCTTGTCGCCCTGGTGCAATTCGACCGCGGTCACTTTGGTATCGTCGAACTGGAAGACCTGCAGGTTCTGCCCCGCGACGCTGGTCGCGGTCGCGTCGGCGCCGCTCGAGGGCCCGATGTTGAACTTGTCCAGGCCGAACACAAGGCCGCCGAGCAGCACGGCCACAACCACCAGACCGAGTGTGACGCGGAAATTCATCGCGCTAAATCAGCGACGGGTCCACCACACGGCAGCACCGGCGGCGAGCACCGCGAGCGGCAAAAACAGCCAGCTCGAGAACTTGAGCAGGTTCATCTGTGGCCCGGTCAGCAACATCGTGCGCGAGACGTTCTCGGGCGCCCGAACGCTGATCAGGTTGTCTTCCCGCGCAAGCCAGTTCACCGAGTCGAGGAACAGCTCGATATTCCCCGACGGCACGCTCGGTGGAACGACCTGATTCATCACAAAGTTCGGCGTGCCAACCACGACGATACGCGTACCACTCGCGCCCGCGTCAGGCGACGTGGCGCCGCCGGGCGGATTGGCCTGGATCGCCACCGCCAGGGGCAGCGGACCCTTCGGATCGCTGTCTTGCTTCACGATCTGTGTCGGATTGGTATTGCCCCAGCTTTGATCGGACGACTGCGCCAGGGCGATGACGGTCGCGTCGGGGCTGGCGCTCGACGGAATCGTGATGACGCTCGGCAGCGGATACAGGGTGCCGACGTTGGCCAACTCCTTGGTGATGTCGTGCGGGCCGTAATTGACCACAACAGGCACCCGCACATCGTTCAGGTACGGCTGACCCTGGTCGATGACGACCGTCTTGGAGTCGACCGAGACGCCATATTTGCTTAGCAGATCGTTGAAGTCAGCGTCCGTGGGTGGCCCAACCATCAGGAACAGCTTGCCACCGCCGTCCAAGTAAGCCTTCAGCGTGTCAAGCTCCTCGGGCACGAACCGACTCGTAGGCCCGCCGATCACCACCTCCGACGCATCATCTGGGACCGCCCGAGTCGAAATCAGGTTCAGCGGGGCGGTGGTGAAGTTGTCGCGCTCGAGCGCCTGCTTGAGCTGGCTGAAGCCAACCTGATCGAAGCTGTCCAGCGACCGCTCGCCGTGGCCCTGCGTGAAGTAGACCTTCTTCCCAGGCCGAATGAGCTTGACCAGGGCGGTGCTGATGTCGCGCTCGGTCGTGCCGGTGCTGTTCTGCTTCTTGTCGCCCATCTGGTAGATGATCGTGCCGGTCTCGGTGATGCCCGCCGCGCGCACAGCGCCCGGGTTTTGCTCGGGATCGACGAACTCGAAGCTGAGCTTGCCGCCTGAGCGGGCCGCGTAGTCGTTGAGCAGCGTCTGGAAGTCACCCTTGCGCGAGTCCGAGGAGGTCAGGAACGCGGTGACCTTGACCGGCTGCGGCAGGGCCTCGGCCACCCGCTTGCTCTGATCGGACAACGTGAACTGCTGGTTCGAGGTCAGATCGACCTTCGTCTGGAAGCGCGACCCCAGGACGTTGATGAAGCCCAGGATGACCAGCGCCGCGACCGCGAGCACCAGGGTGTTGCCCGAGTAGACCGCGCCGCGTCCGGTCAGCTTGGCCCACACGTCCTCGGGGTCGAGCGCGACGTAGATGCCCAGGAACAGCACCCCCGCCGCGATCAGAATGCGCTCGACCAGTCCAAACTGCCCCTCGACGAGCAGCGCGCCGAGGCCAGCGAGGATGCCGAAGAAGCCCAGCGCCGCGAGCGGCAAGCGCACCGAGTCCATCGTGAAGCCAGGACTACGGGTCGCCACGGCTAGCGCGACCTCCGCGCCTGAAGCGACAGGGTGCTCAGCACCAGACCAGCCGCGACCATCGTCAAGTAATACAGGACGTCTTTGGTGTTGATGACGCCGGTCGGGAAGTCATTGAAGTGACTCGCCACGCTCAGGTAGCTGACGATGCTGCCGATCGCCTGGTTCGAAGCGCTCAGTGATTGGCCGAGGCTGTCGCTCAGCCATAGCACCAGCAAGAAGATGAAGGCGAGGACCGCCGCGACGATCTGATTCTCAGTCAAGCTCGATGCCCACAGCCCCATGGCCAGGAACGCCGCCGCCTGCAGAATGACCCCGACGTAGCCGGTCGCGATCGGGCCGCGGTCCGGATTGCCGAAGATGAACAGGAACAGCGGGTAGAGCAACGTCAGCGCAAGCATTACCAGGAGCAAGAGGATGCTTGCTAGAAACTTGCCCGTCACGATCTGCCACTCCTGGACCGGGTTGGTCAGCAGCAGCTCGATCGTGCCCGTGCGTTGTTCCTCGGCCAGCAGCCGCATGCTGATCATGGGCACCACGAACAGGAACAGGACGCTGACGTTCGAGATCAGCCCACGCAGGGAGGCTTCGCGCGATTGCTCGACGATCAGCCCGAACAGCACCCCGGCGCCGAACAGGAAGAACGCGATGACCAGGTACGCCATCGGGGACAGAAAATAGCTGCGCAGCTCCCGCGTGGTGACCGCCCAGAGGTTTCTCATGCCGCCGCCGCCTCGTCCGCCGTGTCGCTCGTCGTCAGCTGCAGGAAGATCTCCTCCAGGCTGAGGTGTGCTGGCCGCAGCTCCATCAGCCCCCAGCCGCCGTTGACCACGGCACTGGCCACCGCCTCGCGAATCTCAGCCCCGACCTCGCTCTGAATGGTGTAGGCGCTGGGCTGGTTGGCGGTGGGTCGACCGTCTGTGTCGGCCTGCACGCTGAGCACGTGCGGCACGGACTTGAGGGCGCGAGTGACCGCGTCGCGCGGGCCGCGCACCGTGACCGCGATGCTCTCTGCGCCCTTAAGTCGGCGGTCCAGGTTCTCAGGGGTGTCCTGGGCCACGACTCGGCCGTTGGAGATGATGATGATGCGCGAGCACGTCGCCGCCACCTCGGGCAGGATGTGCGTGCTGAGGACCACGGTGTGCTCGCCGCCGAGCGACTTGATCAGGTTGCGCGTCTCGATGATCTGCTTGGGATCGAGGCCACTGGTCGGCTCGTCGAGGATGAGCAGGGGTGGATCGCCCAGCAGCGCCTGCGCCAGTCCGACACGTTGCCGCAAGCCCTTGGACAGCTTGCCGATCGCGTCGTTGGCGCGGTGCGCGATGCGCGACTTTTCCATCGCCCGATCGACCTCGCGGCGGCGCTCCTTGACGCCCTTGATCTTGCCCATGAAGTCGAGGTACGCGCGCACGCTCATGTCGGGGTACAGCGGAACGGTCTCAGGCAGGTAGCCAATTTTTTCCCGCGCAGCGATCGATTGTTTTGCGATGTCGAAGCCAGCGACCTCGACGCGGCCGCCGCTCGGCGGCAGATAGCCCGTCAGGATGCGCATGGTTGTGGTCTTGCCTGCGCCATTGGGGCCCAGGAAGCCGAGCACTTCGCCCTTGGCCACCTCGAAGGTGACGTCGGCGACTGCCACGCGCGGTCCGTAGTTTTTGGTCAGGTGCTCGACGCGGATCACGCGGCGCCACCTCCACTAGCAATCGTGTAGTAAGGCATTGCCCCCAGTCGTGCGCGGTTAGAATCGCGCAACGGTCGTCGGCGGAGTATAGATTCGCGTTTTGGAGGCGAGCAACGAAGGCATCATAAGAGTAGCGTTAATAGGGAGGGCTGCCCCCCGAGTGTTTACGAACGCGCCGAATACGGACCACGCCTTCGTAGACAGCATGGCTGCCGATCGACAGCCGCGCATGGCCGTATACGCCGGGGTCTTCGATCCGCCCACCATGGCGCACCTCGAGATGTTCGAAACCGCACTGCGGGTCTTCGATCAACTCACGGTGATCGTCGCGTTCAACCAGAACAAGGCGCCCGCTCTGTTTTCCCCAGAGGAGCGGGTGAAGCTGATCGAGGAGTCACTGTCCGAGGACGCGCAGCGGCGCGTGAAAGTCGTCGCGTACTCGGGCCTTGTCGCGCCATTCGCGGAGAGCATCGGCGCCTGTGCGCTGGTGCGTGGAATGCGGCCGTACTCCGATCCCGATGCCGAGATCGCCCTCGCCCTGATGAACCAGAAGCTGGCGCCGACGCTGCCGACGATGTTGCTGGTGACCAGCGCCAAGTACGTGTACCTGTCCAGCAGCTTCGTGCGTGAGACCGCCCAGGTGGGCGGCATGATCGTGCCAGGGACCGTCTCACCCGCCGTCGAGAAGGCGCTGCGCGGACGCTTCGGCCACCTGGCAGCGGACGATGTCCCGGTTCGGTAACGCCCTCATCGTGCTCGGCGCGCTGCTGCTCGGCTATGCCGGCCTGTGGCAGCTCGGCATCGCGCCCGGGAGCCGCGTCACGCTGCCCGCGCCCGTCGCGCTGCAGCGCACACCCACCGCGGTACTGCCGATCGTGGCCGTCGCGACGCCCGTGCCCGCTCTGGCTGCCACTCCGATGACTGCGCCCGCCACGCCGATGGCTGCTGCCGAGCCAGTTGCTGCGCCTGCCACCGTCATCCCTGCGCCTGCGACCCTGCAACCCGCGCCGCCGCCTGTACCACAGCCGCCGCTGCCCGCCGCTCCCGATGCCGCAGATCGCCAACAAGATGCCCAGCTGCCACCAGCCGGCTACGCGGTCCGCCTGGCCATCCCCGCCATCAAGCTCGACACCGAGGTCGAGCAGGGCGGCATCGTGCACGATGAGCAAGGAAAGCCTGTCTACCAGACGCTGCCCTTCGTCGCTGTCCACTACGGCGACCTGACTGCCCTCGTCGGCGCGCGCGGCAACGCGGTCATCGCCGGCCACGTGGTCACGCTGCGCGAGGGCAACGTGTTCCGCTTCCTGTATCAGCTCGACCTGGACGACCAGATCCAGGTCTGGGATGACCACGACCGCAAGCACGATTTCCGCGTGGTCGACGTCAAGCTGGTGCCGCCGACGGACCTGTCGCCAATGGCGCCAACACCCGATCGCACGCTCACCTTGATCACGTGCGGCGGCACCTTCGATCCGATCAAACGCGAGTTTTCTGATCGCCTGATCGTCACCGCCAAGCCGCTGTAACGGTTCCCTCTCCCTCTGCGAGATGGTTTTCTCAAGGGTGAGGGCGGCCTGCAGGTCCGAAACGGCCCGATACACTGGGCTGCATGGACGCCCCCGTGTCCGCAACTCGCAACGGTCAGGGCAGTCAGGACGGTCGCGTCGGCGCGGCGTTTGCCGACCCGGCGCACACCGGTCCGCTGCCCAACGCTAGTTTTCCCGAGCTCATCGGCAGGCTCATCAACGATGTTTCCGATCTCGCCGACCGGCAGATCGAGCTCGCCAAGCAGGAGGTCGGCGAGGCCAAAGACGAGGCCATCAAGGCCGTCCTCGCCATCGCCATCGGCGCCGGTATCGCCGTCGCGGCGAGCTTGCTGCTGGTGATCTGGGCCTGGACGGCCTTCATCTGGTTCTTCAACTGGCTCGGCGCGTTCATCACCATCGGCCCCGTAACGTTCGCCTGGATCGGCTGGGTGCTTGGTCTGCTGGTGCCCGGGCTCGCCGCGTGGATCGCCTGGAAGCGCTTCATCAGCGGCGGCATCCGCCGCGCCCGGGGCATCTGGCCGCCGCTGCCACGCACCCGCGACACGCTCAAGGAGGATCTCGCATGGGTACAACACCAGCGGACACGGAGCGCGAGATAACGCATCTGCGCGGCGATATGACTGCCGCGCTGGACGAGGTCGAACGGCGACTGCGCGGTGGTCTGCGTGGCGTGGCCGGTGCCGAGGCGCGCATCACCAGTACCCGAGCACGAGATGACATAACGCATCGAGCGCGGCAGAATCCCACCCTGCTCGGCGTGGCAGGTGTGGTCGTGGTCGGCGCCATCGGCTATGGCGTCTACAGCGTCCTCAAAGCGCGCCAACAGCGCACGACGCCGCAAAATCGGATTCGTCGGCGCGTCAAAGACGTGCGCGAGGAGTTCCGCGGTCGAGTCGAAGAAGGCGTCGAGGCATCGCGGCGGCGGCTCGAACGGGCCAAGCCGAGCAGCTTGCTGGTGAAGCTGGAGCCGGCCGATGCGGGCCTGATGCGGCTCACCGAAGCCCACCTGGAAGGCCCCGTCAAAAAAAGCAAGGGACGACAGGACGTGATCAAGAAGCTGGTCTGGGCAGGACTGCTGTCGGTATTCATGGCAGTGGGCAGTGTGCTCGCGCGCCGCGTGGCGGGCGGTGTGTGGCATGCGACGGTGCACGAGGAGCCGCCGACGCAGAAGAGCAGCAAGTAAGCGTCCTTGCTCACCGGTGACGAGCTCTGGCGACGCCTGGTCGTCCTGCTCGCTGACCCCGCGCTCGCGCACGAGCACATCCAGCCCAATGGCGTCGACCTGTCGCTGGACGCGGTGTGGCGCTTCGCAGCCGCCGGCGCGCTCGGGCGCGCCAGCGGCGAACGCAGCCTGCCCGAGCGGCAGCCGCTGCCCTTCGACGCCAACGGCTGGCTGGCGCTCGAGGGCGGCACGTACGGGGTGCGCTACGCCGAACGCGTCGAGGTTCCGCCCGACTGCGGTGGCTTGTGTTTTCCGCGCTCGAGCCTGCTGCGGATGGGGCTGCACGTGCCGACCGCGGTCTGGGACGCGGGCTACCAGGGCAACGGCGAGGGGCTGCTGATCGTGGGCAACCCGCACGGGGTGCGGCTGCAGCGCGGCGCGCGCATCGCGCAGCTGGTGCTGTTCCGCCTGACGGAGCCGGCGAGCGCCACGTACAGCGGCCACTACCAGGAACCGCGCGCAGCCCCATAGGCCTGCTCAGGATCCTGAGCACGTGCTCAATTGGTGGCTACTATCCTGGTCATGCTCAATGGCTGGATAGGATCCTGAGCACCATTGAGCATGGCGGCCCGCGGTCAGCGTCAGCCGATCGCCACCAGCGGCGCGCCCGCGCGGCACACCTCGCACGGCGCCACTCCCACCCGTGCGCCAGCGGGCACCATGTGGCCCAGCGCTGCGAGCCCCGCCACCACCGCGCATAGCGGCAGCCCCACCACGTTCAGGTAGCACCCGTGCACCGCCTCGGCCGGCCGAAACTCGGCGTCCTGCACCGCGTAGCCCCCGGCCTTATCGAATGGCTCGCCGCGGGCCACATACCCCGCAATCTCGCCGTCGCTGAACGTCCTCATCACCACCCGCGTGCTGACCACGCCGGCCCACTCCTGCCCGTTCGGCTCGCGCAGCGCCACGCCGGTGAGCACCTCGTGCGCGCGGCCGCGCAGCGCCAGCAGCATCTCGGTCGCCGCGGCGCCATCGACCGGTTTGCCCAGCGCCGCGCCGTCCAGCGCCACCACGGTGTCGGCCCCGATTACGACCGACCCGCCCGCTGACACCGCCCGCGCCTTGGCCAGCGCCACGTTGAGCGCCGCGAACAGCGGCTCGCCCCGCAAGTACTGCTCCTCGTCGAGATCGGTCGGCGCCGCCGACCACTCCAGTTCCAGGAGCGCGATGAGCGCCTGGCGGCGCGGCGATGCCGAGGCCAGAAGCAGCCGCGGTGGCGTCAGAGCGGCTTACCCGTACAGTCGGCGTTGATCGGGTGCGCCCGCCGCCGCGCCGGCCGCCGCAAGCGCGCCGATTGCTGCGAGCGCTCGCTCGACGGACGCATCGTCGATATGGCGGTGCGCGACCATGCGTACGCCGCTGGCGCCCGCGCCGCCCGTGACGCGCACGCCCGACGGCTGCAAGGCCGTGGCAAACGAAGCGGTCGTATGGCCAAGGCCGCCCACGTCGAAGCGCACGATGTTGCTCTGCACGCTGTCCAGGTCGATCTCGACGCCAGGCACCTGCGCCAGCCCTTCGGCCAGCACGCGCGCCCGACGGTGATCGTCGCCCAGCCGATCCACCCCCTCGCGCAGCGCGATCAGCCCTGCCGCGGCGAGGACACCCGCCTGCCGCATCCCGCCGCCCACCATCTTGCGGTAGCGGCGCGCCCGATCGATCGTGTCCTGTGCACCGACGAGGAGCGAGCCAACCGGCGCGGACAGTCCCTTCGACAGGCAGAAGGTCAACGTATCGGCCCCGTGCGCGAGCTGTGCCGGCTCGCACCGCAGCGCGACCGCGGCGTTGAAGACCCGCGCGCCGTCGATGTGGACGCGCAGACCGTGCGCGTTCGCCACCTCGAGCAGCGCCTCCAGTTCGGCCAGGTTGAGCACCGTGCCGCCCGATGCGTTGTGGGTGTTCTCGATCGCCAGCAGCCGCGTATGCGCGTAGTGCACGTTCTCGGGTCGGATCGTCGCCGCGACCTGCTCCGGCTGGATCTTGCCGCCGCGGCCGACGACCGGCCGCACCGTCAGGCCACCCAGGCGGGCGGCGCCGCCGACCTCAGCATTGGCGATGTGCGAGCCGACCTCGGCGATGATCTCGTCACCTGGCTGCGTCAGGCTGAGCTGGGCCAGCAGGTTGCCCTGCGTGCCGCTGGCTACGAAGAGGCCGGCTTCCTTCTGGAAGATGCGCGCGGCCTCGGCCTCCAGCTCGTTGATGCTCGGGTCTTCGCCAAAGACGTCGTCGCCGACCGCCGCATCGGCCATCGCCTTACGCATCGCCGGCGTCGGCTGGGTGATCGTGTCGCTCCGAAAATCGAGCCGCAGCGCTGCCTCGAGCTCCGCGCGCTGCGGACGTTCCACTGTGACTGCCATACGTGGCCCGGAGTGTATCGCCGGCTACGCCTGCGCCAACTCCGCTGCTGTGTTCGTGGTCACCATGTCCACGCCCGCGGCCACCGCTCGGTGTAGCCGCGGCTGCCAATTCGGGGTCCCGGCGTCCAGGGTCCAGACGTCTAGCTTCATGCCCCGCTGATGCACGAAGTCCGCGACGGCGAACCCGTCCTCCACCATGCGCTCGAAGGCGCTCAGTCGGAGGTGGATCTCCTCGCAGCTCGGCACCAGCCGCAAGATGCCGCCCATGCGGTCGAACAGGTACTCGCTCGGGCTGGCGTAGCGCGCCTTCGCCAACGGATGCGCATCGCGGTAGCCGTACGCGCCGACTGGCAGCTCGCTGTCCTCGACGTCGAGATACCCCGCGGGATCGAAGCCCATCCGCAGCGCTGGCTCGATCGCCAGCAGCCTCCGCAAGTTCCAGTCGCCGACGTTGTTGAAGACCACGCGCTCGCGCACGGGCCGCGTGACTTCTACGAGCTCCTGGAGCCGCGCGATGGGAATCGGGTCGACGTCCATCATGTCCAGCTCGATCAGGGTCGGCGCCGCGACTCGCGTGAGCAGCTCCACGACTTCCCGAAGCGTGGGCGCCCGAAAGCCCAGTTGATCGCGCATGCCGAGCGTGAACTCATGGCTCAAGACCAGCCAGTCGCGCTCGGGCAGCATCATCACGTCGATTTCTGCCCGCGCGACCCCCTCGGCGAGGCACTCCTCGATGGATTCGAGGGTGTTGCCGTGAAAGCGCCCGCTCCAGATGCACTGGTGCACCTTGAGGAACACCTCGCGGCCACCCGCGGCCTGGAGTACCGACCGCGGATGCACTGCGTTCATCCCCGTATTGTCCGTCT
>WNGF01025247.1_pt1 | contig 11135 bp, 10 predicted proteins | sample 5400641 | NCBI WGS metagenome assembly WNGF01 (sample SAMN13153371, study PRJNA577476) | soil metagenome | isolation source: 80 cm soil or saprolite under grassland replicate 2 | place: USA:California | collected 2016-06-15 | reverse complement strand
ATGGCAAGCGCTCTCTATTGCTCCGGATTTTATTCAACTCCGGATTTGGAACTTAATCCAGAGCTCCGGATTAGGTTCCGTTGATAGTGGGACCCCAAAATCGAAGTTGCGTTTGCGCTCCACACTATTGAAGATCGGCGGTAACTCGAAGGCTTCACGCTCGACGCTGTTCAAGATCTTCATCCGAGGCATACAATGATTCCTTATTGTGTAATCGTGCGGCGGAGTATAGCATTTCGCAGAATACCCAGAGAGCGAAGTATTTCGCGTATCGAACCTTGTTTTGGCTCTCTTTCAAGGCTAAAAATAGTCCTTTATGCGTACTCCATCTGGAAAAGCGAAATCAAGCAAAACGCTCAAAAGTTTGATCGCCGAAACCGCGAAACTGTGGCGCAGGCATCATCTCACTTATGACCAGGCGCGGTATGTGGCGAAGGAAGTCAGAAACTCTCTGGAGATCGAGCGGACGAAGACCCGGAAGCGAGTTGTCGAACGGTTGTCGCGCGAGGAAGAGAAACGGCTGATTCAGGCCGCGTATCGGGATAAGAGCGAGCATGGGCTGCTGATCAAGACTTTATTCCAGACCGGCGCGCGCGTCTCCGAGTTCATCAACATTCGCGTGCGTGACTTCTTCTTTGATGAAACGATGATCCTGATCCATAAGGCCAAAGGCGGCAAGAGCCGCTACGTGCCCATCTTGCCGGACCTGGCGCAGGAGCTGCGTACGCATCTCGGGGATCAAGGCGCCGGTTACCTGTTTGAGAGCAACCGCGACCGGCCGTATTCGGCGCGCCGCGTACAGCAGATCGTCAGGGAGATAGCGGAAAAAGCGAAGATCAAGAAGCGCGTCTATCCGCACTTGCTCCGGCATTCGGTCGCAACAACCCTACTTGAGCGCGGAATGCCGATCGAACAGATCCAAAAATTTCTCGGCCACTCGAAGCTTGAGACCACACAGATCGGCCTTGATCATCGTTTCGGCCACTTTGGCCCGTGAACCAGCACACTATATGGTGTGCCATTATAAACAGTGCAATATCAGGCCTTTAGGCGACACTGTCTTGGGCGATCTCATCAGAGCCAGATAGGTGGCCGAAACGATGATCACAGCCCACAGATCTATGCGGAATCCACGACAGAAATGATCAAAGAGAGCTATCGGAAGGCGCTGGCGGAGTGAATTGGGCCTGCCCACGAATTAGGGAACGCGCGATACGCGGCGATAAAGAACAATTATCTATTATGAAACGCCGTAAACGTACTCACACCAAAAAGGAAGCCAATGTCTCAGGCGGCCGAGGCGGTTTCCGGTTGCCGCCGGACGTCTCGGTCAGCAAGCAGCCGTTGCCCTATGGCATAGCGTTCGTCTTCCGGCATCGCCTGCTGGGTGATGTGGGGCGCGTCGTAGTGCAGGATACCGGCGACGGGCGCACCCACATCTCCTATGAAGTTGTAGGCGATCCTGCCGACCCGAAGACCGCCGAGCGTACTGCGATCTTTCAACCCTTGGGAATGGAATTGACTCGACAGATGGAAGCAATGACCGGCCCGGCCGCGGACTCTCTTCCGGTCAATCCGCCGCCGCGACCGCCAGAGCCTAAAGAGCTGGTCGAGAGCCGGCTCATCCCCTGCGAACACTGCGGCGCGATGGTGGCTATGCTGATCTTCGCTCCCCAGGCGACCGATGCGGGCGGCTTCGAAGACTACGCACGCAAGATGTATCCCGAATATACGCGCCTGGACTTACCGACCTGGATCATCGGCCCTGCCTTGGGCAGAGGGCCACTCATGGATAGTCCCGCTGATATCCTCAAAATCTGGCCAACCCGCGCCCCGATCCAGCGGCAGAGGCCTGCGGAATTCAATTCCATGCTCGATCGGCTCGTCTCCGGGCATTGCGGGTCAGGATAATCCTGTGAGAGTTTACGTACCTTTGTGCAAGTTTAACCATCAGTGCGAAAATCTGATCCGGAGATACCTAGTCGGCGAGTTAGCGGAGGCGGACCAGGCCGCTCTTGAACAGGAGCTTCTGATCGACAAGGGCAAATTCGATCAAGTGTGGGCTGTCGAAAATGAGTTGGTTGACAGTTACGTGCGGGGCGAGATGTCTCGCGCCGACCGGGAACGATTTGAAGGCCACTACCTCGCCTCCCCGTCGCATCGTGAGCGTGTGGCGATAGCCGAGTCGTTTCTCACAGACATCGATCGGGCGGCCGGAGAGACGAATGAGCTTACCCGTTAACGTTGATGAGATTCTGAACGGCCGGCTGGTCGAGTGGGAGCGGCTGGAATTCAAGGCGGGCTGGAACCCAGAGTCCGTTTTGCACACCGTCTGCGCCTTTGCCAACGACTTCCACAATCTTGGTGGGGGCTACATCCTGATAGGCGTCGCGGCGGATCAGGGGAGGCCCGAGCTCCCGCCGGTGGGAATCGATCCGAACAAACTGGACGCAATCCAACAGGAACTGCTCAACCTCGGCTATCACAGGATTCAACCGGCTTATCATCCGGTCACTGCGCCTTACAAAATTAACGGACGGCACATTCTGGTGATCTGGTGTCATGGCGGCCAACACCGTCCCTATAAGGCGGCGGAGTCGCTCGCCCAGAACAACCGTACATTCCATTACTACATTCGCAAACAATCCTCGACAGTACGAGCAAGGGGGGAGGATGAGCGAGAGCTGTTGTCCCTGACGTCGCGCGTCCCGTTCGATGACTGCATCAATCAGAGGGCCTCAGTCAGCGATCTGGAGGCTTCGCTCATTCACGTCTTTCTACGGGGGATCGGCAGCCGGCTTGCCGATGAAACGACACAGATGGATTTTGTGCAACTGTGTCGGCAGATGAATCTAGTGGACGGACCGGATGAGTATTTGTTCCCGCGCAATGTCGGGTTGATGTTTTTCAACGAGCATCCAGAGAAGTTTTTCCCGTATACGCAGATTGATGTGGTGCATTTCCCCGACGGGCCGGCCGGCGACAAGTTCAGCGAGCAGACTTTTCGCGGCCCGCTCAACCGGATGATCGAGGATGCGCTGCGTTATCTGAGAAGTACAACCATCAGGGAGTTTGTGGTCAAGCATCCGGATCGCGCCAGGGCGGATCGCTTCTTCAACTACCCTTTCGAGGCGATTGAAGAGGCGCTGGTCAACGCCGTGTATCATCGCAGCTATGAGGAGCGTGAGCCGATTGAGGTGCGCGTCCTGCCCGGTCAGATTACGATCACGAGCTATCCGGGCGCAGATCGCTCCATCTCACTGGGCGACCTGGCGGCCGGAAGGGTTGTGTCGCGGCGGTATCGCAACCGGCGCATCGGAGAGCTGCTCAAGGAACTGGAGCTGACGGAGGGACGGGGAACCGGCATTCCGAAGATTCAGCGAACGATGCAACTCAACGGCTCGCCTCCTGCGGAGTTCAGATCGGATGAGGATCGGACGTACTTTACCGTCGTTCTTCCGGCTCATCCGGAAGCTGAGAAGCAGACCACCCAAGTAACCACCCAAGTGACCACCCAAGTAAAATCGCTTGAGGAGAAGGAACGCGCGCTGCTGGAATTTTGTCAATCGCCACAAGATCGCGCAGGGATACAGAAACATTTGAAATTGCGTAGCGCCAAGCACTTACGCGAACGCTACCTGAAACCGCTCCTGGCTGCTGGTCTCTTAGAAATGACTGATCCTGAGCATCCGAATTCACCGACGCAAAAATATCGCACGACAAAAGCGGGGCTGAACACTCTTAAATAGGAATGAATCGAAGCCCCCATGACTAGAAGAAATAAACATCCCATTTGAGAGTGTTGCAAAATTTGCAAACTGACGGCGAACCCATTCGCGCTATATGTGGGGTCGGCCCGGCCCGGCGGATCGCGAGATGTTGTGCGCTCTCGTCCAGCGCCGCTCAGCATTCCTGACAGAGGGCCTAAGTTTCGCCCAAATTAGTGATGAGATGAGCCCTAAAGTATATGCAAGCCATAACCTATTGAAATACGCCTTTAAAATCAACATTTCGTTCGCTATGAACATGAAGAGCGGCGAACAAGCCTATAAAGACTAGGCCTCTTCTCAATCCAAATCTTCTTTGGTGAGAAGCGCGCGGTCGGAGAGTCAACTCCAACCACCTACAAGGAGGCAGAAGGCGAAGATTGATAAACACTTTGCCGCGGGCCGAAGTAAGAGCTATAGATGTGCTTATAGGCCAGATCGCATTTTTTATCATATAGCTCTTTTGTGTACAGGGTCGGCAATCGGTCGAGTGTTTCTTCGATTGTGTCTTTGACCGCAGCCCGGGTCTGTTGTTTTAGCCGCCAGTCGATCACCAATTTTTCCCACTTCAATTTTTCCAGCAATTCTTTGGCGACTTTTTTGACCTCCTGTTCTTCTTTCTTCGACAGCTTCAGCTCCGGTCTCGTCAGGATATCAAAGAGCGCCAGTTCCTCTTCCGATAGATTCTCGCTGATCGTGCGTTTCTCCTCTTCGTTCAGGCTCTGGGCCAGCTTCATCAATTCGGTGAAGAAGAGTTCAAGATTGATGCTGCCGGCGTTGTAGTCGTCTATCAGTTTTTGAAAGCGGTCCTGATAGTCGAGCCGTGAAGGGTTAAGGCGGATCATTCGGCTCAGCTTTTTAGCGATAAGACCGCGCAGCTTTTCGGTCTCCGTGCGCTTATGCGCCGCGGCGGTGAATGTAGCCGCGAGGGCGCCAAAGTCTATTTGGCTCAAATCAACCAGCTCGGCCTCCGCGCGTCTCTGCGCTTCGATTACGTATCCTTCGGCGGCGATCGAGCGGTCTAGCAACTCTTCGACGCGCTGCATCACTTCGGAAATATCGGATGGGGGAGTGAGAGAACGGATCTTTTGGGCGAGTACGGAGAAGAGCACGACGTCTGCGGACAGCTCGTTGGCGGCCGCATCGGGCAAAATGGCTTTGTAAATGCGCGTGACTTGGTTGGCCTGGGCGAGATACTCCTTCTTCTGCTCTTCGCTGGTTATAAGCGCTTCTACTGCATCGTCGAGCAGTTTGGTTTTGGCGAAGCCAGTGGCGTTTTGAATGGCGGCGAGATCAATACCTTTGTTCGTACAGTAGGCATTCAACTCCGCGACTGCTCGTCTCAGGAGAGCGACGAGCGTCTGTTTGCTTTCTATAGGCCGGTCGCCGGTCACGGCGTCAGCCGCCGGCGTGGCGTAAATGGCGAGCGCATTTTGCAGATTTCGGAAGACGCCGATGTAGTCCACGATCAACCCCGCCACCTTCCCAGGAGCGACGCGATTGGCACGAGCAATGGTTTGCATCAGGGAGTGGTTCTTCATCGGCTTATCAAGATAAATCGTCGAGCAGTTGGGCACGTCAAAGCCAGTGATCCACATCGCGCAGACAAAGACGAAACGCATGTTGCTGCTCGGGTCTTTGAACTTCTCGTCGAGGTTCTCCTTGTTCATGCGCTCGCGGTGCGGTTTGATGTCGAGGCCTTTCGCCTTCATGTCTTCGATCTCGTTCTGGGCCTGCGAGACGATAACCGCCATATCGGTGTCTTCCATGTAGGCGATCTGCTCGTCGAGCGCCTCGCGCTCCGATTCGTCTGCCGCATCCCGCCGCCGGCGCAGTTCCTCAATCGTGACTCTCCATCGGGCCTGCACCTTGTTATACATCCGGACGGCCGTTGCTTTGTCGATGCAGATCACTGCCGGGCAAACTCTCGCTCCAGCCGCTTCTCCTGGGCCTCGTCAAGTTCTGCCTCTTCGAGAATTTGTTCCATCTCCTCGTTGAGGTTTTCGTTGGTGAGCTGCACCTGGGGGATACGGTTCTCGTAGAAGAGCGGCACAGTCGCCTTATCTTCGACGGACTGACGGAAGTTGTAGATCGAAACGTAATCGCCGAAGACCTGACGCGTCTGTTCTTCCTCGCCGGCGATGAGAGGCGTACCAGTGAATCCGATGAATGCCGCATTGGGAATGGCATTGCGCATATTGAGCGCGAGCGTATCGTACTGGCTGCGGTGCGCCTCGTCGGTGATGACGATGATGTTGTTTCGCGTGGACAGGACCGGATGCGTTTGCCCGGGCTCAGTGCGGAACTTATGAATGAGGGTGAAGACGTAGCGGTGGTCTTCGCGCAGGAGCTGGCGCAGGTGTTCGCTACTGGTGGCCTGTGCCTCAGCTTCGGTCACGGATCCTGTGGCGGCGAAGGTCTTGTAGATTTGGTCGTCCAATTCCTCGCGATCGGTGACGACGACAAAGGTCCAGTTGCCGGGCAGCTTGCGCAAAATCTTTTGAGTGAAGAAGACCATGGAAAGACTTTTGCCGCTGCCCTGAGTGTGCCAAAAGACGCCCAGGCGACCTTGATTGTTGCGGATCTCGCGTACGGCGTTGATCGCCCGATTGACACCCAGGTATTGATGATTCTTGGCGATCTTCCTGATCAGACCGCCGCGCACCTCTTCAAAGGTGGTGAAGTTCTCGATCAGATCCAGCAAGCGAGTCGGGTCACAGACGCCGCGCAACGTCGTCTCTAGCGAAATGACGCCCTGTTCGTTCTCGTCGTTGATTCGCTTCCAGTCAAAGAAATTCTCCCATTCCGAAGTCAATGTGCCCAGGCGCGTCTCGCTGCCGTTGGAGAGAATGACCAGCGCATTGGGGATGAAGAGATTGGGGATTGTGTTCTTATAATCGCGCAGGTTGTCATCGAAGGCGTTTTTTACAGCCACATGTGGCGCCTTGAACTCGATGAGCGCCAGTGGCAGGCCGTTGATAAAGCCCACCAGGTCGCAGCGGCGCAAATACAGATCGCCCCTTACCCAAAACTGCGACGCCACGAAGAAATCATTATTTGTGGGAGTATCCCAGTCGATGACTTTTATCGTTTCGTGCGCCTCACTCCCGTCATCATTTTTGACCGTCACTCGCACGCCGTCTTTGAGTAGGCGATAGAATTCATGGCTAGCGTTGACCGGGATCATTGCCGAACGCTCGCGCATCAGCTCCTCAATAGCCTGGTCATAGGCGTCAGCCGGCAGATCGGGGTTGAGGTTTTCGAGCGCGGCACGAAGACGACGCTTGATAAACACCTCGCGGTCGCTGGCGCGGCCTTCCGTGCCTGCCGGGCCGAAAGTCTCGTAAAAGAGATTGGCTGTTTGCCAGCCGAGTTCGCTGAGCAATTCAATGGCGGGCTGCTCGATCAAGGCGCCTTCCGAATAGTTGCTGGGGGAGGTCGTTTTTTTCATACGGTTGCCGGTTTTGGGACTTGGAGATGTGAGACGTCAATTTCTCCTGAAATGAGTTTGGGCAAGAGGAGATCGCGGGTTTGGCGCAAGTTTTGGTTTTTTTGTCTATACAAGGTGATCAAATCATAAATGGGCGCAGCATGCAGCGTGTATTGATTCTGTATTGCTATAGGCGGTACTAGAATGGGCAAATTTATGAGAGCACTTCGTGATATGCGCAGCCTAGTTGTTCCAGTTGCGCGTTTTTCGACTGTGGCAAGATGATCTGCAGAATTTAGTATACTGACAAGGTAAGTGGCATCTACGATCTCCGGATTGGCTTTCAGGATCGCAACATCTACCGCTGTAATCATCCGCCACGGCATTGGGGTGACTAGCCAAGCTCTCCCAGTTGGCTTTGGCATTCGCGCAACTAATATGTCCATAGGTTTTATCTCCTGACAGCGCAATCTTTCAAAGGTGTCCTGGGTTATGTATCTATAGTTACCAGTCTCGATGAATGCACCTACACCGATATTCGAGATTTGAAGTAATCTGTAATCACTTCCTCCTTGATCTTTTGTTTCTATCCAGTCGCCATCGATAGCAGAGATGCAGACCTCGGAAATAGTTGAGATTGTCCACCCCTTAGGGATTTTCCCTTTTACAGAATCAACCAGTTCGCATTTTTCGTGGCGGGGGAAGCGGAAATGCACAAACCACTCCTCATAGATGCGCTGGGTTATCTCTTCAAGGATCGCTATGCGGCGGGTGTTGTTTTCGATCAAGTTGTCGTAGGCGGAGAGGATAGAAGCAATCTTTTGTTGGAAGGGTAGGGGCCTATAAGGAATGCGCACTTTACGGAGTTCACTTTGCTTCACTCCTAAAACAGTTGTTCCGGTTGCACGAGCTGCCAGTTCTGCTTGCGTAAAGTTTGATTGAAGAGCATAGAAGAGATAGGATGAGTCAACTATGCCAGGTTTGGCCCTCAATAAGATAACGCGCTGCGCTAAGGCGATTCTGCCCCCATTGCGCAATATGGCCACTTCACCAAGTGGCGCTTCAGTAGTTATAAGTACGTCGTGTTTTTGGGGGAGTCCGCGGCGCATCCATTCATCATAAAAATCTGTGGCAATGTACTCCTTGGGCTCTTCTAAAATACGCCCCTCTTTGATCACTTTGGCAGTAATAAGTCTGACTCCGGATTCTGTCTTTGGTGGCGTCTTCCCGCGATAGTCAATAAGACAATCGGTCGCTTCATCTATTGTGAGTGTTGCGAACTTTGATAATGCAGACATGGTCAACCTTCTATCAACCTCGCTATGTTTTGGGCAATAATTTGTTCGAGGTCATTGGCTTCGGCATTTAACTGCTCTAGCTCTTCATTCAATTCTTCTATTTTCTCCGTGAAATCAAAATCTTCGGCTTCCCGTTCTGCAACGCCGACATAGCGACCTGGATTCAAACTCCATCCCTGCGCCTCTATTCCATCGATCGTCGCCGCTTTGCAAAGGCCAGCCACATCCACATAGCGACCTTTAGGAAAATTCTCTTTCATCAGAGATGTGCTGCCGGCGCGAGTTTCGATTTCCTCGTCTCGATACAGTCTGACAATGTTGGCCAAAAATTCTATCTGTTCGTCAGTAAAGTCACGGTGTGCGCGGTCAATCTGCCGGTAGATGTGGCGCGCATCAATGAAGAGCACTTTGTCTTTACGCTTTGATTTCTCCTTACCGCGATCTAAAAACCACAATGTGCAAGGCAAGGTCACGGTGTAAAACATATTGGGGCTGATGGTGACGATCACGTCCACCGCGCCCCGTTGGATCAGTGACTTGCGGATCTCCATCTCCAGCCCTCTCGCATCGCCGGCGGCGTTGGCCATAACGAAGCCTGCGCGACCATTCTCATTCAATCCTCGATAGAATAACTGAATCCACAGATAGTTTGCGTTGTCGGTTGATGGGATACCGAAGGGCCAGCGCGGATCATCCTTGATGCGTTCCTTGTCCACGCCACTGACGTTGAACGGGGGATTAGCCATCACAAAATCAAAGCGCCCAATGGATTTGTGAGGGTCTTCATAGTAGGTGTTGGCCTCGCGTATGTCGCCGGATAAGCCGTGCATTGCCAGGTTGAGCTTTGCCATTCGCAGCGTCTCACCAACTTTTTCCGTACCGTAGCAGGCAATCTCCTTCTCCGGGCTTTTCTGGTGACTGCGGACGAAATTGGCGCTATGCACGAACATGCCGCCTGAACCACAGGCCGGGTCAAAAATGCGACCGTGATACGGCTCGATGATCTCGACGATCAGCCGCACGAGACTCGAGGGCGTGTAGAATTCGCCGCCTTTCTGCATCGTCCGCATCGCAAATGCGCCCATAAAGTACTCATAGATGCGCCCGAAAGCGTCTCCCTCAATATTGAGAGGGGAGAGGAGCTTCAGCATTTCAACGAGCACGCTGTTGGGAATGCGTTGATAGGTGCGAGGCAAGACGCCGCGCAACTCTTCGTTTTCCTGCTCAATGGCTGCCATCGCCTCATTGATGGCTTTGCCGAGATTGCCGCCTTCGGGCAGATTGAGCAGGGAAGAGAAGCGCGCATTGTCCGGCATGTAGACCACGCCTTGCGCCTGATAGGCCGTCTTGCCGACGGTGCGGCGGCCGCTCCCACCTTTATTGAGCGTTTGCTGCGTGTCCACAAATCGCTTTTCCGCAAAGCGGAGAAAGATCAATCCGAGCACCGGCGCGGCGTACTCGGAAGGAAGCAGGCCAGTGTTGGCCCACATTTGATCCGCTGCGCTCCAGAGTCGTTTTTCAATGTCGTTGTTTTCAGTCGCCATGAATATTCCGAATTGATAAGAGAAATGGCGTAGCGCCACTGTTTTTGCAGAAACATACGGTAAACCGGTTGGCCATCCCGATACGGATTTGTCTGGGTAGATCTCAACAGACTTGCGGGCCTAGATCGGTACGTCGTGCGAGGCGCTCTGTGAGGCGGCGATCCGCCGCTTGTCATAGATCTGTGTCGTCGTGATGTGCCTGTGCCCCAACAGGTCCTGTACCTTCTTGATGTCCACGCCAGCGTCGAGCAATAACGTCGCCGTGGTCGCCCTCAGCGAATGCGGCGTATAGATGCAGTATTCGACTTCCGAACCGTCTTCGAGCAATTCTTTCTTCATTGCCCCAGGCAGCCGCCGCAGATAGCCCTGGATCACGCGGTACATCGTGGCCGAGTCCATCGGACGGTTAGACAGTTTCTCGCGGCTCCTCGGCGCCGCCTGCGCCCGGAAGAGCGGGCCTGACGTGATCCCGGCCTTCTCGACGTATTCGCCGATCGCCTGGGCCGCATTGAAGTGTAAGCCGATCGTGCGCCGCTTGTCGCCCTTCTCGTGAAGTTTGAGCGTCGCCTCGCCGCCGTCCTGGTGGAAGTCGGTCACCTTGAGCCTGCAGCCGGTTGTCAGACGAACTCCGGTGTACAAGTAGACCTTCAGGATCGCGCGGTCGCGGTAATCGACCAGGTCCTCTCCCGCCGGCATCCCCATGAGCTGCCGAGCGCGCGTTGCCGTCAGCGCCTTCGTCTCGTCGCGGGCGTCGGCCGAGCCCCTCGGCACGAATTGGGCATGCGCCGGGTTGGGCACGGTGATTGGCAGCCTCAGCTCCGCCGCGGCCGCTGAGAGATACTTATAGAACGAAGAGAGCGAAGAGATCCTCCGCAGGATCGTCTTCGGCGCCATGCCGAGGTCGAGCATGTAGCCGCGGAAGTCGAGCACATCGGCGATGGTCATCTTGAGCAGCTCGGTCGCGGCCTCCGGCCAGGCAATCTTCATGAACTCGACGAAACTCACTACATCGGCGCGGTAGGCCCGGCGAGTGTGCGGGCTGTGGCAGCGATTGACCCAGAGATCGAAGATCTCTCCCACCGATAAACAAAACTTG
>WNGF01019872.1_pt1 | contig 11135 bp, 4 predicted proteins | sample 5400641 | NCBI WGS metagenome assembly WNGF01 (sample SAMN13153371, study PRJNA577476) | soil metagenome | isolation source: 80 cm soil or saprolite under grassland replicate 2 | place: USA:California | collected 2016-06-15 | reverse complement strand
GAATACTAACAAATTCAAATTCAAATTCAGATATTTGTTTCAAACCAGATAAACTAGTTATTGGATTTTTAAAATCCAATCTGGTTCTGAAAAATCCAGACTCAATCCGGTATTCATGAATCCAGTTCTATGCCCTATCTGTAAGTTTACTTGGTATATCAGAAAAGGGTTTGAATGTCAGTTTTCTTTATTTTACGTTTTTTTAAAAAAATTTATCCATTTTTAGAAATGTCATATAAAAACCGGATGTTTAAAAAACCGAAGGACACTTTCCACATCAAAAAACCGGACGTTTTTACAAAAGAAATTGACTGACAAATTCCGGACAAATTCCAGACATTTGACTCCTCGAAAAAAATTCAGACGCTGATTGTTGCCTTGTTGCCTTGAAAACTGCGAATTCCGGACATTTTCACAAAGACGTACAAATTCTGGACATAGGGCGACTAATTGTTTTCATACATATAGGACATCAATTTCATATGGCCCTTTGGTAAGAAAAATGTCTGCCAGCGGCTAATTTATAAAAATTTTTAAAGAAAATTTTTTAAGCTATCAACGTAATTTACAATTATCTCTACTTTTAGCGAGGTTTTAATTTTCCTGATGAATGTTTTTCTAGGAGATCTTTTTTTTAAATTACGAATCACTTATATCAATTTTGCCACAAGAAGGTTTTCATTTTCGCTTTTAAACCGAGGAACATAGGTAAGCATTGATTGATTTTATATATATATTAATATATACAGTATTATTACAAAAGTTAGAATCCGTATAATAATTGTATTAATCGATTGTAAAATAAAAATGCGTTAATAATTTTGTAACATGTCGAGCGGATGCATAACCTTTTATTTTGTCCTCTGAATAATGGTGTCAGCTGCTTTGTTAATTCAGTAGATAACTGTTAATCAAGAAATTTTTATGTTATAACTAAAATCTCAATTTTGTTGAAAAATTCCCAAGCCTTAATTTTCTTAGCAATCAATCCATATGCTGAATATTCTTCTTTATGATGTAGAGAGTAAAATCTTGTCAAAAACATTTTTTTGTTCCCTCTCCTAAGATAGTGGATATGATTTTATGATCCAATACTGAGATCCCTATCATATCATATCAGCCATTCAGCAAAACAATTTTAGTAATTTAATTAAATCAATAGTGAAATATTAAAATAAAGATACTTAAAATGCTAAGATCAAACTAGGACTTAACATAAGCTGCAGTAAAATTGACCGCAGTAAATCTGGCCGGTACAAATTTTCGCAGTCACGTGATAAATCTTGCCAATCATTTTCAAAAATGGTAAGCAAATTTAACAAAAAAATTTTTTATTATTTTTTTGAATAAAACTTACAGCAGATATTATATAATCTTTATATTGTTTACAAGCAGTCATATAAAACGTCAAAACTGTATCCATAATCTCCTTTAGTAAACTTGACTTGGAGAGCGAGCAAAAATACACATAAGATAAAATTTTTAGAAAGATGTGTTATTTGTGCTAAGTTTTATTCAAAAAATTGATTTTTTTCTGTTAAAATTAATTTATCCATTTAGGAAAAATTGATCACATGACTGTAAAAATTTGTCAGTGCCACTGGGGTAATTGGCCAGTAACCGTAAATCCTGCATTATTAGTTAAAGCATCGAATTGGTAGGCTTCAAGAATGATAACATTTTGAGTTTTATCATTATGAGATTTTTTGTTCTATATTTACTATTAGTCTTTTATAAAATAATGGAGTGGTAAATCACCAGATAAATATGTAAAATAAACAATTTAATGAAAAATAGATAAAGAAATTTAATAAAAGTATAGCAAAAAATAAATAATGAAGTTAAATATAATATAAAAAATTTACATAAAAAAGAATAAAAGGAAATAGAATAGGTCATAAAATATTATCTTTTTCTAAGTATACATTACATATTAATAATTTGACTTTAATGTAACTTAGAAATTCTTTTTAAGTACTAAAACATTCTGTTTCGTTAATGAAAATTTCTAAAATCCGTTATATCGACCTCACTGTAACCAATGAAAGCAAAGATAATTAGTAAAAGACAAAACAAATAATTAACTTAATAACATATATTGACTTAAGTTGAATTACCTTTAATATTTTGTTAAAAGTTTCTCTAAATTTTCCTTAACTTCTTGAAATCCATTTTTTATAACCTTTTTGTACCAATAGTTAGCAATATCTGTGTTTCTTTGTGTGTCTTTACCATATTCATACAATAATACAAGACTTTTTTGTGCATCATTATTCCCTCCTTTGGCAGCTACTTTATATAAATCAAATACCTTTTCCTTATCAATATCAGTTTCAATTCCATGATCATAACAATAACCAAGCTTATACTTTCCATCTATATATCCCTTCTCGGCAGATTTTTTATAAAATTGAAATGCCATTAGGGCAACCTTGTTAATACCATTACCTAATTCATAAAGTTCACCTAACTTATATAATGCAATTTTATTGTCACTTTCAGCTGATTTTTGATAAAGTTCAAACGCTTTATTTTTGTTTTTATTAATTCCCATTCCAAACTCATACAATCTATCTAAATTATATTTTGCTAATTCATTTCCATTTTCTGCTGCCTTATTGTACCAATAAATGGCTTTATTTAAATCTTTTTCCACACCTTCACCATTTTCATATAGATAACCAAGAATATTTCATGTTCTTTTTCAACTAATTTTTTATAAAATTCAAGAGCTTTTTTTTCATCTTTTTCAATACCTATTCCTAATTGATAACATCTGCCAAGATTACATTGTACCATTTCATTTCCATTTTCTGCTGCTTTGTTATACCAATAAATGGCTTTTTCTAAATCTCTTTCTGTACCTTCACCATTTTCATATAAATAACCAAGGTTATTTTGAGCAAAATCACATCCCCTTTCAGCAGACTTTTTAAAACATTCAAAAGCTTTAGTTTCATCCTTTTCAATACCAATTCCTGATAAATAGTAATTACCAAGTTGGAATTGTGCATCCATTTCAACACCCATTCCTAATTGATAACTATAACCAAGTTGGAATTGTGCATCAGCATATTCCTTTTTAACAACATATTCTTTTTCAACAATATATTCCTTTTCAGCAACTATTTTACAATATTCAAAAGCTTTAGTATCATCTTGTTTAACACCTATTCCATACTGATAGCATCTACCAAGATTGTATTGCGCAAATTCATTTCCATTTTCTGCTGCTTTATTATACCAACAAATTGCTTTTTCAGGATCTTTTTCTGTACCTATACCATCTTTATACAACAATGCAAGATTACTTTGAGCCACACTACATCCTTTTTCAGCAGAATTTTTATAATATTCAAAAGCTTTGGTTTCATCCTTTTCAACGCCCATTCCATTTTGATAACATCTACCAAGATTATATAATGCTAAGTCATTTTCATTTTCTGCTGCTTTATTAAACCAGTAAATGGCTTTTTCCAAATTCTTTTCTGTACCTTCACTATTTTGATACAATAATGCAAGATTATTTTGAGCCATATTATATCCTTTTTCAGCAGATTTTTTATAATATTCAAAGGCTTTGGTTTCATCTTTTTCAATACCTATTCCTAATCTATAACATTCACCAAGTCGGAATTGTGCATTAATATTTCCCTTTTCAGAAGATTTTTCATAATATTCAAAAGCCTTGGTTTCATCTTTTTCAACACCTATTCCAAATCTGTAACAATCACCAAGATTATATTGTGCTAATTCATTTCCATTTTCTGCTGCTTTATTATACCAATAAATGGCTTTTTCCAAATCTTTTTCTAAACCTTCACTATTTTCATATAATAATGCAAGATTATTTTGAGCCATATCATTTTTAATAGATTTGTTATAATATTCAAAAGCTTTTGTTTCATCTTTTTTAACACCTATTCCATTTTGATAACATCTACCAAGATTATATTGTGCTAATTCACTTCCATTTTTCGCTGCTTTATTATACCAATAAATTGATTTTTCTGAATCTTTTTCTATACCTTCACCATTTTCATAAAAATAACCAAGAATATTTTGAGCCATACTATATCCTTTTTCCGCAGATTTTTTATAATATTCAAAGGCTTTGGTTTCATCTTTTTCAACACCTATTCCATTTTGATAACATCTACCAAGATTATATTGTGCAAATTCATTTCCATTTTCTGCTGCTTTATTATACCAATAAATTGCTTTTTCAAAATCTTTTTCTGTACCTTCACCCTTTTCATAAAAGTGACCAAGAATATTTTGAGCCTTATTATATCCTTTTTCAACTGATTTTTTATAATATTTAAAAGCTTTGGCTTTATTATTTATTCTTAGTCTGTAACATTGACCAAGGTATTTTGAGCTATACTATTTTTTTTTCTGGCCGCTTCTTTATATAACTCAAATGCTTTTGTTTCATTTTTTTCAATACCTATTCCTAATCTATAACACTTGCCTAAATTATATTGTGCAATATCATTTTTATTTTCTGCTGCCTCTTTATATAATTTAAATGCTTTTACTATATTAATTTCAACTCCAATCCCTTTTTGATAGCAATATCCAAGTCTTAATTTTGCTTTTAGACTACCATTTTCTGCTGCCTCTTTATATAATTTAAATGCTTTTTCTGTATTAATTTCAATTTCAATTCCTTTTTGATAACAATATCCAAGCCTTAATTTTGCTTCCAAACTATATTGTGTAATATTATGTTTACTTTTATTTACTTTTTCAGTTTCTATTTCTTTTTGATTAAATTTAGCTTTTTCTTTTTTTACTTCATTAGTAGTTTTAATTATATGATTAGCATCATTAATATTAATACCAAGTGCATAAAAATTACTCAAAGTAGATTGTGCTTCTTTATTTCCACCTTCAGTTGCCTTTTTATACCAATATAAAGCCCTTTTTAGATTTTTTTCTGTTCCTAATCCTTTTTCATAAAGATTACCAAGAATATATTGAGCAAAATTATTATCTTTTTTAGCAGAATTTTTATGATATTCAAAAGCTTTTATTTCATCCTTTTCAATACCCATTCCTAATCTGTAAAATTCACCAATTTGGAATTGTGCAATAGTGTGTTCTTTTTCAGCAGATCTTTTATAATATTCAAAAGCTTTAGTTTCATCCTTTTCGACACCTATTCCATTTTGATAACATCTACCAAGATTAAGTTGTGCAATTCCATTTTCATTTTCTGATGCTTTATTATACCAATAAATAGCTTTTTCTAAATTCATTTTTATACCTTCACCATTCTCATATAAATAACCAAGCATAGTTTGAGCCCCATCATATTCTTTTTCAGCAGATTTTTTATAATATTCAAAAGCTTTTGTCTCATTCTTTTCAATACCCATTCCTAATCTGTAAAATTCACCAAGTTGGAATTGCGCAATAGCATGTTCCTTTTCAGCCGATTTTTTATAATATTCAAAAGCTTCAGTTTCATTTTTTTCAATACCTATTCCTAACATATAAAAATTACCTATCTGGAATTGTGCATTAACATGTTCTTTTTCAGCTGATTTTTTATAATATTCAAAGGCTTTAGTTTCATCTTTTTCAATACCTATTCCCAATTTATAACATTCACCCAATTGGTATTGTGCATCAACATATTCCTTTTCAGAAGATTTTTTATAATATTCAAAAGCTTTAGTTTCATCTTTTTCAATACCAATTCCCAATTCATAACAATTACCAAGAGAATATTGTGCTGCTTCATTATCATTTTCAGCAGATTTTTTGTAATATTCAAAGGCTTTAATTTCATTTTTTTCAATGCCCATTCCTAATCTATAACATTCACCAAGTTGGTGTTGTGCATAATAATATCCCTTTTCAGAAGATTTTTTATAATATTCAAAAGCTTTAGTTTCGTCCTTTTCAATGCCCATTCCTAATCTATAACATTCACCAAGTTGGTATTGTGCATCAAAATATTCCTTTTCAGCGGATTTTTTATAATATTCAAAAGCCTTGTTTTCATCTTTTTCAATACCAATTCCCAATTCATAACAATTACCAAGAAAATATTGTACTGCTTCATTATCATTCTTAGCAGATTTTTTGTAATATTCAAAGGCTTTAATTTCATCCTTTTCAATACCTATTCCTAATCTATAACAATTACCAAGACAACATTGTGCTAATTTATTTCCATTTTCAGCAGATTTTTTGTAATATTTAAAGGCTTTAATTTCATTTTTTTCAATGCCCATTCCTATTCTATAACATTCACCAAGTTGGTATTGTGCATAATCATATCCCTTTTCAGAAGATTTTTTATAATATTCAAAAGCTTTAGTTTCGTCCTTTTCAACACCTATTCCCAATTCATAAAATTCACCAAGTTGGAATTGTGCATAAACATATTCCCTTTCAGCTGATTTTTTATAATATTCAAAAGCTTTAGTTTCATCCTTTTTAACACCTATTCCATTTTGATAACATCCACCAAGAAAACATTGTGCTGCTTCATTTTCATTCTCAGCAAATTTTTTGTAATATTTAAAGGCTTTAATTTCATCCTTTTCAGTGCCTATTCCTAATCTATAACAATTACCAAGACAACATTGTGCCACTTCATTTCCATTTTCAGCAGATTTCTTGTAATATTCAAAGGCTCTAGTTTCATCTTTTTTGATACCCATTCCTAATCTATAACATTCGCCAAGCTGGTATTGTGCATAATCATATTCTTTTTCAGCAGATTTTTTATAATATTCAAAAGCTTTAGTTTCATCTTTTTCAACACCTATTCCTGATTGATAACACCTACCAAGATTATATTGTGCAAATTCATTTTCATTTTCTGCTGCTTTATTAAACCAATAAATGGATTTTTCTAAATCCTTTTCTATACCTTCACCAATTTCATATAAAATTGCAAGATTATTTTGAGCCATACTATATCCTTTTTCAGCATAATTTCTATAGTATTCAAAAGCAGCTTTCTCTAAGTCCTTATCTATACTCTCATCAATTCCATATAAATAATCAATGATGTATTGAGCTATATTATGACCTTTTTCAGCAGATTTTTTATAATATTCAAAAGCTTTTGTTTCATCTTTTTCAACACCCATTCCTAATAAATAGCAATTACCAAGTAGAAGTTGTGCTACTTCATTTCCATTTTCTGCTGCCTTATTATAATATTCAAAAGCTTTAATTTCATCTTTTTCAATACCTATTCCTATTTGATGACATCTACCAAGATTACATTGTGCTATTTCATTTCCATTTTCTGCTGCTTTGTTATACCAATAAATAGCTTTCTCTAAATTCATTTCTATACCTTCACCATTTTCATATAATTTACCAAGGATGTATTGAGCCATATTATATCCTTTTTCCGCAGATTTTTTATAATATTCAAAAGCTTTTGTTTCATTCTTTTCAACACCTATTCCCAATTTATAACATTCACCAAGTTTGAATTGTACATTAACATCTTCCTTTTCAGCTAAGATTTTATAATATTCAAAATCTTTGTTATCGTCTTCTTCTGTATCTATTATATTTTGATTATTATGCATTTTTTTTATTTTGTTTTAAAAATCAGTGATGATACATTCATTAATAGCAAATAATCTTTTTTTTTTGTCTGTGAAGTTATATTTTCATGAATTTGTAAGCCTTATTATTTAACGTCTAAAAACAGTAGTGCATTTAAGGAATTTAAATAACATGTGATATGAGTACAAATTCACGTACTCAAGTACTACGTAATGCAATCAACCATATCAGATAATATTATTTACATAATTGTGAAGATCATAAACGAATTTGTTTTTGATATAGATATTAAAAGTTGAGAATGTTCCAAACTGGAATTTACATTTCAAACTTTCCAAATTGGAATTCAATTTTTGATGATCAATGTCCAAAATGTGATTATCTCCCAAATCAAACTTAAATATACGTAAATTCCTAAGGTTACACAAGTGGTGTAAAGTTTGTGTTAGTTTACACCTAAAAAAATTAAAAATTTAGTGATATAATAGAAATTCTCCAAAAAAAAGATTATTGATTTCTGAATTTAATTGGATTTCTTGTCAACAAGTTGTGAAATTAATGAAAATAAGGCATTTGAATCATATTGATTGAAATAAGAAAAATTCAAATCATTTTAATGGCAATTTAAAAAAAATATTATTATAAAGAAATTATTAAAGGTACTATATTCAGGTTCTTTCAATATATGTTGTGATTCTTTTGAAAATTTAGAAAACTTAAGAAGTGGAAAATATTAAACAAAATGATTCTGATAACAGTGTTCGGAAATGACTTGGTCATTTGACCATTTTTCGGATTAGGAATCATTTGGTCAAATGACATACAATCATTTTGCATTTAGGTCACGTCATTTGTCATTTCATTGAGCATGTGATCTATAATTCCGGCCTGCATTATGTTTAAAGGTAATTTAAAGTACTAGATTTTGATGATCACAAGGCCACAAAATTCGTATTTTTTATTTAATCAATAATTGTTTTGAGATTTTTCAATCCATTTAAACGTCTTACCGACTATAAGATTCGAAACCATGTGACTCGGTTAGTTACTGAAGAAATTAGGCAGCAGATCTATGAACTTCGAATAAGAATGGAGACTGTTAAAAAAATTTATAGTTTTTTTAGTGGTAACGGTGAAGATTAGACAATCTGCCTTTCAAAATTAAATTGGGATAATATCGACAATATATTACTTAATGTTCAGATTAATCGAAATACACAGTTTCAAATAACAGGATGTAATATAATGACACGTTGAAATTTATTATTGTTATATAATTACGATTTATTAGGCTGGAAAAACTTGATTTTTCGGTTAGCATAACCCAGCCGGATCAGTTTTTATATTATAAAAATTCGCTTGATGGGACTTTTTTGAAATTGAAAAATTTTATGTTTTTCGTATATATATGTATATATTTTTTTTTGAGAAGTCATCATTTTTAGCAGACCAGGCTATTTTCAAATTCTGACGAACTGAAAGTTTTTTTTTGGTATTATTTAGTTTAATTTCAAATAGATTTTGCAAGTATTGCTAGGAAGAAATTAAAAATATCTTGTTTTTAATTTATATCAAGTATCAGAAGCTTTTCATCAATCTGACTTTCTATACCAGAATATTTTTCTTTAAAACTAAACTAATAAAATACAATTATAAAAAAAAAATATATAAAATATTTAAAATATTCTCGTGAGGAGAAGTCTTGATCAAGAATAATACTTTCAAAAAAGGTTACAAAATAATGATCAAAGATTAACTTATAATTATCATTATTTTTTTTTTTTACTATTAACAATCGTCTAATTTTTTTCTATGCTATTCATTTTTATGGTTTCTTATAAATTAACTTCATGATTCTTCTTTTGACATCTTACGTAATGGGCTTAGAAGTTCAGTTTTTAATCCTTGCTTAATAAAGATCTCAATGATCTAATGTCCATTTTTTCCACGATCAATAAGTAAACTCCATCTCTCGCTCCTGAAATTCTCACGAAAAGTCAAACGCAAAATAATAGAAATGAATATACATAATTGAAAAGCTAATAATGAATGATTGACATGCAGAACTAAATCGAAAAAATATATGTATAACAATATCAAGTTGAATGAGTATTTTGAAATCATAAAGGAAAACCGTAAATTATTTCCAATAGGATACGAGATATAGTGTTATGATTAATTTCGTTCATTACTTATTCAGGTAAATTCATCTTAATAGTTTATGTTCTGTTTATACCACGGTTCCTAATAAGTCATCCATGGCTTTTTTTACTGATATTTTCACAGATATAACTTAATATTTAAACTGCGATATAATTATTTTATTAATTCTTTTAATTAACAATAAGCTTCATTTGTATATAAGAAAATTGATTTTTTTGAAACGTCTCTACCATGATTACCAGTTAGGAGCCGTTTATGGCATGTAGTCGTGAACCTTAAATTTTATGGTCAAGCATTGTGACCACCTTTATTATTAGCAGCATTTAGGAACTTATATACATGTGCATTAAGTAATATTCTATGTGTATGGATGACTTCAAATCACGATAACCACTTGGTTAAGACAAACGAGTACGTAGCAGGGGAGGGTGGGAAGAAAGAATAATAATAACAATTAAGAAAGGTATTTGTTTGACAAATTTTTGGAGGAAGAGTATGTGAAGGAAGAGTTTCTAAAGAGTGGCTTTGAGAGGGATAGTTCTTTCAGTTTATTTATTTGTCTATGTTTATTGATTAACCCTTGATCTTGCTTATTAATTGATTTCTTTGTTTAATTGTTTCGTCATGGTCTAATTGTTTCGTCATGATCACGTGTCCTTTAATATTGATATTGAAATTAACAAAACGTTAGTATTTCTGAAATTACAAATCCAGTGACGTAGTATCGTTATCCATTTGTCAGTTCGTTTCAATTCATTGGACTTGGGCCGTCCAATTTCAATTATCACATTATTTTTGGATGTAAAATGAAACATTTGAAAAGTACAATTGTTAGATACAGGATTTTGAATGAATTTTAAGAAATTTCTTGAAAATAAATTTGTGATTTTAAATGAATATTAAAAGAATTATTTTGAGAAAAATTATTTTTTTTTCATGAATATTATCAGTAATATTAATTAAGGTTTTCAATATATGAAGTTGTTGATTTTCATTGATTTGTTTATAAGCCCGAACTCCTTGAACACTTCTATGACCAGTAAGTTGCATTATAGCTTTGTTCAGAATTTCTTGATCTTGTAAAATTTCGAGTAGTAGTTTTTCTTCCAGAATGATTAGAAAGCAATTTAATGGGAATATCTATTTGAGTTTCAAGACCAATTTTTTGCATGAATTTGTCTAATTTATTTCTTCCGTTCTATACCAAATATTAGTTTCTAACTAGGATGGGTTTGAGAATCTGTTGCGATGTTATAGATTTGCTCAAATTCAATAAGTTTTTTTTCTGCTATTGATATCTCATTTGCTGTCTTTCTTTGAGTGGATCCATTGACAGGAATTTCTATTACAGGATCTACTGTATGAATAATAGGAGGATTAGGAGAAGTTGATTCTTCTCTAGATATAAGACGCCTTGGTCTCAT
>WNGF01009535.1_pt1 | contig 11136 bp, 12 predicted proteins | sample 5400641 | NCBI WGS metagenome assembly WNGF01 (sample SAMN13153371, study PRJNA577476) | soil metagenome | isolation source: 80 cm soil or saprolite under grassland replicate 2 | place: USA:California | collected 2016-06-15 | reverse complement strand
AACGCATCAGCGCCAGTTTCGCTTCGTCCTTGCTGATGGCTGCAAGCCATTGTAATCCAATGCGTTTTTGGTCCACAATCGCACGGAAATGTGGCGGCGCCACCCCCGTCCGATTGAGTCACACAGGTGCGCCGACACAGACCTCGAGCGGCTCGATCGCTACCGCGCGAACTACCCCTGGTTGGTTACCCAATCGCGGTAGACCAAAGCGGGACACGCGGATTGCGCGTCGCTTCGCGGCGCTTCATCTTCGCTATGAGGGGCATGCATGGCGAACCGCATTTTGGTCACGGGCGCGAGCGGGTTTCTCGGCAGCGCCGTCATCCCGCGTCTGCTGGCGCGGGGCGAGGAGGTCGTCGGCCTCGATCCGGCGGCGCCGGTGAATCCGAGCATCCGACACATCGAAGATGATTTGTCCGAGCCGGCGCGCCTGCGCGAATTGCTGGCCGAGGAGCGGATCAGCCATGTCGTCCACGCCGGCGGCGTCTCGGGCCCCATGGTGATGACGGACCGGCCGGACCGGATCATGGCCATCAACGTCGGCGGCAGTCTCCATCTCCTGCTGGCCGCGCTCGATGCCGGCGTCAAAACTTTCATCTATTGCTCCTCGGTGTCGGCGATCGGCGATTTCCGCGAGGCCGATCCCATCGGCGACGATTACCCGATGCGGCCGACCACGCCTTACGGCTGCTCCAAGGCCGCGATCGACATGGTGCTGCGCGGATTGTGGCGAACAACGCCGCTCGACCTGTGCTCGCTTCGCTTCACCGGGATTTACGGTCCCGGCAGACGGACCGCGTTCGTGATCGGCGAGATCGTCGATGCGGCGATCGAAGGGCGCCCGGCGCATGTCGGGCCCGCGAGCGACCAGCCGTTCCTCTATATCGACGATGCGGCGGATGCGGCCGTGGCCGCGTGTTTGTCCGCAACACGGCGGCAGCTGCATTATTTCCTCGCTTATCCCGAGCAGGTCGCGCTCGCCGATCTTGCGGCGGCTGCGGCGACCGCGGGCGCGCCGGTAACGCTTGAGGTCGACGCAAGCCGAACCTCAGCTCGGCGCGGTCCGCTCGACGTCGGACCGGCAGTCCGGGATTTCGGTTTTGCGCCGAAGATCGATCACCGCACCGGGATCGCGCGCATGATCGCCGCGCGCCGCGCGGGTGCAGCAGAATGAAACGCGGGGCCCCTCACCCTGTTCCCTCTCCGCGCTGGGGAGAGGGCACCTGCATTCGCAGCTGCCGTGAACCAACACGGCGCGTGAACCTGTCACCAGTCAGATCGCCGTGTAACCGCCGTCGACCAGCATGTCGGCGCCGGTCATGAAGCTCGAGGCATCGCTGGCGAGAAACAGCGCGGCTTGCGCGATCTCCTCCGGCTGGCCGAGGCGCTCGAGCAGGTGCTTCGGCCCGGCGATCCGCCGCGCCGTCTCCATGTCGCCGAAGCGGAGCACCAGCCGCCGGGTCTCGACCGCACCAGGCGAGAGCGCGTTGACCCGGATGTTCTGCGCGGCGTGATCGACCGCCATGGCCTTGGCGAGCTGGATCACCGCGCCCTTGGTGGCGCAATAGACGGCGCGGCCCGGAGCGCCGACGCGGCCGAGCTGCGAGGCGATGAGAACGATGCTGCCGCCGCCGGCACCGACCATCATCGGCAGCACGGCGCGGCTGATGAGATAGGCGCCCTTCACATTGACGGCGAACACGCGATCCCATTCCGCGGGTCGAATGTCGGCGATGGTGGCGTTCGGGTCGTCGGCCGCGGCGGCATGGACGAGCACGCGGGCGCCGCCCAAGGCGTTCTGGACCGCCGCCGCGGCCGCCAGCGTATCCGCCTCGACGCTGACATCGCAGCCATGCGCCAGCGCCTTTCCCGAGGCCGCCTCGATCGCCTGCGCGGTCTCTTCCGCGCCGGCCCGATCGATATCGAGACAAGCAACTGCGGCGCCGGCTGCGGCGAACGCGAGCGCGATGGCGCGGCCGATCCCGCCGCCCGCCCCGGTCACGACGGCGACTTTGTCGGCGAGCGAATCATTCTCCGGACCAGGCGACATGATCAGGCTCCCTTCGCTGCGCTTGCGCCGGCGCCGAGATAGGCATGCCGGACCCGCTCGTCCTCCCGCAGCGCCGCGCAGGCGCCGCTGGCGACGATCGCGCCGGTCTGCAGCACATAACCGCGGCGCGCCGTCTCGAGCGCATAGCGCGCATTCTGCTCCACCAGCAAGACGCTGGTGCCGCCGGCATTGATCGTGCGGATGGTGCGGAAGATGTCGTGCACGATCTGCGGCGCGAGCCCGAGCGAGGGCTCGTCGAGACACAGCAGCTCCGGTTCCGACATCATGGCACGGCCGAGCACCAGCATCTGCTGCTCGCCGCCGCTGAGCGTGCCGGCTTTCTGCAGCGTGCGCTCGGAAAGCCGGGGGAACATCGCGAACGCCCGCTCCATGAGCTCGCGCAGCTTGGGCTTGTTCCGGCGCGATTTGAACGCGCCGAGCTCGAGGTTTTCCTGCACCGTGAGGAACGGAAACACGTGCCGCCCCTCGGGAACGAGCGCGATGCCGAGGCCGACGCGCTGGTGCGACGGCAGCGCGGTGATGTCGCGGCCGCGAAACGAGATGCGGCCCGCACGCGGCCGCAACACGCCGGCGATGGCGCGCAACGTGGTCGATTTGCCCGCGCCGTTGGCGCCGATCAACGCGACGATCTCGCCTGGCTCGATATGAAAGCTCAAATCCCGGCATGCCGGCGTGTCGCCGTAGGCGAGCTCGAGCGCGTCGGCGGAGAGCAAGGCACTCACCGGAAATCGGCTCCCAGATAGGCGGCGACCACCGCCGGGCTCGCCTGCACCTGCGCCGGCGTGCCTTCGAACAGGTGTTTGCCGTAATCCATCACCAGAACCCGGTCGGCGACCTGCATCACCAGATCCATATTGTGCTCGACCAGCGCCACCGTCATGCCGCGCCGGCGCAGCATGCGGATGCGGTCGAGCAGCCGCTCGACTTCGGCGGCATTCAGGCCGGCCGCGGGTTCATCGACCATCAGGAGCCGCGGCGCGGTCGCCAGCGCCCGCGCGATCTCCAGCATGCGCTGCTCGCCATAGGCGAGCGATCCGGCGAGCACTTGGGCGCGCCGCTCGAGCCCGACGAACGAAAGCAGCTCCTGCGCTTGCGCACGGCTGCGGGCCTGATCGCGCCGAAACGCGGCGCCATGCACCAGATATTGCCAGGCCGGAATATCGTGATGGATGTGAAAGCCGGCCAGCACGTTGTCGAGCACGGAAAGGCGCTTGAACAGCCGGATTTTCTGGAACGTGCGTGCGAGGCCTCTCCGCGCGCGTCGATGCGCCGGGGTCCCGACAAGCTCCGTGCCGTCGAAGTACATCGTGCCCGCGTCCGGCTGATAGATGCCGCTCATCAGGTTGAGCAGCGTCGATTTGCCGGCGCCGTTGGGGCCGATGATCGCGAACACCGTGCCGCTCGGGATCTGCAGCGAAATCTCGCGGACCGCCCGCACGCCGCCGAAATTCTTGCACAGCCCCGTGGCGGCAAACAGGATCGATGGTTCGCCGGAATCGGCGGCGCGCGCAGCGGACCCGGCGGTCATCGCCGATGCTCCGCAGGCATGCCGCGCAGTCCGAGGCGGCGCAGGCGGGCGGCGGCGAGCTGCACCGCCTGGGCGATGCCGCCGGGCATGAACAGAACGACGAGTGTCAGCGCCAGGCCGTAGACGATCAGGCGCAGGTCGCCGAGCCCGCGCAGCGGCTCGGGAAGCACGGTGAGCAGGATGGCGCCGCAGACCGGGCCGATCAGCGTGCCCATGCCGCCGACGATGACCATCGCCAGGATCGTGAACGACTCGGTGATGAAGAACGCGTCCGGCACGAGCGTGCCGACGAAGCTCGCATAGAAGCAGCCCGCCGCGCCGGCCACGGCGGAACCGACCCCGAAGGCGAACACCTTCCACGCCTGCGTATTTACGCCCAGCGAAGCCGCCGAGAGCTCGTCCTCGCGGATCGCGGTCAGCGTCTCGCCGATCGGCGAGCGGACCAGCCGATCGAGCACCACGTAGGAAAGCAGCGCAAATCCCGCGACCAGATAGAACAAATTGGCAAGATTGCCGAAGTGGATTGCCGGCAAGCCGGGCAACGCCAGCGGCGGCGGCGGCGGAATGGCGTAGATGCCGAGCGGACCCTGGGTGAGGCTGATCCAATTGAGCAGGATCTGATAGGTGATCACGGCGAAGCCGAGCGACGCGATCGCCAGATAATGGCCGCGCAGGCGCGCCGCGAAGATCGAGAGCAGCATGCCGGCCGCCCCGGAGAACAGGATCGCGCCCGCGAATGCCGCCCAGAACGGCACGCCCAATCGCGTGATCAGCAGGGTCGAGACGTAGGCGCCGAGCCCGTAAAAGGCGGATTGGCCGAGATTGAGCTGCCCGGCATAGCCGACCACGAAATCGAGCCCGATCGCCAGCATGACGTTGATGGCGCAGACGATGAGATTGGTGCGCCAGTAGGAATCCGTGAAGATCAACGGCAAGACCGCGATGACGAGCACCGCTGCGAAGAACCCGATGCGACGCGAGGACAGCACCGGATCACGGGCCGGCGTCCGCCGATCGCTCGTCGGCGCGTCAGACATTTTCCTCGCGCGTCTCGGCGATCAGGCCGGTGGGACGCACCGCCAGCGTGAGCAGGAGCAGCGCGAACACCACGATGTCGGTCAGCCCGGGATTGAAGAATTGCGTGGTGTAGCTCTCGATCAGGCCGACCAGCAGGCCGGCGATGATCGTGCCTTCGAAGTTGCCGAAGCCGCCGATGATCACGATGGCGAACGCCTTGAGGATGACCGAGGCGCCGGCGAACGGGGTCAGGACCAGGACCGGCGCGAGCATCGCCCCGCCCATGCCGGCCAGCGCCGACGCGATCACGAACGTGAGCATGATGAGCTTGTCCGGGTCGATTCCCATCAGGCCCGCGGTCTCGAGGTCCTGCGACACCGCGCGCAGTGCCTTGCCGAGGAACGTGAACCGCATGAAGGCATAGAGCAGCACGATCGTGGAGGCGGAAACCGCGATGATGAACAGGTTCTGCATCGTCACGAAAATTCCGCCGAAACGCACTACTTGCTGGCTATACGGGGATTCGAACGCGTAGGGGATCGGGCCGAACCACAGCAGCATGGCGTTCTCGAGCAGCACCGAGACCCCGATCGTGGCGATCAGCGGCAAGAGCTCGCTGCCGCGCCGGCGCAGCGGCGCGAAGATCGCGGCATTGACCAGGAATCCCATGGCGGCTCCGACCGCGAGCGCGACGGCGATGCTCGCCAGATAGCTGCCGCCGAATGTATGGATGAAGAAATAGGCGGCAAACGCCCCGAGTGTGACGATGTCGGCGTGCGCGAAATTGATCTGAACCAGCACGCCGTAGATCAGGGTGAGCCCCAGGGCGACGAGCACGTAGAGGCTCCCCAGAACGATGCCGTTGATGCCCTGCTGGAGAATGACGGTCAGCATGGCTTGTGGGGGGTGAGGACTGTCGTGCCACACACCCCCCTCCCCATCCCTCCCCCACAAAGGGGGAGGGAACCGATTGCGGCTCGCATGGAGCCATGACTGAAGCGCGCCCGCGTCAATTCCAGCTCAGTGCCTTCCAGGACAGGTCCGGCAAGGTTTCCATGTAGTGGATCGTGTCCATCCGGGTGTTCTGATTGTGAGCGTCGAACTCGACGCCTCCCGTCACGCCGGAGAAATTCTTGGTGGCGGCGAGAGTGTCGCGGAGCGACTGCGCATCGCTCGCGCCGCGCCGAACCACGTCGGCGATCAGCATGATCTGATCGTAGGCGTGCGCGTTGAGGTGCGTGGGCTCCTGATTGTACTTGGCCCGAAACGCCTCGACGAAATTGCGCACCACTTCGCGCTTGTCGGCCGGGTCGAATTGCACGATGCGGATGTAGCCGAGCGCGGCCTTGCCGGCTTTCTGCTCGAACCCGAACGGTAGCCAGATGGTGCCGAGCTGGATTGCCTGTCCGTCGCCGCCCTTGGTCACGCCGGCTTGCGCCAGTGCCTGGGTGATCTTCAGTCCCTGCCCTTCGAGCGTGTAGGTCGGAATGACGTCGATCTTGCCGAGGCCGGCGACCCGTGTGGCGATCGCGGTGAAATCGTTGACGTCGCGGCCGAAGCCGATGTCCGCCAGGATCTTGCCGCCGAGCTGGCTGAAAGTATCGGAAAAAACCTTGGCATTGCCGATTCCGGCGTTGGTGTTCTCATAGAGCAGGACCGCGGTACGGGCGCCGAGCGTCTTGTAGGCATGGGTCGCGATGTCGATCCCCTGCATCACCTCGTTCGGCATGATGCGGAACGTCCAGGGATTGCCCGGATCGGTGATCTTGATCGAGGAGGAGCCGGCGTTGAGGAACGGCACCTTCGCCTGGGCCATCACCGGCATGATTGCCAGCGTCGCGTCCGAGCATTCCTCGCCGATCGTGATATCGGGCTTGTACTGATCGAGGATGCGCTTGGCCGCCTGGGTCGCCGGCAGCGGACTGCAGGCGGAGTCTTCGTACTGCACCTCGAACTTGAAGCCGTTGACGCCGGTCTTGTTCAGCGCCTCGAGCGCGAGCTCGATCCCCTGCTTGTCCTGCGCGCCGAAATAGGATCCGGGACCCGACATCGGCAGCAATGCCCCGATCTTGATGGTCTTGTCGGCAGCGAGGCTCGCCGGCACGACGGCGGCCGAAACGATGGCGGCGAGCGCCAGGACGGAAAGCGTTGGACCGAATGGCTTCGTGCACATGGATCGCTCCTGCGTGGCGGCGGCGGCCGCCTATTCACTCAAAAAAACCGGGCCTTGGCAATCGGAGGGAGCCGGCTTCCGCGGCAGGCGCGAAATTTCTGCGGCCGGAGCGCGGACCGCCGCTGTTCGCGCGGCGGAATTCGCGCTCACGGCGCCGCGGCGCCATCGATCCGTTTCGGACGCCAGCGCAGCGCCTGCTTCTCCACCCGGTCGAGACCGCTGCTGAGGATGACGACGATGACCATCAGCACCAGCACGCCGGCCATCGTGCCGGCCGTATCCAGCACATTCGTCTTCTCCATGATCCGATAGCCGAGGCCTTCCGTGGAGGCGATGAACTCGGCAACAACCGTCGCGACGAGCGCCTGCGGAATCGCGATCCGCAGCCCGGAGAAATGATCCACGGGCTCGCATTGGGAATGGTGACGTGCCAGAACAGCTGCCAGCGGTTGGTGCCGAGAATCCGCGCAACGTTGCGCAGCTCCAGATCGGCATCGCGCACGCCGTCATAGGTGCTGAAGAAGACCAGCAGGAAGCTCATCATTCCCGCCATCATCACCTTGGAGGTCAGGGCAATGCCGAACCAAAGCACGAAGATCGGGGCCAGCGCGATCCGGGGGATGCCGTAGAGGGCCAGCATGAACGGCCGCAGCACGTCGGCGAGCGTCTCGGATTGCGCCAGCATCACGCCGAGCACGAGACCGAGCCCCGCGCCACCGAGGTAACCGATGGCGGTCGCGCGGAACGTGGCCGACAGGTCCACCCAGAGCTGGCCGGATTGCGCCGATTTCCATGCGGCGGCCAGGATCGCGCCGGGTTGCGAGAACCAAAACGGATCGAACAGCCGTCCCGCGCCGAATTCCCACAAGATCAACAGGCCGCCGGCGAGCGCCAGCCGCCAAAGCGTCACCTTCGTTGGCTTCATTGCGTGGCCTCCTTCATCTCGGCCGCGAGCTGCAGCCAGATCCTGTCGTAGATGCTGCGGAACTGCGGGTTGGTATGGATGGTGAAGATGTCGCGAGGCCGCGGCAGACCGACCGGAACGATCTCTCGCACGCAACCGGGCCGGGCGCTCATCACCACGACGCAGTCGCCGAGCGCGATCGCCTCGGTGAGGTCGTGGGTGATGAAGATCAATGTGGTGTCGGGCCGCTCGCTCCACAGGGTGAGCAGCAGATCCTGGAGGTGAAGCCGCGTCTGTGCGTCGAGCGGTCCGAATGGCTCGTCGAGCAGAATGATCTTGGGATCGTACGCAAGCGTGCGCACGATGTTGACGCGCTGGCGCATGCCGCCCGAAAGCTCGTGCCGGTAGTGGTTGGCGAACCCGCCGAGGCCGACCCGCTCGATGAGCTGCATCGCTCGATGGCGCTGCTCGGCGCGCGAACCGATCCCGCGCATCTCCAGGCCGAACATCACGTTCTGCAGGACCGTACGCCAGGGGAACAGGTTGTCGGCCTGCGTGACGTAGCCGATGTCGCGATTGATGCCGCGAGCCGGCCGGCCCTGATAGAGCAAGTCCCCCGCGCTGGCTTCGAGCAGCCCGACGATCAGGTTGAGCAGGGTCGACTTGCCGCAACCCGAAGGACCGACCACGGTCACGAACTCGCCGGCCTCAATATCGAGATCCACCCCGGCGAGCGCCGCGACTTCGCCCCGCGGGCTGCGGAATTTCAGCGATACGTTTCTCAGGCAGATGATCGGCCGATCCTGCGCGCTGCCGTCACCTGCTTGCCTGAGCACGACGGGCCCGCCGACTATTTCAGGAAACGATCATCGAACGTGGCGACCAGCTTGTCCGGGTCGACGTCGCGGCCGTCGAGCTTCAGCGTATTCACCCACATCTGTTTGCTGACGCGCCCGGTGGGATTGATGGCCTTCTTGGTGGCCTCGACGGCGGCGTCAAGCGTGTCGGGATCGACCTTTTCGTAGATCTCCCGGATCGCTTGCGCGACCTCGGCGGTCGGTTTGGCGCGGATGTCGTCCATCGCCTTGCGCAGCGCCCTCACCATTCGGTGTACCGTCTCGGGATCGTCCGCGAGCGTCTTGGGCGCGACGACGAGGCCCGACATCACGAACGGATCGATCGAAGGATCGTCGCCATTGGCATTGTCGACCCACATCACCGCCTTGCCGCGCTGGACCATGAGCCGGTCGTGCGGCGTCGAGATCGCGTAGCCGTCGATGCGATTCTGGTCGAAGGAGCTCACGAGGCTCGAGGGCGCTCCCAGCGCCACGATCTCGACCTCGCCTTCGCGCAAGCCGCCGATCCGCATCAGGTGCTCGACCTGGCGATGGGTCAGGGAGCCGGGCTGCGTCATGCCGAGCCGCAGGCCCTTGAGCGCGCGGGCGCGCTCGGCGAGCGGCGCATCCGGCTTGACGCCCGACTTCTCGGCCGCAGCCTTGCTGATCACGACGCCGATCAAGTTGCGGCTGAGCATGTTGAGCACGTTGACGATCGGTCGATCGGCCTGGGCCGCGCCGATCTGGTAGGGACCGACCCCAAAATTGAACTCCACGTCCCCGGACAGAAGCGCCGCCAGGTCGGGCCCGCCGCCTCGCGTAGCGATCTGCTGGACATCGAGCCCTTCCGCGGCGAAATAGCCTTTCACGCGCGCATAGTCGGCGGGCAGAAAGGTGAAACTGGCGACCGCCTGCGTAACCCGAATCTTTTTCAGGCTCGGCTGTGCGGCGGCCGGGGCGAAAGCCAAGGCCAGCGCCACGGCTACCGGAAAGATCAGGACAGGCTTCATAGTTCCTCCCCTCGTTGCGTTTGGTGCGGACCGATGCAGGCCGTTCGCGCCACGATACCGGAAGTACACGGCTGCGAGGGAATTTTGCACGAATTCGATCGCATCCGGAAAGCCGCCCGGCAGGAAGCCCTGCGTCGATATCTTGTCTCCGGAAATGGCCGATCGCGCCGGAGCTGGACCGGCCCACCGGGCGCGTCGTGCTTGCCTAGGACGGGGCCGACCCCTTAACAAACACGGGCATCGAGGGAGGAAACCGCGTGGGACCATTGGCCGGCGTCAAGATTCTGGATTGCAGCTCGGTCGTGCTCGGCCCCTATGCGGCGCAGCAACTGGGTGACCTCGGCGCCGACGTCGTCAAGATCGAGCCGCCGGAAGGCGACACCACCCGGCAGCTCGGGCCCCGACGCCATGAGGGCATGGCCGCGTTCTTTCTTGGCTGCAACCGCAACAAGCGCAGCCTCGTGCTCGATCTGAAGAAAGCATCGGGTCGAGATGCCTTGCTGCGGCTCGCCGAGAGCGCCGACGTGCTCATGCACAATTTCCGGCCGGAACCGGCGGCGCGGCTCGGGATCTCCTACGAGGTGTTCGCAAAGATCAACCCGCGGCTGATCTATCTTGCGACCTACGGCTTCCGCGCCGAGGGACCGCTGGGGGCGAAGGCGGCCTACGACGACATCATCCAGGCCGGATGCGGGATCGCCATGCTGCAGGCGGTGGTGGCCGACGAGCCGCATTTCGTGCCCACCCTCATAGCCGACAAGACCGGCTCCAATTGCGTGTTGAGCGCGGTTCTGGCCGCCCTCTACGAGCGGGAGAAATCCGGCCGCGGCCAGGCGGTCGAGGTGCCGATGTTCGAATCGCTCGTCGCGTTCACCATGGTCGAGCATCTCTACGGCGACGCCTTCGTGCCGGGGGTGGAGCGCATGGGGTACCGGCGCCTGCTCAACAAGCACCGCGGACCGTATCGATCCAAGGACGGCTATTTCGCCATGCTGCCCTACACCGACGCGAACTGGCGGGAACTCTGCGGCCTGATCGGGCGGCCGCAGATTTTGGAGGATCCGTGCTTCAAGTCGACCGCGGTGCGGCTTGCCAATATCGACGTGGTCTATGCGACCTTGGCCGAGATCTGCCTGACGCGCACCAACGCCGAATGGACCGAGCTCCTGAAGAACTCCAACGTTCCGCATGGACCGGTGCAATCGATCGAGGACCTGCTCGACGACCGGCAGCTCGCCGCGACCGGTTTTTGGAAGGAATTCGAGCATCCGACCGAAGGCCGGATCCGCATGCCGGATATTGCGCCGCGCTTCAGCCGCACCGAGCCCGACATTCGCCTTTTGCCGCCGCGGCTCGGCGAGCACAGCGTCGAGATCCTCGCCGAGGCGGGACTCTCGCACACCGAGATCGAGGCCCTGATCGCCGCAGGAGCCACCCGCGACGGGCGGGCGGGGTGAGTTGATACCTTCCCGATCGATGACAGTCATGCCCGGCCCTGTGCTGGACGAGCCCGGCCATGACGCGTGTCAGCGGTAGAGCTCGATCTCCGGCCGCGGGTCGGGCACGAAGCCGTCGCGGTTCGGCATTTGCACCGTCG
>WNGF01022027.1_pt1 | contig 11138 bp, 10 predicted proteins | sample 5400641 | NCBI WGS metagenome assembly WNGF01 (sample SAMN13153371, study PRJNA577476) | soil metagenome | isolation source: 80 cm soil or saprolite under grassland replicate 2 | place: USA:California | collected 2016-06-15 | reverse complement strand
TGCATGACGTCAAACAGCAGAAGTGCATCGCCCACATCCAGCGTTCGATTGACGAGGCGCTTGAAGGAAAGCGCGGACAGTCCTGTGGCTTCGGCCTGATCCTCAAATCGCAGTTGAAGGAAGCGGTCGAACTCTACCAAGCCTTCCATGATCCGGCCAAAAAGCTACCCGATTACAAGCAACGCGTCCGGGCGCTGGAAGAGGAAATCAGCTACCATTTGCGCCCGCGAGAGCTGAAAGGCCCTGACAACCAACGCCTCTTGAATGAGCTTGGTCGCCATCACGAACGCGGCAACTTGCTGAGGTTCCTGCACGAACCGACGACGATTGAACCGACCAACAACGCCGCCGAACGCGCGCTCAGACCGGCGGTGATTGCCCGAAAAGTTTCGCACTGTTCAAAGAACGAGAAAGGCGCCGCAGCGCTCAGCGCCTTCAAGAGCGTCATCCAAACGATCAAGAAACAAGGTGGCAATGTGTTGGAGGCATTAGCGGACTTGATCCGCTCCGGGCCGCCTCCGGAACCCGGTTTTCAAGCTCTCAACTAAAACCAACCGCAGGCCGCTCCGCCATTCGGCTTGGCGAGGAAGTAGCTTGCCCGCTAATCAATTACGAATGTCCTTTACCTGATCGTTTCGCCAATGGAAGTCATAGAACGTGGAGACCGCCGCCAGTACGGCGTTGACAGTACTGTCCGTTCGTACCTGCGGCCTGAGGCTCAGAGAATAAGAATTCGTCGGCGCGGCACGCAGCCATCCGACAAAGCCCGCCAGTTCCCGAAGCCCAACGACAGTCCACTCTTTTCCGGCGCCGTCCAGGTATTCCCAGAACAGCTTCAAGTGATGAGCGTAGGCCCTAGTGGTGTTTGGCGACCTGCCGACGCTCTCAAGATAGAAGAGAAACACACGGATCGGCTCGATCGGCAGATGGCGATGATCAAGAACCAGCCATCTGTGGCGATTGGCGCCGGGGTCAATGGCGCGTTGGACTTTCATACCTGTTAGAGTTGTTCGCGACGTCGAGACGCGGGCCGCGCTCGCCGCCCGCGAACTGAGTGACGAAGGCGTCAAGGTACATCCCGGCGAAAAGATCGGATATGTGATCACGAATGCGAAGGCGAAGAACAAAGCCGACCGAGTCGCCATATCCAATCGCAATGGCCTGGTTCAATATGACCGGCGGGAGTATGCTGCCCGGCTGAAGGTCGCCGCCGAAGAGGTCGGCGTGATCTGCGATGATGATTCGTCCGATGAGCGGGGCGACGCTGGCGCTAACCGCCTGCCGCTGTTTCCAGATTGACATTACTAACCAGCAGATTCGGCTAACGCTCAAGACTTATATCAGTGGGATGTCTGAATGTCAGCGAATAAAATGCCTTCACCCGGTGAATTTCCCATTCACGATAAAACTTCCTATCTGCATATGCTTGGGGCCTCGCTGGCGTTTGCCGTGATGGCGGCGTTAAGCCGCCGGGCGAGCGAATCTTGCGATTGGCAATTGGTCGTTGTAGCGCGCGCGGTCGTTGCGTTTTTCTTCGCGGCTATTATCGCCAAAGCCGGCCGCGTCAAGCTCGTCTGGCGCGGTTCGGCGACGCTATGGGTGCGGAGCGTCGCGGGTAGTACCGCAATGCTTTGCAACTTTTATGCGCTCGCGCATTTGCCTGTGTCGGACACGTTGACGTTAATGAATACATCGCCAATTTGGGTAACGCTGTTGTTATGGTTAATGTTTAGACAACCGCCTACAATTGGCATTATCTGCGCAGTAGGCGCCAGCGTCGTTGGCATCGCGTTGATTCAGCAGCCGCATTTTCAGAGCGGGAAGTTCGCTTGTTTGATGGCGGTTTGCGGCGCGTTTTGCACCTCTATCGCCATGCTCGGCCTCAATCGTTTGAAACACCTTGATCCGCGCGCCATCGTCGTGCATTTTTCCGGCCTTGCGAGCGTCGCCACCGTACTGTTTCTGCTGCTGACCAATCGCAAAGATTACTCGACGCGATTGGGCGACAAATCAGTCTTACTCTTGTTATTGCTGGTCGGCGCGGCGGGCGTAGCGGGACAAATCGGTATGACGCGCGCTTTCGCCAAGGGCCCTGCCTCGCGAATTTCGGTCGTCGCCTTGTCTCAAATCTTATTCGGCTTGGGGTTCGACGTGTTGTTTTGGAACCGATCGGTCAATCTGATCTCGTTACTCGGCATGGTCTTGGTGATCGCGCCGACGGCGTGGTTAATTCTCGGCAAGGCGCCTCAACAGAGTCACGATTTGATCGAAGTGGGAATGGAAGATTGATCCTGCTCTCGCCCCTCCAACGGCTACCCTTCAACCGCCTTTTGTGAGGGGAACTCGCGCCACGTTGTGATAGACTGTCGCCGCCAACATTCCGACAGTAATACTTTCCTGGAGACGCCTATGAAACTTTCTCAGAAGATCAACCGCAGATCGTTTATTAATCAAGCCAGCACGCTGGTGGTCGGCGCGGGCGCGTTCAGCGCCGCCGCTTCCTCCTACAACCGCATCTTGGGCGCCAACGATCGGATCTCGCTCGGCCATATCGGAGTGGGACGTCGTGGCAAGGAGTTGGCCTGGATTGTCGCGAAGTTGAAAGAAAAGAACGTGGAGATGACCGCCGTTTGCGATCTATGGAAGATCAACCGTGAGGCGGCGGCGGCGCAGGCGACCAAAGATTACGGCAGAGAGCCGCGCGCCTTCCAACACATGGAGGAATTGCTCGCGCTCAAAGACGTGGACGCCGTGCTGATCTCGACCGCCGACTTCCAACACGCGACCCATCTCAAACTCGTGGCCGAGGCGGGCAAAGATTGCTACTGCGAAAAACCGATGGCCAATGACCTGGAGGAGGCCAAGGCCGCCCGCGACGCCGTACTCAAACACAAACGCATCGCGCAGATCGGAACGCAGCATCGCAGCGAACCTTATCAAATCGCCGTCCGCGATTTTATCAAGACCGGCGCGCTCGGGGACGTCAGCAAGGTCGAGATCGTTTGGAACTATCACGGCCCACGCTGGCGCGGTCGTTCTGAAGTCAGCCAAATTCGGGAACAGGATACGGACTGGCGTCGCTGGTTACTCAAAAAAGCGCCCCGGCCGTTTGATCCGCGAATGTACTTCGAGTTCCGCCTCTACAAAGATTTTTCCAGCGGCATCGCGGATCAGTGGATGAGCCACGGGATTGACCTGATTCACTATTTTCTCGACGATTCTTTACCAAAATCCGTGATGGCGTCTGGCGGCGTCTTCGCCTGGAAGGACGGGCGAGAGAACCCGGACACGTTCCAGGCGCTGCTGGAATACCCGAAAGGCTTTTTGGTAAGTTATTCCACCAGCTTCGGCAACGACTGCGACAGTTTCACAAGGATCATGGGAAAAGCCGCCACGCTCGTCAACATTGGTGGCGAAGGGAGTCCGCGCTGGAAATGGGTCGAAGAGAAAGGCACGCGCGAAGACAACCCCTTGATTCAACGCGCCGAGAAATACATCACGCTGCCCGGGAGCGACGCCATCCCTCCAACTTTCATCGGCGACAACGACCTCTCGCATATGACGAACTGGATCGAGTGCATACGCGGCCGGCGAGAGCCGAACGCAACTGTCCAGCATGGATTCGCGCACTCCGTGGCTGTGATTATGGCCGCCCGCGCATACCGCGAGGGCAAGAAGTTGTATTGGGATCCGACGAAAGAGGCGATTCTGGACCATCCCCTGAAAGCCTCCTAAAGCCGCTTAACGCTGATGGAGGATGAGCGCGACAGCCTGCAAACACGCTAACTCTGCGCCCATCGAAGTCTGCGGCGTCCTTCGAGATCGCCGCCTAACGACCATAGCAATGCCGGGCGCTTCTTATGACGCCCGGCTTGCCTACCCTATCGCGATTCTCGGGCGATCAAAGCGCAATAGCCGCAAGGCGCCATTTTATGCGCCTTTCCTCTTCTTCACCCTTCCTTTTGTCGCCTCGTTGTTCAGCGCATTTACGGCCGGCGCCGCGGACCCGCCCGAGGCCGCCGAGGCGACCGTTTCCGCCTCTGACGACGCTCGCCCGCGGGCCTTCCGCCCTTCCCACCACAGCATAAAAGGGCTCGCGATGTAGAGAGTTGAATATGTGCCCACCAGCACGCCTATGAGGAGCGCCCACGAGAAGCTCTTGAGAACCTCGCCGCCGAATAGTACGAGCGACAAGGCGCAGAGAAAGGCCGTGCCGTTAGTAAGCGCCGTGCGTGAAAGAGTTTCATTGATCGCACTGTTGGTGAGCAATTCCAAGCCCTCCCGCCTTTTCATGACCCTCTTCTCGCGGACGCGATCGAAGATCACGATGGTGTCGTTCATCGAGAATCCGATAAGACTGAGTAGGGCGCCGACCAGGTTTAGATCCACTTCCCATTGCATGATCGAGAAAATGCCGAGCGTGACCAACACGTCGTGAAAGACGGCCACGACAGCCCCCAAGCCGTAGCCCCATGACTTGAACCTCACGGCGACGTAGATGAGCATTCCGGCGCACGCCGCCAACGTGACATAAACTGCGCGATTGCGCAGGTCCGCGCCAATCTGCGGGCTGACGGCTTCGGCGCTCCGTACGGCGGCGACGCCGGCGAAGAAATGTTCCTCTAGCGCGGCCATGACTTGTGGCTCGATCCCATCGAGATTCCTGATCTCAGCCACACTTCCGAAGATTCCTCCGCGCTCTCGCTCGCGGTAATCAACGATACGTGCGCTGATCCCGCCGTAAACGCGCTCGGACGCTCCCGCATCCCCGGCGCGTAGATGGAGCGGGTCCAGCTCCGCCAGTTTTTCTTTGAGCGCGTTACGTCCGATTAAATTGAGGTCGGTTTTATTCCGCGCGGCGCTCGGGTCATTGAGCTCTTTCAGCGCGGCCAAAATTTTTAGTTTCCCTATGTCGGCCTCGTCGCCGGTCTCTGGTTGTCCGGCTTCGCGGATAACGGAGAGCATAGTTGGCAGTCGAATGAAGACTTCGTTCTTCGGCGCCTGCCCGACTTGGTCGCTTATCGGTTGCAGGGTGATCTTTGAACTCTCGATGCCTTGCCGTTCAATAACAGAGCGAAGCCGGCCGAGGTCAGGGGACTCCTTAAATTTTACGTTGACCAACGTGCCGCCCGTGAAATCAATTCCGAGATTGAAGGCGCGGGTACTGGGATCGCCGTCCGACACGCGCCAGGCAATAGAGATTGCTCCGGCGAGCAGAAAGAGCAGCGAAAACCCGATAAAAAGCCATTTCTTACCCAGAAAATTGTAGTTTGCGTTTTTGAAAATTTCGACCATTATCCCCCCTTGCGGGCATGTTGGCGGGCGAAGAGACGTTCTTCAGTTCACTGGTTTTATCGACCTTGGCTGCCATTGATCAACCGTTTGACACGGCTTAAGACAGTGGGCGTCCAGTATAGATACATCTCGTCTCCGCCGCGGACCTGCGCTGCGCCCCTCGTTGTTCAGGAGGTCGCGCAATTCCTGCGACCCTGCTTGGGATCACACAAGTCCATTTAGATGTTTCGGCTTCAGGCGACAGGGTTACGCAAGATGAGGAGGAGCCCGACTTTGCAAGGGCGGGAGGAAGGTCAGTGAGCATGCGCCCACGAGATTGTTCAATAGAAAATATGAGGAATTGTGGGCCGAGCCAGTAACCCGCTCCGGCGGGAGGTCGGCTGAATGTAGTGGCGAGTGCTTGGTTCGGAACACCCCGCGGCCGGGAGACTGAACTGGCGCCGCGATGGTTTTCCAAGAATGGGAATGAGTCGAATCCGCCTCAGATTTACCCGGACAGGGGGCGCCGGCCTCAAGATAAGATTGATGAACATGCGAGCGCGCGCCAATAGAAAAACACAGGCAGAGCAGTACGCTAAGGAAGTGTATAGCGTAAGAACGGGGACGACTGGTCATATTTATCAGTCTAGACATTACTTGCCGATATGATATCTGTCACGCCCCTCATGTGACAAATCCATTGTTTGCCGTTAGGCGGGACTTAAACTTTTTTGCTGCAATGCTATGCGCGCTGGGTTCGGATTGGCGTGGGGTTGGAGACGAGGCAGGTCGCCGCAGGAGCGAGCGGTTAAAATCCTTTGTAGCGTTCGAACTCGCCGTTTTCGAGATATCCATAAAGCTTCTTGTAGTCTCCGAGATATCCCCAAAAGAGATCGATTAAGAACAGGCAGGGCGCCGCAGGCTTCGATTGGCGCGCAATTGTGGAGGCGGCAGAGCGCGCGAAAATCCGGCCATCGCACGCGCCATTCTCCTTCCGGTCACGCCATCGAACAGCAAAGCCGGACGCCTCTTTGTGTGAGCGACGTCCGGCTTTCACGGTAAAATAACTATTGAGCTTCGATTTCCTCGGCTCGTCGGCGGCCCGCATTGACACTTAAATTTCAAGGCCACCTATTACAACTATTATGCGCCTTGTCGAGACTTCATGCCACCTTTGCGGCCGCCCCTGTGAAACGCCGCTGTCACGCCCGCGCGGGTGTCGGCCACAAATTCGAAAAGCCGGGCGATGACCCGGCCTTTCGCGTTGCGTTGTGTTCGAGTTTCAGTTGAATTCCTCATTCTTTCCGGTTCGATTGGCCAGGCTCGCCACTGCGGCCAGCAACTCAACCGGCTCAATCGGCTTGGGGACATGGTACTCGTAGCCGGCGGACAGGGCGCGCAGGCGGTCTTCCCGACGCGCATAAGCCGTGAGGGCGATGGCCGGAATATGCCCGCCGCGCAATTTCTCCCGCGCGCGCAATTTCTTCATCAGCGTATAGCCGTCTTCCCCCGGCATGCCGATGTCGGCTATGAGTATGTCCGGCCGCCATTCGTTACAGGCGGCCAACGCCTCCGTCGCAGAGACTGCGGTCCGCACCTCCGCGCCGCGCTCCGCGAGGATCATGGCTATAAGTTCACGCGCATCGGCTTCGTCATCCACAAACAGCGCGCGCACGCCCACGAGCGAGGGCGGATTTATGGACGCCAATATCCCACCCGACGCGTTGTCGCGCGACTCGGCCGGCGTCACGGCGCGGGCCCGTGCGATCGGCAGCGCGACCGTGAAGGTCGCGCCTTTGCCAAGCCCCTCGCTCGCGACGCGCACCGTCCCGCCGTGCAGTTCGACTATATGGCGCACGATGGCGAGTCCCAGTCCCAAGCCACCCTGCTGGCGGTTCGTCCCACCGTCCTCTTGCCGGAAGCGCTCGAAAACGTAAGGCAGAAACTCCGGCTTGATCCCCTGCCCGTTGTCGGCGACGACGATCTCGACATATGAGTCGGCGCGCTCAAGTCTTACCTCAACGCGCCCGCCATTCGGCGCGAATTTGACCGCATTGGAAAGCAGGTTCCATACGACCTGTTGCAACCGCTCCGCGTCACCATACATCGCGTCAGCCGCCGGGTCGAGCAGCGCGCTCACGCGGATCCCCTTCGCCTCCGCCGCCGGGCGGACCGTCTCGATGGCGGCCTCGATGACTGAGCCGAGCTTGAGCGGGGCGACGTCCAGGCGCAGCTTGCCGGCGATGATGCGCGAGACGTCGAGCAGGTCGTCGATGAGCTGATTTTGCGACTTGGCGCTGCGCACGATGGTTTCGAGAGCGCGCGCGGACTGCGCCGAGTCGAGGCGGCCCGCGCGCAGCATCAGCGCCCAGCCGTTAATCGCGGTCAGCGGAGTCCGAAGTTCGTGCGAGACGGTGGAGAGGAACTCATCTTTGAGCCGGTTGGCGTCTTCGGCCGCACGCCTCGCGTCTTGCTCACTAGCCAGAAGCTGTTGGCGTTTCGCCTCTGCCGATAACCGCGCCTGGCTCAGGATGGAAATCGATGTGCCGATGCCCAGGAAAAGGGCCTCCTCTATCCGCTCCGCGGCGCTCTCGGCGATGAAAAAGTAATCGCCGAGGATCAAGCTGAGCGCGGTCGACAATAGCCCCGGGCCCAAGCCACCATACCATGCGGACACCACAACCGAGATAGTGAACATTATAAGCGGGGCTACATTGCCGAGGGCTGATTTAAGCAGAAACCTGGCGGTGAACGCGGCCGCTGTTGCCGCGATCGCTACGAAATATTGCAACGACTTGGAAGGCAGTGCGGACATATACTTCTCTATAATTCTAGACCCGGCAGAGATTCGGGTCTATATCCAGGAGAGATTCAGGACACAGGCCAACACTCGGCCTTGTGTTTTAGCCAAGGCGCCACGGCCGAAATCCTTTCTTACGCGCTGAAAGAGAATCAATGTGAGAGTCTACTGAGACTGATTGTCGGCCTGACGAGAGATGGACCTGGCGTTGCGTGGCGCTACCGGCTCATCGTCTGGCGTAGGGCCGCGCAAGCCAGTGAAGACATAAATCAGCAGGGCGCAGATCAGAATGAACGCGAGGAATGCGGCGATGTTTTTGCCCTGCTCTTCGTCGTGGAGGCGTCGCTGGTAGCGGCGCTCGCACTCAGCTTCAGACAGCTTATTCCATTCTTCGAGATTGAATGCCATGGATGATTACTTTCTTCGAGGGGCGCCAATGCGGGGAATATAGCGCTGGGAAGCGACAAGACAGAGGGGCAAAAACTAGCAGGGTGTCGAACCGGTAGAATATATCAGCGCGCTGCGACAATGATCAAGACGAGCGCCGCGAGGCCTAGGATGACGATCAACAGGTCTCTGTCACTTAGCCTGCCGGCGGCGAAGTCCTGATCGAGCTTGACTGCGCGGGCCGCCAATCGCGCCAGTTCTTCGTCGCTCAGCGTCTTGACCGCAGCGTCAATCCGCTCCGGGCTTATCTGAGCCGCTTCCATAGCTTTCCGCGTCTCGTCCGACGAGAAGAGACCCTTGACCTTTTCCAGATTCTGCTGCCGCGTCTGGGCGGCGTTTACCAATTCTTTGTGGATGTCAGCCTGGCTTACAACGTGTGTCTGAGCCAGGATATTCGTGGCGCAAAGAGTGAGCAATAAACAAGCAGACAGCAATCGAATAGATTGCCACAGATCAAAATGCATGGTTTGAAACCTCCGGGGAATCGATAATGGGGGGCACGAGTAGACCGGGCAACGATGCTAAAAATGCACGATACTAACATTTAGTGAGGGCGCCGGATGTGCTCAGTAAGTCCGGCGCCCTCTTGTGGGACAACTCGACACGGCATCGTTTAGATCAATAACCCAGTCTTGATGTAGGATGTATCAATGTAATCAGCGCAGCAAAATTGGCGCCATGCGCCCGCCTTCCGCTAAACTCCTGATTCTGCAAAGAGGGCGCCACTCAATCAATTCGGACGACGGCGCGAGACGTGACAGTTTGTCGCCGCGATAAGGGGAAAGGCGTGTCAGCGGAGTCGGTGAGTTTGTGGGTCGTGGCGCGGCAAAACCTGTTCAGATTAAGTCGTGACTACAGATTATCTCCTCGCTCGCCTCGGATTCTGTAATCGGGCAGTCGTCATTTGATGAAGTCAGGATTTTTATCGCCACTCTCATTACCCTCGCTTGCCGGCCCTTCCGCATCGTCCTCGACTATATCTAAGAAGGACATGGCGGCCCCTTGAACCGTCTGGTAAATGAAACTTGCCCATAGATCAGGCGGCATAGTGATGTCCCCCTGGACCATACCAGATGCGAACCGATAGCCTGCGTCGTCCATGAAGAACGCCCACAGTGATTCGATGTCACAAGCGCCCGCATCCAAGGCGGCTCGCTTGGCGATCACCAGATGATCGAAGATAGCTTTGGTCGTGCGGACGCCGAGATCGGCGAACTCTGGGGCGGTGTCCGCGCGCTGGATGCCTAGATCCCGCATCTTCTCGAGTCGCTTCCGGCTCAGCAGATCAAATAGCTCTCCGACATATTCATGGCGCCTGGCCGCGCCGGCCATGAGCGATGCGATCGCCTCGTCGATGTCGTCGGTCTCTAGTCGCCCTTGTGAACGCCGCAGGCGCTCTTGCAGTTCCCTTTCTCGGAGCGTCTCCCAATACTTCATTGTTCCGTCTGTTATTGTCACATCGCCCATTGTCTCATCGAGAGGACCAGGCGCAGGCCACTGCCGCGCCTCCACGATCAGACCCCGCCGCAAGACTTCATTGAGCAGGTCACTATCCGGCGCCTGTGCCAGCGCGTCTTTGATCTCCTTGGGTGACGGCATATCTTTTAGTCTATCCATGCGTTTATTCCCATTTGTAACTTCGCGAACGAGGTTTTCTTTTCGTTCACATAACACCCGCCAACTCAGATCTGATCAGCTTTCATCGGGAGCCTCTCTACCTGATGGGGAACGGCTCCATCAACTCCGCACGGCTGCCGTCGGGGTCGAACAGGTTCAACTGCCAGCGGCGGTTGCGCCCCACCTGCGGCGACCGGACGCTCGCAGGGTCGCTCACACGCTCGCGCGCTGTCTCCAAAGCTTTTTGAATGTCGGGCACGAGCAACGCGACGTGATGCAGGGAACCTAACTGCTGGCGCGTGGGCTTTCCCGTGACAAGCATATATTCGAGGTAATCGGTCCCGTCGGGGACTTTCATGTTTATCCAATTGATCGAGGCGTCGTCACGCCCGCCGCGCCAGATCTCCGAGAAGCCCAGGATGTCTTGGTAAAATTTGTCCGCAGACGCCTGATCGGCCACCGTGAGGCCGACGTGCAGGATGCGATCGGAAATCCTGCGCGTCGAAACGTAACGGCCTTTAGCTCTGCGATGCAGCGAGCCGTCGCGGTACTCGACGAACTCCACGCGATGGCCGTCAGGATCGGTCACAGTGAAATTCACATTGCCGTCGCGCCCTTGATTGACCTTCTCCGGCGCTTTCACGCCCATCGACAGCAAGTAAATGCGCAATGCTTCGAGATCGGTGGTTTCAAACGCAATGTGCGACAGGCGGTCGTCTTTGTCCGGAGGCAGGTCGGGGAAGATTTCGATGTACTGCCGCTCGTTCACTTTGAAATAGGTCAGCGCCAGAGATCCATCAGGTTTCAAAACCTGGAACGCCTCGTCGTAGCCCAACAAGGCGCCGTAAAACGCGCGAGCCTTTGCGAGATCGCTGACCTGAAAAGCTATGTGGGCAACCCCTGTGATCAATGGGCGCTTGAGACCGGAAGATTGATCTCGCGCCGCCGAAACAAGCGCGCAGACCACAACCATCAGAATCAGAATGGCAATGCGCCTCAC
>WNGF01021649.1_pt1 | contig 11140 bp, 12 predicted proteins | sample 5400641 | NCBI WGS metagenome assembly WNGF01 (sample SAMN13153371, study PRJNA577476) | soil metagenome | isolation source: 80 cm soil or saprolite under grassland replicate 2 | place: USA:California | collected 2016-06-15 | reverse complement strand
GCGCGATATGAGCTGCGCGCGCGCTTGCGACGAGCGTTTTCGTCGGAATGCAGCCGTTGTTGACACAGGTGCCGCCGAACCGCTTGCGCTCGATGATCGCCACTTTCATTGCTGTGCCTGCTAGCCGGACCGCAAGCGATGGTCCGGCCTGCCCAGTACCAATGACGATCGCGTCATACGTCGTTACCATCAGATACGCCTCCGGTTAAGGTTACTAAATCATCGGTCAGATGCCCAGCCGCGTCATGCCAACGCTGTTTCTCAAATCTTCAAGCAGTCAGAGGTCGAACGATGGCATCAAGAGCCTTACGGGCATCGTTTGGCTCGAGCTGTATCTGCAAGCCACGTTGTCCGCCATTCAGGAATACGCTTGGCTCGGTCATGGCTGCTTCGTCGATAGCAATCGGAACACGCTTTTTCTGTGCGAAGGGACTGATTCCGCCAATACGGTAGCCGGTCAACCGTTCGGCGTCGGCTGGACGCATCATCTTTGCAGTCGTACCGCCGAATGCGGCAGCCAGCTTTTTCATGCTGCGATCCGCCGGAACGATGACACAGACTGGCTTGCCGTCGACCTCGGCCATAAGGGTTTTCAGGACGCGCCGCGGCTCTATGCCAATGGCTTCAGCCGCCTGAAGGCCGATGTGTTCTGCAGCGGGATCGTAGTCGTAACTATGGAGTGTGAAATTCACACCCACCTTCTTCAGTGCAAGGGTAGCGCGCGTGCTCTTTGACATGACAGCGACTTACACAGTGATTTATTGTTCCTTCCGATTTAGCACTTACGGCGCGGTCTTCGTCGATGCCTGAGTATTCGGTCATGATTCACGTCACGGCGTCTGCTGTTGCCGCACCGGCTGATCACTGCCGGTGGCCGCCACAACCAGATACAGCAAGTCGATCACGCCGAGCGAATTGACCGCGACAGTCGCGCGTCCGTTGGAGCCTGCTCCGGCCGGCGGCAGCATCTCGATATGCAGCGCCTGACCGGTGACGCCGAGCGGCGTAAGATTGGCGGTGCCATCGCCGGTTGCCACTGCGCCCAGATGTAAACTAGAGCCTGCGGCGGATCTTTGTAAATCTTCAATGTCATTTGTATTTTTGACAGGGTATTCGGTTAAAGTCTTCATGGCCTTTCTCCTTTTTGCAAAAGTTAATTTACGTGCATCTTGATGGTGGCCATCGCACCAAGGCGCACAACCAACGCGCGAGGAAGTAGTCGAGGCAGCCAGGTTGCCATGCGCACACTGACCCTCCCTGGGTACACCACAGACTTCCTTTTTTCGAAGGCTTTTAGTGTACTTTGGACAACGGATTCCGAGCTATCCATGTCTTTCGCCGATAAATTGGTCGGTATTCCTTCGAAAAAATTTGTCGCCGTCGGTCCTGGACATGCCGCCATTACATGCACACCTCTGTCAGCAAGCTCGTACTGGAGAGCTTCACTGAAGTGAAGAACAGAGGCTTTTGTCGCGGCATAAGTGGCCATGTGGGGAAGGGGTTGAAAGCTCGCATTCGAAGCAATGTTGATGATACCCCCTTTTTGTCGTTCAGCCATCGCGTTGCCAAATATGTGAGAGAGAGCGACGAGGGCCTGTACGTTGACTTGGATTTCAGCCTCCTCTTTCCCAAGATCGTGGGTAAGAAACGGACCGCTTAAACCTAAGCCCGCATTGTTGACAAGCAGATCGACTTCGATATGTTTGCTATCTAGCTCCTCCTTAAGCTTTTTGGGCGCACCAGGGTTGGTGAGGTCAGCGCTAATTGCAATGGCTCGAACTCTATATTTGCTTTCAATTCGCTCTGCCAGGGCTTTCAGTGCGTCGTAAGACCGTGCAACTAGAACGACATTGTTTCCCCGAGCAGCAAGCGACTCGGCGAAAGCCACCCCAAGTCCTTTTGAGGCTCCAGTAACGAGGGCATAAGATGTGGTAAGTTGGTTTGTCATGTTGCTTGCGCTTTAAGTCTCTTCGCGAAGTATCGTTGGATTTTCGAGTGCGTACCGGGCGATATCGTCCTTGCGCATAAATCTCACTCCCGGATGTTTTTGTGCGTATCGAATGAAGTTTTCGAGAACCTTTGCTCTACCTGGTCTCCCGGTAATTCGATCATGCGCACTAACGGACATCATCCGTCGACGATGATCTGATTCGGTGTAGAGCATGTCAAAGTCATTTTTAAGGTCTTTCTCAAATTCGTCGGTACTGAAGTAACGGCCCTCGTAATTGACGATGTCGTTGGCGTGAAGAGTGTATGGAACAACGGCGAAGGGCTTTCCTTTGACTTGAATGAGAAAAGGCTCATCTCTACTCACATCGTCGATGTAGTAGATGAATCCCAGCGATTGAAGAATCTCAAGCGTGTGAGGAGTTCCACGTAGCCAGAATGCGTTGAATCCAAGAGGACGAGTGCCAGTCGCACGTTCAATACTTTGAATGCTCGCTTCGTAAGAAGCTTTCTCTTCTTCAGGGCTCATTGAGAATTGCGGTGTCCAAGTCTGTCCGTGGCCAGTTGCTTCGTGGCCTCGTTCTACGATTTCCTTTGCAAGAGTGGGATGGAGATCGACCGCCGCTCCGACCATGTGGGAGGTGACTTTAACCCCGACCCGATCCCATAGATCGAGCAGGCGAGGAATGCCTTCTTTGAAACCATAATCATACCATTTCTGCGCGGGCAAATCGGGATATTTCGGGTCGAGCTGCGGAAACGGACTCTCGACTCCTCTCTCGGACTGGGCGCCTGCTTCAAATTGCATGGAGATTGAGATGACGAGCCGGGCTTTGTCCGGCCAGAATACCTGGTGCGATTTTGACGTCGCCATAGTTTCCTTTCCTTGACTTCGGATGGTTACAAGCAAGCTGGCTCCGAAGCCTACGGCAGCCGCGCTTGTCACGGTAATAAATGTTCTGCGATTCATAGTTACGAAATGTTCCGGCGTCTCATATTGCCGCCATATCAGGGTTGAACGATTCCCAATTGCTGCATTAACGTAAGATTGTCCTCTAAGTGCCAGTTGTCGGTAATCCGGCCATCTTGCACACGCAAAATGTCAGTCGCGATGAAATCAATGGTTTGACCCGCTCCTTGCTTCTGCCCAAAAGCACCGTTGAAATGTCCCGAAAAATGCAGATGTGCAACCACGCGGTCGCCGGCCACAATCAGTTGTTCAATGTCGCACCGAAGATCAGGCACCGCGTGGCGGAAGTTGCTCGACGCGAAAAGCGGTCCATCGACTCCTTGCGGACGGCCTTTCGGCAAGGTGCCGTCGGTGAAATTAGTGGCGAGGGCGAGCCTTGCGAACTGCGGATCTCCAGTGTTCCAAAACGCGTAAAAAAGCCTGGCAGCATGAACCGCTTTTTGCGCCTGATCGGCGTTAAGCGACTTGTCCATGATTACCAATTTAGGCTGTGGCAACTTGCCTTCCGGTATAGGTTGGCCGAATGCAAAGAATGCCGCGCTGAGCGCCAATAACGCCAGCGCAATGGCGGCTGAAATCCTGACGTTGTCGCCCGCCTTGAATAGCGGTTCTCCTAGGGCCTTCACAATATGCGTAATGGAGCTTCCCGCCGCGAGAGAATTTTCTGACATAGATCCCACCCGAGAAATCATTCTACAGTAGCGTCGCGACTGAGATGGTTTAGAAAGAAGGGAGACGTGACTAGCGTCGACTTCGATCGTCTTGGCTTTCATTCGATCCGCAAGGAAACGCTCCAATTCCGGCGAGGTCGTCTTGTCTTGTTTTGAGATCGCATAGAATGTCGGTTTGGATTTCCACGCAGCAACTGTGGTTCTGGAGGCGAAGAGCGTCGACGAGATGCGGCCCTGTACCGCGTACAGGGCGCGTGCTTTCACCGGGTTGATATCACCCGCGAAGTATTTGACAAACGCTTCTTCATTTAACTGAGTAGCCGTCCGACTCGACCAAACCAGCACTGGCTGGCGGCTTCGGAAATTTCGCTGCGAGGGCGCCATAATCCTCACCTGCATCTGGAGCGCGCGCAGCAACATAGACCAATGCCGAAACCTTTGGATCGACGCCGGCCTCACTAATCACGGTGCCAGCCCAAGAATGCCCCACGAGAACGGTAGGACCATCCTGCAGAGCCAGAATGCGCTTCGTGGCGGCCACATCGTCCGCCAACGAGCTCAACGGATTTTGTACGGCGGTCGCCTTCATCCCAGAGGCCTGTAGGTAGGGTATCACTTCCAACCAGCTTGAGCCGTCGGCATAGGCGCCGTGCACCAACACAACGTTACGTGCTTTGACGACGTTCTGACTGCGGGCGGCGGCAGGCAGCAGCGCCGCCGCCGCTCCAACAAGAATCGAAGTGGAGAACATTCGTCTGGTCATCATGGTGACATCTCCTTTCTTGAGTTGAGAGGGTTGGCGTTCGTGCGCGCCACCCACTCGATATATTGCTTTCGGTCGAACTGCATAACTTTTTCCGTATTTTTGGGTTCCTTTTAGCTGTTAAGTGATTTTCGTTGAGCTGTTACTTGTAGGCAGCCGCTATCCCATAGCCTTCACGACTTCGTCCGTCGCCGTCTTCGTCGATGCCTGAGTATTCGGTCATGATTCACGTCATGGCGTCTGCTGTTGCAACACTGGTTGATCGCTACCACTCGCCGTTACAACCAAGTAACGCTGCTCAGGCTGTTTACCGGCAGCGCCGTCAGTTGCGCCTACGACAGTTCGTAGAGGACCGATGGTCTGTGCAACAGCTGCTCCGCTCGGATTGGCCGTAAATTTGCAGCAAGTCGATCACGCCGAGCGAATTGACCGCGACAGTCGCGCGTCCGTTGGAGCCTGCTCCGGCCGGCGGCAGCATCTCGATATGCAGCGCCTGACCGGTGACGCCGAGCGGCGTAAGATTGGCGGTGCCATCGCCGTTCGGAACCGCGCGTGGCACATACACGAGAGCTTGTGTCGTCTGTCCAATTGAAATGTTAGCGATCACCTTATTGCTCAAGGTGTCGATCGCGACGGCATGTTCGCCGTTTTCCAAAGCGACATACACTCGGGTGCCGTCCCCGGAGGGCCAAATGCCGTGCGGTAGATCTCCCACGGCAATGGTGGCCACCAACTCGGGTTTGGCACCCCGGCGGTACGCCTTCACTTCATTTGCTCCGCCGATGGTGATGTAGGCGAATTTGCCGTTGCGGTTGTTCGCAAAGTTCACGTGGTTCGTAATCGGTCCTGTGTCGAGCAGCGCAATCTGTTCAAATGGCGGTTTGGCCCTGAACACCTGCACTTTGCCGACGTCTTTTAGCGTTATCCACACTTCGTCGTTTTCCGGACTTACGGCAATGTTGGGGCAGAAGGGACTGCTCTGCGGCACCCGCTTGATAACCTGATGGGATGCTCTGTCGATCACCGTTAGTTCGGGAGTGAAGCTCGAGCAGACGAAGCCGTATCGCCCGTCAGGACCGAACATGGTCATTCCCGGACCGTTCGCCAAGCGGATACGTCCCATTTCTCTCATCCTCATCGGATCGATGACCGACACGTAGTCCTCGCCCCGGACAGTGACCCACAATTCGCGCCCATCGCGGGTGAAGAACGCCTCGTGCGGCGATCGCCCTACGTAAACAATGCCCTTTACCTTATTCGTTGCCGTGTCGATCAGCGTCACCGAATTCGAGGCGATCGATACGACGGCGAGTGTCTTTGAGTCCGGCGAGTAGCCTAGGCCGTGAACGAGGAGCTGACCTTTGTAGAGCGCGCTCAAAGCACCGGGCACCGGATCGCCGAGCCGAATCACGCCGAGCAGCTTGTTGGCGGAGGGATCGATCACCGAAACCGTGTTTGACGTCTGGTCCGCCGCGTAAACCCGATCGCGGCTGGAGATTGGAATGTCTGCTCGCCCCCAGGGCGCTTGCTGCGCAAACGCGGCAGGCACCAAAGAGAAAAACGCTAATGCACAGACTAGTTTCATATTCATGTTCCTTCTAGCCTAGCCTCTGGTGTTCACGCTTAGTGCTTCCTTGCGTCTAAGCCCGGCCTCTGAGTTGGATTTTCCGAGTTCGCACCATGCTGCTTCAGCCAGAGTTGCATCAGCTGAATTTCCGATTGCTGGTCGGTGATGATCTCCTGGGCCAGACGGCGCATCTGCGGGTCTTTGCCGTACAGCAAGAGCGCCTTGGCCATGTCAATCGCGCCCTGATGATGCGGAATCATCATGGTGACGAAGTCATGGTCAGGATCACCTGTCTGTGGCGCGGTGTGCATGCCCTTATGCATCACACTCATCGCGTTGGCCATCAGCTGATCGAATGTTTTATCGGTCGTAGCGGTGAATTCAGCAGTTGGCGCAGTGATCCGGTGTTCAATGGACATCGCTGACTGCGCCGCGTGTTTTTGCGCCTGTGCTGCAGCCACCACAATGAGCGTGACGATTAGGATCAATCCGCGGTTCATGCTCTCCTCCTCTTCATTGTTCGCCCACCATCCTCTGGGGAACCCGAACGCCGATGAACTGCCAGCATGCTGGACCGCATTGGCTGGGTCATTTTCATCTCGTTCGCTGCGCATTTCGTATGATGCAGGGGACCTGAGCAACGAATGTGCCAGAACAGATCCATTTCCGGGACGTCTGGAAAATGTGCGGATTCAGCAGCGTCTCATATGTTGCAGCTTGGTTTCGTACGAGTTGTGAGGACGACGATCCCTCGACGACTAAACGACAGGTGTCGAAATGTCGACTTTAGCTGGGACGAGGGATGCCCAGTCTTTTCCCAGGGAGTGAAGAGTTGTACCCGAGTCGAGCGGCGACACCTGTGAGGCCGCCGATGATCCAGTTCGTATGCTTGGAAAGGGGAGTCAAGATCCGGAGTTTCAGAAAGAATATCCAAAGCTCATCGGCGAAGACCCGATCCCGGTCATGCCCGATGAGATGGAAGAACGCGTCATGGTGGTGATCTAAGTAATATAATCAGCCAGCAATGAGCTTATTGCGTGTTGCCAGATGCGACCATCGGGTTGTGCCGCTCGCCGGGGCGGAGCGTCAATTGCGCTGCCGGCGAGAAGGCGCGCTTTCGGATGAAGACCGTGACGAGCAGGCCCGCTATCCCCGATGCCGCTAAGATCATGGCGACGAGGATAAACTGGTAGATGCCTGCATAGATGGGGCTGGCACCCGAGACCATCATGCCGGCCATCACACCCGGTATCCAAACCAAGCCCAGCGACTTGAGCATATCAAGACGCGGGAGGAGACTGGCGTAAACCGCGCTTTGTACGTAGGGCGCAACTGTCACCGCCGGCTCGGCCCCAAGCGCCAGGCCCGCCTCTATCTGGCCCACGTGTGCCGTGACATCGGCGTTGAATCGCTCGATCGACTGCGCACACGCGTTCATAGCGTTGGCGATGATCATGCTGCCCACAGGCACCAGGATCGCGATGTCAGGCTTGAGCGCCCCGGTCGCGAGCATCCCAGCAATTACGACGCCCGCTCCCGCCGCAATCGCATAGAAACAGAGCAGCAGCGCGTCCTTCAATCCCTGAGCGCGCCGCGAGGCAGTCACAGCCGCCGCGAACGACATAGCGAGCAGGATGAGCATGCCGACCAACGCATTTCGGTGCAGCAGTAGAGCCAAGACAATCCCCACGAAGACCATCTGCACAAGGCCTCTCAGCAGTGATAACGCCGTTTCGCGCTCCACGTGCACAGCAAACCACCGGCAGATGAGCACAACAGCAAGGCACAGTATGACGGCACCCGCTGCCTGAGCCATTCCCATACTGACGTCGCTGCTCAGGCTCTGCATCAAATTAGGCAGCATGTGACACTCCATTCGTTGGAACAATCGCGACCAGCTTGCCGGCCTCCAGATACATCGTGCGGTCGGCGATACGGGCGGCCTGCTGCATGTTGTGCGTGACGATCACGCAAGTCATCTGCCGCTCGCGGATGATACCCAGCACAAGCTCCTCGATTCCGCGCGCTGATGCTTCATCGAGGGCCGAGGTGGGCTCGTCCAACAACAACACCTCCGGAGAATTCGCCAGAGTCCGTGCTAGCGACACGCGTTGCGCCTCACCTCCCGATAGGGTACTCACGTCGCGATCATGATAGCCGGGCAAGGCGACGCGATCGAGCAGCGCTTCAATCGCCTGCTGAGACATGGTCTCATGGCGTTGTAGCGGACCGAAGGCGATGTTTGCGGCCACGGTTCCCGGAAACAAGTAGGCCATCTGCATGACCATCCCGACGCGTCGCCGCAATTCTCGTGGCGCTATGGCACGATAGTCCTCACCGTTGAGCAGCACCGTACCGCCGGTTGCCTCATCGAGCCGGTTCAGCAGCCGCAGAAAGGATGATTTGCCTGCGCCGCTCGGACCGGCGACTGCGAGCACTTCGCCTTTCTGCACTTGCACGCTGATGTCGCGCACCAGAATCTTGTCCACGACAGCGCGGGAGAGATTTTTGGTTTCGACTGCTATGGCTTGAGCCGCCCAGTCCGTAGGGCGGCGGTCAGCTTCTTCGGGCGCATATTCTGCGCATTCGATGACCGGAGCGGATTTGATGGGCGTTGAATGCGACATGTTCTTGCTTTCCAGTTTCAAAACAGACATTCCTCGCCGGTACCCCGTGACGGCTCATCGGAACTTTGCCTGGCCCGGGTTCTCGGCTTGGTAACTCGATGGCGGCTCCCTCCGGGTTCATTGTGCGTTTCGAATACACGAGGGAAACAGCAACGAATGTGCCAGAACAGATTGATGTCCGGAAGGTCTAAAAATAAACGGATCAGGAGCGTCTGCATATGGTGCAGCTTGGTTTCGGACCGATTGTGAAGAAGATCCATTGACAACTTATCGGCAGGTGTCGAAATGTCGACCTTGCTTGGACGACTGATGGACTGCAATCGTTACGAACCGGAAACGGAGAGATCTCTAACTTCGGTAGCGGATCAGAATCCTTCCAGCAATGGCGGCAGCGGAGGACGCGTCGACATGACTTCTTCCTTTCTGGACTGTTTTACCAACCGAACCACCAACAGCCCGATGGCATTGTGATCTTTCGCCAGCGCGACTGTGGATGCCTACGGCATTTGGCTCGATGGCAAGCGGACAATCCGCAGCTTCCGAGCTACGCACTCAACGACTGAGCCACAGCTAACGATCGAGCTGGCGGAGCCATGAATTCCGGACCCACCGGGTCGGTGACCGAGTCGCGAACGATCTCGTCGATGGCTTTCAGCGCAGCCAGATCCAGCTTCCAGCCGTTGACATCTACAATCGGCGTCAGTTGCTTGGGATGGCGGGCGCCCCAAAGTGCCACGGTGACGAAGGGCTGATCCAACGTCCACCGCATCGCCAGTTCCAGGACACGCTTGCCGAAATCCTCTTGCGCAAAGCGGTCGAGCCGCTCGACGGCTTGCAAATATTGCACGTAGCGGGGTAGCCGAAATTTCGGGTCTATCTTTCGAACGTCGTCGCCTCGAAATTCGCTGTTCAATTTCATTTTGCCGCTCAGCAGTCCGCGACACAGGGAACCGTACGTCAGCGTGCTGATGCCGTGGATGCGACAGTAAGGCAGCACGTCTCTTTCGACGCCGCGCTCAAACAAATTGTATGGCGGTTGTGCCGTGTGCAGCGGTGCGGCTTGGCGAAACAGATTTAACTGCTCTAGCGAATAGTTGCTCACCCCGATGGCGCGAATCTTCCCTTGCTTGTAGAGCTGATACATCGTCGCTGCCGTTTCCTCGATCGGCACTAGCGGATCGGGCCAATGAATCTGGTAAATATCTATGTAATCGGTCTTTAGGCGGCGCAGGGAGTCATTGATTTCTTTTATGATCCGCGCTTCACTCGAGTTCCGAAAAACCTGGTTTCCACGCCACTCCAACCCGACTTTGGTCGCGATAATCACTTCTTGGCGCTTGCCATATTGCGCCAATGCTCGACCGACGAGTTCTTCGGCGCGTCCGAGCCCATACACCGGCGCCGTGTCGAGCAAAGTTATCCCGTTCTCCAATGCTTCGAGAATGGTCTCGAGCGCCGCTTGTTCATCCGTTCCGCCCCACATGAAGCCGCCGATCGACCATGTGCCTAGTCCGATGCGGGAAACGTCGCGGTTCAATCCCTTCAGTGTTACGTATTCCATGATGCGCGGGCCCCCAATGAATTATTTATAGCAAGATTTCGTCACGTTAAGTCGCCGTCTAAGACAACAACAAAAACTCCCTCGAGTTTGTCTTTCTCTTCGACGATGCCGCGATCGACGGCGGTCTTTCGGACACCGAGACTGTCAAACCAGATCACCGCGAGAAGCTCACCATCCTGATTGTAAATCTCCCAATAGTCGGCCGGCCGTTCGGTGGTCACGTCGTCGTAGACGTACGTAGCCACAGCACCCATAACCTCTCCTTCGACCACCCACGGATCAAAGGAGACAAGCCTGATCTCATGCTGTTCCGGGCCCGCAACGATTTCCTGTTCCCCGGCATTGTCGCTGGCTTCCGCAGCCCTAGCTGCTACGAGTCCAAGAAAGAACAACACAGCGATAAACTCTAAGATGCCGAAAATAGTAACGTAGATTTTATTCCTGAAAGTCATAGCTCCCTCCGTCACTTCCCTAGAATTTGTTTTCAAGAGCCTTGGTTGAGATTCTAGGCGGCCAAAGAAAGTTGATATTCGAGAAGGCTCTTGTCCTTGCTCTTAGAACCTTCGAGCAATATTCGACCGCGACAGATATAAGCGCCTGCTCGACACCTTGAGTCGCCGCCCGAGCCCACACTGTCGTCGTCGCTACAAGCACAGCTGAGAGTAGTAGGTAGATAGATTTCATTTTTTCTCACCTTCCGTTGTTGGAAAAAGACAAGGGCAAGGAATATGCCAGCGAGCTGACGGCCTCCAGCGGACATTCAACTAACTGAGATAAAAGAAAATTTAAGTTTAGGATCCGAAAGCTGATTGCGTGTCAGCTATCAGTGACGAGGACGTGGTGTCGAAATATCGAAGGGTGCCTAAATGCCGTCACTACAGGTGGTTGAAAATTTCCCGCATCTTCAAGCCGCGAGTCGTTTACCTGTCAGGAACGATGCTCTCCATCGTCCGCTCCAACAAGCGGCGCCGTTCCTTTTCCAGGCGATCGAAGGTGCTCAATGCGTAACGCCACGCCGGCGAAATCAACCAATG
>WNGF01022582.1_pt1 | contig 11141 bp, 8 predicted proteins | sample 5400641 | NCBI WGS metagenome assembly WNGF01 (sample SAMN13153371, study PRJNA577476) | soil metagenome | isolation source: 80 cm soil or saprolite under grassland replicate 2 | place: USA:California | collected 2016-06-15 | reverse complement strand
CGCACGCGAAGTCCACGTTCGTCACCGTGCTGGGCGTCGGCGCCGCCCGCGCCGAAGCGGAGCGGCTGGCCGCACGGGCCGTAGACCGCTTGCGCCAGGCGGGGTTAGTTTCTCCTACCCTCGTGGAGCTGGCGCATTATATCGTGACCAGACCAAACTGAGCGGTGAAACAATTGCGGATTGTGGATTTCGGATTGCGGATTGGACGTCCGCCCTTCGAATCCGCAATCCGCAATCCGAAATCCGCAATGAAAGGGCACCGTGTCTCTCCTTGAATCGATCACCAGTCCCGCGGACGTCAGGCGCCTCTCGCGCGACCAGCTCCAGCCGCTCGCCGACGAGGTGCGCCGGCGGCTGATCGACGTCGTCTCGCAGACCGGTGGGCACATCGGGGCGGGGCTGGGCGTGGTCGAGCTCACGGTCGCCCTCTGCTACAGCTTCGATTCGCCGCGCGACAAGATCGTCTGGGACGTGGGGCACCAGGGCTATCCGTGGAAGATCCTCACCGGGAGGAACGAGCGGCTGCCCACGCTGCGCCAGGCGGGCGGCCTGTCGGGATTCCTGCGGCGCTCCGAGAGCGAGCACGATCAGTTCGGCGCCGGGCACGCCGGGACCGGCCTGTCGGCGGCGTTCGGGATCGCCACCGCGCGCGACCTGAAGGGCGAGCGCTTCAAGGTCGTGGCCGTGGTGGGCGACGGCGCCCTCACCTGCGGGCTCCCGTACGAAGCCATGAACAACGCGGGCCACTCCGGCCGCGACATCATCATGGTCCTGAACGACAACGGGATGTCGATCGCCCCGAACGTCGGCGCCATCAACAAGTACCTGGGGTCCATCATCGCGGCGCCGTTCACCGTGCGCGTGCGCGAGTGGGTCAAGACGATCATCGAGCGGGCGTCGCACCTGGTGGGCGGCCCCAAGCTCATCGAGTTCGCGAAGACCATAGAGGAGAGCATCAAGAACCTCTGGTCCCCCGGGATGCTGTTCGAGGAGCTCGGGTTCCGCTACTTCGGGCCGATCGACGGCCACAACATCGCGCAGATGACGCAGACCTTCGAGATCGTGAAGACGCTCAAGGGCCCGCGCGTCGTGCACGTGATCACGGAGAAAGGGAAGGGCTTCCCGCTCCCGCAGCCCGATCTCGAGAAGTACCACGCGCGCGCGCCGTACGACCCGGTCACCGGCGAGCTCAAGCCCGCACACCCGGGGCCGCCGCAGTGGACCAGGGTCTTCGGCGAGGCGATCACCCAGCTCGCGGGCGAGTACCCGAGCCTGCTCGCGATCACCGCCGCGATGCCGTCCGGCACGGGGACGAACATCTTCCAGCGGAAGTGGCCCGAGCGCTTCTTCGACGTCGGCATCGCGGAGGCGCACGCGACCACCTTCGCGGCGGGGCTCGCGACGCGGGGCCTGCGCCCCGTCGTGGCGATCTACTCGACGTTTCTGCAGCGCGCCTATGACAGCATCATCCACGACGTCGCGATCCAGCAGCTGCCGGTGATCTTCTGCCTCGACCGGGCGGGGATGGTGGGCGAGGACGGCCAGACCCACATGGGGCTGTACGACATCCCCTATTTGCTCGCGGTGCCGCATCTGACCGTCACGGCGCCGAAGGACGCGGCCGAGCTCATCGGCCTGCTCCGCTGCGCGCTGCTGCAGAGCGACGGCCCGTTCTCGCTCCGCTATCCGCGCGACAAGGCGCCCGGCGACGCGCCGCGCGCGGCCGAGGTGCCCCCCGTCCGCTACGGCACGTGGGAGGTGCTGCGCAAGGGGAAAGAGTGCGCCCTGCTCGCCGTCGGGGTGATGTGCCGGCCGGCGCTGGAGGCGGCGGATGCCCTCGCGGCCGACGGCCTCGACGTCAGCGTCGTCAATTGCCGCTTCCTGAAGCCGGTCGATCGGGCGATGCTTGCCGCGCTGGTGCGCGACCACCGCCTGCTCGTCACCGTCGAGGACGGCGTCGTCCTGAACGGGTTCGGCGCCGCGCTCGCGGCACTGCTGCAGACGACCGCGCCCGAGGTGCGGGTCGTGCCGCTCGGCGTCCCGGACCGCACCTACGAGCACGCGCCGCGCGCCCGCCAGCTCGAGGACGTCGGCCTCACGGGGCAGGGCATCGCCGCCCGGATCCGCACCCTCGCCGCGGAGGAGTCACTCACGCCCTCATGAACGTCGGGGTCGTCGGCAACCCGAGCTACCGCGATCTCAAGACTCTCCTCGCGCACCTCGCCCAGGTCGCGCCGCGCCTGGGACTGACGCTCGTCACCGAGGAGCAGATCGGGGCCCTGTGGCCCGACCCGCCGCCGCCCCGCCTCGCGGCCGCCACGCACCTGGATTGCCTCGTCACCCTGGGCGGCGACGGCACGCTGTTGCGCGGGGCCCGCACGCTGAACGGCGCGAACACCCCGATCCTGGGCATCAACCTCGGCCGCGTCGGGTTCCTCACCACCGCGACTTCCCAGACGCTCGACTGGGCGCTCGACGCCCTGGTGCGCGGCGCCTATGCCACCGAGCGCCGCCTCGCGCTGGAGCCGTCCATCGTCGACGCGCAGGGCAAGAGCCGCACCGAGCCGATCGTGCTCAACGACATCGTGGTGCACAAGGGCGGCGTGGCGCGCGTCATCCGGCTGCGGGTCGCGGTCGACGGCGAGGAGGTCGGGCAGTACTCGGCCGACGGTATCATCGTGTCCACGCCCACCGGCTCGACCGCGTACTCGCTCTCCGCCGGCGGACCGATCGTGGTGCCGGGCGTCGATGCGATCGTCGTGACCGCGATCTGCCCCCATACCCTCGCCGTGCGGCCCCTGGTCGTGCCCGCGCACGCGCGCGTCGCCGTCGAGCCCATCCCCCCCTGGACCGAGGACGTCCTCGTCTCGTTCGACGGCCAGGTGGGCACGACGATGCAGCCCGGGGATCGGCTCGTCGCGCAGCGCGCCGACCACGCGGTGCTGCTCGTGCGGCTCGGCCCGGAAGGCTTTTTCGCGCGGATGCGCAAGAAGCTGCAGTGGGGCGACCTCTCGGACCGGGAGCGCAAGTAGTGCTGGCGGAGCTCCGCGTGCGCGACCTCGCCGTCATCGCCGACGTCACGCTGCCCCTGGCACCCGGCCTCAACGTCCTCACGGGCGAGACCGGCGCGGGAAAGTCCATGCTGGTGGATGCGCTCGCGTTGCTGCTGGGCGAGCGCGCGTCGGGCGACATTGTGCGCCCCGGAGCGCAAAAGACGGTGATCGAAGGCGCCTTCGAGTTGACCTCCACCACCCGCCACCGCCTTGCACCGTCCTTCACCGCGCTGGGGGTGGAGCTGGACGACGGGCGACTGGTTCTCAAGCGCGAGATCACCGGCGAGGGGCGGTCCCGCGCCTGGGTCAACGGCAGCCCGGCGACCGCCGGAGTCCTCGCCCGGCTCGGCGCCTTGCTCGTGGATCTTCACGGCCAGCATGAGACCCAGTCGCTGCTCTCCCCCGACGCTCAGCGCGACCTCCTGGACGCCTACGGCGACGCGGCGGTGGAGCGCGTGGCGGTGCGGGACGCCCACGAGCGGCTGCGCGAGCTCGAGCGGCGCGAAGCGGGGCTGGCCGCGAAGCGCGAAGATGTCCGCCGCAAGGCCGACTACCTGCGCCACGTCGTCCGGGAGATCGAGCAGGCGGCGCCACACGTGGGCGAGGACGAGCGCGTCGAGGCCGAGGCGAAGCGCCTGGCGCACGCCGACGAGCTGGGCCGGCTGGCGCGCGAGCTCGAGCGGGCGCTCGACGCTCCCGGCATGGGGCGCGCGGCGAAGCTGGTCGCGAGCCTCCAGCGGCTCGATCCCTCGGTCGCGCAGTGGCAGGCGCTGCTGGACGCCGCGTTCACCAACGTGGAGGAGCTCGCGCGGGCGGCGCGCGAGTATGCGGTGGGGATCGAGGCGGATCCGGGACGGCTCGCCGCAGTGGAGCAGCGGCGCGACGTGCTGTTCCGCTTGACGCAGAAGTACGGGCCCGGTCTCCCCGACGTGCTCGCCACGGGCGACCGCTCGAGGCGCGAGCTCGAGCTGCTCGACACGGCGGACCTGGACCTCCGCCAGATCGCCGAACAGCGGGAGCGCGCCGCCGCCGAGCTCGCGCGCGCCTGCGCGGCGCTCAGCGCGAAGCGGGCGAGCGGGGCAGCTCGCCTGGCGCACGCGGTGAACGACCTGCTGCCCGCGCTTGGCATGTCCGGCGGCCGCTTCGAGGCGCGATTGGCGCCGCTCCCCACTCCCCACGGGAATGGGGCGGAAGGGGTGGTGTTTCAGGTGCAGCTGAACGCCGGCTTGGAAGCCCGCCCTCTGGCGAAGGTGGCGTCGGGCGGCGAGCTGTCACGGCTGATGCTCGCGCTCAAGGTCGTGCTCGCCGAGCACGACGCCGTTCCGGCTCTCGTGTTCGACGAGGTGGACCAGGGGATCGGTGGGGAAGTGGGCGGGCGGGTCGGCGCCGCGCTCGCCGCGGTGGCGCGCGGGCGGGGGGCCGGCGGGGGCGGGGAGGGCGGGGCGGGTGACCGGCAGGCGCTCGTGATCACCCACCTGCCGCAGATCGCCGCGTACGCCGATCATCACATCGCCGTGGCGAAGGGGGCGGGGCAGCCGGGAGGACGGGGGCCACGGGAGGGCGGGATCGCGACGAGCGACGTGCAGGTGGTGCGGGGCGAAGCGCGCCGGCGCGAGCTGGCGCGCATGCTCGGCGATCCCGACATGGCGACGGCGCTGCGTCACGCCGAGCAGCTGCTCAGAACAGCCTCCGAGACGTCCGCAGCACGATCCGATACACCGTCGCGGCCGGCGTCACGCCCGCGCCGCTGACCGTTTGCTCGATCGAAAACCCGCCTTCCACGCGCGGACCCGCGTACGTCACCGCCACGCCGAGGCGCAGCCAGCGCTGCGCCGTCCCCTGGTCGAGTAGCGCGGCCGGGGTGGGAGCGCCCAGCCGGTCCGCGAGATCGACCGAGTCCTGAGGAGAGCGGAACGAGTAGTGGTCGCGGCGCTTCGTCCAGTAGCCCGCCGTGACCCCGGCCGCGAAGTGGTGCGCGAAGCGGTACAGCGGCGCGACGTCGAGCCCCGCGTAATCTCCCGGATCCCACCGCAGCTCGGTGGTCGCCGCGAACGGAACGAGGATGGCGTCGAACGGCGCCACGCGCCGCACCCGCGTGCCGGGCCGCTGGACGCCGGCGCGCGCGGCGAGGTTCAGCCACAGCCGGTCGCCCACGACCAGCTCCTGGATGAGCCGCCCCTCGAAGTCGGTTTGATGATCGCCGACCGACTGGCGCAGCCACTCGTCGTCTGCGTCCTCGGCGCCGGTCGGGAGCCGGGCGAGGGCGACGAGCGCCGCGGCGTAGTGGCGGCCGGCGGCGATCCGGTACTTCGCCGCCACCTCGATGTCAGCGAGCCGGTAGCGGAAGTAATTCTGGAACGGCGGGGCGTTGTACCCGAACCCGTGCGCGCTGTCGAGGATCGCGGCCTGGATGAGCCCGACGCTCAGCGTATCGGGGGAGAGCAGGAAGGCACGCTGGAACCCCGCGACGCCATAGGCGGTGGCGAGCGCCTGCTGGATGCGCGCCACCGTCGTGTCGATGGCGCGCCCGGCGTCGGAGGTGTCGAGCGGCAGGAACGGCGATCCGCTCTGCCCGGCTCCGTACGCCGCGCGGTGCAGCGCATCGCGCACTGCCTGCCACTGGGCCAGGCTGTCCCGCGCGGGACACGAGGGGTCCACGCCGCAGTTGTACTGGCCGGCCGCGATGTTCTGGTCGAAGCGGGTGAGCGTCGAGTCGAACTCGGCGAAGAACGCGGCGTAGGCCGCGTCGGCGGTCCCGCTGGTGAGCAGGGGGTTGAGCCCCAGGTTCGCGCCCTGGCTGGAAAGCCGCAGGTGGGCGCGCGTCGCGACGCGCACGATCGGCACCGTCACTTGCAGCGCGAGCCGGTCGGAGAGCCCGAGCTCGGCCGTGATCGGCGTGGTGCGCCGCTCCTGCCGCACGGACAAGAGACCCTTCCCGAGGCTCGCGACGAAGCCGGGGACGCGGCCGGCCGTGCGGACGTCCTGCTCGAGCCGCGCCACGGCGGGGATGTGCGCGCCGCCCACCGTGTCACCTGTCACCCGTGAGCGGCAGGCCGAGCCGCAGGCGTGCCCCGCCGACGAACTGGGCGTCCCACGTCACGATGCGCGGGTCGAACGTCACGCGGACCACGCCCCGCCCGGCCACGTCGGTCCGCTCCACGGCCTGCGCGACTATGGCCCCGCCCGTAAGGGCGGGGCCCGCGAGAATCATGGCGAGAGTCATAGCCCCGCCCGTAAGGGCGGGGCCCCTCAGGGCGGCGCCCCTCAGGGCGGGGCCCACGAGCACGTATGAAAGGAAGGGAATCGCCCTTGGGTTCGGGCTCAGGGCACGGCCGGGATCGCCGAGCCGTACTTCGTGTTGATCGCCTGCACGACCTTCTTCGCGATAAGACGCTGGGTCACGGCGCTCGGATGAACGCCATCGCAGGAGAACGCCGCGCCAAACGGGTTGGCGGAACAGGGTTGGTTGAGGGCGGGAAACGGCGCCACCTGGCTCGGAATGGCGCGTAACGAGTCGAAGCTCGGGTTCGGGTCGAAGTACGCCCAACCGTTGGTGCTCGCCTGGGTGGAGATGAACGTGTTGTAGGCCGCGACGGTCGCGACGAGTTTGCGCAGCTCGGCCGGCTGAATGGTCTGGGGCTCGGTGCAGTACAACGTGTCGTGCGCTCCCGCGGCCGCGGCCGCGATGAGGGCGGCGCCGAACGGGAACGGCACCAAGACGGAGTCGCCCTTGCCGCCCAGCGCGCTGGGCGCGCAGTTCGGGCCCACGGCAAAGCTGTCCGGGAACGCAGACGGGGGCGTGTTCTTGAGCGCGAAATAGACCTGACCTGCGGACAGAAAGGGGATCGCGGTGACGTTCGCTACCCCTATCAGGAGCGCCTGCGCGCCCGCGGCGTTGATCGAGTCCAGGGCCTCGATGTAGTCCGCCTGAAACGTGGCGAGCGGTGTGATGTGCGTCGAGTCTCCGGCGTTCGCGCTGTTCGTCGCGGCACCCAGCACGTCGTTGTTCCCGATCCACACGCTCACGAACGTCGGCCGTGCGTCCATCATCGCCTGAGTCTGCGTGCGGCCCCCGAGCATCAGCTGGGTCAGAGCGTTGGAGTTCGTGCCCGGCGTTGGGCCGTTGAAGAGGAGATCCACGACCTCCGCCCCCGGCACCGCCACGTTGCTCAGGTACGGCGGGATGCTCGCGCTCCGGAGCAGGCAGGTGTTCTCGGTCGATCCGGTACCCAGGCGTGTCTGCGTGAACACGTTGGTGAACGGGGGAGGGCAACCCGGGCTCGTCAGGCTCGGATAGTAGAAGCGATCACCGCCCATCGCCGCGGCGACCAGAACCGCGTAGGACTGCTTCTGCGTCGAGTCGTTGATCCCGCCCGACTGGAACCCCGCGGTGATGCTGTTCCCCAGCGACACGTAGCGGGAGAACATCGCGCCGCTGGCGTAGGGGGGCACGGGCGTGGTGAACAGGGCGTCCTGGTGGCAGCCGGCCGCCGCCAGCACCAAGCCCGCCCCGGCGGCGAGCGACCTGCTCCTGATCCGCATCGTCGGGCTCACCTCAGAACGCGTAGCTGAGCGACACCCCGAAGAGGTGCGCGTGGAAGGTGTACACGCCGTTGTTCAAGCCGGTCGTTGGCACCTGGTTGAAGAGCGCCTCGCGCGTGCGGCCGCGCCGGTCGTTCTGCTTGATGTACTGGTAGGCGAGGTCGCCGGTCAGTCCGCGCGCCAGCTGCACGGTCACACCTCCCGTGAACTCGTTCCGGCTCCCTTCGGGCAGGAGCGGAGTCACCGTCTCGGCTGGCGCGGCGCCCTCGTGATACAGATACCCGCCCCGGAACGTCCACTTCGCGTCCTTGAGCCATTCTGCGCCGAGCCGGAAGCCATCGGTGTTGTCGTAGCGCTCGTGCAGCACGCGGTCAGGCGCGCTTTGGAAATCGAGGGTGACCTGATAGAACCGCTTTCCCCACCGCGTGAATTGGTAGTCCCCGAGGAGCGTCAAGTCGTCGCGAACCTTGTACGCGAGCCCGAAGACCACCTGCTCCGGATTCGTGATCGAGGTGGCGACTGCCTGTTTCGCGAGCACGGTGTTGAAAACGTCCAGTGGCGGCGAGGCCAGGAGCGCATCGACCGGCGTGCCCGCCGGAATGGTGATCGGGCCGACCGTGAAGGTCGCGGGGATGGTGAGGTTCGTCGGCACCTGCGTAAACTCGGCCGTGCCCTCGTAATCGAGCTTTGCGTGCATCAGATAGCGGCCGCCGACCGACAACCGGTCGTTCACCTTGATGATCCCGCCCCAGTGCGCCGTCACCGTCGTCTTGCTCGCCTCGAGGTGCGCGTCGGCGAAGTCCGTGCCGGGCGCGATCCCGAATTGGCCGAATACGAACGGTGGCGCCCCGGGAGGCGGGGGGAGCAGCGTCGGCGGCACCGGCGCGTCCGCCAAGTCGAGCCGCTGATTCAGCTCGACCTTGCCCAGCACGATGTCGAGCCCGCCGCCCAGCGATAGCCATGGGGTCACCTGGTAGGCGACCGTGGGCTGGATGTACACGGCGCGCAGCATGTTGTCGTAGCCCGCGAACCGGCCGTCGAACGTCAGCGGCCACCGCGTCTGGAGCCCGTAGGGGGCGAACAGCCCCGCGCCGAGCCCCAGCTTCGGGGTCGGGGAGTACGAGACGTACAGCTGGGGCACCGCGAGGAGCGGGTCGTCGAGGTTGGACTGCTGCTGGAAGATGTCGTCCGTGAAGCCGCCGTGCACGTCGATCAGGGTGACGCCGAGGCTGGCGTGCCCGCCCTTCAACCCGGCGAGGCCGGCGGGATTGAAGAACATCGCCGAGCCGTCCGGACAGGGCGCGGCGACGCCGGTGCCCGCCCGCCCCATGGAGCAGCTGCCCTGTTCGTAGATCCCGAACCCCTGGGCGCCCAGCAGGGCGGGAAACCCGGCGATCAGCCACAGCGCCGACCAAGCGTGCCGCCGCATACGGTGGTCTCCGGAAGGCAAACGGGGGCGTGGTGGAATCGGCAGGTACAGGCTACCATTGGCCCCAACCCTTGTCAAACCCATTGCGCGCGCAGGCTGCGGCGTTGTTCCGCGCGACGTTCGGCCGCGCGCCGCGTGCCGCGGCGTCGGCGCCGGGCCGCGTGAACCTGATCGGCGAGCACACGGACTACAACGGCGGTCCTGTGCTTCCGCTCGCGTTGGCCCAGCGCACCAGCGCGGTTGTGGGACCGGCCGAGCCGGGGGTGCTGGAGATCGTGTCGAGTCGCGACGGCCGGCTCGAGCGCATCGACTCTCGCGAGGGGGAGGGGCAGGCCGCGGGCTGGAGCGCGTACGTCGCGGGCGTGATGAGCGAGCTGCTCGTCGCCGGGGCCGCCCCCGCCGGCGGCGGGGCGCGCGCGGCAGTGGCGGGCGATCTGCCCGTGGGCGCGGGGCTCGGCTCGTCGGCCGCGCTGACCGTGGCCACCGCGAAGGCGTTGGCCGCGCTCGCCGGCGCGCGGCTCACCACGCGGCAGATCGCGGACGTGGCCTTCCGCGCCGAGCACGATCGCGTCGGCGTGCGCTGCGGCATCATGGACCAGATGATCGCCGCGCTCGCGAAGCCGGGCCATGCGCTGCTCATCGAGTGCGCTTCGGTCACGACGCGCCACATTCCGTTCCGCGGCCGGTTGCTGCTCGTGGACACCGGCGTGCGCCACGAGCTGGCGGCGGGCGCGCTGAACCGCCGCCGCGCCGAGTGCGAAGCGGCGCTGGCGCGTCTGCAACGCGAGCTGCCCGAGCTGGAGTGGCTGGCGAGCTGGCCGGCCGCGCGGCTCGCGCGCCTGAAGCGAGCGCTGCCTGAGCCGCTGCGCTCCCGCGCGCTCCACGTGGTCGGCGAGACGGCGCGCACCCGCTGCGCCGCCCAGCTGCTCGCCCGCGGGCAGCTGAAACGCTTCGGCCGGCTGCTCTACGAGTCGCACGAGTCCTGCAGGCGCCTGTACCAGTGCAGCGCGCCCGAGCTCGATCTCGTGGTCCGAGCGGCGCGGCGCGCCGGCGCGCTCGGCGCCCGGCTGACGGGCGCGGGGTGGGGCGGCGCGGCGCTCGTGCTCGTGGACAGGATGCGCGCAGCGCGGGTGGCGGCCGCGATCCGGCGCGCGTTCGACCGGGCGTACGGGCGGGAGCCGTCGATCACGCTGGTCAAGGCGTCGGGCGGCGTGCGGCGGGAATCGGTTGGTTGATGCGGTACGCCAAGGTGGTTTCCGAACGGCTATTTTTGTCGCAGCCGGGGTGGCGAAATCGGTAGACGCAAGGGACTTAAAATCCCTTGGGGAGCGATCCCCGTGCAGGTTCGAGTCCTGCCCTCGGCATTAGAGAGAGGATGCGCCCCCTCTCAGGTAGACAAAGGATGTGTCGCCCGCGCGTTGCGATCTGGCACGTGGTCGCGCCGGCGACAGTTACCGGTGATCCCACTCCAACCTCTTTCAAGCAGCCTGTTGCCGAGGGGTCGCCGTGCGTGGGATGCAGTGGGCCCGCTTGCAAGCTGATCTGAACGTCCGCCTGCGTCGGGGAGCGTGGTACCGGATCAGGGAGTTGGGTCCCCTGCAGAGCCTGGTCGAAGTAAGGGGGCAGCCCGTTTCGACGATCGTGCCGCGCCCGACCGACGCCGTGCGCCTTCCCCTGAGCTGGGGCGACCGCTACGCCGTCTGTCCCAGTTGCCGCGATCGCCAGCCGATCGACGGCCGTCCCACCAACCTGCGGTGCCGCCGCTGCAAAGGGGTCTTTGAGGTGGGCTGGAACGAGCGCTACGCGCCCGCGCTGTAAGCCGGCCCTCGCTGTCGGTCAACCCCCGGTTTCACCATGCTACGCGCCTTCCCCAATTGTGGCGTCCGTGCAACCATTCGGGGAGTCAACACGTCTTACACCGTCAGAAGCAAGCAGGACAGGCACGCCCGAGGAGCCACGCCGGGCGCCTGCAACGAGTCCGTCGGGAGGTTGGGACGATGCGAGCATATGCGATGCTGCTGGGGCTGGCACTCACGGGTACCTACGCCTATGCGGCCCACGTGGCCGTTGCGTCGGTCGGCAGCCGCCGCGCGGAGACCGCGGCTCCCGCCACCTTC
>WNGF01014010.1_pt1 | contig 11141 bp, 12 predicted proteins | sample 5400641 | NCBI WGS metagenome assembly WNGF01 (sample SAMN13153371, study PRJNA577476) | soil metagenome | isolation source: 80 cm soil or saprolite under grassland replicate 2 | place: USA:California | collected 2016-06-15 | reverse complement strand
CGATCCGGAAGAAGGGATCGGCTTCGGCGAGCTCCTTTGGAGGGCGGCGCGGATACCGGGGATCCGGCGGCTGCGGTTCCTGACCTCGCACCCGCGCTTCGTCGATCACGCGATGATCGAAGCGCTCGCGGCGGGCGGAAACGTCGCTCCGTTTCTTCACCTGCCCGCGCAGTCCGGCTCCGATCGGGTCCTCTACCGGATGAAGCGCCGCTACACTGCCTCCGAGTACCTCGAGAAGATCGGCCGGGTGCGGGCCGCGCTGCCGGAAGTCGCCATCTCCTCGGACTTCATCGTCGGCTTTCCGGGGGAGACGGAAGACGACTTCGAGGCGACGCTCGCACTGATCCGCGCGGCGCGGTTCGCGAGCGTCTTCGCGTTCCGCTATTCGGCGCGCCCGGGGACCGCGGCGGCGAGATGGGGGAGAGAGACGTTCGTCCCCGACGAAGCCGCGGCGGACCGGCTCGCGCGGCTTCTCGACCTCCAGACCAGGATCCAGGCGGAAGTCAATCGCGGTCTCGTGGGGCGTGAGCTCGACGTCTTGGTCGAGGGACCCGACAAGGACGGCCGGACCCGGGGGCGTACGCCTTGCAACCGCATCGCTCACGTGAGCGGGGACGGCGGGCTCTCGAAACCCGGCAACTACCTGCGGGTTCGAATCCTTCGAGGGCTGCCCAACTCGCTCCTGGCGGAAGTCGCCGCGTAGAGAGGGGAACCGATGGTGAAGATGGAGATCAAAGGCCTGCTGATGGATCCCGTCTCCAACATGCCCGTGGTCGTCCTGCGGGACGCCGCGAACGGGGTCTTTCTGCCGATCTGGGTGGGAATCTTCGAGGCGAACGCGATCGCTCTTCAGATGGAGAAGATAACGACGCCACGGCCGATGACCCACGATCTCCTGAAGAACCTCTTAGGCGAGCTCGACGCCAAGGTCGAGAGGATCGTGATCAACGACCTCAAAGACAACACGTTCTTCGCCCGCATCCACCTTCTTCGCGGCGAGACCCGGTGGAACGTCGACAGCCGCCCGAGCGACGCGATCGCGCTCGCGCTGCGCGTCGACGCCGAGATCTTCGTCGAGGAAGAAGTGCTCGAGAAGAGCAAGACTCTTCGCCCCGACGGAGACGACACGGATCCCGAGCGCTTGAAGAAGTGGCTCGAGGAAGTCAACCCGGAGGAGCTCGGCAAGTACCGGATGTAGCTCCATTTTCCGGCTCTCCGTTCTTCTCTCGAGACGCATCGGATCGAATGAATTGTCGAAGTGGAGAGCTATACTGTTTTTCCGTGGTCATCTGCATCGCGAATCAAAAAGGAGGAGTCGGAAAAACCACCACCGCCATCAACCTCGCCGCCGCCCTCGCGCAGAAGGGGATGAAGACCCTTCTCATCGACCTCGATCCCCAGGCCAACAGCACGATGTCCTACGTCGACCGCCGGTCGATCGACAAATCCATGTTCGACGTCCTGACGGAGGCGAGCGTCAAGATGTCCCACGTCGTCGTGAAATCCTCGATGAAGAACTTAGACGTCGCCCCCGCCCGGATCGCCCTGGCAAAAATCGAGTCGAAGCTCTTGGGCGAGATCGACGGTCACTTTCGGCTGCGCGACAAGCTCGACGGGGCCCGCAAGCGGTACGACGCGATCGTCATCGACACGCCCCCGACCCTCGGAATGATCACCGTCAATGCCATGGTCGCGGCGACCCACATCCTGATCCCGATCCAGTCCTCGTACTTTGCGCTGGAGGGGACCGACGACCTCTTAGAAACGATCGACAAGATCAAGGCGCGCCCGAACCCGGCGCTTCGTCTGCTCGGCGTCCTGATCACGCTCCACGACCGCCGGACCGTGATCGCCAGGGACGTCTACGACCAGATCAGCGCCGTCTTCGGCGAGAAGCTTTTCAAGACCACGATTTCCAAGAGCGTGCGCTTAGAAGAGAGCCCCGCCCACCGCGAATCGATCTTCACCTTCTCGCCGCGCTCGAGCGGCGCGGCAGAGTACTACTCCCTATCCGAGGAGGTTCTCTCGCGTGTCTAGCCGAAGACGGGGCCTGCCCACGGAAGCGCGGATGCGCCACGACTCCCATTTCGTCGAGTCCCTCGCCGAGAGATTCGGCGAGGCGCTCGGCCGGTTCGTCCCGATCGAGGAGATCGAAACGAATCCCGAGCAGCCGCGCACGAGCGTGGGAGACCTCCGGGAGCTCGTGAAGTCGATCGAGTCGAAAGGAGTGCTCGAGCCCCTTCTCGTTCGCCCGACGCCCGAGGGCCGGTTGCGGATCATCGCAGGGGAGAGGAGATTCCGCGCGGCGCTCGAGGCGGGGCTGGCTGAAGTGCCCTGCATCGAGCTCGACGTGCCGGACTCCGAGGTTCTCGAGATCGCCCTGATCGAGAACCTGCATCGCAAAGATCTCCATCCCTTCGAAGAGGCCGATGGCCTCGCCGGCCTGACGCAGAGGCACGGCTACACCCAGCAGCAGGTGGCCGACGCAATCGGGAAATCGCGCGTCTCCGTCACCGAAGCGATGTCGCTCCTCGACATCCCCGACGAGCTCCGCGAGGAATGTCGGCGCGCCGACATCGAGGCGAAGTGTCGGTGCTCCTGGAGATTGCGCGGCTTAAGGACGCCGAGAAGATGCGCGACGCGATCCGGCGAATCGCCGCCGGCTCGACGCGCGACGACCTGCGTGCCCGGAAGAAGGAGGAGTCGGCGCCGTCGCGGCGCGCAAAGCGGTTCTCGTTCGTCTACAAGCCAAAGGGGGGTCCGTACAAGCTCGCCCTCTCCTTCGCGAAGTCGCGCGTCGAAAAGTCCGAACTCGTGCACGCGTTGAAGGAAGTGATCAAGCAGCTCGAAGCGGGGGAGATCAAGCTGCCAAAACGGTAGCGGGTTTCGGGCCGCCCGGCCGGTCGGACGGACGAGCTTGCTTCCCCAAAGGGAGGTGGACCATGCGCCAAACGCTCGTTCTCCTTCGTCTGACTCTGCTCGCGACCCTGGCCGGGGCAAGCAGCGCGGCACTCGGGCAGGAGCGGCCCGACATTCGTCACGCCATCCTCGCCGAGGACAGTCCGCAGACGCAGCAAGTTTCGACTTCGGATCTCCAGCGAATCCTCACGGAGCGAAGCGCGATCGTGTTCGACACGCGCCCGTTCCGCGAATTCGCGGTCAGCCACATACCCGGGGCGCGCAACCTCTCCGCAAAAGCCGGGGTCTCGATGTCGCTGTACGTCTCCGACGCTGCCGAGGTCGGCGCGCGGTCGGAGGGGACAAGAACGCGGCGGTCGTGCTTTACTGCAACGGTCCCTTCTGCGGCAAGAGCAAACGGCTGGCCGAAGAGCTGCTCGCGGCCGGACACACCAACATGCGCCGCTATCAGCTCGGAATCCCGGTCTGGCGTGCCCTCGGCGGGGTGACGGAGATCGAGCCGGAAGGGTTGCGATACGTCCTTCGAGAGGACTCGACTGCGGTCGTGATCGACGCTCGAGAGTCGGATGCCTTCAAGACGGGGACGATTGCGGGCGCACGCAACCTGCCCCGAAGCGGCGTGCTCGAGGGAAAGGACGTCGGTGAGGTCAAGCGCGCAAAGGACGACGGTCGACTGCCGATGGAGGACCACAACACCCGGCTGATCGTCGTGGGGCGCAACGCAGCGGACGCTCGATACGTCGCCGAGGCGTTGACCCGCGAGGCGTTTACAACGCGGCCTACTTCCCGGGCACGTTCGATCAGGCTCAAGCGGTCTTGAAAGCCGAGTCCGAGCGCAAGACGAAAAATTAGTCGCTTAGGAAGCAGCCGGAGCGCTCGCGTGATTTAACATAATCTATCTTATCGGACACTACGGATCGACCGTCGATCCTCCCCCGGGCCCCTTCCCTGCGGCTGCGCCGGTCTCGCGGGCCGCCTCCGACGCCCCGCGCTTGACTCCGGCGCCTTCACCGCCGACGCTACCCGCGAATGAGGCTCATCTCGAGGTCGGTCCTGCGCGAAATCTGGCCGCCGTTTCTCCTCGGCTTCGCCTCTTACACCTTCATTCTCCTCGTCCGGACGATTTTCCTGATGACGGAGTTCTTCGTCCGACGAAGTGCGTCGCTTTCCGAGGTGGGATGGCTCGTCCTCCTTTCGATACCCTGGATCCTCGTCCTGACCCTCCCGATGGCGTTTCTGCTCGCAGTCCTGATCGGGATCGGACGGTTGGCCGGGGATTCCGAATTGGTTGCGCTGCGGTCCTGCGGGGTGGGCCCCGGGGCTCTCTACCGTCCCGCGCTCGGCGCCGCCGCCCTTCTTTCGGCGGTGGTCTTTCTTTTCTACAACCTGGTTCTGCCCCGGGCGAACGAGGAGTTGACGAAGTCGATGGCGCGTCTCGCGGCGACGTCCGTCGTCAACCTCGTCTCTCCGCGCAGCTTCCGGGAGCCGCGGTCCGGAGTGACTCTGTTCTTCGACCGGATCGGTGCCGACGGCCGCTCCTTCGAGGGAGTCTTTTTGAAGCTCGGCGAGGACGACGAGAGGAACGACCGGGTGATCGTCGCGCGCCGGGGGGCCCTGGCGCTCGAGGGGGGCAAGCTGTGGCTCGATCTCTTCTCCTCGGTCGTCCACGACGTGGACCCCGCGAACCCTTCGCGATACCGAACGAACCGCAACGAGTTCCAGCGGATTCTCTTCTCCGAGGACATCGAAGAGACCGCACAGTCGCGCATCACTTACGAGAAGGGGCTCCGCGCGCAGTCGCTCTGGGAGCTTCTGAAGACCGCCCGCCTCCTGCGCGGCGTATCGCCCGAGAGGCGCCGGCTGGCGCTCGTCGAGATCCACAAGAAGTTCTCGATTCCATTCGCGTGCTTCGCCTTCGCCGTCGTCGGGATTCCTCTCGCGGAGACATCTCGCCGGGGCGGAAAAGGGAGCGGCTTTGCGCTGTCGCTGGCGATCCTCGTCCTGTACTACGTCTTCATTTCCAACGGGGAGACGTGGGCGCAAGAAGGAAAGATGAACGCGGCGCTCGCCATGTGGCTCCCCAACCTCGTCCTGATCGGGATCGGTTTCGCGGCGAGCCGACGTGCCGGAAGAGATCGTGCACGCTGGAGGCTGCGATTCCGTCGACGCCGACGCCTGCCCGTCTCCGCGGCCGAACCCTCCCGACGCGCGTGGTTCGGGGGATTCCTGCGCTTTCCAGCGCTCCTCGACCGGTACGTGCTCGGGCGCTTTTTCTCGACGCTTCTGCTCGTCTTCGCGTCGGTGCTCCTTCTCTCGACGATCGTGGATTACTCGGAGAAAGTGGACGAGATCCTAAAGAACCGACCGCCGGGAGGCGTCGTCGCCGGCTACTACCAAGCCTTCCTTCTCTCGATCGCCGTGGATCTCGCCCCGTTCGCCGTGCTGATCGCGACGCTCGTCTGTCTGGGGATCTTCTCGAAGAACAACGAGGACACCGCTTTCAAGGCGAGTGGGATCTCGGTCCGCCGGCTCGGGGCGCCGATTCTCGTCGCGGCCGCCCTCGGAGCCGTCCTCGCCTTCTCGATCGGCGAGTACGCTCTGCCGATCGCCAAGCAGAAGGAGATCCGCTACCGCAACCGAATTTTCGGGCACCCGGCGGACTGGAAGCTGCGGACGCCGGCGGAGCGCAACTGGTACTACGCCCGCGACGGGAGGATCTGGCATCGCCTGGAGGGCGCGGGAGCGAGCGGCACGATCGCCTCGCCGTCGATATACCAGTTCGATCCGGCGTTCGAGCTCATCCGGCGCACTGCCGCCCGGGAAGCGACGTGGGATGCCGTCTCCCGGACGTGGATCCTGCGCCAGGGCTGGACGCGGGTGCTCCGGGGGGGCGAGACGCTGTCCTTCGCGACCTTCCTCGAGGAGCGGACGGGGAGCGACCCTCCGTCGGCCTTTTCGGCCGAACACCGGACCCCGGAAGAAATGCGGTTCCGCGAGCTCCAGCGCTACATGCGAAGGCTTCGAAGGAGCGGATATCCGACCTCCGCACTGGAGACGGCTCTCCAGTCGAAGATCGCCCGGCCCCTGCTGCTTCCGGTGATGGCACTGCTCGCGCTTCCCTTCGCGTTCCGGATCGGGAAACGCGGCGCGCTCGCCGGCATCGGGGTCGGGCTCGTCCTCGGGATGGTGTTCCTGATCGCGAGCGCGCTCTTCACGAAGCTGGGGGACGTCGGAGCCCTCCCTCCCCCGCTCGCCGCCTGGTCGCCTCACGTTCTGTTCTCCACGGCAGCCGCGTTCCTGCTCGTGCGCCTTCGAACGTGATCCGCCCAGGAGTCCGGCGAAGAGCGAGGATGGACCTCGGCGCGACGAGGCTCGTCAAGGCGGAGCCTCGAAAAGATTCCGCGCACGCAGCAGATCTTGGGGTGTGTCCACCTCGATGGCGCGCAGACTGCCCAAGTCCACCGGATAGACCGCCTCGCCTGCCTCGATCAGCTCGAGGAACGCGGACTCGTACCATTCGTCCAGGCGCCTCTCGCGGAGGAGGCGGCGCTCGAGAACATCGAACATTCGACGCGCAAATCGGGCGGAGAATGCCGCCAGACCGACCGACTCACCCGCGGCCCGATCGAGAGAAACGTGCTTCCCGATGTCGCGGATCCTGCCGTCCCTCGCCAGCTGAATCTTGACGTCTTCTTCCTCGAGCTCCCCCCGGCTCCGCACGGCGAGCCGGTTGGCGTGCCCATCCTCGATGAGAAGACCCGCGACTTGCGCATCGAAGACGACGTCGGCGTCCAGGAGAAGCAGCGACTCTTCCTCCGGGCGCCGCGCGAGCCAAAGCGAATACGCGTTGTTGGTGGTCTCGTAGTCGGAGTTGCGGACGAACGTGAACCAGCTCGGCGGAAACTCGGAGCGGAGTGCGGACCGGACCCGATCACCGGCAAACCCGTCCACGACCGTGATCCGCGTGATTCGGCAGCCGGCCAGGATCGAGACAGCGCGCGACAGGATGGTATGACCCGCGACGGAAAGAAGACACTTCGGCAGCGCGTCGGTCAGGGGACGCATGCGGCGTGCGGCGCCGGCGGCGAGGAGGACCGCGCGCATCGGCGCCGTCATTCTGTCTCGGCTGCGCAGCGGGAGGCGCGCCGGTCTGCGGCGAGCGTGGCGAGCATCCAGATGTTGCCGATCGAGACTGCCGCCCAGAGATACCAGTCCGGCCGGTTCAAGACGCCCGCGCAAAGCGCGATCGCCGTCACGTGCATCGTCGGACCGACCCAGACACTCCGCCGAAGCACCGGCAGTTGACACTGTGCCCAGCGGACAGAGCTCTCCCTGTCGCTCGGCGGCGCCTTCGCGCTCGTTCGGGTCAGCGGTGCCCAAGCCTTCCGGTACGTGCAGTAGCTCGCGATCAAGGCACGTCCGGCGAGGTGCTTCCCCTCCGCGCGCCATTGATACGCCTGGCGCCTGAGGGAGTCGACCTGCTCCTTGCGGTCTCGGGAGCGCTGATAGATGCGCCTCTGCCATTCCTGCCGCTTCTCGTCCAAGAACGCGCACTGCCAGGCCATCGAGATTCCCGCCGCGACGACAAGCCACCACCAATTTACTGGCGCCGGATGCTGGAGGTTCAACGAGCGAGCCATCCCGACAAAGACCGCGAACGTACCGACGTAGTCGGCGGCTCCGTCGACGAGATATCCGATCGGCGAGGCGGAGCCCTGCAGGCGCGCGAGTTGACCGTCGGCGCAGTCGAGCACGTTTCCGAGGAGGTATGCGAAACCGCCGAGGAGAGCCGCGCTGCGGTTCGCCCGCCAGAACAGGAGGCCCGCGACGACTCCGCAGACCATGCTTCCGAGGCTCACGTGGTTGGGCCGGACCGAGCCCTTGCGTAAGGGCCACGCGCAAAGAAATGCCAGTGGCCGATAGATCCAGAGATCCAGACGCTCCTCGAGCTCGGGCGCCTTGAGCGAGGAGCGATAGACGACGAGCCAGTCGCGAGTCGTCTCGAAACCCGTCTGGCTAGCCCGAGGAGCGGCTGCCGGAGTCGATCAAGGGCAGCACGCGCTTGGAGGCACCGGTCAGTCGGCGAAGGATCTCGTGAAAGGCGGCGACGAGTCGCGCATTCTCCTCCGAGGTGCCGAGCGTGATTCTCGCACAATGGACGAAGTCGGGCTCTGTGAAGAACTTTACGATCAAGCCTCGGCGGTCGAGCTCTTCCTTCACTTGCGCGACGGCGGATGACGGGAAACGCGCAAGGACGAAGTTGGCATCGGAATCGTAGGCTCGGACTCCCGCGAATCCGCGCAGCGTCTCGATGATCGCTCGCCGGTCGGCGACCATGCGGCGCCGGATCCCGGCGTAGTAACCGGGATTCGACAACGCCGCCAGAGCGAGTCGCTCGGAGATCCGGTTGTACCCAAGGTTGCGCGCGGAGAATTTGAGGAAGCTGTCGAGCCCAGTGCCCGCGATGCCGTAACCGATCCGCGCGCCGGCGAGCCCGTAGAGCTTCGAAAACGTCCGGAGGACCAGCAAGTTCGGATGGTCATGTGTCATCGTCGCCAGGTCACCGGATGGCTCCTCGGTGAAGCCCCAGTAGGCTTCGTCGTAGACCACGATCGCATCGCGGAAGCGATCCAGGACCTCCGCCAGATGCTGTGCCGGGAAGCGGTTGCCCGTCGGATTGCTTGGGGAGGAAATCAGGAGAACTCGGGCGGGAGTCTCGCGCTGAATCCGGAGAAGAGTCGCGACGTCATAGCGATACGACGTCGGCTCCTCGACGATCGGATACTGAACCGTCACACCATCGACCTCGTCCGCGACCGCACGGTAGTACCACCAGGAGGCGCTTGGGATGAGGCAGCGATCACCCGGCCGCAACCAGTGATGGATCGCTTGCTTCAAGAGGTCCTCGCAGCCATAGCCGAGGACGAGCCGCTTCTCCGGAACACCATGCATTTCCGCGAGTCGCCGGGAAAGGTCGCTGTAGTAGCCCTTCTGGAAGTCGCGCGTGTAGTTGAAGAGCAGATCCGGTTCAACCTCCCGCAGGGCAGCCAGGCATTCCGGTGCCGGACCATAACGGTTCTCGTTCCGGTCGAAAAGGATCGGATTCATTTACAGCCTGAGGATCTTATGCGCCGAGTCGCCGGGCGCCAACAGTTCTTGACGGCCGCCTTCCTGCTCGTGCCCCTTCGGACTGAGTCCGAGAGTAGAATCCGCGGGTGACCCGGCGAAGCGCTCTTCTTGCGCTTCTGCTCGCAACGGCGCTCTGTCCGTGCGCGTTCTCCGAGACGATCTCACTCTGGGGAGGAGGAGGCGCCGGCACTCTTCTCGCCCGCGCGGACCGCGACGTCGAAGGTCACAAGTTCGGAGCTCTCGCTCTGACCCTCGCCGGCGACCGCCTTCGAATCCGATTCCTTCAGGGCTCTCTCGAGCGCGAGAAGGGGCTCGCCGCCGGCGTCGGCGACGCCGACGTGGATTATCTCGGTCTCGACGGGGTCTTGACCCGAATGCTGACCTCGCTTCCGGCGGACGTCGCGATCGGTCTTGCGCGGTTCAAGGAAGCGTCTCCGCCGCGCGCAGCGGAAATCGGCCGCCGCTCCTTCGAATACCGCTGGGGCCCGCACGTCTCTCTGCTTCGCGCTTTCCCCTTGTGGAAGCACCTCGCCGCGTGGACCGAGCTCGACGTCCATTACGCCCCCTATCGCTCGCGGCAGGTCGTCGCGCTGCTGGACGCGGGAATCGGCCTCCATCTCTGAGAGGCGCGGATCAGCGCGGCGCGGTCGCTAAGCAAGCGACTGACCGGACAGGCGTTCCAGGATCGCGATCAGCGCCTTCTCGGGAACCGCCATCGTCTCCTTCGAGACGATGATCGTCTGTTCGAGCGCCGATTGCCCGGAGAGTACGCCGTGGCTGACCATGTCGGTGTAGACGATCCAGGTCGAGCCGGGAGGAAAAGAGAACGGCTCGCGGCGCGCCGCCACCTGGACTTCCTCGTTCGCCTTCAGATAATCGTGAAAGCGCAGCATGAAATCGTCGTATCGGGATCGGATGCCTTTGCGCAGCCCGACCGCCGCGAGTGCCCGCGAGAGCGCCCCGGGCGGGCGCGTCGAGGTCACCCGGGGAAGGATCCCCGAGCCGACGGCATAGCGCTCGGCCAGCCGGTCGAACGTCCCCCCGGAGATCCAGACCCGCGGCTTCTCGCGGTGGACGTTCGTGAAGAAGCGCAGGATCCGGTCGCCGTGGGTCGGGCGGCTCGGGAACGAATCCACGTGAACGAGGTCGTTTCTCGCCTTCGCCGACAGAGGGCGCCCCTCCTCCTCGAACGGCCGGAAGCTCGCGTAGTCGATCCGCCAGGCCGATGCGTAACGGGGAAAGAGCCGGGCGAGGAAGGCGATCGCGTTCCCGGAGTATTCCTCCAGCGCGGAACGCAGAGGCACCCGCTTCTCCCGTGGAATGCCGGACGCGCCCGTCAGCCGTCGGATCGCAGGGCGGTAGGCGATGTTCTTGTGAAATCGGGCCTCGCCCGGGTCGAGACCGTTCAAGAGGTCGCGGCTCGAAATCGGAAACGGCGGCTCGGAAAAGAAGAGGATACTTCCCGCTTCGAGATCGGCGGCGAGGTTTTCCCCGGGAGCGGGCGAAGCCGGCGAGCAGGTCTTGAGCGGCGGACTTATGTGCCTTCCTCCCAGGACGTCATGTACCGGAGCTGGGCCGCGGTCAAGACGTCGATCTCGATTCCCATCGAAGCGAGCTTCAGCCTCGCGATCTCGCGGTCGATCTCGTCGGGCACCGCGGAGACTTTCTTTTCCAGCCGCCCGTGGTTCTTCACCATGAACTCCGCCGCCAGAGCCTGGTTGGCGAAGGACATGTCCATGACCGAGGCGGGATGGCCCTCCGCGGCGGCGAGGTTGATCAGCCGCCCTTCGGCCAGCAGGTGGATCCGTCTGCCGTCGGCCAGCGTGAACTCTTCCACGAATTCGCGGGTGCGTCGCCGCGACCGGGAGAGAGCCTCGAGCGCCGGAATCTCGATCTCGATGTCGAAGTGTCCGGAGTTGCACACGACCGCGCCGTCTTTCATCACGCGGAAGTGCTCGTCGCGGAGCACCGATTTGTTGCCGGTCACCGTGACGAAGAGGTCGCCGATCCGCGCCGCGTCTTCCATCGGCATGACCCGGTAGCCGTCCAGTGCCGCCTCGATCGCCTTCGTCGGGTCGATCTCGGTGACGATG
>WNGF01009531.1_pt1 | contig 11141 bp, 10 predicted proteins | sample 5400641 | NCBI WGS metagenome assembly WNGF01 (sample SAMN13153371, study PRJNA577476) | soil metagenome | isolation source: 80 cm soil or saprolite under grassland replicate 2 | place: USA:California | collected 2016-06-15 | reverse complement strand
CGCCAGGGTCAAGTCGAAACCGGAGTGGCACTTTACGCCGAAGAACTGGGAGGAGCGGGAGGTGCCCATCCCCGACAAGCTGATGGCGAGCCTCAACGAATATCGCCAAGCGATTGGCACCGAATTGCAGCTGCTCTTTCCGGTTCCTTCGGGCCAACCCGATCGGCACTTCCTGCGGACTCTCAAGCGCATCGCCTCGACGGCCGGGCTCAATTGCGGGTCCTGCAGGACAGATAAAGGGCATTGCCGACAAGGACCCTACTGCGAGCACTGGTTCCTGCACAAGTTTAGGGCAACCTACGCCACCATGCAGCTGCAAGGCGGTGTCGACCTTCGCACACTGCAGGCTCTCTTGGGGCACAAGGACTTGGCATCCACGATGCGGTACCTGAAGCCGGCACGGGATGAGCGGGTACTGCAGCAGGTAAACACAATCTTTGCATGATGCTCGAACAGATCACTGTCAAGGAGTTTTGGAAGCCGGGTTGGAACCCAAAGGAGGGAGTAGCCCGATGCAACGGTCGCGGGAACCCCATTCTACTGGGGTAGGAGTGTGCGCCGGCGAAGACACTGGGCGAGCTCTTTGGGGTCGACGCGAAGCGTCGTCCCGATGCGGATGGCGGGAATAATGCCGGCGTCGATATATCTATAGACGCTCGCTCGGCAGAGACTGAGAAGCCGAACGACCTCGGTGACCGAGAGCGCCCGCTCGATCCGTTCGATCTGTTCGGCAAGTGAAATTGGTGGGTCCGTCGTAGTTCTCACCTTATTGAGGACGGCTCAAGGGGAGACAAATTGACGATTATTCGAACGCGCGCCCATGAGGATTGCGGAGACCAGAAGATTGTCCACCAAACGCCATGATCCATGACATTTTTGTTCGAACAAGTCACGGGTTAAGGATTTCCTCCGCGAAGTTTGTGCCAATTGACCCCGGACGGAGCGCTCGCGCTGGGGCGAAAATGAAAAACCCACCTGATGGTGGTGATTGCGTCTGGCATAAGATACCCCCGAGGGTGTACGATTCCGCTGTTCTTATAGAAAACGACTGAGTAACGGCCTTATCGTTCGCAAAAATTGTCGCAACCGGCAACCCGATGCACATCGTCTCGGGCCTGATAAAGGCAGCCCAGTATGGGATCGGCAAAGCCGCAAGTGACTGCATTGGTAAGGGGAGCCTGATGAAACTTTCCGACACGATTGGATTAGTGCTGAATAGCAAAGACGAGAATCGAGTCCTATCAATAGCGCCCGATCAGTCGGTCTATGAAGCGATTGAGAAGATGGCCGAGCACGGGATCGGCGCCTTGCTGGTCATTTCCGACCATAGGCTGGTCGGCATCCTCTCGGAGCGGGATTACGCGCGCAAAGTAATTCTCAAGGGCCACTCTTCAAAAGAAACCCTGGTCCGCCAGATCATGACCAGCCCGGTAGTCTTCGTGAGTCCGCAGAACACCGTGGACGAGTGCATGGCCATTATGACTAAGCACCATTTTCGCCATTTACCGGTCGTGCAGGATGACGCCGTGGTTGGAGTAGCGTCAATTGGGGACTTGGTGAAGTGGATTATCTCCGGTCAGGCTGAAACCATTCAGGAGTTGGAAGGCTACATTACTGGAGCATATCCCCGGTAGGAGAGTGCTATGAAGCCGACCTTTGCTATCGGCATCGGGGGGCCGGCGGTCAGGGCGTCGCCAACACCGGGCGACATCTTTGCGAAAATCTTCAGCCGCCGAGGTTTGCACCTGAATGCTTTCTGGCGCAGCCCAGAGGACTGAACTCCAGCCTCATTTATGACTCAGAAATTTCCGCTGGCCGGATGTCGGTGGCAGTTTCACAGTGGTTTCTTTCGACACCCAAAAGTCCGACAACGTTCTTGCAATTGACGTTGACATAACCCCGCAGAATAAGGCCAAGTAGAGCGCGGTTCTGTTGAACCTCGGGTGCGCCGAGGTCGAATTGGAGTCAAGCCAGGGAATTCGGCATTTCCGAGTCTCAACCCCCGAATTACTGCAGCTTCACATACTCCGCCTTGGCTTGTTTCAGGATGGGAATGTCAGGATCGGCGTCTTTCCAGAGAGTGAAGAATTCCTGGTACGCCGTGTGGGCCTTCGCGGAATCTGCTTGCGTTGCATAGGAGCGCGCTAGACCAAGCCGTGCCAGCGCACCCAGCGGGAAATTTCTCACCGCGCCCCAGTGATCGACAAATTTCTGATACTCCGCTGCGGCTTCTTTCCCGCGATGCAGTCGCAAATAGGCTTCGCCTCTCACATACGCGGGATGCAGAGGTGCAGCCCAATCGGCCGTGAATGGGTCGGCCCCAAGTTCGTACGAGGCCGCCTCTTGGAGAAGCTTAATGGCTTCGGTAGGGTTGTTGCGATCAAGTTCGATGGCAGCGCGAATGGTCGGCAGCCAATATCCGTTGATAAGCGTGTCGAGCGGGTAGCGTCGAGCCAACTCATCGCTCATTTTCTGAGCTTGTCCTCCATTTCCCGATTGCGCCAGCGCTAAAGCCGCCCGTGTCTGCACCTCCCGGGTTGAGGCCATGCCCAAGGACGCCACGGTGCCATGCCGTGCCGCCTGCCAATTGCCGATCTCCGCTTCGCGCAAGGCCTCCGTGATTTGCCAGAGCGCCGCAGTTTCTTTTTTTCCGGCGCGCTCGGCGGATTCAATCGCCCGACGGGTGAATTCCCGCGCTTCGGCAAGACGACCATAGAATGCTTCGGTGTCCGCCTGCTCAGCGAGAATTATGTCTTCGATCCCCACCTTGTCGTTAGCCCAGGTCACCTGCCTGCGCATCTCCGCCGCATCCCCCTGCGCCGCCGCAATTGCATAGAGAAAAACGTGCGCGTCCGGGTAATCAACCTTGCGTCCCAGCATTTTTTGATATGTCGCCGTAGCATCATCGAGACGATTCAAGCTCGTGTAAAGGCCGATCAGGTTGGTGGGAGCGATGTAATTGTCCGGGCCTCGACGGAGGGCCTCGAGGCTTTCGGCGACAGCCTTCTCATATTGTCCCATCGTTCCGTGAATAGCTGCCATTTGGACAAAGGGCGTGTCGCTACGCGGATAGGTTTGTGCCCACAGCTCATAGATCTGATTGGCGCTTTCAAAATCTCCAGTGGCAAACTCATGATAATGAGACTCGATATAGAACCTCTCCTTCTCGCTTACCCGGTCGCGCAAGGCATAGGCTCTCTGGATGCTCTCCGCCGACAGGTTGGTTTCCTGGAGATTTATATACACGCTCGCTAGTTTGGCATGCGCCATGGCGAAGTTTGGGTCGAGTTCTATGGCGCGCCTGAGGAAAGGAAGGGATGCACGATCGCCCCTCGCAGACCGAGCGGTTTCTGCTGCGGACCAAGCCTTCAGCGCGTCCAGCGAAGGCGTCGTAACTTGGTCGGGAAAGTCGAATCTCCGGATTGAACTCAGCGATTCGCCCAATTTTTGCCGGAGTTTCGTGGTTTCCTGGCTCAGCACCTTCAATACTTCTTCTTTGCCTGACGTCTGAACCTGCTGCTGGGCGACGATCTCGCCGGAGTTGCAGTTCAACCCTACCAATCCAATCACGTAGTGGTTGCCGAGGCTGGAGATAGAACCTGCCAGCATGACTTTGCTGCTGCTACGCACGCAAATCTCTCTCGCCACTTCCGGAGTGAGCCGGTCCCCGGGAGCACGTCCCATCAGCTTCAGGGTTTCGCGCACCCTTTGGTCCGGCAGAAGGTTGAAGAATGGTGACTGGGAAAGCTGCACGGAGAGACCTTGCTTTAGCGTGTCGTCGAAGACCGGATCCCCAGTAGTGTTTACGAAGTCTGCTACGACGATGGAGTCTTTTTCGGTAAGCGGGGGCACGCGGCGCGAACCAAGGAAGAATCCTATGGTGAGCGCAATAGCAATACCACCCGCGGGAGTCGCGAGCTTCCAGGATCGTAGGCTGCGGCCTTCACTCTTGCGAGCAGACGCGGTCCTTGCACGTGTGGTTTGTCCTGCTGCATAAGCCGACCTTGTCAGGACCAATCGAACACCCAGGGCATGCCCACTGATCGCAACCGATATGGCAGCCGAACAGGGAGGATGCTAAATCAGGTTACAATCCGTCGTGGGCCAGAGATGATTAGCAAAGACGGAATCATCGAACTCAGGGAACGCCTAACAAGAATCCGCGATGCTGCCGCAACTTTCTTCGATGAAGCCCAAAAGCGCCAAGATCGAGGTCTTGTTTACAGCGACATCTGGGACGATCTTCTAACCACTGGTCTGCGCCAAAAAGGAGAAGACCTGCGTACCAAACTTAAAAGTCTCAGCGTTGACATCGCTGGCGCAGCACGCGGATCACCTCTCATTGCTGAAGCAGACCTCCACGACATACGACACAACACACGACGTATGCTCGCGAGTATTCGCTTTCACAGATACAGACACTGGGGTGTCCATGTCCACCACGACGAAGACGTTGTCCTGGGCGTCGACCCGCCGTCACAAGAAGAGGAGCCCGTGACAAGCGTTGCAATCGCATGTGGCATATTTGACGATTCCGCTACCAGCATCGGTGAACTTATCGATCTCCTTTCGCCGGCAGAGACCATTCAAACAGCGACGGCAGGCACCGAAAGCTACCGGCCCAACACCGTGTTCATAATGATGGCCATTGATAAAAATCAGCCGGAGCTGGAAGACATCAAGAACAGCATTAAAGATGTCTGTAAGGAATTTGGTATCACCGCTATCACTGCGGAGGACATTGAGCACGAAGGTGCGATTACCGACCGTATTCTCAAAGAAATAGAAACCAACGAGTTTCTCATCGCCGATCTCACGGGCGAACGACCTAATGTCTACTATGAAATCGGCCACGCACACGCGCGCAGCAAGCGCGTCATCCTTTACCGTAGGGTCGGAACTAAGCTCCACTTTGACATCGCACACCGCAACTGCCCGGAATACGAAAACATTACTGACCTCAAGCAGCAACTGCGAAAGCGAATGGAGACGCTGACCAACAAACCCCGAAAAGCGTAGCGCGGACACGGGTAAAAGGAAACTACATCCGCCAACGATGAACGCATTCGAAACTGACCGACATCCCTGGCGGGGAGTCGATTGAAATCACGGGCTTGACCGAAGAGAATGGTGCGATTGAGATGCCCAAGAGCTGGCCCGAGGAAGCGAAACTAGATGTCGATCTCTTCATTTGGACAATTGACATGTTTCATTGCGGCAGAACACAGCGCTGAGAGATCACAATTGCGCAAGCAGTTGGAGGATAGACAGGTCACCTGCTTCTCTCTGGATCGCATATCTGCGTCCAGCGGTTCAACGGTTTCTGTGCAATCTCTCATACAACGATCGGACTTTGTTGCTGGTATTTTGCCTTCAGGCTTGTCACAGAATGTGGCTTTCGAGCTGGGGGTAGCCCTGGGGCTTGGGAAACCGCTACTTTTATTTGCACACAAGTCATCACCGGTTCCGTTTGATCTTGCATCGGTCAACATTCTGCAGATTGAGCGTCTGGACCAGACGACGTGGAACGATTACATCGAAGCCTTTCTAAGGACGATACGGCCCTCAAAAACTGATTTCCAGAAATCAGGGACGCGAAAGGAAGCCAACCCGTCTCGAAGGTGGAGAGAGATCCGAGCGGAGTTCACTAGACTTTTAGAGAAGCCTGACAGTTCGTTTGAACGCAACTTCGAACGCCTCGTCGAGCGGGCCTTCAAACAAGGTGGATTTTCGCTTACTGCTTCGCCCGGGCCAGAATTTGGGGCTGATTTTGCCCTCGCCTCGCCGAAACTGATCGAAGCCTTGAGCCTTCCAATTCTCATCGAAGTTAAGAACAATCTGCGCAATAGGCTAGCGCAAGCGTCTCTTGATCGCTTGTCTACCCTAGTCCGAGAGCGTCGCGGCGGTGCTGGGTTGATCGTCACAGCCCAACCTCACAATGCACCTATCCCACTAGAACTCATTGAGCAGATCGTGATTGTACCGGTTATGGAGTTGTTCGACTGGTTGCAACAAGGTTCATTTGAAGAGAAGTTTCTGGATGTGGTCAACTTTTTCTGGACGAGGGAACAATAGTGCCTTTCCCCCGTGCCCAGATCGATCAGTTGCTGGAGACCGCGTCAAATGGCGCGACGGCTCAAATTCGCGGAAATGCACTGGAACAAGCCGCCGCAGCGATGCTCGGTTCTGTGCCAGGCATTTTCCCTCCCGTAACAAATGTCATTGACTACGCCATCGCCGGAGAAATCGACATACTTTTTCCAAACCTCGCTCCCCGAAACGGGCTGTGGTTCCTCGATCGAGCGTTCCTTTGTGAATGTAAGAATTGGAACATCCGGGTGGGTTCTGAAGAGATAAGGGTGTTTGCTGACCGAATGCGCGAGAGAAATTGCCGCGACGGAATCCTGATCGCCAGTCAAGGAATTACGGGCGACGCTGCAACATTGACTGCGGCAAACCATCAGGTCGCAAGAGCACTTGAGCTCGGTAGAGAAATTATCGTGCTCGACTGGGTTGATCTAAATGCAATTCGCAGTGCAAGAGCTCTGGTTGCGAGAGTTCAGCAGAAGTGGATTCAGCTCAAATCGTTTCGTACGAGTGTGGATCAACTTCAGAAGATGTCCGCGCCACGTCCGTAGACACAGCGGGTGTGACAATCAGTACTGACAAAACGCGCTTGTGTCCACGAATGTAGTAGTTCCCCGTTGGTGGCAATCAGGAAGTCGCACTCGGTAGATTTTGAAGACCGTCTACGTATCCATCAAACACCATGGTCCGTGGACAATATACGCACGAGACCGCACTTGTTGGTCACCCGCCCGGTAGCGGAACCGCTCGTGGCTATTACTTGCTGGCTGTCTAGCCCTTTATCGAATACTTAAGGCGGGCTTGCGGCTGAGGTTATGTGACTGCCCCGCAGGAATAGCAGACGCGTATCAAATTCGAATGGACGTGAACTGAGATCGAGTTCCTTGATGAGGCTTGTCACGACAAGTTGTCATTCTGTGTACCGCATACCGCCAAACTCAGCCCGGAACGCAGGCCAGGCATCGAACCGGTGAGGAGTCTCCCCCGATTCGGCTTGTCGCCTCGAACAAGTACACCGTTCGCCGCGGTGGTTACCTGAAACGAAGAAGGAACGTATGGACTATGGGGGATTGGTCGCTCGCACAAGAGGGTCCGGATTGAGCAAGTCGTTGAGTCATGCCGGCCAAATTACCGGTGGACGATGAAAGGCCCCGCTTCTCGCAAAGGACGCTAGGAATGGGGCATCCTCACATTCTGGGGCATCGAGAGAAGCGAAGCCACCCGGCCGAGGCGCCTATTTACTCGGTTTGAAAAGGGCTGTTAGATTAAGTGGGATTCCCACTCCGAAATATATTCCACTCCGGTGATGGGTCACCCTCGGACTACCAAGGAAGAGCTTCTGAGTCGTCTGACCGCTGGCGTTGTAGATAAATAACGGAAAGCCATCGAAGGCGCCGGACTTGTTCTGCAGCAGATCAGAAGGGTTATAACGACTGTACGGCGAGACGGTGGGATTCGCCGCGACGATCTGGGCAGCTGCAACGCGAAATCCCTGCGACGGCTCGTCAATTGGGGTGACCGAATAGCCGACCATTAACGCGAGATACTTGGTGATCTTGTAGCCTCCACCAAGCACGAATCCATTGATAGTTTGGTCGGAAGCCGGAGCAAAACGAACACTGAGAAATACTTCCCATGGGCGATAGTCGCGGTACGCTCCGCCCGGCTTGCAATCGTCGCTCAAAGCCGTGGCTGCCAGCGGTTCCTCTTTAGCCTTGTCGTCGTTAGGCTTATCTTCTTTAGCCTCGTCCTCTTTGGCCTTGTCTTTGTTAACCCTGTCCTCATTAGCTTCTCTTTCAGCCTTTTCTTTTTTAGCCTTTTCGTACTGCGTGCCGCAATACGATCGCTCGATCCAGCCGCCAGCTGAATGCCACGGCAGTATGAAACCACCGCCTAACAATATCTCAGGTGTCTTCCTGCCGACATTCGTGGCAGAAAGTGCCTCGTTTTGTTCCTTATAGCTTGTGGCTTCCACTCCTGCCAACACCGCTCCAACACCCGTGAGCACCTCGAATGCGCTCTGATCGTAATTCGGGGACTTGACCACGAAAGCGCGACGCGCCGTTTTCTTGTCAGCGGTCGTCACCACAACATCACCTGACTCCGCACCCATGGGCACAGAAATGGTGATCGAAGTGTCAGACCAAATCGGCGGTTTAGCGTCCCTTCCTCCGACCGTAACGGTGCCCGTCTTCTCGCCAAAGTCTTTTCCCAAAATTGTGACAGGATCATTAACGTTAGCCGAATCGGGTTTTATGTTAGTGATTTCCTGGGCGGAGAGTCCAACCGACAGGAAAAGATAGATGACAAGCGCCAACAACGAGGGGACCATAACGCGACCTCCATCAAAGACTGATGGCCGGCGGTCATGTCGAAAAAACCACCGCTTGCCAGCTGGCGTTGACGAAGGAGACCGCCCGCGAATAATTGTACGTGCAACATAGGCACTTCATCTCAGAATGTCAATCAAAATCGCAGTACAGATTTGCGAAAAAGCTAGTACAAGACTGCTGAAGCAGGGCTCAAGCGCCGTCCTCTGCTCCGGACCTCATCCCCGTTCAAACCACTCTGTTCCGATTTCGTAACAAAAAAATAAAAATGCTTCGCGCAGGGCCAGTAATGCTACAAGCCCGATCGGGACTGCCTCCGTGCGACAACGGGTGAGGCGATCGCGGGAACTCGCTGGTTGTTGACACCAGCGCTAAGCTCCGCGAAAATTCCACGTTCGGCTTGCCATCTAAATATTCACGATTGTCGCCTTTGACTTAGTGGTATGCGCAAAGCCAAGAAAACATGAGTAAGAGTTCGCAGTCCTCAGGTCTCCGGGGAACGCCCGCCCACGCTTTGCTGACGGAAAGAATGTTGCTATCTAAGAATGTTGCTATCTATTGACATTGGCCAGTCTCAGGCGCACTATGAGTCCGCTTCAGCTTCGTAGCGGGCGTTGGGCGCAGACGATCCCGCTCTCTTCTATGAATTGAGTACACTGCGTCTCTTCGTCGTGTTGCATGACGAAGGAGGTAAACAAATGCCTCTGCTGCCATTTTGGCCTTCACTAGATCTCCTCTTCCTGATAGTCGGTGTTTTCCTCATCATCTTTGCTCTTCTCGTAGGCCGGAGATTCAACATTCCCCCGATCAAGGTGGCGAATGACAAGATAGGCAGCATCGAGCTATCGTTCATCCCATTTCTTCTCGTTCTCGGAACACTATTCGCCGGTGTTGGGCAGTTTTTCCGATTTAGAGATTACGAAGCAAAGCTTGCGGTCGTGGATACTGTCCAGAACAAACTCGACACCATCCAAGGGGAACTTGACCGCTTCAGACTGTATGAGACTGTGGTTAATTTGGATTTTCACGAACCGATAGAGCATAACTCGCCCCTCCGGGCGACTCTTTACCGCAAAAAGCCTGCAGACACAGCTCCAGAATTAGTGAGGGAAGTACAACTCAAAGAATCTGAAACGGAGAACAGGAGAGCTGCTAGAGTGCCCGACCTCAACCCAGGAGACCAATTCTATTTGATTGTCACGCAGTTCGATTCCCACCGGCCGGATCGACAGATGAGGCATTGGAAGAGCACGCCCACAATAGAAGTTCCGGTGATCAATGTCGATATGAAGCAAACGAGTCTCCAATGAGGATCTCTGTTCACTCGTGTGTATTTTGGCTGTTGACTGCGATGGCATTCCCCGCTCAGACCAACCTGCGCCATGGCTTGCAGCTCGACAATGTGTCGAGTTATCTGGGAGAGGATCGGTGGAAATGGACCGCATACATTAAGGGGCCAGCCGATCAAGTGCGGCAAATCCAATATGTTGAGTACAAGCTCCACCCCACGTTTCCCAATCCGCTTGTGAAAGTAAACAAAACGGAAGACCCGCGGTATCCTTTTGCCCTGACGAGGACCGGATGGGGAGTTTTTGAACTTCAAGCAAAGGTCGTGCTGAAGAACGGTGAAGAGAAGTTGCTGACCCATATGCTCACGTTTGATACCACGAAAGGTGCGACGTGCAGCGAACCGTTTGAATTGAAAGAGCGCCATTACTATAGGGTGCCCTGGGGCGCCTTCGACGGGCGACTAACGGCATATTTAGGCGACATCCACAAAGAAACAAAAAACAAGCCATTTCGACTGACCCTGTTCACAGTTGCGGATGATGCTTGGAAAGAGAAGGGGACGCTCAGTCAGACTGCTTTCAGAGCAAAGCTGCAGATGATTCCTGAAGACTACCGGTGGTCTGCAGACCTGCGACATGCATCTGACTCGCTAGGATTCCGCTTTGGCGGTCAACTCTATCGCGCTGAAGTATTGGCCCTGAATGCGGCTGCTGAAAAGGCGACCCTGCAGATTTGCGAAGAAAGGTAGTTACCACATCAGACAATTATTTCTACGATAGCCGTCATTGCGGTTCCGGTAAGTAGAGCGAGCGAAACTAGATTCGCCAGAATCAAAAAAGCGGCGGATTCCCTCACTCCTTCCCATTAATTGCCGATTCGTGGGAAATTGTTCTTCTTTCTAAACGCCGGAACGATGAGTTTGGTGGACGATCAGGTTCGAGGATTTGAACCCTTCGACCCCCTAGTCCAGAACCAGATTCGAGCGATTACTGAAATGTGTGGAATTCTGTGGAGGGGGCTTAGCTGGCACTCTCCCCCATTTTCTGATACTCGCAGTCTTCAAACGGCGGGATTAACGAACAAACGACCAACGAAACCGTGAGAAGTTTTTCAAAATGTTTTCTGAATGCGGACGAGCACGTACACGCGCTCATCCGCAAGCCACCGCATCGTGCACGAAATCCAAGGCCCACTCCGGTTGGCCGCTGTCCAGGTCCGCTGCGGCTGTCCCACGCGCACGCAGTGGGATCTGAGTCTGAACGGAAGCCCTACAGTCGGTTGATCCGAAAAACGGCTGGAGTTCGTAGCCATGAAGGCGGCTATCGGGCAGATACCGCAAGACTGCTGCGTCTTCAGCGAGCGGCGGGCCTGCCGCGTGATGATGCTGGCAGCGATGACGTATCGTTATCGATCGCGGCGCGCGGATGAACCGCT
>WNGF01028827.1_pt1 | contig 11143 bp, 11 predicted proteins | sample 5400641 | NCBI WGS metagenome assembly WNGF01 (sample SAMN13153371, study PRJNA577476) | soil metagenome | isolation source: 80 cm soil or saprolite under grassland replicate 2 | place: USA:California | collected 2016-06-15 | reverse complement strand
CGCGGCCGGCAGTCCGGCCGTGAGCGCCACAAGAAGGCTCAAGACGACGACAACAAGAATCGAGACGACGACGTGGCGTCTGAGCCGCATGAGAACCCCCCGACAACTGTGTTCCGCCGAGTCGGGTTCGCGACCTCGTCAGCTGCAAACCTCGTGGACCCAGCAGGCCGCTAGCCGCGAACCTGCCCATACCGTACCCGGCGTACGGTGCGTCGACCCGGATCCACACCCCACGGAATCAAGTAGGCCACCAGACCGACGAACCATGGCGGTGACGATGCCGCAGCGGACAGTAGGCAGCTCCTGTCAACTGCATTCTGCGGCAGAGAAGCGCCGGTCAATTCGTCCGGTTCAAGTCTTGAAACTCATCCGGATTGTTTGCCAGCCGATGCCAGCCGTTGCCACTCGCTGCTACTCGATCCAATCGGCTATACTCCACGCGACCTGCTTGAGAGACTGTTCCTGCTGGTCACCGGTGGTGAGAAATCGCCTCAGGGTTTTCGTTGACGTGGAAGAGGTCGCAGGTTCAATCCCTGCCGCGCCCACCATCCATATATGCAGGTCACGCCGGGTCTTCGGATCCGGCGCCTTACTTTCGGCGCTAGGAGTCGGCCGCTCGGGCAGCAAACGGGCAGCAACAGCCTCGAACCGGCTTCGCGCCGTGTCGCCGGCGGGCCGCCCCGAGGGGGTCGGCGGCCGACGCTGATGCCGCTCTCCAGGCAAGGTCCCCCACCCTGATGCCGAACCAGATAAGCGATAGCCCCGAATGACGTCCACGGGTCGGGCGAGACGCTACCGGTCCACGCCGCCACGGTGGCAAGGACCAAGCAGGCCATGGGGCAACTGGTTCAAAGGGGGGCAGATGGGCAGACTGAGCGCTGCTGTTGCACTGCTTGTCATGCTGGGGACGGCGGCAATCGGGTGGGCCAGCATCCCCGATTCCGCAGGTGTCATCCATGGCTGTCGTCACCGACAAACCGGCGCGCTCCGGGTCATCAATTCCGATGCCGGGCAGCGGTGCTCGCGTCAAGAACGGGCACTGAGCTGGAACCAGACCGGACCGTCGGGCGCTCAGGGGCCTGCCGGGCCCCAAGGACCGCCAGGGCCCCAGGGTCCGGCCGGTCCACCAGGAGCCTCCGGGGCTGGCCGAGAGCTGGTCGAGCGCCACGTCACCATCGTGACCAACTTCGACGAAATACGGATCAACGAACTTGTGCAGTGCCCTGCCGGCAAGGCATCGGTCAATGGCGGCTTCAGCTACGACCCACCAGCCCCAGATACCCTCCTAGGGGACGAGTACCGACACGTGGCCGGTGGACCAGAAGGTACTGACTGGCGGGTTCTGCATGGCCCGACGATTATCTCAGTCGTCGATGGCCCGGTCGCGGTTACGTTGTGGGCCATGTGCGTGGACGCCTAGCCCGGATTGCCCGTAGCGGGTTCAGAGTCCGGGGTGGATGGCCGGCTGGATCGACACGGAGGGTGGTGGCTGCCGGAGGCGAGTCTTGAGGTGGTCGATGGCGTTGAGGAGGTCGGGCGTCCAGGGCCAGGTGGCGTCGAGGCGGAGCCGGCGGGGGCTGACTTGCGCGGCGACGTGTAGGAGCCGGTGGCGGATGGTCTTGGGTGTGGCCCGTCGCAGAGGGCCGGTGAGGCTGATGCGCCGTGCCCAGCAGAGCAGGTCGTTCGCGCAGAAGGTGAGCTGCATCCAGCGGTCGTTGTCGGCGGCGCCGTCGAAGGGCAGGCGGGCGAGCCCGCAGGCTTTGGTGTCCCGGATGATCTGTTCGGCTCGGCCCCGGCGGCGATGCCGCAGATCGAGGGCGGCCAGGTCGGAGCTGGGCGTGTGGGTGATGAACGCGGTGTGGCGCAGGCCTTCGATGGTGTCGAACAGCGAGAGCTGGGCGCCGGGATGGGGGTGTTCACGGCGCACGATCAGCCGGGTGCCCGCCGGCCAGGCATCCAGGTTGACCAGCCCGGTGATCTCGACCACCTGTGCCCCGTCGCGGATCTGGCCGCCGGCTTCGCGGGCGGGTTCCCAGTCCTCTTCCTGCACGAGCAGGAGGGCGCCGCGGACCCGACCATCGATCCAGTAGCCGAGGGAGAAGCCGATGTTGCGCACTCGGCATTCCTCGGCGAACCAGTGGGAGGCCCCGGCCGGGTCGGTGCGGACCAGCAGCTTGTGGACCGCGAGGGCGGGGTCGTCACCAGCCAGGTGGCCAGCCTGCCATTCCTCGGGGAGTTGGTCGATGGCGGCGGCCAGGGTGACGACGTGGTCAGCAGCGCAGTTGGCACTCAGCCCCATCGGCTAGCGCCAGCACCAGCTGAGCCAAGCCCACGCCCGGGTCGTGGCGACGCCGCGGCGCTTCTGCCAGGACCTCGCTGAGGTCAGCAGTCAGGCCGCTGCGGTCCGCCACCTCGCCCAGCCACACCAGCCCGGCATGCGACACAAGACCTTCGCCGTCGCCGGTCACGGTCCGTGACCGGACCAGCCTGGTAGCTTTCCCCATTGAAAGCCCTCCCGAACTGGGTCATGAATGCGTGTGTAAGCAGCAAGCACTCTCCCAGCTCAGGAGGGCTTCTCGCGAACCCAGCGACCTCAGCTACGGGCGATCCTGGCTAGACTCAGACGACCGCGTTGAGAGGACTACGACTTGATCAAATCCGTTACCCAGAACGCCCCTGCAACACCACGTTCTTTCACGCAGGAACCCGAGACCTTCAAGCCGTGACTCGACTGGGCTGGTAACGCAGAGCCACCGCCCCCGACCGGAACTCCTGGCGGCCCACGAGCCTCAGCTCGAGCCGCTCGCTCAAGCCGGCGAACAACGTCGGCCCGTGGCCCGCCAGGATGGGCTGCACGACAAACTCGTACTCATCGATCAATCCCAGATCCGCCAAGGCCAGCGGGAGCTTCACGCCTCCCACGAACAGGCCTTTGCCTGGCTCCCGCTTGAGCTGCTGAACGGCTTTCCCCAGGTCCCCCCGCACGAGCTCCGCGTTCCAATCGACCCGGTCCAGGGTGCCCGACACGACGTACTTCTTTGCCCCGTCGATCGTCCGGGCGAAGGGGACCATCCAATCAGGCCGCGCTCCCGTCCGCGCCGGCCGCCGCCACGCCGCCTCCATCATCTCGTAGGTCACCCGGCCAAAGAGCAGGGCATCGGCTCGTTCCAGATTGGCGACGGCATGGCGATGCAACTCCTCGTCCGCGATCATCACCCGGTGATCGCAGCAGCCGTCGAGGGTGACGTTGATCGAGTATCGGAGCGGTCTCATAGGCGGGTTGCTCCCCCTTGCTTCTTGAATGTCACCGTCACCGTCGAGACGATAGCTAGCTGCACGAGAGTCACGCCTGGGTCGTGGCCGCGGCGTGGGGCTGACGCCAGCACCTGGCTGAACCCGACGGTCAGGCCGCTGCGGTCCGCGACCTCGCCCAGCCAGACCAACCCGCCATGCGACACGAGGCCCTCACCATCGCCGGTCACGGTCCGTGGCCGGATGAGCCTGGTAGCCTTCGCCATTGAAAGCCCTCCCGAACTGGGTTGTTGAATGCTTGCCTGAACACACGCATTCTCCCAGGTCAGGGGGGCTTTTCGCGAACCGGAGACCTCAGCTATGGGCAATGCTGGCTAGGGAGCCGGGCGCTCCCCGGCGGCGATCAGCGCGACGGCCAGGCGCTGCTCGATCGCGGCGACCGCGCGGGCCTCCATCTCGGGCGTGGTGTGCCGGTAGCGAACCCCAATCGCGCTGCTATCCGCCGTGCGGCGGCCACCCGCGTGGCCCATCAGCTCATCGATCACGCGGGCGGGGATGCCGGCGTCCTCCAGCCAGGTCGAGAAGGTGTGGCGCAGGTCGTGCGGGCCCCGCAGCTTGAGGCCGGCGAGGGTCCCGTCCCGCGGTGGCTTGCAGGCCGACCAGCGCGGGGATTGGCCGCTAACGCAGCTGCTAGACGTAGCAGCGCCGAGTGCGGGGCGGCGGCCAGCTGCTAGGGCAGCACTGGACTTCCCCCCGGGAGGCGGACACCGGGGCTATGCGGCTGCGGTCGATGGTAGCGGGTGGGCAAGGGCGTAGCGGCGTTCCCACTCGACAGGTGGCAGGTAGCCGATGGTGGAGTGCAGCCGCCGGCGGTTGTAGTGGTGGATCCAGGCGAAGATCGCGGCGCGTGCCTCCGCCCGGGTGCGGTAGTGGGCGCGGTCGACCAGCTCGACCTTGAGCGAGGCGAACCAGCTTTCGGCGACGGCGTTGTCCAAGCACGAGCCGGTGCGGCCCATGGAACGCCGCAGCCCCAGCCGCGCGCACGCGGCCACGCACGCGCCCGCGGTGTACTCAGCGCCGCGGTCGGTGTGGAAGATCGTGCCGGGCATCCGCCGACGGCCACGAGCGGCGACCGCCGCGTCCAGCGCACCGGTGACCAGGCCGGCGTCGTGGTGGGCGCCCATCGACCAGCCGAGCAAGTGCCGGGATGCCAGGTCGATGACGCTGGCCAGGTACAGCCAGCCCTCGTCGGTGGGGATGTAGGTCACGTCGCCGCACCAGGCCATGTCCGGCCGGGTGGGGTCGAACAGCCGCCCCACCAGGTCCGGCGCGTGCGCTGCAGCGGCGTCCGGCCTGGTCAGGCCACGGCGGCGGCGGGGCCGGTGCCCGACGATCCGGTGGGTGCGCATCAGCCGCTCCACGCGCTTGCGGTTGACCGCCTGACCGCGCTGGCGCAGCTCGGCGTGCACCCGCGGCGAGCCGTAGGTGCCGCGGGAGTCGGCGTGGATCGCGCGGATCTCGCTGACCAGCTCAGCCTCGAGCTGCTTGGCCGCTGCCGCCGGCGCGCGCCTGGCGGTGAAGGCGTAGTACGCCGAGACGGAGACCCCGGCGGCGGCGCAGGCGGCGGTGACGGGGAACCCCGCGGCCTTCTGGGCGTCGACGCAGCGGTAGCGGCTCACGGCGTCGAGGTCTCCTTGACCCAGAAGGCCACGGTTCGTTTGAGCAGGTCACGCTCCATCCGCAGGCGGGCGTTGTCGGCCTCCAGCTGCCGCAGCCGGGCCCGCTCGTCGCTGGTCAGCCCCTCGGCCTCGCCACGGTCGACGCGGTTCTGGCGGACCCAGTTGCCCAGCGTGGAGTCGTAGATCCCAAGCTCGTGGGCGACCTGGGCGATCGGCCGGCCGGTGCTGCGGACCAGGTCCACCGCGTCATGCTTGAACTCCTGAGTGAACTGCCGTGCCGGCCGGTGCTGCGGACCAGGTCCACCGCGTCATGCTTGAACTCCTGAGTGAACTGCCGTCGTCGCCTGTGCTCCTCGTCTGCCATACGGACATCCTCCTCTCAAGGGAGGTGTCCTGCCTCAGGGGGGAGGTCCAGCACGGCTCGCTACGTTAGGGTGGCTGCCCGATGTGCCGGCGCCCCTGGCCTGCCATCGTCTGGGCGGGATCCCAGGCTCAGGCATCGAGGGGTGGGCATGGCAGCAACCGGCGAGGCCGTTCCGTCGTCGCGACCCCGGACGGATAATCCGCCGATGGGTCGCATCTCCAGCCCGCGGTTCGTCGGCCGCGGCAAGGAGCTCGCCTGGCTCGACGGGGCGCTGGCGAGCGGGGGGCCGCGCACGCTGCTGCTGGGCGGCGAGGCGGGCATCGGCAAGACCCGCCTGCTCGCCGAGTTCGCCGCCCGCGCGCAGGCGGCGGGCGCCCGCGTGCTCACCGGCTCCTGCCTGCACGTCGGCGCGGGCACCCTGCCCTACGCCCCGGTCTCCCAGGCGTTGCGCCAGCTGGTGCGCCAGGTCGACCCACCGGTCCTGGCCGAGCTGGCGGGCGCGTTCCGCCCCGAGCTCGCCCGGCTGGTCCCCGACCTGGGCGGGCCGGACCCGCTCCCGCCGACCGTCGGCGAGCTGGCCAGGGCGCGGCTGTTCGAGGGCCTGCTGCGGCTGCTCGAGCGGCTCGCGGCCGAACGGCCGCTGCTGCTGGCCGTGGAGGACGTGCACTGGGCCGACCAGTCCACCCTCGACCTGCTCGCGTTCGTCGTCCCCAACCTGGCCGAGGTCGCGGTCGTGCTGGTGGTCAGCTACCGCAGCGACGAGCTGCACCGGCGCCACCCGCTGCGGCCCGTGCTGGCCGCCCTGGACCGGCACGCGACCGTCGAGCGGGCGGAGCTGCGCGCGCTCGACCGCCAGGAGCTCGGCGGCCTGCTCACCGGGATCCTGGGGACCGTGCCGGAGGCGGGGCTGCTCGACGGCGTCCTGGCCCGCTCGGACGGCAACCCGTTCTTCGCCGAGGAGCTGCTCGCGGCCGAGCGGGAGGGCGGGCCGGGCGCGCTGTCGGCCACCGTCCGCGACCTGCTGCAGGCCCGGGTGGACGGGCTGTCGGACGAGGCCAGGCAGGTCCTGCGCATCGCCGCGGTCGCCGGCCGCCGGGTCGGCCACGGGCTGCTGGCCGCCGCCTGGCCACTCGGGGAGGGCGCGCTGCTCGCGGCGGTCCGCGAGGCGGTCGACCACCAGCTGCTGCTCGCCGACCCGGACGGCGAGGCCTACGTCTTCAGGCACGCGCTGCTGCAGGAGGTGGTGGAGGCCGACGCGCTGCCGGGCGAGCGGCGGGGGCTCCACGCCGCCCTGGCCCGCAGCCTCGACGCCCACCCGGAGCTGGCCGCGGGCACGCCCGCCGAGACCGCCGCCGAGCTGGCGACCCATTGGTTCGAGAGCCACGACCTGGCCAGGGACCGGGCGGAGCTGTTCGGGCGGGCCGCGAACGCGGCCCACCAGGCTGGTGACGAGCAGCGCGCCGTTGCACTGGCGCGGGCGGGCCTGGACCACCTCGACGCGACCGCGGAGCCGGTCAGGACCGCGCTGCTGGCCGAGCAGCTCGGAACCTACCTCTGGCTGTCGGCCAGCGCCGAGTCGCTCGAGGCCTACCAGCGGGCCGTCGACCTGCTCGCCGCGGAACCGCCGTCGGCCGCCCTCGCCCGGGTCCTCGCCGGCCGGGCGATGGCGCTGATGATGGCGTCGCGCCTGCGCGAGGCGCGGGCCAGCGCCGAGCAGGCCCTGGCCGCCGCGCGGGCGGCCGGTGCCCGCCCGGCGGAGGCCGGGGCGCTGCTCGCGCTGGGGTTCGCCCTCGAAGCCAAGGGGCTGGCGCAGCTGCAGGAGGCGCGCCGGATCGCCGAGGACCTCGGCGACGACGCGCTGCTCGCCGAGGTGTTCACGTTCCTGCCCCAGGGCCTGGACGCCGCCGGGCGGACCGGCGAGGCGCTCACCGTGGTGCTCGAAGGCATCGCGCACGGGCTGGTGGCCCACCGCGCCTTCCGCGCGTTCCTGAGCGCCTACGCGGGCTACCTCTGCCTCAAGCTGGGCCGCTGGGACGAGGCCGAGCGCCACCTCGCGGGGGCGCTGGCCAGCGCCCACATGCCGAGCATGCCGGCGCTGCACGCCCGGGTGTGGCGGGCGCGGCTCGCGACCGAGCGCGGCGAGTTCGCCGCGGCGCAGCGGCTGCTGGAAGAGGCGAAGCGGAACTTCGCCCACCACCACACGTCGCAGTTCGCCGCCCACTTCGAGGAGCGGGCGGCGCTGGCCGCCTGGCAGGGCCGGCCGGACGAGGCCGGCGCCGCCGTGCGCGACGGCCTCGAGTGGGTGGCCGGCGCCGAGGAGCAGTGGTGCGTCCGCGTGCTGCTCTCGCGGGGGCTGCGGGCGGCGGCCGACCGCGCCGAGCTGGCGCGGGCACAGCGGCTGCCGTCCGAGGTGGCCGCCGCCGCGCGGGACGGCGCCGAGCTGCTGGCCCGCCTGCGGCACCTGGTCGCCGCCGGGCCGGAGCCGGAGACCGCCGCCCACGCCACCCTCGGCGAGGCCGAGGCGACCCGCCTCGGGGGACGGCCAGACCCCGAGCGCTGGGCTGCCGCGGTCACCGCCTGGGAGCGGCTCGCCCAGCCGTACCCGGCCGCCTACGCGCGCTGGCGGCAGGCTGAGGCGCTGCTCACCCGGCGCGGCCCGCGCGCGCAGGCCAGGGCCGCGCTGCGCCAGGCCCACCGGACCGCCGCGCGGCTCGGCGCCGCGCCGCTGCGGCGCGAGCTGGAGGACCTGGCCCGCCGCGCCCGGATCGACCTGGCCGAGCCGCAGGCGGCCGAGCCGGAGCCGGCGCGCCCGGCCGAGCCGTTCGGGCTCACCCCCCGCGAGCGCGAGGTGCTCGCGCTGCTCGCCGAGGGTCGCACCAACCCCCAGATCGCCGCGGCGCTGTTCATCAGCGTCAAGACGGTCGGCATCCACGTCTCCAACGTCCTCGCCAAGCTCGGCGTGACCAGCAGGGTCGAGGCCGCCGCGGTCGCCCACCGCGGCGGGCTGGTCGACTAGGCCGCTCGGCGGCCACCGTGATCGCGTCGATCGCGGCCAGCGATGGGCAGCAGATGGGCAGCAATCGGCGGCTGGACAGAGCTGCATGCGCGCCGACGGAGTCGGAGGGACTGTGAGGGCAGATCCGGGCCGTGCGTCTACCGCTACCTGGCGTTTCTCAGTGTTTCTCAGGGTCCGTAACGGCCTCGGATTCCAAGTGGGATGCTGCTGGTGGGACTTGACGTGGAAGAGGTCGCAGGTTCAATCCCTGCCGCGCCCACCCTCTAAGGGGTTTCGGGTCTTGGGCTGACGTGGGGTCATATCACCGAGAGGCCAGCGCGTCGCAGGAACGAATATGTCAGCCACCTCGGGTTTCTAGGTGTTTGCAAAGGCTTGAGGCGCTCCGTGCACGGGCCGAGGGACCTCCTCCTACGTTCATGGGAGGTGGGCGACGAGGTCCGAGGCAGGCCTCACACAGGTTTGGCGATGAGGCTGGCGGCCCAGAGGTACCGTCGGTCGCGGCCACGCCACAGGCGGCCGGCTGCCGGGGTAGAGCTGAGGGACGAACGCGCGGATCTCCATGCCGTCGTGGGTGGGCAGCCTGGCCGGGTCGATGCGGAGCGCGGCCACAACGACCATGCGCAGCTCGGGAACGCTCCGCTTGACGAGCGGGTCGGCGTGACCGAGTCGGCGTGGTACCGCCCCACCCAGGACGGCGTGACGAGGCCGTCTGCTGCATGGCCCACCCAGCTGCCAGGACTGGCAGCTCCCCCGGCCAAGTCAGCGGGATCGCCGTGCCGTGCTTGCGCCCTCAGCGGCCGCGCGTGAAGATCGCAGCGGATGTGGACCTGGAGGTGGCTGATGGCGCTGAGGATCGTCTGCATGTGCGGCTACGTCATCCGGGGCGAGGACGGCGACGAGCTGTGGCGGAACGCGCAGGGCCACATGGGCGTGCTGCACCCCGAGTTGGTCGCCAACGTGACCCGCGAAGACCTCCTCGCGCAGGCCGAGCTGCTCTAGCCGTCGGCGCTCTGTAGCAGCCGTCGGTGGACGGCCTGCAGGGCGGGGCTGGGGGCGATGCCGAGTTCCTCGCGGAGCAGGACGCGCAGCCGCTCGTAGGCGCGCAGGGCTTCGGCGACGTTGCCGCGCCGCTCGAGCGCCTCCATGAGGAGGCGGTGCGCGGTCTCGCGGTAGGGCGCGAGCTCGGTCAGCATCCTGGCCCGTTCCTCGGCTTGCGCCAGCGCCGGGCCGCCGAGGCCGAGGCCTGCGGCGGCGAAGCACTCCAGCCCGCGGAGCCGGACCTCCTCCAGGCGGCGCCGCCACCCGTCGATCCAGGGCGCGTCCAGCCCGGTGAGGAACGGCCTGGTGGCGACGTGGTAGGCGATCCCGGCCGGACCCCACGCCTGCGCCCAGCGCCCCTCGGCGATGGCGGACTCCGCCCGGTGGGCGCCCTCCAGGGCCGCCTCGACGTCGACGAAGGTCGCCTGCGGCAACAGCAGCTCGACCCCCGTCCGCCCCCGGAGCCGGTCGGCGCCCAGGCCGTGCCGCAGCTTGGACAGCAGCACGCTCAGCGCGTTGCCCGCCTCGGCGGGGGTCTCCTCTCCCCAGCCGGCCAAGAGCAGCTCGTCGCGGGGCAGCGCACGGCCACGGTTGAGGACCAGGTAGGCGAACAGGACCCGCCCCCTGCGGCCAGGCAAGGCCTCTTCGACGCGGGAGCCGTCGATGTCGGCGACGAACCGCCCGCAGAGCTGGATCCTCGCCCTGGTCCACTCGCCCATCAGGCGACCTCGCCCTCGACGTCCTTGTCGTCTCGTTCGTGACGGCAAGCATACGGAAAGGACGGGGAAAGGCCACGGAAGGGTTCGCGCAAGCAGCAACCGCCACGATCCCCTCGTCATCGACCGCCAGAGCCGCAGAGGAGGAGCCATGGCATCCAGGAACGTGGAGACCTACCGCGCCGGCCACGAGGCCTTCAACCAGAGGGACTTCGAGGCCATGACCAGGCAGTACGCCGACAGCATCAGCTGGACCGACCACCCGCAGGGCCGCACGTTCACGACGCCCCAGGAGTTCAGGGACGACTTCCTGCCCGGGTGGGTCAGGTCCTCTTCCGACATCCGCATCACCGGCCCCCGCTACCTCGACGCCGGCCAGACCATGGTGTGCACCTTCACCGTCGAGGGCACCCACGACGGGCCGCTGGGACCGTTCCCCGCCACCGGCAAGCAGTTCGCGCTGGAGCTCTGCGAGCTGTGGCACTTCGACCCGAGCGGGCGGGTCGTCGGTGGGGACCTGTACTACGACCAGGCCTCGCTGCTGGCGCAGTTGGGCCTGATGCCGCAGCCGTCCGGCGCGTAGGCGGGTTCGCGAGCGGCAAGGGAGCGACACGGCTCCGGATCACAGGAGAGGCTGATGCCCCAGACGACCGACCCGACGTTCTACCGAACCCCGGCCGACGCGATCGCCGCCCCACCCGAGCGGCTCGCCTACGTCGCCGCCTACGACCCCGCCGGCCAGGCCAAGGACGCCATCACGGTGGTCGACACCGACCCGTCCTCGCCCGACTACGGCACCGTAGTGGGCTGGTCGGAGCTGCCGACCGCCGGCAACGAGCTGCACCACTTCGGCTGGAACGCCTGCTCCTCGGCGCTGGGCCACCAAGGCCACGCCGGCCCGCTGGAGCGCCGCTACCTGATCGTGCCGGGGATCCGCTCCTCGCGGACCTACGTGCTGGACACCAAGCCCGACCCGCGCAACCCCAACGTGGTCCACGAGATCACCGCCGAGGAACTGGCCAGCAAGGCGGGCTACTCCCGGCCCCACACGCTGCACTGCGGTCCGGGCGGCATCTTC
>WNGF01014249.1_pt1 | contig 11143 bp, 11 predicted proteins | sample 5400641 | NCBI WGS metagenome assembly WNGF01 (sample SAMN13153371, study PRJNA577476) | soil metagenome | isolation source: 80 cm soil or saprolite under grassland replicate 2 | place: USA:California | collected 2016-06-15 | reverse complement strand
TCCCCTTTCCCCGAGCCTCCCCCGGAGCGGGGGAGGGAGATGAAACTCCCCGACCTCGACCGCGACCTCGACCCTCTCCCCGGCCCTCCCCCCGCAAGCGGGGGGAGGGGGCACGTCTCCACCGTCCTCACTTCGTCGCGGGCGCCTCCGGTGCGGGCGCGGCGCTGGTCGCCGCCGGCGCCTCGGCCTTCGCCTTCGCGCTCTTCTTGTGCTTCTTCGCCGTCGTCTTGGTGTCCGCCTTCTTCGCGTCCGCCTTGGTGTCCGCCGACGCGACCTTCTTGTGCGCGCGGCGGTGGACCTGCGCCGTCTTCCCGGACTGCGCGGGCGCGGGCTCCGTCGCCGTTCCGGCGGCGAAGGCCGGGGCCGCGAGGCCCAGGATGGCGATGCCGGTGGCGATCTTCGAGACGAGCTTCGTCATGGTATTTCTCCCTTGCGTGGTGCTTGCCGGCGGCCCGCCGTCGAGCCGTCCGTTCACGCGCGAGAGACGTGGCCGCCCGCCGCGGTATTCACGGACGCGCCTCGGGCTCGCGTCCACGGCAGTGAGCAGGCGTGCCCAGGCCGGGACGTGCGCCGCGAGACGCGCGTCAATCGACGAAGGTTGCGGCCCGCGCCCAGCGGAAGGTCTGCTCGATCTGCTCGTCCGCGAGCACGAGGTGCTCCCGCAGCAGATCGACCTCCCGCCGCATGTCCGTGTCGAGCAGGTAAGGGCCGTCCGTGTTGATCGTGAAGCGCACGCCGCGCCGCCAGAAGCGCTGCAGGATCTCGCCCAGCTCCTCGATGCTCGCGACGGCGCGCGTGGCGAGGTTCGAGCTGGGGCAGATCTCGAGCACGATGCCCCGCTCGCGCAGGAGGTCCATCACGCCCTCGTCCTTCGCAGCGCAGAGGCCGTGGCCGATGCGGTGCGGCTGGAGCGCCTCCACCACGGCGCGCACGCCCTCGACGCCCGTCCCCGCCGTCTCGCCCGTGTGCACGGTGCACTTGAGCCCGCCGGCCCGCGCGCGCGAGAAGAGGTCGCGATACAGCGCGAGGTCGCTCCCGAGCTCGACGGCGTGCCGCTCCGGGCCGGCGAGGTCGATCCCGACGACGCCCCGCCGGCGGTAGCGGATCGCCTTCTCGACGATGATCTCGTTGAGGCGCGGCTCGAACTCGCGGGCGAGGCAGAAGAGCAGCCCCGCTCGCACGCCGTACTCGAGCACAGCGCGGTCCATCCCGCGCAGGGCCGCGTGGATGATGTGGTCGAGATCGCGCTCGCCGCCCTCGTTTCGCTTCATCGGGTTGAAGCGCAGCTCGATGAGGTCCACGCGCGAGGAGCGGTACTCCTTCCCGATGATCTCGTAGACGCTCCGCTCCATCGCCTGCGGCGACGACTGGATGCGCTCGGTCCACTGGTGCATCACCGCCAGGTACTCGTCGAGCGACTTCACCTTCCCTGGCCGCGCCGAGACGAGCTCCTTGAACTCCCAGTAGCTCGACACGGGGAGCTTGAACCCCTGGTCGTGCGCGATCGACCAGAGGACGTGGGGCGCGACGGCGCCGCCGACGTGGATGTGGAGGTCCGTGAGCTCGCGCGGCATCGGTGACTACTTCTGCTCGGCCTCGTCCGGCGCCGCCTCGGAGGGCGCGCCCAGCGCGAGCCCGCAGTCCGGGCACTCCTGCTGCGAGGCGGTGATGACGAAGCGGTGCCCGCAGGCGGGGCACTCGATCTCGCCGCCCGCGTCCAGGTCGACGCCCCGCAGGCCGCGCTCGGCGGCGCGGGCGGCGACGGCGTCGCCGAGCAGCTCCGCCCAGTCGCGCTGCAGGAACGCGGCCGCGCGCGGCACGTCCTTCTCCGGGACGTAGATGTTCCACAGCGGGTGCGCGTGCTCCTCGGGGCGGCGCGGGGGGACCTGCTCGATCTCGGGCGCGACGCCCTGCTCCTCCAGCAGCTCCATCATCTCTCGCACCGACGCGTAGCCCGAGCGCGACAGGAGCGTGAGGCCCTGCCCTGCCGCGTGGCAGGTGACGCACGCGCCGCGCTCGTCGAGCGGCGTGTTGCACTTCTCGCAGGTGCGGACGTCGTTCATGGCGCCTTCCTCTCGCCGCCATCTTACCGCCGCGCCCGCCTCCGCGAGCGGTGGCGAGCCAGCGGTGCACCCAGCCGTGACGACCGTCCGGGTCATGGCTATACTGCGCCGCCCTATGGCCCAGATCATCGACGGCAAGGCGGTGGCGGCGCAGGTCCGCGCGGAGGTCGCGAAGGCGGTCCAGGAGCTGAAGGCGACCGGGCTCGTCCCCGGCCTCACGGTGGTGCGGGTCGGCGACGACCCGGCGTCCGCGATCTACGTCCGGGGCAAGCGCAAGGACAGCGAGGAGGTCGGCTTCCGATCGATGGAGCACCACCTGCCCGCGACGGCGACGCAGGCGGAGATCCTCGCGCTCGTCGCGAAGCTCGACGCCGACCCCACCGTGCACGGCATCCTCGTCCAGCTGCCGCTGCCGAAGGGGGTGGACGAGCGCGCCGTCCTGGAGGCGATCGACCCCCGCAAGGACGCGGACGGGTTCCACCCCTACAACGTCGGCGCGCTCTCGATCGGCATCCCCGGCCCCCGCCCCTGCACGCCCGCAGGCGTGATGCGGCTCCTGCGCGAGGCGGGCTGCGATCCGAAGGGGAAGCGCGCACTCGTCGTCGGCCGCTCGAACATCGTGGGACTCGCGTACGGCGGAGCTCCCGGCCGAGGTCGGGCGCGCCGACATCCTCGTCGCCGCCATCGGCAGGCCGGAGCTGGTGAAGGGCGCCTGGGTGAAGGAGGGCGCGGTCGTGATCGACGTCGGCATGAACCGGCTCGAGAGCGGCAAGCTCGTGGGCGACGTCGAGTACGCCGTCGCCGCGCAGCGCGCGCGCGCCATCACGCCCGTGCCCGGCGGCGTCGGCCCGATGACGCGCGCCATGCTGCTCGTGAACACGGTCGAGCTGGCGCGCGCCTCGCGGCGATGAGGCGCGCCCGGGCCGCGATCGCGCCCTGGCTCGCGGCGGTCGCCGCCACGGCGGGCGGGTGCTGCTGGTGCGGGCCGTCCGCCGCCTTCACGGTGAGGAGAGCGCTCTCGCCGGCGGCCGAGCAGGGGCCGCCGCCCTCACCGCCCCCCGCGCTGCGGGTCCTCCTGGTGGCGGACTTCGGCGACACGACCTGCCAGCAGCGCGCCGTCGCGGACGCCATCGCCGCCGCGCACGCCCGCGCGCCGTACGACCTCGCCTTCTCGCCCGGCGACAACCTGTACGAGTGCGGGCCCGACCCGCGCCTCCCGGGCGCCGATCGCTGCGAGCTCTCGGCGGACGGCGCGACCGTCGCGCCCGGCTACGTGCCTCCCCGCGATCCGCGCTTCGAGGAGCGCTTCGAGCGGCCGTTCCCCGCGCTCCTCCGGCGCGGCGAGCCCGTGCCCGTCTACCTCGCGCTCGGGAACCACGACGTCGCCGAGGTCGGTTGCCGCGAGGGTCCGCTCACTCCCGAGCGGCTCTCGCGTGTCAAGGCCTGCCTCGAGGTGGCGCACCGGGGTCCGCGCTGGAGCATGCCGGGGCGCCACTACGTCGTGGAGCGCGGCCCGGCGCGCTTCATCGTCCTCGACTCGAACCTGCTGCTCGGCGACTACGGCGGGTTCACGCTCGATGCAGAGGTCGCGTTCCTGCGCGGCGCGGCGGAGGGGTGCGAGCGGCGGCCCTGCTTCGTCGTCGCGCACCACCCGCCGGCGACGGCGGGCGAGCACCGCGGCGAAGCGACGCCGGCGTACGTCGAGCGCGTGCGCCGCCTCCAGGAGGCCGCCGGCGGGCGCATCGCGGCGTGGCTCGCCGGCCACGATCACGACTTGCAACACCTGAGGTCGGCCGCGGGCTACGACGTGGTCATCTCCGGCAACGGGTCGCGCGGCCGGAGCCAGGAGCGCTTCGAGCGGATCTCCACGCCGGGCGCTCAGCTCTTCTTCGCCTCGACCGCGTGGGGGTTCGCGAGTCTCGAGGTGTCGGAGCGCGCCTGGGTCGTGCGCTTCGAGAGCACCGAGGGCGAGCCGCTGCACTGCTGCCGGGCGGTCTTTCCGGGCGCCTGCCAGCCCGTGGCGTGCCCCGCCCCTGCCGCGTCGCCCTGACAGCCTCTCGGAACCCGCATGGGATCGGCTATGCTCCGCGGTCCCCCGCGCCCCAGGAGCTCCATCCCCTCCGCGTCCTGCTCGCCGCGCTCGCTTTCGCCGCGCCCGCCGCCGTCCACGCCGACGAGGCGATCAAGGTCGGCGCCCTCCTCGCCGTGACCGGGCCCGCGTCCTTCCTCGGCGCGCCCGAGCGCGGACGCTCCAGCTCCTCGCCGACGATCTCAACGCGCAGGGCGGCATCGACGGACGGAAGATCCAGCTCGTCCTGAAGGACACCGGCGGCAGCCCGGAGAAGGCGATCTCGTTCGCGAAGCAGCTCATCGAGGAGGAGAAGGTCTTCGCCATCATCGGGCCCGCGACGAGCGGCGAGACGATGGCGGTGAAGAACCTCGCGGAGGAGGGGAAGACAATCCTCCTCTCCTGCGCGGCTCCGAGGTGATCGTGAACCCGGTCGCGCGGTACGTCTTCAAGACGCCGCAGAAGGACAGCCACGCCGTCGCGAAGATCTTCCAGCAGATGAAGCGGATGGGGATCTCGAGGATCGGCGTCCTCTCCAGCAACACCGGCTTCGGGAAGGCGGGCAACGAGCAGATCGAGAGGCTCGCGCCGGAGCACGGGATCCAGCGTCGGGGCGCGTCGCGAACTTCTACGTCGCCTGGGGCCTCGTCGCGGCGTGCATGCTCGTCCTCCTGAACCTGATCCGCTCGCGGGTGGGCCGCGCGCTGCGAGCCATCCACGGCGCCGAGGACGCCGCGCGCGCGATGGGCGTCGATGCCGCGCGCTACAAGCTGCGGACGTTCATCCTGTCGGCGCTGCTGGCCGCGACGGGCGGCGTCTTCCTCGCGCACTACAACGGCGGCATCGGCCCGTCCGAGGCGACGGTGCTGAAGTCGATCCGGTACCTGGCCGTCGTGGCCGTGGGGGGCATGGGGAGCCTCTGGGGGGCGCTCACCATGAGCGCCGTCCTGAGCGTCGCTGCGCGGCTCCTTCGGCACGTACGACGACGCCGTGTTCGGCCTCATCCTCATCGCGGTCATGCTCTTCTCCCCGGACGGGCTCCTGCGCCTCGACCTGCCGCCGGCGCTGCGGAGCGCGCTCCGGCGGCTGCGTCCGCCGCCCCCGGAGGTGCGGCCGTGAGCGCGCTCCTCGAGGTGAGCGGCGTCGCGAAGCGGTTCGGGGGCGTGCAGGCGGTGAAGGATGTCTCGTTCCAGGTCGCGCCCGGCGCCATCAAGGCCGTCATCGGCCCGAACGGCGCGGGCAAGACCACGCTCTTCAACCTCGTCTCCGGCTTCCTCGCGCCCGACGCGGGCGAGATCCGCTTCAAGGGCGAACGCGTCGGCGGCCGGCGGCCGCACGAGATCGCGGCGCGCGGGATCTCGCGCACCTTCCAGCACATCAGGCTCTTCGCGGGCATGACGGCGATCGAGAACGTGATGGTCGGGGTCCACGTGCGGAGCCGCGCCGGGTTCCTCGCGGGCATGCTGCACCTCCCGTGGACCTGGCGCGAGGAGCGCGACATCCGGCGGCGCGCGCTCGACGCGATGCGGCTCCTCGACATCGAGGCGCTCGCCGGCGCGGACGCGACGAGCCTCTCGTACGGCCAGCAGCGCTCCGTGGAGCTGGCGCGCGCCCTCGCCGCCGAGCCCGAGCTGCTCCTCCTCGACGAGCCCGCCGCCGGCCTCAACATGCGCGAGACGGCGGAGCTGGCGGCCCTCGTCTGCCGCATCCGCGACCGCGGCGTGACGGTGCTCATCGTGGAGCACGACGTGTCGCTCGTGATGAGCGTCTCGGACGAGATCGTCGTGCTGTCGTACAGGGAGAAGATCGCGGACGCCGACCCGGAGACGGTGCAGCGCGATCCCGACGTGGTCCGGGTCTACCGGGCGAGGACGAGGATGCTCAGGGTTCGTAACCTCGACGCCGGCTACGGGCCGCTGGCGGTGCTGCGCCGGGTCTCGCTCCACGTGAGCGCGGGCGAGATCGTCACGCTCATCGGCGCGAACGGCGCGGGCAAGACCACCCTCCTCAAGACCATCACCGGCCTCGTCCGCGCGCGCGGGGGCGAGATCGCGTTCCGGGGCGAGGACGTGCCCCCGTGAAGCGCTTGGCCAACACAAGAAAAGGCGAAAGAAGCGCCACATCGCCATCCTGCAGGACTACCGATGGACGGCGCTGGTGGGGACGCCGAGCTACGCGCTCCAGCTCGCCGACGCGCTCGTGGAGATGGGGGTGAACCCGAGCACGCTCTCGCTCGAGTACGGCCTCTTCGGCGCCGAGCCGTGGTCGGAGTCGATGCGGAAGGAGATCGAGCAGCGCCTCGCGCTCACCGCCACCGACAACTACGGCCTCTCCGAGGTGATGGGTCCGGGCGTCGCGGGCGAGCGCCTCGAGCGGAGCGGGCTCCACGTCGCGGAGGACCACTTCCTGGTGGAGGTGATCGACCCGGACATGCTCGCGCCCGCGGCACCCGGCGCGGTGGGCGAGCTCGTGGTGACGACGCTCACGCGCGAGGCGCAGCCTGTCATCCGCTTCCGGACGCGCGACCTCGCGTCCATCGACCCGGCGCCGTGCCCGTGCGGGCGGACCTTCGTCCGCATGAGCCGGGTCAAGGGCCGGACCGACGACCTCCTCATCGTGAACGGCGTGAGGGTGTTCCCGCCCGAGATCGAGCGCGTCCTCTTCGAGGCGCAGGGCGGCGCGTCGCAGTACCAGATCGTCCTCGACCGCGAGGGCGGCGCCGAGCGGGCCGCGCTGCTCGTCGAGGTCTCGGAGTCGACGTCCTCCGACGAGATCAAGTCGCTCACGGCGGTGACCGTATCCAGCGGCAGGTGGCGGCGGAGCTCGGCGTCGCGATGGACGTGAAGCTCGTCGGCAGGAAGACGCTGGAGCGATCGCACGACAAGGCGAGGCGCGTGCTGCCGCCGGAACGAGTAGGGTTTCGCGGCGGGCGGCGCGCGGCCGCGGCGCGCCACCGGCTTCCCTTGATTCCGGGGTCGTCCCCGCTATGATGCGCCCGCACCCGAGGCGGGATCCCACCATGGCCCAGCGCACGCCGCTTTACGACGTCCACGTCCGCGCCGGAGCGCGGATCGTCGAGTTCGCCGGCTGGGACATGCCGGTGCAGTACGAAGGCATCCTGGCCGAGCACGAGGCGGTCCGCGAGCGCGTCGGGCTCTTCGACGTCTCGCACATGGGCGAGGTCGTCTTCCGCGGCCCGAAGGCCCTCGCATCCCTGCAGCGGCTCTTCACCAACGACCTCGCGCACTGTGCGGACGGGCAGGCGCAGTACGGCTGCGTCTGCCGCGAGTCGGGCGGCATCGTCGACGACGTCGTCGTCTACCGGCGCGCCGCCGACGACCTGCTCGTTTGCGTGAACGCCGCGAACCGCCAGAAGGACTTCGAGTGGCTGAACGGGCACGCCTTCGGGGCCGACGTCGCGAACGAGTCGGACGCGTGGGCGCAGCTCGCGCTCCAGGGGCCGCTCGCGGCCGACGTCCTCCAGCGGCTGACGAGCGTGCGGCTCTCCTCCGTCGGGACGTATCGTTTCACCTTTGGTGACGTGGCCGGGATCGCCTGCCTCCTCGCGCGGACCGGCTACACCGGCGAGGACGGCTTCGAGCTCTTCTGCGATCCGGCCCACGCGGCCCGGCTCTGGTCGGCGCTCATGGAGGCGGGGCAGTCCGAGGGCATCCACCCATGCGGCCTCGGCGCGCGCGACTCGCTCCGGCTCGAGATGGCGTACCGGCTCTACGGCTCGGACATGGACGACACCACGACGCCTCTCGAGGCGGGGCTCGCGTGGGTGGTGAAGCTCGAGAAGGGCGAATTCGTAGGGCGCGACGCGCTCGTCCGCCAGAGGGAGCAGGGCGTCCCGCGCAAGCTCGTCGGGTTCACGCTCACCGACCCCGGGATCGCGCGACATGGGTACCCGGTGCTGCAGGATGGCCGGAAGGTCGGCGACGTGACGAGCGGCACGAAGAGCCCGAGCCTCGAGATCCCGATCGGCCTCGCTTACGTGCCGACCGCCCTCGCGGCGGAGGGCTCCACGTTTGCGGTCGAGATCCGCGGCCGGGCGGCGGCCGCGCGGGTGGTGAAGACGCCGTTTTACGTTCGGAAGTAGGGAGGAGCGGACAATGGAATTCCCCGAGGACCTCAGGTACACGCGCGAGCACGAGTGGGCGCGCGCGAAGGGCAACCGCATCGTGGTCGGGATCACCGACTTCGCCCAGGACCAGCTCGGCGACGTCGTCTACGTCGAGCTGCCGGACGTCGGCGACCCGGTGAAGAAGGGCGAGTCATTCGGTGTGGTCGAGTCGACGAAGGCGGTCTCCGAGCTCTTCGCGCCGATCTCAGGGAAGGTGATCGAGGTGAACAGCCCGCTCTCCGACGCGCCGGAGACGATCAACGAGGATCCGTACGAGGAGGGCTGGATGATCGCGATCGAGCCCTCGGACCCGAAAGAGCTCGAGGCGCTGATGGACGCGAAGGCGTACCGCGCGTTCGTTCAAGAGCAGGAGTAGCGGAGCCCCCTTGCGATACCACCCGCACACGCCCGAGGACGTCCGGGCGATGCTCGACGCGGTCGGCGCGAAGAGCCTCGACGACCTGTTCCGATCCATCCCCGCGCCGCTCCGGCTGCGGCGCCCGCTCGACGTGCCGCCCGCGGCGGACGAGATCTCCCTGTTCGCGGAGCTCGGCCGGCTCGCCGCCCGGAACGACGTCTCCCACCCGCCGTTCGCGGGCGCGGGCTGCTACCCGCACCACGTGCCACCGGCGGTGGACCAGCTCCTCCTCCGGGGCGAGTTCTTCACGGCCTACACGCCGTACCAGCCGGAGGTCTCGCAGGGGACGCTGCAGGCCCTCTTCGAGTGGCAGACCTTCGTCTGCCTCCTCACCGGCCTCGACGTGTCGAACGCCTCGATGTACGACGGCGCGACCGCGACCGCCGAGGCTGCCCTGATGGCGACCCGGCTCACCGGCCGGAAGAAGATCGTCGTCTCGGCGGCGCTCCACCCGGAGTACCGCAAGGTTCTCGCGACGTACCTGCGCTCGACCCACGACGAGATCGCCGTCGTCCCGTTCGGCCCCGACGGCCGCACCGACCTCGCAGCGCTCGAGCAGGCGGTCGGGGCCGACGCCGCATGCGTCATCGTGGGCTGGCCCAACTTCCTCGGCGTCGTCGAGCCGCTCCCCGCGATCGCGCAGATCGCGAAGCGGGCCGGCGCGCTCACCGTCGCCTCCACGGCGGAGGCGGTCGCGCTCGGGCTCCTCCAGGCGCCGGGCGCGCTCGGCGCCGACGTCGCGGTCGGCACGTTCCAGTCCTTCGGGAACTCGATGAACTTCGGCGGTCCCGCGCCGGGCTTCTTCGCGACGCGCGAGGCCAACGTCCGGCAGATGCCGGGCCGGATCTGCGGCGCGACGCTCGACAAGCACGGGAGGCGCGGGTTCGTGCTCACCCTCTCGACGCGCGAGCAGCACATCCGCCGCGAGAAGGCGACGTCGAACATCTGCACCAACTCCGGGCTCGCGGCGCTCGCCGCCACGATCCACCTCTCGCTCCTCGGGAAGGCAGGGCTCCTCCACCTCGCGCGCCTGAACCACGCGCGGGCGCGGCTGCTTCGCGCTGCGATGGAGCGCGTGGGCGTCCGGCCGGCGTTCTCCGGTCCGGTGTTCAACGAGCAGGTCTTCGACGTGGGGGATGCCGAGGCCGTGGTCGCGCGCCTCGCCAAGAAGGGCATCGTCGCGGGCGCTCCGCTCGCGCGGTGGTACCCCGAGCACCCGAGGGCGAAGGGCGCCCTCCTGTGCGTCGCGACGGAGCTCCACTCCGAGGAGCTCATCGAGCTCTTCGCGCGCTCGGTGAAGGGCTAGCCATGTCGAACCCCACCGGCTGGAAGCCCACGATGGAGAAGGACGCGAAGGCCCCCGCCGCCGCGGGCGCCACCGACGGCATCGGTCTCGGCGGCGCCACGCGCGGGCTCGTCCACGAGGAGGCGCTCCTGTTCGAGCGCGGCTCCACCGGGCGGAGCGGCGTGTCGCTCCCGCCCCTCCCCGCTGGGCACGACGCGCAGGACCTGCCCGCCTCGCTCGTTCGCAACGGCGTGGACGGCCTCCCCGAGATCTCCGAGCTCGAGGTGGTCCGCCACTTCACGCGCCTGTCGATCTGGAACCACGGGATCGACACGGGCTTCTACCCGCTCGGCTCGTGCACGATGAAGTACAACCCGAAGTCGTCGGAGGCGCTCGCGCGCCTCGCCGGCTTCGCGAACGTCCACCCGCTCGCCCCGCCCGAGCTGTGCCAGGGCGCACTCGAGCTCATGTGGCGGCTCGAGCGGGCGCTCTCCGAGATCGCGGGCTTCGACACGACCGCGCTCTCGCCGGCAGCCGGCGCGCACGGCGAGCTCTGCGGGCTGATGGTGATCCGCGCGTACCACGAGTCGAAGGGGAACCCGCGCCGCAAGGTGCTCCTCCCCGACACCGCGCACGGCACGAACCCCGCCTCCGCCGCGCTCAACGGCTACGACGTCGTCCAGCTCGCCTCCGGGCCCGACGGCCGGCTCCACCCCGAGGCGGTCCGCGCGGCGATGGACGAGAACGTCGCGGCGATCATGCTCACGAACCCGAACACCCTCGGGATCTTCGAGAGCCACATCCAGGAGATCGCGGAGATCGTCCACGCGAAGGGCGGCCTCGTCTATGGCGACGGCGCGAACATGAACGCGCTGCTCGGCGTCGCGCGGCCGGGCGACATGGGGTTCGACGTCATCCAGTACAACCTGCACAAGACCTTCGCGACGCCGCACGGCGGCGGCGGCCCGGGCTCCGGCCCGGTCGCGGTGAAGGCGCCGCTCGCCCCGTTCCTTCCGCTGCCGTTCGTCGTGAAGGAGGGCGAGACGTACCGGCTCGTCACCGACGCGAAGGAGCGGCCGAAGAGCGTCGGGCGCCTCCGCGAGTTCTGGGGCAACTTCGGGATGTTCGTCCGCGCGTGGGCGCTCATCCGCGAGTACGGCCCCGACGGGCTCGCCGACACCGG
>WNGF01017330.1_pt1 | contig 11144 bp, 6 predicted proteins | sample 5400641 | NCBI WGS metagenome assembly WNGF01 (sample SAMN13153371, study PRJNA577476) | soil metagenome | isolation source: 80 cm soil or saprolite under grassland replicate 2 | place: USA:California | collected 2016-06-15 | reverse complement strand
ACTTACGTCTTGCCACGATAGCGCTGTTTACTTTACTCTAGTTTGCAGTGAAAATGTCTGTTCCGCTGCGCGAACCAAACGAGCGTAATGAATTATTTGCCTCGACCCGTTGGACGATGGTCCTCGAAGCGGGCGATTCAGCGACGGCTTCCGCTCACGCACTCAGTGCGCTGTCGGAATTGTGCCAAATTTATTGGCGCCCCCTGTACGCCTTCTTACGCAGACAAGGCTATGGATCGGAGGACGCGCAGGATTTGACCCAGGGGTTTTTCGCCCATCTGATCGAGACTCGCGCATACGCGCGCGCCGATCGGGAAAAAGGCCGTTTTCGTTCTTTTCTTCTCGGCGCGCTGAAACATTTCATCGCGGACGCTCGCGATCGCCGGCAGGCTTTGAAACGCGGCGGCGGAATGATCCTGGTGAAGTTGGACGACAAAGCAATCGCCGAGGCGGAGGCGCAAATTGCGCGAGCAACGAAATGGCAGACCGATGACGTTTATGACCGCGAATGGGCGGCGTCCCTTTTGCGGCAAGCACTGGATCGTCTCGCGCAAGAGTGCGCGCTGGCTGGGAAAGCGGAGCTCTTTAGTTACTTGAAGCCGTATCTTGCGGCGACCGAAGAATCGACAATCCCATACGAAGAGATGGCGCGGCGCTCACATCGACCAGTCACTACTTTGCGCAGCGATGTAGCCCGATTGCGCAAGCGTTATCGCGTAATTCTTCGTAAAGAAGTGCTCGGCACGGTCTTGGAAGCCGCGGAGGTGGACGAGGAACTACGGCACTTGTGTCAGGTATTAGCCGCAGCTTAGAGAACGCTGAGCGTGAACATGAGCAGGAGTAAGGGAGCCACACGCGGGAGCTTTTCAACAATCCGTTAGCCAACAACAGTGCAGCCTTCAGCCCCAGAAATCTTGACGTGCCCGACCTGCGGCGGCGCATTCGAGGAAACATCCGGTGGCGGACTCGGCTGCATGATTTGTTTGTTGCGGGTTGGGATCGGTGCCGAAGACGAGGTCCCGCAGGATTCCGGGGACGAACAACGCTTCGGAGTTTATGAAATCGAGCGGCGTGAGGATGGAAGTCTTTACGAGCTTGGGCGCGGAGCGATGGGAGTAACGTATCGTGCCATTGACACGTCGCTCGAACGCAAAGTTGCATTGAAGATCATTAAGATTGGCGTTGCTGGGCGAAGCGCCGATGCCCGCGAACGTTTTATGCGCGAAGCCCGCACGGCCGCCTCGTTGCGACACGAGAACATCGCCACCGTGTTCCAGTTCGGAATTCGCGAGGAGACGGGCCAATGCTTCTACGCGATGGAGTTGATCGAGGGCGAGACGCTGGAGGAACGTGTTCGCCGCACTGGCCCGATCAGTGTCCGCGGCACCATCAGCGTTGCCCAGCAAGTCACCGCCGCATTAGCCGCCGCCGAAAAGCGCGGACTGATTCACCGCGATTTAAAGCCGGCAAATCTGATGCTCGTGAACGCGGACGAAACGGCAGACGCCTCGGCATCCCGACCTACTCGGGACTACAACAACATGCGCGGCGTTGTAGCCACGGCGCTGCGTCGCCGTCCAGGGCGAAATGCAACCGGCGCCGATCAAAAGAACGAGAAACTGGTAGTCAAAATAATCGACTTCGGTTTGGCCAAAGCGCTCAATGCGCCGGTTGATCCGATGTCGCTGACCCGAGGCGGCTTTGTCGGTACGCCGGCATTCGCCAGCCCGGAACAATTTGAACATTCCGCGCTCGACGTGCGCTCCGACATTTACTCATTAGGGGAAACGCTATGGTTCGCGCTCACAGGAAAAACGCCATTTGCCGGCCATAGCGTGGAGGAGATTCATCGCGCTCAGCAGTCGGACGCGCTTCCTATCGAAGAACTGAAAGCAGCGCGCGTTCCGCCTCGCCTAAGGTGGCTGCTCGAATCGATGCTGGCACTCGAACCGGCGGCACGGCCGGGGACACACGACTTAGCGGCGCGCCTGCAACGATGCTCCGCACAGGCAGACGGCGTGCGCAGCACCCGCTTCGCTCTCGCAGCCGCTGTCATCCTGGCTCTCTGCGTCGCTGCATTTTTCGTTTTTCCTTCGCTGCGGACCCATCCGGCGGCTGCCGGATCAGTTTCGAATCCGGCGGCACCGGAGAAAAGCATTGCAGTGCTGCCGTTTCAAAACTTAAGTCGCGATCCGGACAACGCCTTTTTCACCGATGGCGTGCAGCACGAGATTCTGACGCGCTTATCGAAGATTGCCGATCTGAAAGTGATCTCGCGCACTTCCACACAGCATTACAAAAGCGCGCCGAAAAACCTGCCCGAGATCGCGAGGCAACTTGGCGTCGCCCACATCCTGGAAGGAAGCGTGCAGAAGAGCGGCGACGCCGTGAGCGTAAGCGTGCAGCTAATCAAAGCAGCCAATGATTCGCATCTTTGGGCCGAGACGTTTGATCGCAAACTGACCGACATCTTTTCGGTCGAGAGTGAGGTGGCCAAAGCCATCGCCGAGCAGTTGCGAGTGCACCTTACCGGTCAGGAAGAGCAAGTCATCGCCGCGAAACCGACAGACAATCCTGAGGCTTACGATGCCTACATGCGCGGTCTGGCTTATAGCCTAAAGTTTATGGGCACCACACCGGCCAACGCCCTTGGCGCGCAGAAATATCTCACAGAAGCGGTGCGCTTGGACCCGAAGTTCGCCCTTAGTTGGGCGCAGCTGTCATACGTTAAGGCACGCGGCTACCTCACCGGGAATCTTCAACGAACGGTCGCCCTCTGCGAAGAGGCGCGGCAGGCAGCCGAAACCGCGCTCACTCTTCAGCCCAATCTCGGTGAGGCCATCTTGGCCAAAGGCTATTACCACTACGCCTGTCTGAAGGATTACAACACCGCCGTGCGTTACTTTGAGCAAGCACGTCAGTTCCTGCCCAATAGCAGCCGGATTCCTGAAATGCTGGCCTACGTCGCGCGCAGGCGAGGCCAGTGGGACAGGAGCGAGTCGTACTTCAATGAAGCCGTGCGGCTCGACCCGCGCAACGTTCACCTACTCAGCGAGCAGTCGGGTGTATATAGTGGCTTTCGTCATTTTTCCGAAGAGCAACGAAAGCTTGACCAGGTTTTAAATATCACACCGGACGACGTGGATACCCTCGCGACGAAGGCAGCTACTGCACAAGCCGAGGGTGATCTGCCGCAGGCCTCGGCACTCCTCGCTCCGCTGCATCCAAACGCCGACCACAGCCGCGCCTTGGAAATACAAGTTTACCAAGCAATCCTGGAGCGCCGCCCTGCGCAAATCATCCCTCGGCTAAAAGAGATACTTGCCAAGCCTGATCCGACATTGGGTTTTATCAATGGCAAACTGCGCTTTTGGTTAGGCTGGGCGCAAGAAGTAGCCGGCGACCATGCCGGCGCTCAGGGAAGTTGGCGACAGGCGCGCAGCGAACTGCAATCTTTCCTCAAAGAACAGCCAGAAAATTATGAACTCATTGGCGATCTCGCGCTAGCGGATATGGGCCTTGGCGACAAAGCCGCTGCGTTGGCTCTTGCCGAACGCGCCATATCCGTGATTCCGATCGAGAAAGACGCGTTGGACGGTCCCATGCCGGTCGAGATCCTTGCTCGCGTGGCGGGGCGCTTCGAGGAGCCCGACCGCGCCATCGCTGCTATACGGAAACTTCTGTCGATACCTTATCAAGCTCCGCTGGTAGGCACGCCACTTACTCCTGCACTTCTCCGACTCAGCTGAAAGGTCGCGCCTCGGGCGCGACAGCGACGGTAACGAAGCTATTTTTACTTGGGGCCAGAGGATAACCTTTGTTTCCTTTGTTATCTTCTGTTTAGGAGTCACCTAGCTCTGTTGAAGAGCTTTTGGCAAGCTAGCGAAAAAACAGGCTGGCAGCCTGTGCTCCCCCCATCCGTGATATGCGTGCCATTCGCGGTCTCCCGACTTAACGATTTCTAAACTTTTTTGCAACGCCGGGCAAAAGTTTCCGAAGGAATAGGTAAAACCAACATCTACATATGAAAAAGAAATCTTGTTCTCAACTCCGACATCAGATCGCGAGCACCCGAAGACTTTCGGTGTCCGCGTTCTTTGATCTGCGCGCTTTAATTGCTCTGGTGATCTTCTTCGCTGGAGTCTTTCTGGCGCTGTTCGCTACGTCCGCGCCGCCCCCTGGCCCTGTAACGCAAGCGTGGGTTGCCCGCTACAACGGACCGGGGAATCTCGATGACGGGGCCCACGCCATTGCCGGTGACAGCTCAGGGAATGTCTATGTGACCGGGGGGAGCCACGGCTCAGGCACTGATCTGGATTACGCCACGATCATGTACACCTCAGCCGGACAACAACAATGGGTTGCCCGCTTCAACGGCCCGGCGAATGGTTGGGATCGTGCCGCAGCAATTGCCCGTGACAGTTCAGGCAATGTCTATGTGACGGGACAAAGCTTGGGCTTAGGGACCAATTTTGATTACGTCACGGTCAAGTACGACTCCGCCGGACAAGAACTGTGGGTGGCCCGCTACAATGGTCCGGGAAATGGCGAGGACGACGCCGTTGCCATTGCCAGTGATAGCTCAGGCAATGTCTATGTGACGGGAGTTAGCTTAGGCTCAGGTACTGGTAGTGATTACGCTACGATCAATTACGACTCAGTCGGGCAGGAACAATGGGTTGCCCGCTACAACGGACCGGCGAATGGAAGTGACACACCTAAAGGTGTTGCCGTTGACAGCTCAGGCAACGTGTACGTGACAGGGCGAAGCTTAGGCTCAGGTGGTTATTTTGATTACGCGACGGTTAAGTACGACTCAGCCGGGCAGGAACAATGGGTGGCCCGCTACAACGGCCCGGGAAATGGCCATGATGATGCAGAAGCCATTGCCGTTGACAGCTCAGGCAATGTCTATGTGACGGGAGGAAGCGCGGGCTCAGATGGTTATTCTGATTACGCTACGGTCAAGTACGACTCAGCGGGGCAGGAACAGTGGGTTGCCCGCTACAACGGACCGCGTGCCCGCGCGATCGCCATTGACGGATCAGGCAATGTCTATGTAACGGGAGAAAGCTCGGGCGTCAGCGCCGTTGCTGATTATGCCACAATCAAATATAACTCAGCCGGGCAAGAACAGTGGGTTGCCCGCTACGGCGATTCGAGGAATTACTTTAATAGTGCCGAAGCGATTGCCCTTGACGGCTCTGGCAACGTCTACGTGACCGGGGTCAGCCTTAGTTCACGTAGTGGTTATGATTATGCTACGATCAAGTACAACTCAACCGGGCAGCAACAATGGGTTGCCCGCTACAGCGGACCGGGAAGGGGCAATGAAGAAGGAGCGAGCACCATGGTCGTTGACGGATCAGGCAATGTCTATGTGACGGGAGCGAGCCCTGGTCGAAATACCGGTTTTGATTATGCAACGGTTAAGTATGTACAGAATCCTACACCAACTCCTCGGCCCCGGCCCTGATTTCCGGTGATAGGTGATAAGTGATCAGGGATAAGGGATTGCTTGTACCGCGGCTGATCTCGACAATTCCAGAAGGAGTGCCGGGGCTAGCCCCTGTAGAGGCAGCCGTGTCGGCTGCAACAAATATCGTCCTAATGGTCCGCAGGCGGCACGCCTGCCACTACAGCATCGAGCAACTAGCATCCTGAGATCCGTGATATCCGCGCTATCCGAGTAATCAGCGTGTTCTTCGGGATTGCCAACTTTTTTGCCACGCCGGGCAAAATTTTCCGAAGGAATAGGTAAAACCAACACCTATGAAAACAAAAATCCTTCAAAAAACGTTTGTTAGCTTGACCGCCGGATTCGCGACACTCCTAGCGACAACAATCGGGCTCGCCGCAGGAACGTTCACGAACCTAGACGTCGCGGGCGATGCGGTGCGCATATACCGCGACGATTTCGGCGTGCCCCACATCTTCGCCGAATCGAGTCGCGGCGTCTTCGAGGGTTACGGCTACGCGATCGCAGCGGATCGGCTCTGGCAGCTTGAGGTGAACCGCCGAGCGGCGCGCGGCCGGCTCGCCGAGATCTTCGGTTCCAGCATGCTCGCTGCCGATCGAATGGCCCGCACTTTGGGCTACACCGACGCCGAGCTGGACGAACAGTTCGCGGTCTTGAGCGCAGAAGAACAGGAGATCTTCAGCGCGTACGTCAACGGCATCAACCGCTACATCAACGAGGTCGTGGTTCCCGATCCGGCGAACAAGCTGCCGTTCGAGTTCCAGTTCCTCAACATCGGCGTGCCAGCGCCGTGGACCACGCAAGACGCGGTCGCGTTCGCGGTCAACCGGGCCCAGGCCTTTCTCGATCAGGGCGATGGAGAAAGGGCGGGCCAGACGCTACTGAACAGTTTGATCGCCATGCACGGCGCCACCGCAGGGCTCGGCGTCTTCAACGACGTCCAATGGATCAACGATCCCGATGGGCACGCCACCGTGCCCGCCGAAGGGGCGGTCGGCAGGCGACAGATGCCCCCGCCCGCGCCGGGTCAGCTCGATGGCGCGACGGAGGAGGCGAGTTCGGAGAGGGAGGACGCCATCGCGATCTGGGAGGCTGTCGGGGTCCCCACCAAGCTCGGCAGCCACGCATGGCTGGTCAGCGCCGCGAAGAGCGCCGAAGGATCGGCCATGTTGTTCGGCGGACCGCAGATCGGATTCAGCGCGCCCGAGATCGCGCACGAAGTCCAGCTCAAGAGCGAGGATCTGAATGTCTCGGGCATTGCGTTCGCTGGCATCCCAATCGTGCTGATCGGCCGAACGGATCACTTCGCCTACACCGAGACGACCGCGGGCTCGAACAACGTCGACATTTACGCGGAGACGACGTGCAACGCGGGAGCGGGCTACGTTTATGGCGGCGTCTGCACGCCATACGAGAGGCGCGTCGAGACTATCTTCGTCAAGGACGCCGCGCCTGTCGTCATGACCGTCGAGCGCTCCGTTCACGGGCCGGTCGTGGAGTCCGCCACCGGCGTCAAGTTCGCCCGGAAGAGCGTGCAACGGATGCGCGAAATCGAGAGCATCCGCGCGTTTATGGCGATGAACCGCGCACACAACATCAACGAGTTCGAAGCCGCCGTCGATCAAGTAGTGGGTGTAGAACATTTCCTGTACGCGGACAAGGTCGGTAACATCGCGTACTGGCGGAGCGGCGAGGTGCCCGTGCGGCCCGCCGGGTTCGACATCCGCCTGCCGCTGCCCGGCGACGGGAGCGCCGAGTGGACGGGCGAGCTGCTGCCCATCCCTAGATCAGTCAACCCGGCGCGCGGTTGGCTCGCGAACTGGAACAACAAGGCCACCGTCGATGAGGAGGTCGAGGCCGCCGGGGGCAAGCAGGGGCGCGTCTTGGAGATCGAGGCCCGCCTTGAGGACGGACAGGTCTCGCTGGACGACATGCGAGACATCGCCAAGGACATCGCCCGCACGACGCAGGGTGGCGCCGGTCGTCCTTCGCGCTTCCTGAAGCCGTACCTGTTCGCCGCCCTCGACGCGGTGCCCTCGGCTCATCCGCTCGCCGCACAAGCCAGAGCGGTGCTCGAAGCGTGGGATGGCAGCCTCTACGCCGACGCGGTGACCAGCACCACGCTCGAACCAGGCCAGGTCATCTTCGCGGCGTGGCTCGCCGCCGTGCTCAACGCCACGTTCGCGGACGAGTTGGGCGCGAACATCAGCCGCGCGACGGCCAACGTGTTGCTCCACGTCTTGGATGACGCGCTCGGCAGCGGATCAGGCGTGCCGCCTAGCCGCGACTACTTCAACGGCGCGGACCCCAATGTCGTGATGTCGGCGGCGTTCACGCAGGCCTTGAACAGCCTAGGGCCGGACCCTGCAGCTTGGTCGACGCAGCCGAGGGGTGTGACTCGATTTCGGCACGTCCTCTTCCCGACCATTCCAGAGGTCGCAAGCATGTTTCAGTCGAACAAGGGCACGTACGCCCAGATCGTTGTGCTCAGCACCCCAAAGCTGAGCTCGGAGAACATCCTCACGCTGGGCCAGAGCGGCTTCATCCAGAAGGTCGGGGCCAGCCCCGTCCTGGATCCGCACTTCCGTGACCAATTCGACCTCTACAGAAGCTTCGAGTACAAGCCCATGCGGCTCTACCAGAACACGCAGCTCCAGGAGTAATTCAGCCCCAACAAAAAAATGACAACTTCATAGTTAAGAAATCCGGCCAATCGCCAGGAAAAGAAAAGAAAGGAAGAACCCATGAATCCGCCAAGAAAAATCACAACCCGTATCAGCCCCGTTGCGATTGCCGTAGCCCTGTTTTTCGCTGTGGCACTCCTCGCGCACGGGGCCACCATCACAGTCACCAACACCAATGACAGCGGCGCCGGTTCATTGCGTCAGGCGCTCCTTGACGCCAGCGACGGCGACACAATCACCTTCGCAGTGTCTGGCACAATTGGCTTGACCAGCGGCGAACTGCTGGTGGACAAGAGCATCACCATCTCGGGACCTGGGGCTGGAAGCCTGGCCGTGGATGGGAACGCCACGAGCCGCGTGTTCCACATCGGCTTCGGCAGAACCGTCACCATTTCTGGCCTGACCATTACCAATGGCCACGTCACCGAGGGTTACGGCGGCGGTATCTACAACGATCATGCGACGCTGGCGCTTAGTAATTGCACGATCAGCGGCAACTTTGCTGGTTTCTCGGGCGGCGGTATCTACAATATGGGCTTCTTCGGTCCGAGTCTGCTGACCATCGGCAATTGCACGATCAGCGGCAATTCAGCGGATAGCGGTAGCGGCGGCGGCATCACCAATATCGGTGTTGTCCAGATCATCAGCAGCACGATTAGCGGCAATTCAGCGTCGTTCGGCGGTGGCATCTCCAATTCCGAGGATGTCCATATCATCAACAGCACGATCAGCAGCAATTCAGCGTCTCTCGGCGGCGGCATCTACGATGTCGGAGCTCTTGACTCTGGAGTAGTCGAAATCACAAACAGCGCGATCAGCGGCAACTCCGCCGAAGACAAGGGCGGCGGCATCTTTAGCACTGCAGACGGGGACAACTACGCTGCGGAGTACCTCAGCAATTGCACGATTAGCGGCAACTCGGCTGGTAGCAACGGCGGCGCCATCTTTAACGACGCGTACGCGTACGTTGCGATCGGGAACACCGTCCTCAAGGCCGGCGCGATGGGAGAAAACATTTTCAATGCCGCTTACGGGACTGTTACGTCGTTGGGCTACAATCTCAGTAGCGATAATGGCGGCGGTGTCCTGACCGGTCCCGGCGATCAGGTCAACACCGATCCGATGCTTGGCCCGTTGCAAGACAATGGCGGCCCCACGTTCACGCATGAGCTGTTGACCGGCAGCCCGGCCATTGATGCGGGTAACCCGACCTTCACTCCGCCGCCTCTCTACGACCAGCGCGGCCCGGATTTTTATCGCGTAATGAACGGCCTCATCGACATCGGCTCCTTCGAGGTGCAATCTGGCCCGCCACCTACACCTACTCCCACACCAACACCTACGCCTACTTCGACTCCTACACCTACACCTACTCCAACTCCTACGCCGACACCAACTCCTACGCCAACGCCTACTCCTACGCCGAAGGGGCACCCACACCCGACTCCGCGGCCTCGCTAGCGGAATTGGTGAGGGGTGATCAGTGGTTAGTTGTAGCCGGGGTCGATTCACCCCGGCTACGGGCGCGCCGGCAAAAGGTTAGCCCCGAAACTTTTCTGGGATTTCCCTTGCCAACGCGTTGAGGCCTCCTACGCGCCGAAGCGCTACGGCGGCGGCGCGACAACGCGTTCCACCTTTGCGCGGTCACGGCTGGGGACAGCCGCCGCTACATTATTTCGCGATTGGTCGACACGGTTTCGCTTCGTCGCCTTAATCCGGCCTTCTTTTAAGGTGACGCAATTAATAGCGCTGCGCCATTGCGTCTGAAAATCCGGACCCTTGCCCACGAAGCAAATCGGAAGATGCTTTGTCAGTCGCTCTGCGTTTATTTCAAGCATGGCAGACAAACTGAGCAAACAGCCCGAGAACGTGCCCGGCCCCTTTTACGTGGATACAAGCTGCGCCCTGTGCCGGATGTGTCTCGAAGAAGCGCCGAATCTTATCACTTACACTCGTGATGAAACTGCTGTTCATTTTCTTAAACAACCCGAAACCACCGAGGAAACCGCTGCTGCACAACGCGCCATGGACGTTTGCCCTACTCTCGCAATCGGAAATGATGGATGAAATTTGCGACGCCGACGAATCGCCGCTACAAGAGTTGCCATGACTGAAGCTACTGCTACCGCTGCCGCTGCTGCCGCTGTTTCCCCACGATACACACGGGCAAATCCGTTTCCCGCTCGCATGGTCGTGAATCGCCGCCTCAGCGGTCCGGAATCAGCAAAGGACACGCGGCATTTTGAGCTCGATTTGACGGGATGGGGTTTGACCTTTGAAGTGGGCGATTCTTTAGCTGTTTACGCAACGAACGATCCAGAATTGGTCGATGAAATGATCCGTACGCTCGGCGCGACCGGCGATGAACAAGTCCCGCGGCCGAAAGGCGAACCGACGACATTCCGCGAAGTGCTACTGCGCGATTATAGCATCACGCAGCCAACGCCGAAGTTTTTGAGGGCCATTGCCGAGCGAGCTTCCGCTGCGCCTACGTTGACGTACCTTCTCGCTCCAAACCGCAAACAGGACCTCGAGACTTACCTGTGGGGAATGGAGATAATCGATTTCCTCGCGGAACATCCCTCCGCCCGGTTTGCGCCGGAAGAGTTTGTTGGCTTGCTCACGAAATTACAGCCGCGACTTTATTCAGTGGCCTCGAGCTTAAGGGCGTACCCCGACCAAGTGCACTTCATCGTGGACGTTGTCCGTTATGAAAGCAATGGCCGGCTCCGCAAAGGGGTTTGCTCATCCTTTCTTGCAGAACGCGCCGATGACGTGCCAGTGCCCGTCTTCCCGAGCGTGGCAAAACACTTTCATTTGCCGGAAAATTCTGACACTCCAATCATTATGGTCGGTCCCGGGACCGGAGTCGCGCCATTCCGCGCGTACCTGCAGGAGCGAAAGGCAACCGGGGCAAAGGGAAAAAACTGGCTCTTCTTCGGATCGCAGCACGAGAGATGCGATTTTGCGTACGGAGACGA
>WNGF01019714.1_pt1 | contig 11149 bp, 11 predicted proteins | sample 5400641 | NCBI WGS metagenome assembly WNGF01 (sample SAMN13153371, study PRJNA577476) | soil metagenome | isolation source: 80 cm soil or saprolite under grassland replicate 2 | place: USA:California | collected 2016-06-15 | reverse complement strand
GCTCTTTTCGCGATTGCGCCCCGCCACGACGATGGCGGCGCCGGCCGCGGCCATGCCCCGCGCCATGCCGAGCCCGATGCCTCCGTTGCCGCCCGTCACCACGGCCACCCGCCCCTTCAAGTCGAATGCGCTCAACGTTGGCTCCCTTCGTGTGTAGCTCCTGGTTTTCGCGGCCCACCTGTGGTCTAAGGGTGTGAAGAGGAGTCTAACCGGGAAGGGGGAGTCCTGTGAAGCGCCAGCACGGTCGGGGGCAGCGCGTCCGCGATGATCCCGCCGACCGCGGCCGCTGGGGGCTCCTCGCCCTGGTGACCGCGGTCTTCATGTTGAACGCGGTCTCGGTGCTGTCGGTCGCTCCGCTCGCGCCGCTCTTCCGCGACGCCCTCGGTCTCACCCGCGCTCAGGTCGGGCTGTTTCTCTCCTCCGTCTACCTGGGCGGCGTCCTCATGTCACTCCCCGCAGGATGGCTCACGGAGCGGCTCGGCGTGCGCGCAACCCTCTCGGCCGGGCTCGCTCTCACTGGCGTCATGGTCGGCCTGGCCGCGTGGAGTCGGGGCTTCCCGGCGATGCTGGGGTTTTTCTTCCTGGCTGGCTTCGGCTTCGCCGTGGTGAACCCGACTACCGGGAAGGCCATCCTCGAGCGCTTCCCGGCGCGCGAGCGTGGCCTGGCCATGGGCGTCAAGCAGACCGGGCTCACCCTCGGCGGGGTGACGGCCGCGCTGACGCTGCCAGGCATCGGGCTCGCCTGGGGCTGGCGCAGCGCGCTCACCGTCGCCGCCTGGGCATCGCTGCTGGGCGCGGCGGCCGCCCTCGCGGGGCTCCGCTCGCGCGCGACGGCGGCTCCGCCTCCCGACGTCGAGCGCCCCCGGCTCGGCGAGATCGCCCGGTTCCTGGCGCGCCCGTCCTTCATCGTCCTCCTCGCCGCCGGCCTCGCCCTGTCCATCACCCAGTCCTCGGTCCTCGCCTACCTCGCGCTCTTCGCGCGCGAGACGCTGGGGTTCACGGTGATCGCCGCGGGAGGACTGCTGGCGCTCGTCCAGGCGGGAGGCACGGCCGGCAGAGTAGGCTGGGGCATCGTGAGCGATCGTTTCTTCGGTGGGCGCCGCCGGCCTGGCCTCATCATCAATGCCCTCCTCGGCGCATCCATGAGCCTCATCTGGGCCTCGGTGGTGGCGCTCTCCGCGCCCATGGCCGCCGCGGCGGCCCTCCTCACCGGCCTTGGCGCCTTCGGCTGGGTCGGACTCTACCTCGCGCTGGCGGCAGAGGTCGGCGGTCCGCGCCATGCGGGGCTGCTCACGGGCTTGGCGGTGAGCTGCTCCTGGAGCGGGGTGCTCGTGGGCCCGCCCCTCTTCGGCCTTCTGCTGGAGGCGACCGGCTCCTACCGCTGGCCCTGGCTCGTGCTCGCCGTCATCGGCCTCTCGGCGGGCGTGGCGCTGCACCGGATCCCGCCGCTCGTGCAGCGTCCGTAGCACACTGTCGGAGAGGAGCTGGCCCCAGCCCCGCGACGTCCTGCGGCTCGATCTTCCGGATCACTCGCCTCGGACGGCGGGGCCCCAGCCCCGCGACGTCCTGCGGCTCCATCTTCCGGATCGCTCGCCTCGGACGGCGGGGCCCCAGCCCCGCGACGTCCTGCGGCTCGCACAACAGGGTCCTCGGGGGGGAGGCTTCGGAAGGGAGGCTTTGGCCCCTTCCGATTTTTCAGCGGCGCGCCGCCAGGAACTCCCGCCACGTCACCCGGTGCTCGCGGAAGAAGTAGCCGAGCATCACGAGGGACGCCAGGAGGTTGGCGGCGAGGATGGTCCACCAGGCGAGCGTCTCCAGGAGACGCTCCGCCAGGATGGCGATCACGGCGATGAAGAACACCTCGAAGCAACAGAAGAGCATGAAGACGCCGAACAGCAGGCGCGGCTCCCGATCGGCCAGCGCCAGGAGGCCGGCGGCCGCCCAGCCGAAGAGGATGAAGGCCAGGCCGTGCAGGGCGGTGTACTGGAGGACCAGCGGGAGCGTGATCACGAGGGCGCCCGGATCGCGCAGCCCGTGGAACAGCGTCGCGCCGAGCAGAGCCGGGGTGCGGAGCGGCATGCCGGCCGCCAGGTCGTAGAGCAGGAACCAGACCGCAACGGCGACGGCGCCCGCCAGGCCCGCGATCAATCCCTCGCGCGCCAGGCGCGTCCAGGGCCCCAGCAGCGCCTTGCCCAGGGCGTGATGGCCCACGAAGAAGTAGATGAGCATGCCGACCGCGGCCAGCGCGTTGCCCAGCAGGATCGCCCACCACGCCAGCTCACCCAGCACCGGGTGAGCGAGCCAGGTCACGACTGCCAGGAAGAAGACCTCGAAGCACATCAGCGTGATGAACATCAGGAGCAGACGGCTCGGCTGGCGCTGGGCGGAGACGACCAGGTAGGCGATGAGCACGCCGATCATCGCGAACACCACGCCGTGGAGCACCGTGTACTGGACCACGAGATGGGCCGTGGTCGGCACGTCGGCAGGATTCTGGACGCCCTGAAAGGTGGCGGCTCCGAGCAGCGCGGGGGTCCGGAACGGGCGGCCACGGGCCGCATCGTAGATCAGGAACCAGACCGCAACGATGGCTGCCCCGATGATGCCGGCAATGACGCCTTCACGAACGTAGCGGGAATTGGAGGCCATCGAGACCCTCCTGTCCGGCCCCCCGGCCGAAACCGGGGACCTGCCCATACCACGTATCACCTTCCGGACCCCAGGGCAAGTTAGGCGTCAGGCGACGGCCAGCGCCTTGAGCAACTCGATGCCGAAGAGCTTCACCCGCCAGCGCCGCACGCCATCCACCTGCTCCAGCTGGGCCAGATCCCGCGGCGGTTCCGCGGCCAGACGATCGATCAGTCGCTGCGGGAACAGCACGCCGGGATCGAGCCCCAGCTCGTGGGCGGCCTTGCTGCGCCAGGCGCGGAGCGCGTCCGCGCGACGGCGCGTGGCGGCGGCGACATGGGGACGCGGGACCCGTTGGCGCGAGGGCAGCCCGGCCTCCGGCAGGGCTTCACCGCGGGCGACGGCCTCCAGGATGGCGCCCCCCACCCGCTGGACCACGCGGGGCGAGCACCCCGGTACCGCCAGCACCTCCTCCAGGGTGTGCGGGCGCGCGGCGGCCAGGGCCACCAGCGCCTCGTGACCGACGATCATGAACGGCGGGCGGTCGAGCGCCAGGGCCAGGGCCTCGCGCGCCTGGTACAGCTCGCGGAGGACCGCCCACCCGCGCGCATCCAGCTCCTTCGCGCCCTTGAGCCTGAGGTAGGCGTCGGGGTCGGCGACCCTGTCGGGCACGCTGAGCGCCGCCAGCGCCGCGCACTCCTCCTCGACCCACGCGTCGCGGCCCTTGGCGCGGAGCTCGTCGAGCAGCCGCGCGCGCAGCGCCAGCAGGTGCAGCACGTCGTCGAGGGCATAGGCCTCCTGTTCGGCCGTCAGGGGCCGCCGCGACCAGTCGTCCTTCTGCCTGGACTTGACCGGCTCCACGCCGAGGTACTCCCTGAGCAATCCGTCGAGGCCCAGGGCCTTTGCCCCGAGAAAGCGGGCTGCGACGCCGGTGTCGAAGAGCGAGACCACCGTGAATCCGTACAGGCGCTTGAGATAGGCGAGGTCGTTGTCGGCCGCGTGGAACACCTTGACGATCCGGGGATCGGCGAACAGCGGCCCCAGCGGGTCAAGCGTCGGCAGCGCCAGCGGATCCACCAGGTGCGCGTGCCCGGCATCGTCCGCGATCTGCACCAGGCAGAGCTTGCCCGGGTAATGGTGCAGGCTGTCGGCTTCGGTGTCGATGGTGAGCGAGCCGGCTCCGGCGAGGGAACGGGCGAGCGCCTCGAGCTCGGCGGGTGTACGGATCCAGGGCGTGGGGTCCATGGGGCTCCTGCTATACTACGCCACCGGAGACCCTGCGCGAGCATCGCCCCTGCGCGAGGCGGCAAGAGGAGAACGGACTCATGAAGATTGCGGGCTCGACCACGGTCATCACCGGCGGCGCCTCGGGATTGGGGCGCGCCACGGCCGAGAGGCTCCTCGGAGGCGGGGGCCGCGTCGCGCTGCTGGACCTGCCGACCTCCCCCGGGGCTCAGGTGGCCCAGGCCATGGGCCAGGAGGCGCTCTTCGCGGCGTGCGACGTCACGAAGGCCGAAGAGGTGACGGCCGGGCTCGAGGCCGCGGTCAAACGCTTCGGCGCCGTCCACGCCCTGGTGAACTGCGCGGGGGTCGGCACCGCCGAGAAGACCTTCGGCAAGCGCGGGCCGGCCGATCTGGCCAAGTTCGCGCGCACGATCCAGATCAACCTGATCGGCACCTTCAACTGCATCCGGCTGGCGGCCGCTCACATGGCCCAGAATCAGCCCGGCGCGGACGGCGAGCGCGGCGTGATCATCAACACGGCCTCGGTGGCGGCCTTCGACGGCCAGATCGGCCAGGCCGCCTACTCGGCCTCCAAGGGCGGCGTCGTCGGCATGACGCTGCCCATCGCGCGGGACCTGGCCGAGCTGGGCATCCGCGTCTGCACCATCGCGCCCGGCCTGTTCGATACGCCCATGATGGCGACCCTGCCCGAGCCGGCGCGGATCTCGCTCGGCAAGCAGGTCCCCTTCCCGCCCCGGCTCGGGCAGCCGGCCGAGTACGCGGCGCTCGCCGTCCACATCATGGAGAACGTCATGCTGAACGGCGAGACCATCCGTCTGGACGGTGCCATCCGCATGCAGCCTCGCTGAGCGAGGGCGCGACCCGGCCCGCTCGACAGGGGTGAGAGACTCATGAGCGGGAGGTACGAGCCATGGCAAACGAGCACATCCGCTGGGGCCATTCGGTGGAGGACGCGCGCCGGGTCGCGCGGGCCGAGAGCAAGCTGGTCCTCGTCGACCTCTTCAGCCCGAACTGAGGGGGCTGCAAGCGCATGGGTACCGTGACGTACCCGAATGCCGACGTCGAGCGGTACATCCGGAGCCACTTCGTCCCCGTCCAGTTCAACGTGGTCGACGAGCCCGAGGTGATGGACCGGTTCAACTCCTCGTGGACGCCGACGCTCATCGTCGAGGACCCGGAAGAGCGCGAGTGCCGCCGGAGCCTTGGCTACCTCGACCCCCATCGCTTCGTGGGCGAGATGGCGCTGGCGCGCCTCGCGCAGAGCATCCACCGGCGCGACTACAAGGCCGCCCACGAGCGGGGGCTGGAAGCCGCGCACCGCACCAAGGGCGACCCCTGGCGCGAGCCGGAAGCGCTCTACTTCGCCGCGGTGGCGGCCTACAAGGTCTCCAGCGACCCCGCCAAGCTGCAGGAGGGGTGGAACCGCCTCATGGACCAGTTCCCGGAGAGCGACTGGGCGAAGAAGGCGGAGTTCATCAGGAAGTGACCGCCGGGCGAGCGGGCTCGCCGATGACGATGCCCGCGTAGCCCACGACGCGGTCGTAGTCTCCCGAGACGTCGCCCGAGGTCTCGTAGCGCACGAGCTCGGCCCCTGCCGGGCCGAGCTCGCGCAGGGCGGCGAGCGTGGCCACCGCCGGGCCGGCCCCGCACACTGAGATACTGTGCTCTCGCACGGTTGAGTGGAGTCGCTCGGGCTCGAGCGTCAGCATCGCGTCGATGGCGAGCCGGTCCTTCCGGTTGGAGACCGCCTGCGGCTCGTAGTGGTTGAGATCCGTGGAGCACACGAGCAAGACGGGCTCGCCGGCGCTCGCGACGGCGGCGGCCAGCGCGTGTCCGACCGCCATGCAGAAGCCGAGGTCGCTCCCCATCAAGGTGATCGGCACGAACGCGATCTCCGGCTGAAGCCGGAGCAGGAAGGGGAGCTGCACCTCGACGGCATGCTCGTGCGCGTGCGCCAGCTCGTCCTCGGCCAGCGCGGGCGATCCGGCGAGGATGGCGCGCGCGAGCTCCTCGCCCACGCCGACCTCGCCGCCCGGCAGCGCCCATCGCCCGCGCGCCATGACGGAGCCGCGCGGCCCGAGACCGGTGTGGTTGGGGCCGAGGATGACGGCGAGCCGCGGCACCTTCACGCGCCCGTACACTTCTCCCGCCACGCGTCCCGAGTACCGCCAGCCCGCGTGCGGCACGACCACGGCCCGCGCGGACGTCTTCGGCACCGCGTCCTTGGTCAGCTGCGCGAGCTCGGCCCGCATCCGGTCCGGACGGTCAGGGTAGAAGAGGCCGGCGACCGCAGGCCGTCTCACGGGGAGCCGGTTCATCCGCTGCGTCCCTCCGCTCGGCTACAAGAGTAGACTAGAAGCCGGCATGGCTGAAGCGGTCTCCCTGGAGCAGATCCTCTCCCGGCTGGCCCGCGAAGGAGACCTGTACGAGCGGCTGCCCGAGGACCGGGTCCGCTGCGTCGCCTGCGGCCACCGCTGCCTGATCCCGCCCGGCCAGCGCGGCATCTGCAAGGTGCGCTGGAACGAGAACGGGCGCCTCATGGTGCCCGCCGGCTACGTCGCCGGGCTCCAGCTCGACCCCGTGGAGAAGAAGCCCTTCTTCCACGCTCTTCCACGCCTACCCCGGCGCCCGCGCGCTCTCGTTCGGAATGCTCGGTTGCGATTATCACTGTCCCTACTGTTTTGCGGGAGATACTCCTGTGCTGACGCCGGCCGGGTTCCTCCCGATCAGCGCCATCTTCGATCGGGCGGAGCCCGCCGCTACCGACCCCGGAGTGAGGATTGCGCAGGGCGTCGAGGTGATCGCAGCGTCGGGAGCTTCGCGGCGAGTGCTCAAAGTATTCCGCCATCGCTACCGCGGACCCGTGACGGTGGTCAAGCCCATGTACCTCCCCGTCATTCGCTGCACTCCGGACCATCGCTGGCTCGCCACGATGGATCCGCAGGGTCTGGAACAGCAAGAAGTGCGCGCGAGGGACCTCACGGTAGATCACTTCCTGCTCGTCCCCAAGCAATCAGTTTCATTCCACGATCGCTCTCTCCGGCGGATGTCCTAGGAATCATGCAAGCCAGCGGCACGGGGGAATCTTCGCGCTCGATCGGCACCCGCCTTGGGAAGCATCCGTCATACATCCGTCACGTACGGAGCAAGGTCCGCCGCGGGCGCTGGGTTTACGAGAGAATCCAAGGTCTCGCCACGGAAGGTGACACCGTCCGGTTCCCTAACGAGCACAGGCCTGGCATTCCGAGGCTCATCGATCTGGACAAGACCCTCGCACGGCTCCTCGGATTCTATTGCGCCGAGGGATCGATTCACAGGTCCAAACACCGCCCCAACAGCCTGAACCTCGTCTTTAGCTTCGGCCGTACCGAGGAACAGCTACGGGCGGAAGTCCTGGAGTCCCTTACCCGAATCTTTGGCGTTCACGCAAGGGAGGTGCATCGGCCGACTGCAACCGCGGTCGAAGTGACGAAGTCCTCGCTGGCTCTCTTCTTCGAGAACCTGTGTGGGAAAGGCGCGGCAGGTAAGCGCGTGCCTCGCCAGCTGTTCACCGCCGATCGCTCCGTACAGGACGCGTTCCTGGATGCCTGTATCGCCGGCGATGGGCACGAGTACGCGGGCGGCAAGCTGACGGTGACCACCGTCTCGAGGGACTTGGCCTACGGGATCGCCACGCTGGTTCTCCAGTCAGGCGGCCTGCCTTCCATCTATGTGGCTCCGAGGGGCACGGACGGGCGGATTCAGGGTCGCGCAGTCCGACTGCAGCCGGAGCAGTTCTCGGTCGTCTGGTACCGGGAGGGAGAACGGTCACGCAGGCTCCGGGAGACTCCGAGGCACTTCCTGGTTCCGGTGACGTCGGTCGCGATGGAACCTTTCGAGGGAGACGTATTCAACCTGGAGGTCGAGAATGAGCACTCCTACGTCGCAGGTTTCTTCGCGGTCAAGAACTGCCAAAACGCGTTGACCTCCCAGACCCTGCGCGACCCGGCGATGGGCGTCGAGCCCCAGGAAGTCACCCCGGCCCAGATCGTGGACGCCGCCCTCCGCCACCGCGCGCGCATCCTCACCTCCACCTACAACGAGCCCCTGATCACGAGCGAGTGGGCGGTGGAGGTGTTCAAGGCGGGCAAGGCGCGCGGGCTCACCTGCTCCTACGTCTCCAACGGCAACGCGACGCCGGAGGTCCTCGACTACATCCGCCCGTGGGTGGACCTCTACAAGGTCGACCTCAAGGGGTTCGACGACAAGCGCTACCGGAAGCTGGGAGGCGTGCTGCAGACCGTGCTGGAGACCATCCAGCTCCTGAACGCCAGGGGGTTCTGGCTCGAGGTCGTGACGCTGCTGATCCCCGGCTTCAACGACTCCGACGAGGAGGTCCGCGACATCGCGCGCTTCCTCGCGTCGGTCTCGCCGGACATCCCCTGGCACGTCACCGCCTTTCATCCGGACTACAAGATGACCGATCGGGACGGCACGCCGGCCCGGACGCTGCTCCGCGCCGCCGAGATCGGGCTCGCCGAGGGGCTCCGGTACGTCTACGCGGGGAACCTGCCCGGGCGGGTCGGCCCCTTCGAGAACACCTACTGCCCGTCGTGCCGGACGCTCCTCGTGGAGCGCGCGGGCTATACGATCCTCCGCGACTACCTCACCCCGACGCGCGGGCTCTGCCCGACGTGCTCGACGCGCATTCCCGGCGTGTGGGGGCGGCGGGAGCGGGTGTGACGCCGCGCTTCGTCGTGGACACCATGCTCGGCCGGCTCGCCCGCTGGCTCCGGGCCATGGGTTACGACACGCTCTACCCGGGACAGGCGGAGGACCGCCGCCTGCTCCAGCTCTCCCGCGCCGAGGAGCGGATCCTCGTCACCCGCGACCGCATGCTGGCGCGGCTGGCCGAGCCCCGGAGCTGCCTGATTCACGCCGAGTCGGTGGACGATCAGGTCCTCGAAGCCGTCGAGCGGCTCGCGCTGTCTCCCGACGGCAGCGGCTGGCTGTCGCGCTGTCTCGAATGCAATGCGCGGCTCGAGCCGGGCGCGCGGGAGGCCTTGCGGGGACTCGTCCCCGAGCACGTCTTCGCCACCCACGCCGACTTCATGCGATGTCCGGGCTGCGCGAGGATCTACTGGGCGGGGAGCCATGCCGACCGCATGCTCGAGCGGCTGACGCGGCTGCTCGACCGGACCGGGAAGAGCTGAGCCCTCAGGCCTCGATCACCCGCGTGACGGGGCGGGAACCCAGCTCGCCTCCCATCCAGCCGGGGATGACGGCGGAGAAACGTCCCGCGGTGCCGCCGGCCACGACGACCACGATCTCGTCCACCGAGGGGAACTTCGGGATGAGCGCGTCGGGCTCCGCGCCAACCGCGAGGTCCTTGAGCCGCCCGCTCTCCGCCCCGTCGGGCCCGGGCGCCAGCTCGCGCGCGCGGCGGCGGATGGTCGCGTGGAGGTAGCGCTTCACGTCCTGCTTGGACCAGCCCTCGGCGGCGATCGTCTTCGCATGCTCGGGCCCGATCACCCAGAGGGTGTCGCCGTAGAGCGGGAAGCTCTTGTGGTTCCAGATGCCCGCCGCCGACCAGCCGAGGGAGGCGACGAGCTGGGGCGCCGTGCGGCTCGCGTGATCGTTGATGGTGAAGGGCCCCTCCCCCGAGAAGAGCGTCACCGTGCTCTCCTCCCGGCGATGACCGCGCTCCACGTGGAGCGGCTCCCAGGGCGACACCTCCTCGTGCTCGCCGATGCAGTACGTGTAGCGGCCGGGATGGCCGAAGGTGGACATGGAGATCTCGCCGGCCCTCGTTCCGCCGAGGTTGATCATGACCAGGCGCAGCGCCCGTCCGATGGTGGCGTTGGCGCGGGAGCCGGGACCGAAGACTCCCGCCCCGCAGTTGATGTGAAGCCGCCTCCGCGCCGGGCCGTTGACGATGATGAGCGGAGAGGCGGCGTTGGTGGTGCCCGACTGGCCGTGCAGGTTGAAGGCGGGGTCGCACGCGGCCTCCACCACGGCCAGCACCACGGGGAAGTACTCGCGACGGCAACCCGCCATCACCGCATTGACGGCGAGCTTCTCCACCGTCGCCCGCCCGTAGTTGGGCGGCACCTCGGCCACGAGCATGTCGCGCGGGCGGCTCATCGCGGACAGCATGCGCTCGACCCGCTCGCGCGTCGGCGGCACCACCGGCAGCCCGTCGGTCACCCCGCGCTCGAACCAGTCCTCGATGTCGTCGGCCATACCGGCTGCCAGTATACCGGTGGGATGATCGCGACGGGCCGGGCGAGCGCCTGCGCGCTTGACTCGGGCGGGCGAACGTCGCAGGATGCTGGCGGGCAGCACCACACCTCCCGGGAGGAGAAGAGCATGAAGGACGTGACGGCGCGCGGCGGACGGGTGCTGGGGTTGGCGCTGACGGCGATCGTGCTGGGCCTCGTGGCCGCCTCGGCGGCGACGGCGGCGGATCCCGTGAAGATCGCCCTGGTGGCGGCCCTGTCGGGACAGTCGGCGAAGTCGGGCGAGGGCATCACCCGCGGGCTCACCAGCGCCATCGACGAGATCAATGCCCGCGGCGGCGTGCTCGGTGGGCGCAAGATCGAGCTGATCCGGCGGGACGACGAGGCCAACCCGGCCAAGGGCCAGATCGCCGCCCGTGAGGTGATCGCCCAGGAGAAGGTGACGGCGATCTTCGGCGGGATCGAGACACCGGTGGCGCTGGCCATCGGGCCCATCGCCAACAGGGAAAAGGTGGTGTTCATGAACGTGTGGGCGGCGGGCACCGCCGTCACGCGGAACGGCGCCACCCCCAACTACGTGTTCCGCGTGTCGGCGGTGGACGAGCTGGTCGACAAGGCGCTCGTGCAGTACGCCGTCCGGACCTACGGCGCGAAGAGCCCCGGCCTCATCCTCATCAACAACCCCTGGGGCGAGTCCAATGACAAGGGGCTCACGGCCGCCATCGGCGAGAACAAGATCCGGAAGGCCGGCGTCGAGAAGTTCGAGCAGAACGACGTGGACATGGTGCCGCAGCTCACGCGGCTGCGGGGCGCCGGCGCCGACACCCTGTTCCTCGTCGCCTCCGCCGCACCCGGCGCGCAGGTGGTGAAGGGCCTGGAGCGGATGAGCTGGTCGGTGCCGGTGGTCTCGCACTGGGGGATCTCGGGCGGCCGCTTCGCCGAGCTGGCCGGCCCTGCCGCGAAGAACGTCCACTTCATCCAGACCTACAGCTTCTTCGGCAAGCAGAACGAGGTCGGCCAGAAGGTGCTGGCGGCGCTCAAGGCGAAGTATCCCGACA
>WNGF01016061.1_pt1 | contig 11150 bp, 11 predicted proteins | sample 5400641 | NCBI WGS metagenome assembly WNGF01 (sample SAMN13153371, study PRJNA577476) | soil metagenome | isolation source: 80 cm soil or saprolite under grassland replicate 2 | place: USA:California | collected 2016-06-15 | reverse complement strand
CACCGCGATCATCCCCAACCTCACGCTCAAGATGGGGGTCGAGACGATCCCGCCCGATCGCATGGGCCAGCTCACGCCGGTCGCCCACCACGTGGCGGAGCTCGTGAACATGGCTCTCAACCCGCAGGCCGCGTACGTCGGCTCGTCGGCGTTCGCGCACAAGGGCGGGATCCACGCCAGCGCCATCGCCCGGCGCCCCGACGCTTACGAGCACGTGAACCCCGAGTCGGTCGGCAACCGCACCCACGTCGTCGTCTCCGAGCTCGCCGGCCGCAGCAACCTGGCGATGAAGGCGAAGGACCTCGGCATCGAGCTCGACGGCCCGCAGCTCAGCGAGGTGGTCGACACGCTCAAGCGGCTCGAGCACGAGGGGTACCACTTCGAGGTCGCCGACGGCTCCCTCGAGCTGCTCATGCGACACGCGACGGGGTGGCGCCAGCCGTGGTTCCACGTCGAGGAGTGGGAGGTGATCGTCGAGGACGCGCGTGACGACGAACGCCTCTCGACCCAGGCGATCGTGCGGGGCCGGGCGGACGGCGAGGCCTTCCACGAGATCGCCACCGGCAACGGGCCGGTGAACGCGCTCGACGCCGCGCTGCGCAAGGCGATCGGTACCCGCTACCCGCAGCTCGAGCGAATCCACCTCACCGACTACAAGGTGCGCGTGCTCGACACCCACAAGGGGACGGGCGCCGTGACCCGCGTGCTCGTCGACAGCACCGACGGCGAGGAGACGTGGACGACGATCGGCGTGGGCGAGAACATCATCGAGGCCTCGTGGCGGGCGCTCGAGGACTCGCTCGTGTACGGCTTGCTGCGCGCCGAGACGCGCAGCTAACACGTCACCCGTGCCCACCGACCCGTTCGTCCCCGAGCGACTCGAAGACGAGCCGCGTCAGGAGCCGAACCTCGACCCGGGCGTGAAGATGCCGCCGGCCCGGGCGTGGTTCGCGGACCGCCCCGGTGACCTGTCTGGGGGTCAGCCCACGGGCACGCTCCTGGGCTCACCCGGACCGAACGTCGGGTACGCCCTGACGCTGGCGGAGCGGGTGCGCGATCGCCTGGCGCTCGCACCCCACGAGCACGCCGACGATGCGCTGGACGTGGTGGCGGAGGTCGCCATGCGCCGCGCCGCGCTGCTCGGGCGGGCACCCGTGATGCCCGACATCGAGTTCGGGATGAACATCCTCGGGTACCGGGGCGCCGCCGATCCCGACTTCGTCGCCTGGCGGGTGCGGGCGGTCCAGGGCGCGCACCACAACTACTCGGAGCGGCGGTCGCTGGTCGACGCGATCCCCGTCGACGTGCTGCGCGCCGTCCCGACCGCGCTGCCCGCGCACCTCGACGAAGCCCGCGCCGCGCTCCGCGCCGACGTGCGTATTTGAACGACGCCATACGTCGTTCAAATACGCATCATGCGGAACGAGGAATCAGAGCTGCGATCTCGCGAGCGACATCGTCTGGGGTCTTGTTGACCTCGTCCCAGTGGAACCGCAAGACGCGAAAGCCCAGTTCGACGATACGCCGCTCCCGCTGCGCGTCCCGCTTACGTGGCGATCGGCCGGTGTGCCGTTCTTCACCATCCAGTTCGATCGCAACACCGAACTCTGGGTAGGCGAAGTCGACGCGGGCGACGAACTGATTTCCGTCGTAGACCTCGTACTGCGCAACGGCCGCCGGTATACCCGCCCGCCTCAATAGCTGCCGGAACCGAGTTTCGAGGATGCTGTCTGCGGGACGCTGGCCCGACACCTTCCGATCGAGAACTGAACGCACGACGCGGCCACCCGGACGACGCTCGCCACCGAGCTCTTCCCATCGGCGCCACACGGCGGTCGTCGAGAACCAGCCGCGCCGAAGCCCGTCGTCGAGCAGCTCCTCGAGCCGGTCGGCAGCGCAGACGACGCCGAGGTCGAGCAGCGTGCGCAGCGGCCGGGTCGCCAAGATGCCATCGCGATCTGTGATGTCACGCGGATCGAGGCAGCGCGATTCGTGCCAGATGACGTCCGGTCGGTGACGGCGCCGGTGCCGCAAGGCAGTCACTTCGACGATGTCTTCGTCGCAGTCGACGAAGCCCAGCAGCGCCGCGGCTGACCGGTGCGACGCGACGGCGGGGCCCGCGAGGCACGCAGCCATGAGCCGCTGGCGCCAGCTCGGTGGCGTCGCGGCGGCGCGATACACGCCTTGATCAACAACGACCCACTCGCCCCGGCTCAGTTGGCGATCGATTGCTCGAGGATGCATGCCGGCAACAACCGCCTGAGATCGACTGAACACCCCGTGCTGAAGCGCAGACTGCCGAGCGATATCGGCTCGGATTTTGTGACCTTCCGACCGCATGGACGAATCACAGCAGGCGGGTATGACAGGCGTATCTCAACGACGCCAGACGTCGCTCAGATACGCATCAAGAGAACCCTGACTACGATGTCAGGTTGTGAGCGCCGAGAACTTTCGTCTCTCGGACGAGCACGAGGAGTTCCGGGCCGGGCTGCGACGCTTCGCCGAGAAGGAGATCGCACCCCACGCCGCCGAGGCCGACGTGCACGAGGCCTACCCGCAGGCGAGCATGGACGCCTTCCGGGACTCAGGTTTCGTCCGGGCCCTCTACCCGCCCGAGCTTGGCGGTGACGCGGGCGACTTCCTGACGGTCGGGCTCGTCATCGAAGAGCTGGCCCGGGCGTGCGGATCGACTGCGTTGACGGCGTTCGTCACCCGCACCGGGGTCGCGGCACTCATCGCCCACGGCAGCGAGCAGCTCAAGCAGCGGGTGCTCCCGCCGATCGTGGCCGGGGAGCAGCAGGCCAGCTACTGCCTCTCCGAGCCCAACGCCGGCAGCGACGCGGCCTCCATGACCACGCGGGCCGTGCGGGACGGCGACCGGTGGGTTCTGAACGGGCGCAAGGCGTGGATCACGAGCGCCGGCGTCTCGGGCGTCTACACCGTGTTCGCCAAGACCGACCCCGCCGCCGGCCACCGCGGCATCAGCGCCTTCGTCGTCGAGGCGGACCGTCCCGGTCTGTCGATCGGCAAGCTCGAGCACAAGATGGGACTCCGGGGCTCGCCGACCGGCGAGGTGGTGCTCGAGGACGTCGCCGTCCCGGCCGAGAACCTGATCGGCGAGGAGGGCCGCGGCTTCTCCTACGCCCTCGAGGCCCTCGACTGCTCGCGGCCCGTCGTCGGCGCGCAGGCGGTCGGGCTCGGCCAGGGCGCGCTCGACGTCGCTGGCACGTACGTGCTGGACCGCCGCCAGTTCGACCAGCGCATCGCCGACTTCCAGGGCGTCCAGTTCATGCTGGCCGACATGGCGACCCAGCTCGAGGCGGCGCGCCTCCTCGTGTACGCGGCCTGCGCACGGGTCGACACCGCCGAGCCCGGGGCCACGAAGGCGTCGTCGATGGCCAAGATGTTCGCCTCGGACACCGCCATGCGCGTCGCGACCGACGCCGTCCAGCTGCTCGGCGGCGCCGGCACCACGCGCGAGTTTCCCGTCGAGCGCATGATGCGGGACGTCAAGATCACCCAGATCTACGAGGGCACGAACCAGATCCAGCGCGTCGTGATCGCCCGCAAGCTCCTCGACGAGTACGCCGTCGGCTCCTAACAGTTTCCCGCAAAGGCCGGCCCTACACTCGGGCCGACATGGCCGACGCACCGCGGGTGCGGTTCTCACCCGCTCCGACCGGTTCCTTTCACGTCGGCAACGCCCGAACGGCCCTGTTCAACTGGCTGTTCGCCCGCCACGAGCGAGGGGTCTTCGTGCTCCGCATCGAGGACACCGACGTCGCCCGCTCGCGTCCGGAATGGGTCGACGGCATCCGGGACACCCTCGCGTGGCTCGGACTCGACTGGGACGAGGGCCCGATCCTCCAGAGCTCCCGCTTCGAGCGGTACCACGCCGCCGCCAATCAGCTCCTCACGGACGGGAAGGCGTACGAGTGCTACTGCACAGAAGAAGAGGTGCGGGCGCGCAACGAGGCCGCCCGGACCGCCGGCCGTACCCCCGGCTACGACGGGCAGTGCCGCGACCTCACGCCGGACCGGCGGGCCGCGCTCGCCGCCGAGGGGCGGCCTCGGTCCTTGCGGTTCCGCACCCCCGACGAGGGGACCAGCGCGTTCACGGACGAGATCCGGGGCGAGGTGAGTGTCGAGTGGTCCACCATCCCCGACTTCGTGATCGTCCGCTCCGACGGCACGCCGCTCTTCTTCCTGGCCAACGCCGTCGACGACATCGAGATGGCGATCACGCACGTGATCCGGGGCGAGGACCTGCTCGACACCACGCACCGGGTGCTCGCCCTGCGCGAGGCGCTGGGCTCGTCCGACCCGCCCGTGTACGCCCACCTTCCCCTGATCGTGGGTGCCGACCGCGCCAAGCTCTCGTCGCGACACGGCGCGGTGGCGCTGGAGGAGTTCCGGGATGCCGGGTACCTCCCGGAGGCGTTGCTCAACTATCTCGCCCTTCTCGGCTGGGGGCCCGAGGACGGCCGCGAGGTCCTCGACCGTGACGAGCTCGTGGAGGCGTTCGACCTCGATCGCGTGGTCCACTCGCCCGCCTTCTTCGACCACGACAAGCTCGACTGGATGAACGGCGAATGGATCCGGCGCCTCGATCTCGACGAGCTCGAGCGGCGCATCGTCCCCGCCGCCGAGGCCCGGTTCGGCGACCGACTCGATCGCGAGACCCTGCGCGGAGCGCTGCGCATCGGCCAGGAACGCGCCGTGACCCTCAACTCGTTGTTGGAGCAGACGGACTTCCTGTTCGTCGACGAGCCCGCCTTCACGATCGATCCCGAGTCGTGGGAGCGCCTCGAGAACGCCGACCGGGCGGGGGAGATCCTCGACGCCGTGATCGAACACGTCGAAGCCTGCGAGTGGACCGTCGACGCCCTCGACGTGCGTCCCGTCCTCGAGAAGCTCGGCCTCAAGCCGCGCAAGGCGATGCACGTGCTCTACACCGCGACCGAAGGCCGCGCCGCCGGGCTGCCGCTGTTCGACTCGATGTTCCTGCTCGGTCGAGACCGCACGCTCGGTCGGCTGCGATCCGCTCGCGACCGCCTCGGGAGCGGCGGGTGACCGGCGGGACCGGCGCGAACCGCTGGAGGATCGTCCGCCGCGTCGGGCTCGTCGTGCTCCTCGCCACGGCCCTCTACTACGTCGTGACGTTCGTGCAGGTGTGGTGGGCGGCGCGGGAAGACGATACGCGCCGGTCGGAGGCGATCGTCGTGCTGGGCGCGGCGCAGTACAACGGCCGACCGTCGCCGGTGTTCAAGGCGCGTCTCGACCACGCCGCCGACCTGTACCACGAGCACGTCGCGCCGACCGTCGTCGTGACCGGCGGGAAGCAGACCGGCGACGCGTTCACGGAGGCGACGTCGGGTGCCAACTACTTGCACGACAAGGGCGTTCCCGACGCCGCGATCCTGCGCGAGACGACGAGCCACACGTCGTGGGAATCGCTCGCGGCTGCCGCACGCGTGCTGCAGGACCGCGGTGAGAAGCAGGTCGTCCTCGTCTCGGACCCGTTCCATGCCCTTCGCATCCGCGCCATCGCGAACGAGCTCGGTCTCGACGCCGTGACCTCGCCGACGCGGACGAGCCCGATCTCGGGTCTCGACGAGTGGCGCCGCTTCATGGCCGAGGCGGTCCGTGTGGCCGCCGGACGAATTGTGGGGTTCGGGCGTCTCGCCCGAGGAACGAACCGGGTGGGGAGGCTCGTGCCCGGACTCGGTACCATGGCGCTTCCTTCGGGGGTGGTGTAATCGGCAACACAACAGGTTCTGGCCCTGTCGTTGGGGGTTCGAGTCCTCCCCCCCGAGCCCCGATCACGCGTCCGGCGCATCGGCTCGAATGTCGGTGTCGACCCGGGCGGGTGCGCGAGGCCCCGTCGTCTAGTGGCCGAGGACGCCGCCCTCTCAAGGCGGTAACACGGGTTCGAATCCCGTCGGGGCTGCACGACGAGGGCCCGGCCATCACGGCCGGGTCCTCGCTCATTTCCTGCGTTTTCCCTGGTCAAATCGCTCGTTTTCGGGCGCGCGCTCACCACTCGACGAGCGGCTGACCGTCCCGCACGCGCAGCGTGCAGGGCAATCCGACGAGGTCGATCGGGTTGCGCGGCGCGGTCGCAGGCGCGGCGCGCACGGACACGACATCTCCTTTGCGCGCGCCGGTCGTGATCGTCAGATCGAGCGCGAGCGTGCCGTCATTGCGCGTATCCGCCCACACGATGAACGCGTCGTACACCCCGTCATCAAGCGGAATATCCACCAATTGCATCGTCGCGCGGGTTACCGTTGTTGACACGGACTCAGCTTGCGCGTTGTGCGCGCTGCACAGGTGCGTGATTGCTGCGTCAGGGGCGGAGATGATGTGCTCAGAGCTTGCTCAAAGTGCGCGCGTCGTTCACAATTGACGGAAGTGCTTGAAATTGCGGTCAATTTGAGTTCAACTTCCTTAGATACCCGGCCGCAAGTTCGGAGGTTGGCGTGAACAAGTCAGAGCTCGTCGATGCAGTTCATTCGGCGGCAGGTGGCGTCGACAAGAAGGACGTTGCTGCCGTCATCGATTCGCTGATCGACGTGGTGCAGAGTGCCGTTGCACGCGACGACAAGGTCACGGTTCCCGGTTTCGGCGCCTGGTCGCGTACCCAGCGCGCCGCGCGTACGGGGCGCAACCCGCGCACCGGAGAGCCGGTTCAGATCGCGGCGTCAAAGGGCGTGAAGTTCTCGCCAGGTGCGAGCTTCAAGTCCGCCGTGAACAAGTAGCTACGACGGCGAGCTTGCCGATCGTCGCTGCACAGCAATGATCCCGACGGAAAGGTGGTGACCGTGCCTCCGGCGAAGAGACGTACAGCACGGAAATCAGCTAGGAAGACAGCACGTAAACCGGCCAAGCGACGGGCGAGGAAGACCACAGCCCGGAAGCGGACCACACGCAAGTCGACGGCACGGAAGCCGGCACGTCGGCGGCGTAAGGCTGCTGCGGCGAAGCCGGTCAAGCGTCGTCGTCGCAAGACGACCGGCGCGAAGAAGACAGCCAAGCGGCGTCCCGCCAAGCGGCGTCGTAAGGCTGCTGCGGCCAAGCCTGTGAAGCGCCGTCGGCGCAAGGCTGCGGCTGCGAAGCCGGCGAAGCGGCGTCGTCGCCGCAAGGCCGCCGGTACGGCGAAGCCCGTGAAGCGGCGTCGTCGTCGTAAGGCTGCCGGGGCGAGCAAGCCCGTCAAGCGTCGTCGCCGTAAGGCTGCGGCCAGCAAGACGGCAAAGCGGCGTCCGGCGAAGAGGCGGGCCCGCCGGTAAGACCGGCGAGTTCCACAGCTTCAGCAAAAGGTGAGGAGGGGGCCTTCGGGCCCCTTCCTCGCGACCGGACGCCGCCGGGTCACACCTTATCGAGCAGCTTGAACCCCTCGGCGGGGCCGATCCCGGCCCCCCGGCCGGTGGCCTCGGCCTCCCCCCGCACCCGCCCCACGAACCCCTCCAGCTGGGTGTTCTGCTCCGGGGTCTCGCCCTCCACCAGGCCGTCGGTGTCGATTCCCATGGTCGAGCGCCACTGGCTGCGGTGGCAGAGCAGGGCCCGGATCTTGGTGTCCACGAACCTCCGGCCGGGCACGCCGGATCGCCTCGCACACCCGGGCCCGCTCGGCCAGGCCGCTGCCGAGCTCGCCGTCGGGCCAGTCGAGGATCTCGACCCCGTCGACCCCGAGCACCGCGGCTGCGGCGTCCTGCTCGCGGCGCCGGGTCGCCACCAGCGCCGCCAGGTCGGCGTCGGGATCCCACGTCCCCTTCGACCCGTCGGTGAGGACGAGGATCTGCACGGTTGCGCCGGCGGCCGCCCATTTCGCCAGCGTGGCGCCGCAGCCGAACTCGACGTCGTCGGAGTGGGCGCCGATCGCCAGCACCCGCGTCGGCGTGGGCAGGTCGACCGACGGAGAAGCGGACGGAGAAACCGAGGAAGAAGAGGTATCGCTCACCGGGCGGGGAGGCGAGGGGGCGATCGGCGGAGCTCGAGATCGATCCGGTCGAGGTCGTCGGGCACGTCGACGTCGAAGGCGAGCTCGGCGTCGCGCACGACCCGGAAGCCCAGCCCGAGGCGCCGGGCCTCGGCGGCGTGGCGCCGGAACGAGCCGGGCCCGTACGCGAACCGGAACGGGGCGTCGACGGGGACCGAGAGCACGGTGGTGCCGTCGTCGCGGTGGCACGGCACCACGGCGACGATCGGTCGAGCGCCGTCTCGAGCGAGCGGGGCGAGCGACCGGGCGAACGGCAGATCTGCGTGCGCGATGACGGCGCGGGCACGACCATGCCCTGCAATCCACTCGCGGCCGGCAGCGGCGGCGTCGTCGAGCGTGCCGGGATCGTCGAGCACGTCGAGTCCACGCGCACGCGCCCAGTCGCGCACGTCGGACGCACTCGACACAACGATGGTGGGGAGCTCGGCCGACGCCGCCGCGACGCGATCGGCCAGTTGGCGGGCGAGCTCGACGCGTGTCACGTCGTCGAGCTCGTCGGCGAGGCGCGCTTTGCCCAACGCGAACGCTCGCACCGGGATCACAACGCCCGCACCGGTCATTCGAGACTCTCGGTCGTTCACAGGACGTCGAATCGCATGTGAATGCGTATGCTACCGGCCGTGGAACCGGTGTATTCCGTAGCGCGCACCGCGTTGCTGCCACCACTGCATTACGGAATGAAGTGGACAATCGAGGGCGGGCACTTGGTTCCACCACGCGGCCCGGTGATCCTCGCCAGCAATCACGTCTCGTATCTCGACCCGCTCGTGCTGGCGTACATCGCCGACCGTCGTCACCGGCGCGTGCGGTTCCTCGCCAAGGCCGAGCTGTTCGACAAGAAGCCGCTCGGGTTCCTGCTCCGGCAGATCCACCAGATCCCCGTCGTGCGCAACTCCAAGTCGGCTGCCGGCTCGCTCGAGCTCGCGGTGGACGCGCTCCGACGGGGGGAATGCGTCGCGATCTTCCCCGAGGGGACGATCTCGCTCGACCTCGAGCCGATGGCCGGCAAGTCAGGGACCGCCCGGCTGGCGGCGCAGTCGGGCGTGCCCGTGACGCCAGTCGGGCTCTGGGGCGCGCACCGCACGATGTTCAAGGGCCGCAAGCCGCACTGGCGCTGGGGTGTCGCCGAGACGGCGGTCGTCGGCCCGCCCGTCCGCGTTCAGCCCGACGAGGACGTCCGTGGAGCCACCGACCGGATCATGGCGGCCATCGTCAGGTGCGTGGCGCGAGCCCGCGAGATCTACCCGCAGCGCCCGGGCCCCGGCGACGACGGCTGGTGGCAGCGGCCGCCCGAGACGGCGCGTGTGCGCCCCGCGGAGCGCGCCGAAGAAGCCGAGACCGCGTCGTGAGCGACGCCACCCGCGTCGCGGTGGTGGGGGCGGGATCGTGGGGCACCGCCGTCGCCGCCCTCGTCTCGAACAACGCCGACACCGTGCTGTGGGCGCGGCGACCCGAGCTCGCGTCGGCGATCGCCGATCGACACGAGAACCCGGACTACCTGCCCGGCATCACGCTTCCCGCCGAGCTGCGCGTGACCTCCGACATCGAGGATGCATGCGCGAGCGCCGACGTTCTCGTGCTCGGCGTCCCGTCGCACGGCATGCGGGCGGTGCTGACCGGGGCGGCCCGGTTCGTGCGCCCCGCGGTGCCGGTGGTCAGCCTGGCCAAGGGAGTCGAGCAGGGGACCCTGCGCCGCATGACGGAGGTGATCGGCGAGGTGCTGCCGACGCATCTCCCCGATCGGATCGGCGTGCTCACCGGTCCCAACCTCGCCCGCGAGATCGCGGCCGGGCAGCCGGCGGCGTCGGTGGTCGCGATGCGCGACGAGGACACCGCGCATCAGCTGCAGCGTCTGACGATGACGGCGACGTTCCGCGTCTACACGAACCCCGATGTCGTCGGGTGCGAGATCGCCGGCGCGCTGAAGAACGTGATGGCGATCGCGGCCGGAATCGCCGACGGCCTCGGATACGGCGACAACACGAAGGCTGCGCTGCTGACGCGCGGCCTCGCCGAGCTGACGCGGCTCGGCATCGCGCTGGGCGGCAACCCGCTCACGTTCTCGGGTCTCGCAGGCATGGGCGACCTCGTGGCGACGTGCACGAGCACGCAGAGCCGCAACCGCACCGTCGGGGTCGAGCTCGGCAAGGGCCGCAAGGTCGACGACGTCGTCGCGGAGATGAACATGGTGGCCGAGGGCGTGAAGTCGACGGCGGCGGTGCTCGCGCTCGCCGAGCGCCACCGGGTCGAGATGCCGATCGCCGAGCAGGTCGGCGCGGTGCTCTACGAGGGCAAGCGCGCCGAGGATCTCGTCACCGCGCTCATGCTGCGCGAAGCAAAGGCCGAGCTGCACGGCATCACATGAGCGCTGAGAGGGAGCGAGCCCCGACGCGTGTCGGTGTGCTCGGCTGGGCCGGCGGGCCTGGTCGCGGTCGAGATCGAGAACGCCTCCGGCGCCCCGTTCGTCGCCGCGCTCGTGCTCGGTCCGGCGGCGGGGGGTCGGCTCCGAACCGTCGGGACGCTCGGGTCGTGGGTGACCGCCGAGGGGCGCGCCGCGCTGCGCTCGCCCCGCCCCGCGATGCGGTGGGCGGCGGGCATGGTCGACGAGACGCTCGACGCGGTGGTGCACGGCCTCGCGGAGGCGGGCGAGTTCACGCGAGCGCGCGGTCGGGGGATGCGGCTTGAGGTCGCGCTGCTCCATCCCGTCGCGCACCGGACGCGGCTGCGCTGCGCGCTCGCAGCCGGCCGACCCGACCGGTCGGTCCCGGTCGACAGCGTCGATCTCTCCTTGCTGCCCGACCCGTCCGTCGCGGCTGCGGGGTGGACCGCCCAGCTGCAGCGAGGCATGCGCGTCGTCCTGCCCGATGCCCGGCTCCAAGACGCGGTCGACAGCGCACGCGCCGCGTTGCTGCTCGGCGCGGACGCGAGCCGCCGTCCCCACGGCGCGGAAGTCGCGGTACTCGAGGACTGGGGTTTCGACGGCGAGGCCACCGCCGCGTGGCGACGGCTCGGGCTGCGTGAGCGGGGACGCGCCCGCCGTCGGACACCGGAACCCGCGCCGTGGTCGACCGTCCTGGCGCGGCTCGGTTCGGCGTCCGCCACGATGACGTGGCCGGACGGCCCGGTGCCCTTGTTGCGTTCGGTGCGC
>WNGF01009524.1_pt1 | contig 11151 bp, 9 predicted proteins | sample 5400641 | NCBI WGS metagenome assembly WNGF01 (sample SAMN13153371, study PRJNA577476) | soil metagenome | isolation source: 80 cm soil or saprolite under grassland replicate 2 | place: USA:California | collected 2016-06-15 | reverse complement strand
AACAGCGCGTCGAAATCCTCGATCTGGCATTCCTCGTCGAGCGATGCGAAGGCAGGCTCGCGGCTCTTGCGCCGGATCGCGTCGACGATCTTGTGTTTGAGGATTCCGGTGAGCCAGGTCTTGAGGCTCGAGCGGCCCGAAAACCCCTGCGCGCCCTGGAGTGCCGCGACCAGCGTGTCCTGCACGATGTCCTCGGCGAGATCGTTGTCGCGCAGTTGCAGCACCGCGACCCGCAGCAGGTAGCCGCGATGGCTGTTGCAGCGGGACGCGAAATCGGCCTCGGTCATCGACGTGGATCGATCATGGAAGGGCTTGCCGCGCGGCAAGCCCTCACTGGAGATGTGGTAGCGAGCGAGGGACTCGAACCCCCGACCAAAGGATTATGATTCCTCTGCTCTAACCAGCTGAGCTAGCTCGCCGAAGGGGCGATATTATCCGCGATCACGCGCGGCGCTGTCAAAAGCGTGAGCGTCAACGAAACGGCGCGGCCGAATAAATTCGGCCCTACAAGACGACTGCCGTAGGTGCGAATTCATTCGAGCGCTGCGCCTACACCTGCAATTTCTGCATACGCAGAATGGTTGTGGATGGATTCGAAGTTCTCGGATGCGATCCAAAAGCGACCGATTCGCGGATCACCTTTGAGCCTCAGGGCGATGTCGCGCACCAGGTCTTCGACGAACTTGGGATTGTCGTAGGCGCGCTCGGTGACGAACTTCTCGTCGGAGCGCTTGAGCAGACCGTAAAGCTCGGAGGAGGCCTCCTCCTCTGCGATACGCGCGAGCTCTTCGAGCCCAAGCTCGCCCACGGCGACTTCCACGCGCACGGTGATGTGCGAGCGCTGGTTATGGGCGCCGTAGTCGGCGATTTTCTTGGAGCATGGGCACAGGCTCGTCACCGGTGCCATGAGCCCGACGGTGAGCCGCGTTCGTCCGTCGGCGTCCGTCTCCGCAGCCCACATCGCGTCGTAATCGAGCAGGCTCTCCACGCCCGAAACGGGGGCAGTTTTGCGGATGAAATACGGAAACCGCATGTCGAGGCGTCCGGTCACCGCACCGAGACGGTCGAGCATGCGCTGATGCATGGTGCGAAATCCGGCGAGATCGAGAGGTGCGCGCTTCTCCTCGAGGACCTCGACGAACCGCGACATGTGCGTGCCCTTGACGTCGTGCGCGAGCCCGACATACATACCGAACTCGGCGATCGTGTTCTGGACCGCGCCGTCGGCTGCGCGCAGCGCGACCGGATAGCGCAGCCCCTTGACGCCGACGCGCTCGATGGGAAGCGCGCGCACATCGGGCAGCGATTGCGTGTCGGGCAGCGGCAGGTATTCGGGGGCGTTCAAAGCAAACTCCTGTTTTGGCGCGCGAACCGGGCGCCGGTTCCCAACCATATGCCGACTCGCGCGGGCCGTTCAACCCTTTTGCGATGCGGGCTTATCCGCAAGCAGTTTCTCCAGCAGCGCCAGAAGTTGGCGGTTGTCGGGCTCGATATCGCTGGCGAAGGTTCCGACCGGGTTGCCGTTGCGGTCGATCAGGTATTTATGGAAATTCCAGCGAGGTGACTGGCCGGTGCGGGCCGCAAGGTCGGCGTACAGAGGATTGACCTTCAGGCTGGCGACGCTCGACTTCTCGAACATCGGGAATTGAACGCCGTAGGTCAATCGGCAGAATTCCGCGATTTCGTGATTGCTGCCCGGTTCCTGTGCACCAAAATCGTTCGACGGGAACCCTAGGACAACCAGGCCGCGGTCCTTATACCTGTGGTACAGCGCCTCGAGCCCTTCATACTGATGCGTGTAGCCGCAGTAGCTCGCAGTATTCACGACAAGGATTACCTTGCCGCGGAACTGGCACAGCGACTCCGGTTTGCCGGTTTGCAGGCGATTGAACTCACGATCAAGCAGAGCCGGACACGCGCCGGTGGCTGGCGCCTGCGCGTATACGGGAACGACCGTCGCACTCAAGGCGACGGTCGCCAGCGCGGCGAGCGCGGCGGCAACGACGCAGCGAAAAGCCCAATGACGCATAGCCTACTCGATGAACTGCGACAGATAAAGTATAACACCCCTTTTGTCATGGACATCCTGGTACAAGACGTTTATCTTAAGCGATGCTTCTCAAGGATGTCCGCTTGTCATTCCCGACGAGTCTTGCCTGATGGAATCCTCCGGCGCTGCGCTTAACATCAGCGCGGTCGAGCGCGAAACCGGGTTGTCCAAGGACGTCCTGCGCATCTGGGAGCGTCGCTACGGTTTTCCCCACCCGGATCGCGACGATAACGCCGAGCGCCAATATGCCGCGGACGAGGTCGCGAAGCTGCGCGCGATCAAGCGCTTGATGGATACCGGGCTGCGGCCGGGAAAACTCATCCGGCAATCGCTCGACGAGCTCAATGCGCTGGCCGAGCAACGCGTTCATCCGCGGCGTGACGCGATCGCGCCCGCCATCGAGCGCGACGTGTTGACACTCCTCAAGGCGCACGATGTCGCCGGGCTGCACGGTACGCTGACAAACCTGTTGCTCCGGCACGGCGTGCAGCGCTTTGTCGTCGAGACGGTCGCGCCGCTCAATCGCGCGGTCGGCGAAGCCTGGATGCGCGGAGAGCTCCAGGTCTTCGAAGAACATTTGTATACCGAGCAGTTGCAGGCAGCGCTGCGCAGCGCGATCAGCGCTTTTCCTCGCCAGCCAGGGCCACCTCGGATTCTGCTTACGACGATTCCGGGCGAGCAGCACGGCATAGGATTATTGATGGTCGACGCGCTCATCTCGCCCGAAGGCGTGCAATGCATCTCGCTCGGGACACAGACGCCCTTCGAGGACATCCGTCGCGCGGCGCTCGCGCACAAGGCGCACGTTGTCGCGCTGTCGTTTTCAATGGCTTTTCCGCTGCGGCAGATCGGCGAGGCCCTGGCGTCGCTGCGGCGAGCGCTGCCTCCCGCCGTTGCGCTCTGGGCGGGTGGAGAGGTCACGCGGCGGCTGCGCAAGAACCTGCCGGGTGTGCAGCTCATCCCCGAAATCGCCGATGCGCTGGCTGCGCTCAAGAGCTGGCGCGCCGAGTCGCGATGACCGCACTCCTGCTTTTCGTCGCACTCGTCGCCGGCGTCGCTGCGTACGTCGCTTGGGCATTGCACTGGATCTCTTACGGCGCGGCCGCGTGGTGGTTCCTCGTCGGCGCCCCGATTGCGTATTTTGCGCCGGCGTTCGTTCTTGTCACGCTCTGGTTCGCGCTCACATGGATCTGGCGCACGCCGCGGCCGCCGGAGACGCGACTGGGCTTCGCTTCGACGCTGCGTCTCTATGTGACAGAAATATGGACCGTCGCGGCGTCGTGGCTGCTGATGGTGCTGCACCGGTTCCTGATCCGCGATCCGGTACCTGCTCCGGCGCAGCATCCGGTCTTACTCGTTCACGGCGTACTGGTGAACGACGGTGTATGGCTGTCGCTACGGCGCTTCCTGGCGAGCAATGGCGGCACAGCGATCTATACGATCAACTACGGGCCGCCGCTCGCCGATATCGAGTGGTTCGCCGAGCAGCTCCACACCCGGATCGACGAGATCCGGGCCGCGACTGGCGCCGAGCACGTCGTACTCGTTGCGCATAGCATGGGCGGTCTGGTCGCGCGTGCCTATCTGCGCCGTTTCGGCGCCGGGCGCGTGGCCAAGCTCATTACCATCGGGGCGCCGCATCACGGGAGCATGCTGGCGTGGACCTTCCCGGGCACATGCCTTGCGCAGATGCGCCCCGGCAATGCCTGGCTGAGGGATCTCAATCGTGACGAGAATAGCGCCGCGCCGGTGCCGATCACCTCGATCTGGTCGCGGCACGACAGTATGGTCGCGCCGCAGGCGGGCTCGGTGCTCGGCAACGCTGAGAACATCGCGCTCGTCGGGATCGCGCACAATGCATTGCTGGGCAATCGGCAGGTGATGGAGATCGTCGCGAGCGAGGTCGCTAAGGCTCGCGCAACGTAGCCAGGCAGCGCGACCTTCGCCTGCGAGCCGACGCCCGCTAGTGGACTCCGTTCCAGGACGGTAGACTTGGATTTCCGCAGCCGACATCGAGAGGCGCACGGCGTGCAAGTCGCACCTGCCGTAACCACCTTTCTCTTCACCGACATCGAGGGCAGCAGCCGGCTATGGGAGCAAGATCCCGAGCGGATGCGGCCGGCCCTGGCGCGTCACGACGCGCTCGTCCGCACCGCCGTGGAACATAATCGCGGCACCGTCGTGAAGATGAGCGGCGATGGCGTGCATGCCGCCTTCTCGGACCCGCTCGATGCGGTTTGTGCATCGCTGGAGCTGCAGCGGGCGCTCGCGGATTCCGAGTCGACCAACCGCATTGCGATTCACGTCCGCTGCGGGCTGCACGCGGGCGTCACCGAGCGCCGCGACAACGATTTCTTCGGCACTGCGGTCAACCGCGCAGCGCGCATCATGAGCACAGCACACGGCGGTCAAGTGCTGCTTTCACAAGCCGTCGCGGTTCTGGTTGACGAGCGTTTGCCCCCTGGCGTCACGCTGCGCGATCTGGGCTCTCTGCGTCTGCGCGACCTGGCGAGCCCCGAGCACGTCTTCCAGCTCGTGCACCCGCAGCTTCGCCAGGATTTCCCGGCGCTGCGCTCGCTGGAAGCAACGCCGAACAACCTGCCACTCCAGGTGACGTCGTTTGTCGGCCGCGAACGTGAACTGGCCGAAGTGAAGAAACTTCTCGCAAATTCGCGACTGCTGACACTGCTCGGCGTAGGCGGAATCGGCAAGACTCGCCTGTCGCTGCAAGTCGCAGCCGATTTGATGGACGACTATCCCGATGGCGTCTGGTTCGTGGAGCTGGCGCCACTGACGGATGCGCTGCTGGTGCCGCAGGCCGTTGCATCCGTGCTCGGCGTCAAGGAGGAAGCGGGTCGTCCAGTGGTCGAAGCGCTTATCAAGTATGTCAAGAGCCGACGGCAGCTTCTGATCCTCGACAATTGCGAACACCTGCTCGACGCGTGCGCTGAACTCGTCAAGCAATTGCTGCAAGCAGGACCGAGCTTGAGAATCCTGGCATCCAGCCGGGAACACCTGCGCGTAGCGGGCGAAAGCACATATCCCGTGCCAGCGCTGGCGGTGCCCGACCCCTATGAGAAATTCATCCATACCACATTGACGCAGTATGAAGCAGCACGTCTTTTCATCGACCGCGCCCTTGCCGCCCAGCCTGCCTTTGAGATATCCCAGCAGAACGCAATCGCGGTAGCCGAAGTCTGTCACCGACTCGACGGTATTCCGCTCGCAATCGAGCTCGCGGCGGCGCGCGTGCGCGCCCTGCCGGTGGGGACGATCGCTTCGCGCCTCAGCGACCGACTGCGCCTATTGGCCGGCGGCGACCGCACGGCTCTTCCGCGTCAGCAAACCCTGCGCGCCCTAATCGACTGGAGCTTTGACCTGCTCGGGGAACAGGAGCGCACTTTATTCCGCCGGCTCGCAGTCTTTGCCGGCGGCTTCACGCTCGAAGCCGCGGAAGCAGTGAGCGCGGTCGGCGATTTGGCTAACACCGATGTGCTCGACGTCTTGACCCACCTGGTGGAGAAATCGCTGGTCGTAATGGAAGGGGAAAGCGGCCGCTATCGCTTGCTGGAAACGGTGCGACAGTACGCACAAGAGAAGTTAAGTGAATCGGGCGAGGAAGATGAGGTGCGAACGCAACATCTCCAGTTTCACGTCACGCTAGTAGAAAGTGCAATGCCGGAACTTGTCGGCCCTGAGCAAGGAGCGTGGCTCTCCCGTCTGGATCTCGAGCGGGAAAACATACTTTCAGCGCACGCGTGGTGTGACCGCACGCATGGAGGAGCCGAGACAGGATTGCGCCTAGTTTACGCGGTAAAACTCTACTGGATCAGTCGTGGCCTCTTGGGGTTAGGGTACCGCGTCACTGTCGAAGCGCTTGCCCGCGCGACGCACGAGCCGAGCGGTGCGCGTTGCCGGGCGCTCTTTGACGCCGGCCAGCTTGCCTGCTTCATGGGTCGCTACGCGGAAGCGCGCCGATATCTGGAGGAGAGCTTGACGATCGCGCGGGACATTGGTGACAGGCGGAGGCTCGCTGCAGTGCGTCAGCCGCTCGGAGTGGCATCTCTCGCGCAAGGGGACCCGGCCACGGCACGCGGATATGCCGCGGAGGCGCTCGAGATGGCACGCGAACTGGGGAACAAGCGGGAACTGGCCACCGCGCTCAACGTACTCGCAGCGATTCATCGCGTGGAAGGCCGGCTGGACGTCGCAGAGCCGCTCTACGAGAACGTGGTCGCGCTTGCTCGAGAGTTGGGTGATCGCGAGAGCATCGCCATCGGTCTTCTTAATCTGGCAATGGCATCGATCGGCCGCGGCTCGACTGATCGCGCCCGCGAGTTGCTCCTCGAGGCGCTCGCTATCGCAGAAGAGATCGGCTCGAAGCAGACGGGTCAGAGCGTGCTCGAGGTATCCGCCGGCCTTGCCGCATTACGCAAGGAATGGAGACATGCGGCACGATTCTATGGGGCGGCAGAGGCGCAGGCGGAGCAGACGGGTCTCCGGCGCGATCCCGCAGATGAGGCATTTCTGCTGCCGCTGGTGGCCAATGCGCGCGCTGCGTTGAACGAGGTCGATTTCGCCGAAGCTGATGCGGCAGGTCGCGCGCTTCCGTATGGAGGCGCACTGGTTGAAGCGCGCGCTTGGCTCGCGCGCGGACATTAATCGCCGTCGTCGGGGTGATCTACCCGGGGCGATAGTTCATCGAGATCGCCCGAGTCCGGCTTATCTCCAGTCGCTCCAAGAGATAACAGGAACATCGGGTCGCCACTTGCTTGCGCCCGAGAAACGTAAGCTTGAACGGCGTTGCGCTATCCCTGATTGGCGATAATAGGATCAAGCGGACTGCACGTCCTCCCCGTCCAACCTTGCACCACGCTGATCGTGTATTTGTATTCCTTGGCCAGTGTATTGTTGTCGATTATCGTAAACGTCTTGCCGCCAAAAGGACGATTAGGGTCATGAAACTCCCTGTTCGGATCTGCGGTGTTGATCACGATGCCCTGATCGGCGAACTTGTATCCCGCAAGCCAGGAGCCAAAATCTATTTGCCATTGGATCACCGGCCCGCGATTGCCCTTGGTCACGTCTAATTTGCCTGGATCAGCAATTTTGCAGTCAGAAATCGAGAGGTCGACGGGGCATTGCGATCCACCACACGGTCCCGCGATAGTTGGCGGTTTGGTTGACATGGGCGCACATCCAAGCGTAGCGCAGACTGCAGCGGCCAAAAAAAAGGATCTCGTTTGCATTTGATTTCTCCTTTACGTTGGACTGGACTAGCCCGGCATCACGAGGCGTTCGAAAAATCCGCAATCAATCGACTCATCAGGAATGGCCATCAATGGAAAGATTGTGATTTTGAAGGATGATACTCCCGTCGCGAAGACTGTCACATACAATTTGTTTCAGTACGTTCGCCCTTGCGAGCCGGTCGCGCCGCCTTGCGTTTTTGATCCCCTCGAGACGCTTGGGGGCGGGTCTGCCTGCGAAGTTTTAGCGACTACCAGTGTATCCCCTGCGTGAGCTGCGCAAACGCCATCTGTTCGGCGCTGAGTTTGATCTCGCCTTCCTTCTTGCCTGCCGCGGCGGGGGAATCGGGGAACATGTTGAACGCGGTGTTGAGCAGAATCTGCGTGAGCTTGGGCGCAATCGCGTGGGATACCGCGCCAAAGACGCCGAGCCGCGTCGCGATGCGGACGGGCTTGTACACGATCGCCTCGACGATGAGATCCGCGGCCTCTTCGGGTGAGAGCGTGGGCACGTTCTCGTACATCTTGGTCGGCGCGATCATCGGCGTGCGCACGAGCGGCATGTTGATCGTCGTGAAGTCGATTCCCTTGTCGATGAACTCCGATGCAGCGCACGCGGCAAACGAATCGAGCGCGGACTTCGATGCGACGTACGCGGAGAACCGCGGAGCGTTGGACAGCACACCGATCGACGAGATGTTGATGATGTGGCCGTGTTTGTTCGCCACCATGTGGGGAAGGAAACCCATGATGAGCCGTAACGCTCCGAAATAATTGAGCTGCATCGTCCGCTCGAAGTCGTGGAAGCGGTCGAGTGAATTGAGCACGCCGCGGCGGATCGATCGGCCCGCGTTATTGACCAGATAGTCGCAGCCGCCATGGTCCTTGAGCACTTTCGCGACCAGTGCATCGCAGGACGCCATATCGGAGACATCGCAGGTGTAGATCCATGCCTTGCCCTCCGCGGCCTCGATCTCCTTCTGGGTATCGACGAGCTTCTCCGCGCCGCGGGCGACGAGCATGACCTTAGCGCCCGCTCCGGCGAGCTTGATCGCAGCCGCCTTGCCGATCCCGGAGGATGCGCCGGTGACGACGACCACCTTTTCCCTGACGCGGCCCGAGAGGCTGCGGTCGATGAACAGGTCGGGGTCGAGATGACGCTCCCAGTAGTCCCATAGATTCGCCGCGTAAGTGTCGAGTTGCGGCACCGCGACGCCTGAGCCCTTGAGGGCCTTGGTCGCCTCACGGCTGTCGTATCGCGTCGGCCAGTTGACGAACTGGAATACGTCCTTCGGAATGCCCAGGTCCTTGAGCACCGCGCGAATCATGCGCTTGATAGGCGCGAGCGAACCGATTCCGTACAGGATCGGTGCGGGAATGAAGCCGAACATGCGCGCGTTGACGCGCATCGTCATCTGCGGCGCGTGTGCGGCTCTCGCAAAGATGTTGAGCACCTCGCCGATGCGGTGCGGATCGGGATCGGTGAGATGGAAGCACTTGCCATCGAGGCCCTTCTTGTGCGCGAGGAAATCCAGCGCGTCGGCGACGAAGTCGACCGGTACGATATTGATGCGCCCGCCCTCGATGCCGATCGTCGGCACCCAGGCCGGCAGCATCTCGCGCATCCTCTGAATCAGCTTGAAGAAGTAGTACGGTCCATCGATCTTGTCGATGTAGCCGGTGCGCGAATGCCCGACGACGAAGCCGGGCCGGTAGATCCGCCACGGCCGCTTGCATTCCTTGCGTACGATGCCTTCGGAATCGTGCTTGGTCCTGAAGTACGGATGGTCGAGCTCCTCGGCTTCCTCGAACATGTCCTCGCGAAACGTGCCTTCGTAGAGTCCTGCGGCGGCGATCGAGCTCACATGGTGAAAGCAGCCTGCCTGCACGGCTTGCGCGAACTCGACCACGTGCCGCGTGCCTTCGACGTTGGCCCGCTCCTGCTCTTCGGCGCTCGCCGTGAGATCGTAGATCGCGGCGAGGTGAAAGACGTGCTTGACCTTTCCGCCGAGCTTTTTCAGATCGCCTTCGGCGACGCCGAGCAGCGGCTTGGCGAGGTCGCCGCTGATCGCGACCACTTGTTTCTCGCTCGCACCCCACTCCTCGCGCAGAGCGGCGAGCTTCTTCTGCGAACCTTTGCGGACGAGGATGTAGACGGGGTCGCCGCGTTTCAACAGGTTGGCGACCAGGAACCGGCCGATGAAACCGGTGCCGCCGGTGACGAAGTAAGCCATCGCGATTCCTCCTTGGTACTCCCGCGGCAGCCGCCGGCGGGTTTCTCGGTCGCGGCCGGCCGCGTGAGAGGTCAGGCGCAAAGCGGGCGTCCATTATACGGCGCCGGGCAGGCGTCTCGAGCGGACGGCGGGGAGTTGCGTGTTTAGTATGATTGCTCTAGTGCTCGCGCTTACAATCCTTGTCTGATACGTAACGCCAAGCGCGGAGGAGAACGACAATGCTCAAGAAAGCGAAGGCCGAGCTCGGTTCGCAGCATACCGAGAAGGCGAAGGGATTGGCGCAGGCGGTGCTCGACTCATCGCATCAGATCTGGCTCGCGGGCCTGGGTGCGTTTGCCAAGGCGCAGCAGGGAGGCACTAAGGTATTCCAGGGTCTGGTGAAGCAGGGAGAGAACCTCGAGGCGAAAACGCGCGACGTTGCTGCGCAAACAGCCAAAGCCGCGCGCGGCGCAGCAGAAGCGAAGGCGAAGGAGATGCAGGCAATGGCCGGGGGAACCTGGGACAAGCTCGAGCAGGTCTTCGAGAACCGCGTCGCCCGTGCTCTGGAACGCCTCGGTGTCTACTCGGCGTCAGACGTGAGGCAGCTGACGAAGCGGGTGGACGAGTTGTCCGAGGCAGTCAACGCGCTGCTCAAGGCACAGGGCATCAGGCGCAGGCCACGCGCCTCGCCGGTCAAAAAGCTGGTCAAAGGGGCGGTGAGGGGTGCGACGCGCACCGCGGCGCGAACGATGTCGACCGCGACGAATACCGCGGCGAAGGGCGTATCGTCCGCGACGAAGACGGCTCGGAAGACACCGCGGACCGCGAGCAAGGCGGCAAAGGCCGCACTCAGGTGACGCAGTTGTCCAGGAGCGGAGCGCAAAGCGCGAACGCGATTGGATACAACTAGGTCATCCCCGCGAAAGCGGGGATCCAGAATCTTACCAACGACACTGGATTCCCGCGTACGCGGGAATGACGCAAGCCGTTCGTGGAGCCGAATTCATTCGGCCCGTGGCCTCACAAAGGCCGGCGCGTGCGGATTAGTCGCACCTGCACGCTACTCCCGGTTCAGTCTTTCGACTTGCTTGATGTAGTTTTGCATCGCGTCGTCCTTGCTCATGCCTTTGAGCTTGGCCCAGGCATCGTGCTTTGCGGCGCCGACGAAGTCGAAGCCGCCCGGCCGGTCGCCCTTGGCGTCGCCATCGGTCGCCTGCTTGTAGTACGAGTAGAGCTTGAGCAGCGTCGCGTTGTCCGGACGCCTCTTGGTTTGCTTCGCCGCGACGGCGGCGGCTTCGAACTTCGCTTTGAGATCTTTGGGTGCGGCGGCCATGAGCTCCTCCTGAGGACAGTTGCGCGGTGCCGCGCGTCGAGGTCGCGGCTTCTATGCTACTTTAGCGCGACCTGCGATCTGCCAGCAATCGGCCGCCATGTCTGACAAGAAGCGCGAAAGCATGTCCAGCGTCGACGTCGCCTGGCTGCGCATGGATCAGCCGAGCAATCTCATGGTGATCTGCGGCGTGCTCGCGATGGACGAGCGCATCCCGATGGAGCGCCTGCGCTCGACGGTCGCCTCGCGCTTTCTGCGCTATCCGCGCTTTCGTCAGCGGCCTGTAAACGCCGCGGGCGGTTATCACTG
>WNGF01009518.1_pt1 | contig 11153 bp, 4 predicted proteins | sample 5400641 | NCBI WGS metagenome assembly WNGF01 (sample SAMN13153371, study PRJNA577476) | soil metagenome | isolation source: 80 cm soil or saprolite under grassland replicate 2 | place: USA:California | collected 2016-06-15 | reverse complement strand
GTGCAGAAGAAAAATTCACCGTCCCGAAAGCTCTTCAGCTCGACCTTTCTCGAAAACAAGAACCGCACACGGAAGACTGAACGACGGCGCGGTGATATCGGGTCTGTTGAGAAACCGGAGCGCAGGGTCGATCGTCTCCAGCGAAATCGACTCCTCTTTCGCCTCGAGCGCGTTGGCGAGCGCCGACCCCGGTGCGAGATGCTTTCGGGTAAATTCGACGAGCACCTTCAGGCGAGCGCTCTCCCAGATCCATTCGGCGAGCTGCGCTTCGTCCCGCTCCACCACGGGCGTGCGATCGCCGCCCTTCGGAACTTCGCGAACGAGGTGGTCGAGGACGCGCTGTATTCCGAGCTCATTGAAGATCAGGGGATTCAGCCGATAGTTGTTGAAGCTCAATGAGCGAGGGGGTCCGAAGGGGGCGCTTGCCCACTGGCATATCTCCGTCACGCTGGCGAAGTAGCGATGGCTCACCTCGTGCCGATTGAGGTTGGCCCAGTCCTTCAGCATGATCCAGCTGTTCGCGAAGGCAATCCTTCCGGTTGCCGAATCGTCGAACTCGAGCTCAGCGAGCGCGCTGGCGACATCATGAGGCTCGCAGTCGGTGTCGACCAGAACTCCGTCGGTGCCATCTGCCCGGCGTCTCAGCGAGTCCACCTTCGCGACGACCTGCTCCAGCGCCGCCGCGTCAGTCTGTTCATTCTCAGGACCGGGTGTGTCCTCGAACAGAATGAGGCGTCCGCCGGGGCGAAGCACCCGCGCACATTCCCGAATCAGTAGCGGCTGAAGCCCGCGATCGAGCTCGTGAAGCGCCTTCTTTGCGACGATGACGTGGGCCTGTGACACGCCACTGCCGAACGCGTTCCTCAACGACTCACCGATGTCGAAGCCGAGCCCGGCAGCTCCGGGGCCTGCGCGCTTTCCGATCTCTGCAGGAAGCCACTTGAAGCGGGGAGGGTCCAGTGGCTGCGTGGCATCGTCGCGGTCGATGCCAAGCACGTGCAGACAATCGAACTTCTCTCGGAGCGCCGCCACCCGTTGATAGCTGCCGCCGGCCATCAGATCGACCAGATAAACCGGAGCAGGAGAGTCGGCATCGATCCAGGAGCTCACCGCCTCTTCGATCGCCCGGAGGTAATGATCGCTCTCGAGCTGCTCGACTCCCGGACCGAGGAATGCGTGCTGGGCCTGAAAGAACTTGCGGCCGAACTCACCGCGGTAGCGAGACCGCTCGGCCGACGCTCCTCGATCGGCGAGGAGGCGACCCAGCGCGGGCGCATCTGAGCCGTTCTTCCGAAACTCAGCGCGGTCGATGGCCATCCCTTTCACCTTCGCGGCGTCAGGGGCATCGACGACGTCGCCGCCGAAGTTGCAATCGTTGAAGACAGCGGCGACGGCATCCGCGCCTGCAAGGCCTGCCTCCCGGAAATCGCAGTCGGTGAAGGTCGCGTGCGTCAGCTCGGCATCCATGAGGGCTGCGCCGCGAAAGTCGCACCCGTCGGCATGCATCAGCTTGAGATCGAGGTGATACCCGGCAATATCCGCCAGGTCGAGATTCGACAATGACGTGATGTCGCGCCGATCCTTGCCGGAGCTCAGCTCCAGGCTGATCAGCAGATCGAGAAGATTCCGCCGCATGCCAGCCTTCAATCGAAGATTGGCCCGCCGGTCACGCCGCAACCACTCTGCCACCGCGGCCGCGGGATCCGTAGTCGCCTCATCGAGCTCATTCAGCCAACTCTCCACCGCCGCGCGCTTCGCCGCGCTCCAGCTGTCATCGCGAGACAACTCGTCCGAGGGCCCGGGTGCGTGAAGTGGCTCGAGAAGCTCTCGCGCGGTTTGGCCGGCGATGAAGTACGCGCGAAGCGCAGCGTGTCGGAAATAGAACCGCGCATGCTTCTCGGAAAAACCGACGATCTCGGTCAATTCCCGGAGATGTGCGCCGATGCGATCGTCGGACCTCACGGGGCGGTCGACCGGCTGCCGCCGGGTGTTCGTCGGGTCAGTTACGGCGACATCGAACAATCGCTCCCGAATGGCGTGAAATAACTGCTTTCCAGCCGCGTCCGAATCGCCGGAGGTTCTTATCTTGTCGACCGCGCCGCTCAGGATTTTGCGAAACAGATACGGCTGATTCTCCGCCCCGTTTCGAATGTCGGCCTCAGTCTTCAGCTTCCCCTGCTCGATCGCGTCGAGGTACAGATCGAGACTGCGGGGCGTGCTTAGCCAGTGTGGCTCCCTGCGGCTATGGTGCGAGGAAGCGATGTCAACGTCGTCGTGAGCTCTTGTGCTGCTCTTCCTGGCTGCTTCGTCGTGACGCCGGAGTACTTCGGCGATGACTTTCTTCACCATCTCACGAGTTTGCGTCGTCACTGCCGGACCGAAGGTGGTTCCAGCAGCGCCGGCCTTACCCCAGCGAAGGTTGATATGGCTCGCAATCTCGGCGTTCCCCCACGAATCGGCGAGAACGACTTTCCGCTCTGTCCTGGCGAGTTCGGAACCGGGGCGATGAGCGTCGACCCAGTATCGCACGCCGTCCAGGAGATCCTCGCCGAATTCCCCGAGTCCCTGATGCCGCAGCTCATCTCCACCGTCGAGGAGCAGGACGATTCGACCGTCGCTGAGCGCATGCTTGAATTCCCTGATGATCGATTTGGTCGCATCTTCCGGAAGCTCGATCTCCCGATTCTTCAGCCATACGATCACGAAGGCACGCACGGGATCGCCCGTCGTCCGCAACGCCCTGATCTCCTCGGCGTGCTTTTGAAGCGTTTGCGGACTCGCGAGCATCGGAACCGGGACGGCGGGAGTCTTCCCCTTGATTGCCTCAGCCTTCCCGTGGAGGCCGCCGGACAAATCGAGAAGGAGCCGGTGCATGAAGATCGTCTTCCCGGCCCCGCCCCCTCCACCCACTGAGATGCGTCCCACGCTCTCGGGAGTCTCACGGCCGTGACATTGCTCCAGCCAGGCCCTCACGGCAGCGACTCCATCGCCTCTTCGCCGTGACCCATCGTCGCTGATCACGCTTACCGCCGGGACGAACTCGTGTCGCGCGGCCCTCAATTCGCCGGCTACCGGCTCCCAGATTCTGACCGCCTTATCGAGGGAAGGTCGAATCTTCCGCACCGGCAGGAATGGCCGACGCCACCAGCTGGGGGAACGTGACGGCTCACGCGATATTCGGTTCGAATCGCCGGCTTGCTCGCCCACACGCGAGGCCGCTCGGTTGATCGCCCTGAGCAGGGCAATCACCTGCTCGCTTTCCGGGACAGACTCGCCAATCAGGTTCCAGAGGTGAATTGTGTTGGGGTTTCGCGCGGCGCGACGCTCGGCGAAGCGGGTTTTGTGCTTCCCGAGCCACCACAAGAGAAATGCGAAGATGGCGCTGGCGAGAACCGAGCTAAGGATAGGGAAAACCTTGTCCCAGGCGGATGAAGCTGGTTGGCTGACCGATGCTGCAGGCGCCGGAGGAGGCGTTACCGCAGGGGGCCTGGCCGCTCCAGCCGCTTGCGTGGCGCCGCCCTGCGGGGAGGCCTGGATCGGCGCGAGCGCTGCGATACCAACCAACACGAACGGCAGGAAAAATCGCGCCCGTAGCATAGACGCAAACGGTACTGCAATGAGGGGGTCACTCGCCAGATTGCCGCCCATGACGCCTCGGAGTAGCTTCAGTCCCCTGCCGTTCCGGCGAGAGATCGCAGCGAAATCTCAACGTTCTTGCACAGGCAATTTTTATGGTGGAGAAGACAACCGATCCCTGGGCCCAATGGGAGCCATGTCCCCCTGACGTCGCAAGCGCGGCCCTCAAGCGAATCACCGACGAAGTCCCGATGTTCTTCTCGGGCACCACGCTCAAGAGCGCGCGATGGACAGCGCTCCCGTTCTACAAGACTCACCACCTGATCGAAGCACAGATCGAATCGGAGGAGAAGACCGAGCGTGCGTACCTGATCGACGGCGGCGGATACACGTGGTGGCTGAACGGCGTAACGGGTCCGCTGCACGACATCAATTACGGGGAGTCGCTGGCGCTCACCGAAGAAACCGCGGCTGACTATCTCCGCTTCTTCTGCTATTTCCTCCGCGCGGACGAGGGTGCTTTCGCTCTCCTCGAATCGCCGCAGGAAATCACCGCGATCGGCTATGACGAGGGGTGGTTCGAGAACAACATCGCGACGCTGGACCTGGATCAGGCGGCGGTCTGGACGCGACTCCAGCTGGCGCGAAAGGACGCTGCGCCTCTCGAGGTGAAGGAACCCGACGAAAACGGGCGCTTTCTCATCGACGCGGCCATTGCCTACGGAACTGTGCGCGCGGCGGCGGTTTTCGGCGTGGATCCCGGCGGCGAAGTGGAGATGGTGGACGACGAGTCGTTCATGAGCATGGATGGGCTGATGGCACCACTCCATCCCACACTGATGCTCGACGTGAAACAGGAATACGAGGAGCCGGCGCGTGCGGCCGGAGAGGCATTGGGCGGTGAGGAAATGGCAGCCGCCGCGGCCGCGGGCACCCGGGGCGAAGAAGAAGAAGAGGAGGCCAAAGACGAAGAGTCATCGTCGTCGAGGATACCTTCCTTCCTCCAGAACCTCGTCGCGCCGACGCCATCGTATGGCGCAGCTGGCCGGGACAAGGAGGTCACCGAGGCGGCAGTGGCGACACTGCTCGAGGAGGCGATCCGCGAGCGCGATGGAAGCCTGCTCCTGCAACACTTCAATTCGGAGACCGAGGCCGACAAGCCCATCGAGCGATTGGCGAGAATGGTATTCAACTCGGCGCCGATCATCGTCATCGAGTCGGATATCCCCTTCGTAGAAGATTTCGTCGGCGGACTGGTCACCGCCGCGCACCCGGATCTGGCCAAACAGGGACGGCTCTGGGGGGGACCGGCGCATGGCGACGATGTCAGATGCCTGGTGGATTTCGAGCGGGGCGGAGTGAAGCTGTACTTCCTGTCGTTCCACGCCTACCGGACACTGTTTGATCCGGAGCGCACAGCGCACGAGCTCGGCATCAAGGACGCGGCGGTTTTCATTGGCGCCGATCGGTTGAGCGACGTTCCGGAGCCGCTGAGACGGCTGACGGATCTCGTTCTCAAGTTTCCCCGCATCGATCGCAGGCTGTTCGCTCGAATCTTCGAGCGGGTTTTCGGAGTGAAGCCCAGTCCCGGATGGGAAGCCACCGATTCCGACTGGACGCGCTATCTCGTGCCGGCTGATTTCCACGGTCCGCGAAGACTCGGGCTGTCCCCCGATCAGGCGCTGGCTTTTCTCAAAGATCGGGTGAGCAATCGGCTCAGGCTCGTCTCGGCGGATGCCGGTCCCAGTTTGAGCGAGCTCAACGGAATTGGCGAGGCGCGCCTGATAGCCGAGGATCTCATTGCAGACATCCGGTCCGCACAGACGGGACAGATTCCATGGTCCGCGGTGGATAGGGGGTTTCTGCTCATCGGCCGTCCAGGCACGGGAAAGACGACTCTGGCGCGCGCAATCGCCAAGGAGTGCGGCATCAAATTCGTGGTGTCGAGCGCCACCGGCTGGCAAGCGGCCGGAGCGCTTGACGCGCACCTGCGGGCGATGCGCGCCGATTTCACGGAAGCGCGCCGTTTCGCGCCCGCGATCCTGTTCATCGACGAGATAGACAGCATCGGTAATCGCGAGAAGTTAAGCGGTCAGAACGCCGTCTATCAGACCGACGTGATCAATGGACTTCTGGAGCAGGTGCAGGGCTTCGATGTCAGCGCACCAGTGATCGTGATCGGAGCGACCAATTACGTCGAAAACGTGGATCCGGCGCTGAGGCGCGCGGGACGACTCGACCAGGTGGTTCAGATTCCATTGCCGAACATCGACGGACTGGAAAAGATCTTCGAGTATTACCTGAGGCCACACGCGGCCAACAACGAGCTCTCGGCCGATGTCGCGCCGCGGCAGCTGGCGGAGCTTGCTTTCGGATTGACTGGAGCTGACGTGGAGTTCTTCGTGCGCGGCGCCGATCGCCGCGCGCGACGTGAATTGCGGAAGATCAATCAGGCCGATCTTCTGGCGGAAGTGACGCGGCGTCCGCGCCGGCCGGACAGCGCACCGCGACTTGGCCCCGATGAGATGCGCCGGGTCGCCGTGCACGAGGCCGGACACGCGACCTCGCACCTGCTGGGCACGCTCAAGGGTGCGGACCTGACTTTCGTTACCATCGTCCCGAGGATGGATGGATCACTGGGCTTCGTAGCATCGCTGCCGCGGGACGGATCGTCGGCTACGCGACGGCGGATGATGGAGGAATTGGAGACTATACTCGCCGGACGGGCGGCCGAAGAGATCGTCTACGGTGCAGCGGACGTCGGCCTCGGCGCAGGCGGCTCGAGTGAGAGCAGCGATCTGGCGGTGGCGACGGCCATGGCGACAATGCTCGTTTGCCAATCGGGACTGGGAACCAACAACGCCCTGCACTGGACACGGACGCCAACGCTGGCGCAGGAAAAGCAGATAAGCCAGCTCCTCCAGAACAGCTACAAGAGCGTGCTGGGCCGCCTCCGGGCGAACAGAGCATTGCTTGAAGACGTCGCGCGGCTGCTCGTCGAGAAACAGGAGATTGGAGGAGCCGAGCTTCGCTCGCTCACCGAGGCACAGCTGCGGAAGTCGTCTGAGAACGGAAAGGTGAGGCGAGAGCGGAGCGAAGCTTCGGTGGAAGAGGAGTTGAGCCCACAGCGTGGCTGAGCGACGCCGCGCGGTCGAGCCGTCACTGTTTGGTTGTCAGTAGCCGCGGACCAGAACCGGTACCTGTCGCGATGTCATTGTGCCGTCGCCCAGCTGTCCGGAGGAATTGAGACCCCAGCAGAATGCCGCGCCGGTTCCGGCGGCCAAGGCACAAGTGTGTTGTCCGCCGGCCCGAATGCCGGTGAAGAGCAATCCGCCACCGACGCGCGTCGTCGGAAAAGGCTGATTAGCGGTTGAACCGATTCCCAGCTGACCGTCCGTGTTGAGACCCCAACAGTATGCGGCACCCTCGGACGTGAGGGCGCAGGTATGATTATCCCCGGCCGCCATCACAGTAAATCGAAGACTGGTTGCAACGGAACTCGGACTCGTGACGTTGGTTGTCGGCGGGTTACCGTTACCAACTTGGCCGAACTGGTTGCGCCCCCAGCAAAACGCACGTCCATCGGCCAGCAAACCGCACGTGTGGTCCAGTCCGAGGCGGAGCGTGGTGAAGCTGAAGCCAAAGTTTACCGCGGTGGGCGTGAGACGATCCACGAGCGTGCCGTCGCCCAATTGCCCATAAGTGTTTGAACCCCAGCAATAGGCAAGGCCCGCGGCAGTAAGCGCGCAGGTGTGCGAGCCTCCGGCGACGATACCCGAAAATGTGAGCCCTCCAAGGACGGCTTGCGGCGCCGACTCCTGATAAATGGGACCGCCGACGTCGGAATTGAACTCGGCTTTCTTTCCGGTTCCAAGCTGGCCGCTGTAGCCGTTCCCCCAGCAGAACGCCAAAGCGTTGCTTGCTATACCGCAAGTGTGACTGAAGCCGGCGCTCAGGGCGACATAGTCCTGCCCGCCGACAATTGTTACCGGCTCCGTCTTTGGCGGACCACCGGGAATCGTGAACTGACCCAGAGCACCGTTCCCCAGCTGGCCGGCCTCGTTAAGTCCCCAGCACGAACTCGGGCCGTTGAAGGCAATTCCGCACGTGTGCGAGCCTCCGGCCGCCAACGCGGCGAAAGCCAACGGCGTCAGAACAGGTTGCGGAGTGAGTTTGCTGAGGAAGCTGCCGATGCCGAGCTGCCCGCTGTTGTTAGCGCCCCAACAGTAAGTCTCGCCCGTCTCCGTTGCGCCGCACGTATGGCCGCCGCCCGCGATCAAGCGGAAAAAGGTAACGGCATTGAATTTCGCTGTGGCCAGTTTTCCTTCGGCGGTCGCCGTCACAGTGAATTGTCCTGCGGGAATGAGCGCCGTAACGACGCCGCTCGAAGTAACACTAGCCTTTCCGGCCTCGGCCGCCCACGCAACGGCTCGATCAGTAACAATTATTCCGTCGACATCGCGGATCGTCGCCGAGAGTTGCTGCGTGGTTCCGGCGAGAATAATTGCCGAATCCGGCGACAAGCTGATGCTTCCAACGGGTGCAATTGTAATCGTTGTCTGAGTCGTGCCAATCTTTCCTTCCGAGCTTGCCGATATCATTACAGTTCCGGCCGCGAGGGTGGTAATGACTCCCGACGCCGATACCGTCGCAATGGAAGTGTTGGACGATTGCCATTGCACTGAGCGTCCGGAGAGAGTGTTGCCGGAGGCGTCTGTGAGGACAACGGCGAGCTGTGCGGTACGGTTGACGTAAAGCGGAGTTGGGACGCCGGTCACCGCCACGGCTGCGACCGGCACAAGCCCGACTCCGACTTTCCCGGTCGCCACCTTGCCTTCGACGCTGGCAGTAATATCCACGGGACCTTCGGCGAGTCCTGTTACGACACCGCTCGCGGAGACCGTCGCGATCGAGGGATTACTCGAAGCCCAGGCCACCGGCCGGCCGGTGAGAGTACCGCCAGCAGAATCCTTTGCAATCGCTGAAAGCGTAACCGTCATTCCAACAATGAGGCTGGCCGTCGTCGGCTCGATGGAGAGGGATGCGACCGGGACCACAGTAACAGCGACGACGGCACTGCCGGTTTTACCCTCCGACGCTGCGCTCAGCGTCGTGCTTCCCGGTGCAGCCGCAGTTACCAATCCTCCACCGGTGACAGTTGCGACATTTGCATCGCTCGACGTCCAGACAACTTGCCTGCCAGTCAGTACGCTGCCGGAAGCATCGAGAGTCAACGCCGCTGCCTGGATACTTTCACCGACACGGATGTTCGACCGAGGCACGGTCACGGACACACTCGACACCGGGGTAACAGCGGGCTCGGTCGGTCCAGTCTTGTCGCCGCCCGAACAACCCAGAATCACACTAGCGACCACCAACCGGTGGAATCGGCTCGAACGAAACAGGCTCCGTGAGATTTCCAATGACCTGTCGATACTTCTCATCCGCGTGTCAGTTCCGGGTGGACGAACCAAGGACTAACAACTTGTTCCTGGTGCTCGCTACCCGCAATGATTTGCGAATGCTACTTCTGAGCCGCGGCCGCGACGACTCTCCAGACTGTATTACCGACGTCGTCGGCCACGAGCAGCGCGCCGCGCTTGTCGATCGCGACGCCCACGGGTCGTCCCATCGCCTCGCCATTCTCCTTCACGAAACCGGTGAGGACGTCGATCGGCTGGGCGATTGGAACGCCGTTGGCGAAGGGGACGAAAATCACCTTGTAACCGCTGAACGGCTTGCGATTCCACGAGCCGTGCTGGCCGACGAACATTCCACGGCTGAGCGGAGCGGGAAGAGAGGTTGCACCCGCCCAGGTGAGACCAAGCGACGCGGTGTGTGGACCGAGGGCAAAGTCGGGCACGACTGCCTTCGCGACGAGATCGAGTCGCTGCGGCTTCATCCGGCGATCAATGTGCTGCCCATAGTAGCTGTACGGCCATCCGTAGAATCCGCCGTCGCGAACCGATGTCATGTAGTCGGGAACGAGATCGCTTCCAAGCTCATCACGTTCATTCACCGCGACCCAGAGCGCACCGGTGTCGGGTTGCCAGGCCATTCCGACTGGATTTCTGAGACCGAATGCGAAGACACGATGACGGCCGGTTGCGGCGTCGATTTCCCAGATCGCCGCGCGGCCTTCTTCCTTGTCGATGCCGTTCTCCGCGAGGTTGCTATTGGAGCCGACTGACGCGTAGAGCTTCGATCCATCGGCGCTGGCGATAAGGTTCTTGGTCCAATGATGGTTGAGAGTTCCGCCAGGAAGATCGGAGACCCTCGTTGGGGGCACAGTGATCCGCGTCTGCCCTGAGGTGTATGGGAATCGAACGACTGCGTCGGTGTTGGCGACGTAGAGGACGTTTCCGACGAGTGACATACCGAATGGCGAATTGAGTCCCGCGAGAAAAATCGAGCGCGTCTCCGCAACGCCGTCACCGTCGGCATCGCGGAGCAGGGTGATGCGGTTTGGTGTCGGCACAGCGCCGCCGGCTTTTTTCTGGAAATGCTTGAAGAACCATCCCTTGACCCCCTTGTTGTCGTCCGGACGCACTGGCGCATTGGTCTCGGCGACCAGGACGTCACCGTTCGGGAGAACGTAAAGCCAGCGCGGATGGTCGAGTCCTCTCGCGAACGCGACGACCGTAGCTCCCGTGATGGGGGCGGGTGAGGCGTTCGCCGGCCAGCCCTTGGCTTTGACCACGTTGATCAGTGGGATGAGCGATGTGCTGGGCGGCGGGAGGACGGGGTTCGGCCCCATGCCGGCGGTGACAGGTAGCCGCGCGGGACGGCCGCACGCCGCGGCAGCGATGCCCACAGCCAGCGTCAACGATCGCTGAACGATCCTGATTCGGACATGCTTCGGCGCGTGCAACATTGCCGACCTCGTGAGGTGCTGGTTGATTCGGCCCCGGAGAAGTCGCAAGAATTGCGCGAGGCGAGGGAGTGAATGCCCTATTGGCGTTCCCTGATGGCCCCTTGTTCCACCCAGCGCCCAAGCAGGACGCGCTCTGCATCCGTGATTTTCGTTTTGTTTGCCGGGGGCATCGTACGCGTCACGACTGCGCGCTCACGAATCCGCGCTGCGCGCGCGACGATCTGCTCCGGCGTATCGAACATCACTCCCACCGGCGCGCCGCCGTATGTGAGATCGCTCGGGTGAATCGAGTGACAGGCCGCGCAGCGGCGATCGATCACATGACGCGCCTCCGCGAACGTCACGGGCCCGATCGATTCGGCCGCAGCTGTTTGAGTCGCATTTCCGACGCGAAGCAACACGTATAGCGCGACAACGCTCACTGCGATCACTCCCGCGAGCGCCGTTTTCCACTGCGGGTACGTCCACCGGAGGTTGAGCACGTGCCTCACTGCTGCGCCGGCAACACAGAGGACTAATAGAAGCAGCCAATTCCATCGATGCCCATATATCGAGGAGAAGTGATTGCTCACCATCAACACGATCACCGGGAAGGTGAAATAGTTGTTGTGGATGGAGACGCGTTTCGCCCTTGCCGAGAGCGCTGCACTGGCCGCCGCGCCGCGGCCTTCCATAACCGACGCCTCGAGCTCGCGCTGCGAGG
>WNGF01009508.1_pt1 | contig 11156 bp, 7 predicted proteins | sample 5400641 | NCBI WGS metagenome assembly WNGF01 (sample SAMN13153371, study PRJNA577476) | soil metagenome | isolation source: 80 cm soil or saprolite under grassland replicate 2 | place: USA:California | collected 2016-06-15 | reverse complement strand
GGCGCGAAGCGATCCTTGACCCACTGCAGAACAAAACGATTGGGCGCAAGCAGCCGCAACTCGCCGGAGGGCGCCGCCGAGGCGTCCAGTTTGAGCGGCCGAATCCAGGTATTAAACTGCTGAGCGGGAAGCTCTTTTTCGAAGCGACTCAGGCACGAGGCCCAGAAACCCTGCATGGACTCTAATGAGGCTCAGATCGGGGAAACTTTCGCATCGATTTTACTCGTTTCCAAGGGAGTTATCCACAGCCCGGAGGAGCTTAATTCTTTGACAATCTCGGCTCAAGTATCGTTTAATTCAAGGTTCTGTTTACTCTCAGGGATTAGCTTCATGAAACGCACTTTTCAGCCCTCGGTCATCCGCAGGAAGCGCACCCACGGGTTTCTTGTCCGAATGCGCACGCGTGGAGGCCGGGCGGTGCTTCGGGCGCGACGCGCCAAGGGGCGGGCTCGTCTGAGCGTTTGAGCGAGCGCAGGCGCTACACCCGCAGGCAGCGGCTCGGAACGACTGATATCGCTGCGTTGCTATCCGGAGGGCGAGCCATCAAGCGCCCCGGGTTCAGCGTGCTGCTCAAAGCGAACGTGCTCGGTGTTCCAAGACTCGGTCTCATCGTGCCTAAGCGCGTATTTCCGCGTGCGGTCGACCGCAATCGCGCGAAGCGCTTGCTGCGGGAGTGGTTCCGGGGCCATCAGACGCGGCTGGGAAGCCGCGATATCCTGATTCGGCTGTCAGCGAGAACGGTCGCCTTGGCTGAAATCGAGCGCTGCCTGGCCGGAACGTCGTGAGCAAACTGCTATCGCTTTTCATTCGGGCTTATCGCTACGCAGCCAGCCCTCTGCTCGGCATGCACTGCCGCTTCCATCCTTCGTGTTCCGCCTATGCGCTCGAGGCGCTCGAGCGCCACGGTACGGCGCGGGGCGCTTGGCTTGCGCTGCGGCGTCTTTCGCGCTGTCATCCCTGGCACCCGGGCGGCCATGATCCGGTCCCCTGATTTCTCGCTCTCTTGATGGATACACAACGCCTGATCCTGTTCTTCGTGTTCTCGTTTTCGTTGCTGCTCCTATGGGACGCGTGGCAGAAGGAGCTTCGGCCCCCGGCTGCACCGGCGACACAGGGGACGGTTCCGACGCCGAGCGGCCCGGCGGTGACGCCCGCGGCGAAAGCTGCGGATGCGATGCCTCCGAGTGCCGCGCCGACGGGCAAGCCCAGCGAGCGGCTGCGCGTTCGCACCGACACCATGCTTGCGGAAATCGATACGCAAGGCGGCGACCTCGTCTATTTGGAATTGCTCAAGCACAAGGACACGCGTGACGAAAACAAGAACTTCGTGCTGTTTGGACCCGAGCACCGCTACTCCGCGCAAAGCGGCCTGATCGGCACCGGACTGCCGAATCACCGGACGCTGTTTCGGGCGAAGGCCAAGGAATTCATTCTCGCGCAGGACCAGGATAGGCTGGAGGTGAGGCTTGACGCAGACACTGCCGAGGGCATCAAAGTGGCCAAGATCCTGACCTTCCGCCGCGCGAGCTATCGCATCGATGTCGCCGAGGAAATCTCGAACGGAACGGCGGCGCCGCTCGCCACCCACGCGTATTTCCAACTCACCCGCGACAGCAAGTCCCCCGGGAGCGACCCCTATATGGCGCGGACTTATACCGGCGTGGCCCTCTATACCGAGCGGGACAAGTTTCAGAAGGTGACTTTCGAGGACATCGCCAAGGACAAAGCGCCTTATCCGAAGACGCCCGACAACGGCTGGATCGCGATCATTCAGCACTATTTCGTGGCCGCGCTCCTGCCTCCGGACAAGGCGCCGCGCGAGTTCTATACCCGTAAGCTCTCCGAAGACCTGTATTCGGCCGGGGTGATCGTGCCCCTTGGACCGATCGCACCCGGTGCCTCCGCCCAGGCCGTGGTACCGCTGTACGCCGGGCCGCAGGACCAGGATCACCTGGAGGCGGTTGCCCCCGGACTGGAGCTGGTGGTCGACTACGGGTGGCTTACGGTGATCGCTGCGCCGCTCTTCTGGGTGCTGAGGCTGTTCCACGGCTGGATGAGCAACTGGGGTCTTGCGATCATTCTGCTCACGGTGGTCATCAAGCTGATTTTTTTCCCGCTGTCGGCCGCGAGCTACCGCTCGATGGCGAAAATGAAGCTGGTTACGCCGCGACTGATGAAGCTCCGCGAGCAATATGCGGACGACAAGACGAAGATGAACCAAGCGATGATGGAGCTCTACAAGACCGAGAAAATCAATCCGCTCGGCGGCTGCCTGCCGATCCTGGTGCAGATTCCGGTGTTCATCGCGCTCTACTGGGTGCTCTTCGAAAGCGTCGAGCTGCGCCACGCCCCGTTCTATCTCTGGATCAGGGACCTTTCGGCGCCGGATCCTTGGTACGTGCTGCCGACGCTGATGATGGGCTCGATGCTCGTTCAGACGAAGATGAACCCGACACCACCCGACCCGGTTCAGGCCAAGGTCATGATGATCATGCCGTTCGCGTTCGGTGTGATGTTCTACTTTTTTCCGTCGGGCCTGGTCCTATACTGGTTTGTCAACAATATCCTGTCGATCCTCCAGCAATGGCAGATCACCCGCATGATCGGGGGGAAAAAATCCGCCGCCAGCGCGAAGCGCTGAGGCGCCGCCTCATTGCGGGCAGGTACGCCCGAGGGGCGAACCGATGGCAGCGCCGTCCGATACGGATGTGATCGCGGCGGTCGCGACAGCGCCGGGGCGGGCGGGAATCGGGATCGTGCGCGTTTCAGGGAAACACCTTGAGGAACTCGCGTCACACCTGCTCGGTCGCGTCCCTGCGCCGCGTGTAGCCGCGCGCACGATGTTTCGCGGCACCTCAGGCGAGCCGATTGACGACGGCATCGCGCTTTTCTTTCCCGCGCCGGCTTCGTATACAGGCGAGGATGTGCTCGAGCTGCAAGCCCATGGCGGGCCCGTCGTGCTGCGGATGCTCTTGAGGCGATGCCTCGAGCTTGGGGCGCGCCTAGCCGAGCCGGGTGAATTCACCCGGCGTGCATTCCTGAACGACAAGCTCGATCTCGCGCAGGCCGAGGGCGTCGCCGATCTCATCGAGGCCGCCACCGAGGCCGCGGCCCGTTGCGCGCTGCGCTCGCTGCGCGGCGAATTCTCCGAGGTAATTGGGAACCTCGCGAAGCAGCTCGTCGAGTTACGCTCGCTGGTCGAGGCGACGCTGGACTTTCCCGAGGAGGAGATCGACCCCGTCGACAGGGACGACGCACGCGAGCGTCTGCAGCGTCTCCAGGGTGAAGTTGCCCGCTCGCTCGATCGCGGGCGCCAGGGCAGTGTGCTGCGCAGCGGACTTCAAGTGGTGCTGGCCGGCCAACCCAATGTGGGGAAATCGTCGCTCCTCAACCGGCTCGCTGGAGAAGAGCTCGCTATCGTGACCGAAATTCCGGGCACGACGCGCGATGCGGTGCGTCAGACGATTCAGATCGAAGGCGTGCCCATGAATATCATCGACACCGCCGGTCTGCGCGACACCGCCGACCCGGTCGAGGCGATCGGCATCGCCCGCACCTGGGAGGCGATCGGACGCGCCGATGCGTTCCTCCTGGTAGTGGACGCGCGTGCCGGCGTCACCGCCGCCGACCGCGCCATCGCCGCGCGCCTTCCGCGCAAGCTGAGACCGGTCACGGTGTTCAACAAGATCGATCTCTGCGGCGGCGCGCCGCGTGCCGAAGAGGACGCAGACGGTTGGCGTATTCATCTTTCTGCTAAAACGGGCGAGGGTATCGAGGCGCTGCGCCGAGCGCTGCTCGCACTGGCTGGCTGGCACTCGGGCGACGAAGACATATTCATGGCGCGCGAGCGGCATCTCACCGCGCTTGGCCACGTCGCCGAGGCGCTCGAGCGGGCCGGGCGCGCGATGCCGCAGAGCGAGTTCTTCGCAGAAGAGCTCCGCCTCGCGCAGGTCGAGCTCAAAGCGATCACCGGTGAATTTACCGCGGACGACCTGCTGGGCGAGATTTTCTCGCGCTTTTGCGTCGGAAAATGAACTCGCTCTCCGCAGCGGAATGAATCGTTATCCGGTTTTCAGCGCGCTGCTCGTTTGCGGCGCAAGTGGCGCGGTGTTCAGCGTCCTGCGCGCTCCGCTGCCTTGGCTGATCGGGCCGTTGCTCGCTGCGCGCGTAGCGCCCGCACCGCGTAACTTGCCGTTTTTCCTGGCCATTTTTTTCTGCAGCCGGATCGTGGTAAAGTTCGCGCCTTTACTGTCCTGAAAAATACGACTGGCGGCCGTGTCCGTCCTGCCGCCAAGTCGTCATCGCGAGGCCCCGGCATGAATCAACCTTACGCTGCAGGTATCGATATTGGTGCTCCGTCTTACGTTCAGCACCACGGCGCCAAGGAATGGGTGGCGCGCATCGCCGCGCTGGCCAAACCCGACCGGATTCAATGGTGCGACGGCTCGCAGGAGGAATACGACCGGCTTTGCGACGAAATGGTCAACTCAGGCACGCTGAAGCGGCTCAACCCCGAGCTTCGCCCGAACTGTTTCCTCGCGCTCTCGGATCCCGGCGACGTGGCGCGCACCGAGGACCGAACTTTCATCTGCTCGCAGCAGAAGGAGAACGCGGGTCCGACGAACAACTGGGTTGATCCCCGGGAGATGCGCGCCACGCTGGACAAGCTCTTCAACGGGTGCATGCGCGGCCGGACCCTTTATGTGGTCCCGTTTTCCATGGGACCGCTCGGCTCGCACATCGCGCATATCGGCATCGAGCTGACCGATTCGCCCTACGTGGTGGTGAGCATGCGCATCATGACGCGCATGACGAAGAGGGTATGGGAAATCCTGGGCAGGAACGGCAATTTCGTTCCCTGCGTGCATTCGGTCGGCGCGCCGCTCGCGCCCGGGCAGAAGGACGCGGCTTGGCCGTGCAGCAGAGAGCACAAATACATCGTCCACTATCCGGAAACCAGGGAAATATGGTCGTTCGGCTCCGGCTACGGTGGCAACGCATTGCTCGGCAAGAAATGTTTTTCGCTGCGCATTGCCTCGGTCATGGGCCGGGACCAAGGCTGGCTTGCCGAGCACATGCTGATTCTCGGCGTCACGCCGCCCTCGGGCGAAAAGATCTATGTGAGCGCGGCGTTCCCTTCAGCGTGCGGAAAAACGAACTTCGCCATGCTGATTCCGCCAGCGGCGTTCAAGAGCTGGAAAGTCTCCACGATAGGCGAAGACATCGCCTGGATAAAGCCGGGCAAGGACGGACGCTTTTACGCGATCAATCCGGAGTCTGGAATTTTCGGCGTCGCGCCCGGAACTTCGGAAAAGACCAATCCCAACTGCATGGCGATGATCAGAAGCAACACCATTTTCACCAATGTCGCCATGACACCGGACGGCGACGTGTGGTGGGAGGGGATGACAAACGCGCCTCCCGCCAAGCTCATCGATTGGCAGGGGAAGGAGTGGACACCCGATTGCGGCAGGAAAGCGGCCCACCCCAACTCGCGGTTTACGGTTCCCGCCACGCAGTGCCCGTCGATCGACCCCGAATGGGAAAATCCCGAGGGCGTGCCGCTATCGGCCTTTGTGTTCGGTGGCCGGCGCTCGGACACAGTACCGCTTGTGGCCGAGGCCTTCGATTGGGATTCCGGAGTCTACATCGCCGCGACTATGGGTTCGGAGACCACGGCAGCGGCCACCGGCAAGGTCGGCGTGGTCAGGCGCGATCCGATGGCGATGATCCCGTTCGTGGGCTACAACATGGGCGACTACTTCAACCATTGGTTGAAGCTCGGGCGCTCGGTGTCGAAGCGCCCGCGGATTTTCTGCGTCAACTGGTTCCGTACCGATGCTCAGGGCAAGTTCATCTGGCCTGGGTTCAGGGAGAACATGCGCGTGCTGAAATGGATCGTTGAGCGCTGCCAAGGCAAAGCACACGGGGTCGAAACACCGATCGGCCGGGTTCCCGACTTTGCAGATGTGGAGTGGAGCGGACTCGAGGGCTTCGACGACGAGAAGTTCAGGCGGGTCAGCTCGATCGACAGCAGCGAGTGGAAGCGGGAGCTCAAGTTGCAGGACGAGTTGCTTCGGCTTTTAGGCGGCCGGTTGCCGCGCGAGCTCGCCCTGCGGCGGCAGGCGTTGGAACGCACGCTCGGGTGAAGACCAGATTCGTGGATAAAAAAGCCGTCGGTGGCGGCTTTTTTATTCCCGGTGTTCTCCTGGTGTCCTTAAGGCGTGAGTAGGAAAGCCATTTATATTTCAGCGCGTTGGCGTTCTTTGGCAAAGCGCTTCTGGGTTGTGGATCATCCTCCGGAATTGCTGTGGATATCCTGGTAAATACCTGGTGGATGTCCTGTGATTTGCCGGCCGTATAAGCCTTGGATTTCCGGTGGAGAACCTGTGGGTGGCGCCGATGTTTCACGTGAAACATCACGGGTGAGAGTCGAAAACCGTCAAAGAACGGGCGCGCGCCCCGCTCCCGCATCCAGGCTCCCGGAGTTCTGCGTGAATCAACTGTCTCTCGTTCCCGAATACCTTTAAAATCGGACTTGGGTTCGTTTGCCCAAGCGATGCATTTTCCTACTCGATTTGACGTGATCGTAGTCGGCGGCGGCCATGCCGGCACCGAGGCCGCGCTCGCCGCCGCCCGCGCAGGCTGCAAGACGCTTCTCCTGACGCACAGCATCGAAACGCTCGGCCAAATGTCGTGTAACCCCTCCATCGGCGGCATCGGCAAGGGGCACTTGGTCAAGGAAGTCGACGCCTTGGGCGGAGCCATGGCGATCGCCACCGATGAAGCTGGGATCCAGTTCCGTATCCTCAATTCCTCGAAAGGACCTGCTGTCCGCGCGACTCGCGCCCAGGCCGACCGCCTGTTGTACAAGCACGCGATTCGCACGCGGCTGGAGAACCAGCCCGATCTCACCCTGTTTCAGCAGGCGGTGGACGACCTGATATTGGCGGGCGACCGAGTGGCCGGAGTGGTGACTCAACTCGGGGTGCGCTTCTCCGGCCGCGCGGTAGTGTTGACAACCGGGACCTTTCTTTCCGGGCTCGTCCATATCGGCTTGTCGAAGCACCAGGCCGGCCGGGCAGGGGATCCGCCCTCGATCAGCCTTGCCGCGAGGCTGCGCGAGCTCAAACTTCCGGTGGGCCGCCTCAAGACCGGAACACCCCCACGCATCGACGGCCGGACCATCGACTTCTCGGTGATGCAAATGCAGCCGGGCGACGAGCCGATCCCGGTGTTTTCGTTCCTCGGGACGCCGGAAATGCACCCGCGCCAGCTACCTTGCTGGATCACCCACACCAATCCGCGCACGCACGAAATCATCCGGGGCGGGCTCGACCGCTCCCCCATCTACACGGGCGTGATCGAAGGGATAGGCCCGCGCTATTGTCCCTCGATCGAAGACAAGATCCATCGCTTTGCCGGCAAGCAAAGCCATCAGGTCTTTCTCGAGCCGGAAGGGCTCACCACCCGCGAGTTCTACCCCAATGGAGTCTCGACCAGCCTTCCCTTCGACGTTCAGATCGAGCTCGTGCGGAGCATTAGGGGGTTGGAGAAAGCCCACATTTTGCGGCCCGGTTACGCCATCGAGTACGACTACTACGATCCGCGCAATTTGAGATCGTCGCTGGAAACGAAGTCGATCTCGGGCCTGTTCTTCGCGGGGCAGATCAACGGTACGACGGGTTATGAGGAAGCGGCTGCGCAGGGAATCCTCGCCGGTATCAACACGGCGCTGTTCGTGAAGGGCGAGCCGCACTGGTGCCCGCGGCGCGACGAAGGCTATATCGGGGTGCTCGTCGATGATCTCGTCACTCGGGGCGTGACCGAGCCCTACCGCATGTTCACGAGCCGCGCCGAGTACCGCCTGATGCTGCGCGAAGACAACGCCGACCTGCGGCTCACCGAGACCGGGCGCAGGCTCGGCGTGGTGGACGATTCTCGCTGGGACGCGTTCAACCGCAAGCGCGACGCGATCGCCCGCGTGCAGGAACGGCTCAAGTCCACGTGGGTGAATCCCCAATCCCTGCCCGTCGACGCGGCCGAGCGTGTGCTCGGAAAGCCGATCGAGCGCGAATACTCGCTGATAGATCTGCTGAGACGGCCGGGGGTGAGCTATGCTTCGCTTTCCGGGCTCGGGGTCGCGGGCGTGCCCGTCGCGGATGCCACGGTCGCCGAGCAGGTGGAGATCCAGGCAAAGTACCAAGGGTATGTCGCCCGTCAGCATGAGGAAATCGCGCGTCACGAACATTACGAGACGCTCGCGCTGCCGCGCGATCTCGACTACTGCAGCGTGCGCGGTTTGTCGATCGAGGTGCAGCAGAAGCTGAACCAGCACCGGCCCGAGACCGTCGGCCAGGCTTCCCGAATTTCAGGTGTCACTCCGGCCGCGATCTCGCTGCTCTTGGTTCACCTGAAACGCGGCATGAGCAAGGCGGAAAGATCGGCCGCATGACGGCAACCGTAGTTGGGTCGGCGCAGTCCGAGCTCGGCAAGCGCCTCGAACAAGGGCTGGCGGAACTCGATCTCAGCTTGGGCCGCGAAGCCAGGACGAAGCTCCTCGAATACCTCGCCCTGTTGGAAAAGTGGAACCAGGTTTATAACCTGACCGCCATACGGGACGCGGAGAAGATGGTCAGCGGACACTTGCTCGACTGCCTTGCGGTGGTCCCTTACGTGAGCGGGGCGCACGTGCTCGACGCAGGCAGCGGCGCAGGGTTTCCCGGAATTCCCCTTGCGGTGGCCAAACCCGACGCCGAGGTAGTATTGCTCGACAGCAATCACAAGAGAGCAGCGTTCCTGAAGCAGGCAGTGGCTGAACTTCAGCTAAGGAACGCGAGCGTCGTCTGCGAGCGGGTCGAGTCCTGGCACCCTGCGGAGAAATTCGACTGCATCATTTCTCGCGCGCTTGCCGAGATCGCCGAGTTCGTTATTCTGAGCAAGCATCTGCTCGCACCGGGCGGCGTGCTCGCGGCGATGAAGGGGGTCCATCCCTTCGAGGAGATCGGGCGGCTGCCGCGCGATTTCCGCGTCATGCACGTGCACCGACTCGCGGTTCCCGGGCTCGGGGCGGAGCGGCATCTCGTCTTGGTCGAGCGCACATGACCCGGGTCCTCGCCGTGACCAATCAGAAGGGCGGAGTGGGAAAGACTACGACCAGCGTCAATCTCGCGGCGGGCCTCGCGCAGTCCGGCATGCGCGTGCTGCTGGTGGATCTCGATCCACAGGGCAATGCCACCATGGGCAGCGGCATCGACAAGCGCGCCCTCAAGACCTCGGTCTACCAGGTGCTGCTTGGGCTGGCCACCGCCGAGTCGGTGCGGCAGAAATCGGAATCCGGCGGCTACGACCTGATTCCCGCTAATCGCGACCTAGCCGGCGCGGAGGTCGAGTTGGTCGACCTAGAGCACCGCGAATCCCGCTTGAAAGGCGCGCTGGAATCGATCGCCGGTCAATACGACTTCATCCTGCTCGACTGCCCTCCCGCGCTCAACATGCTCACGGTGAACGGATTGGTCGCAGCCCATGCGGTGATGATCCCGATGCAATGCGAGTACTACGCGCTCGAAGGGCTCTCCGATCTGGTCAACACGATCAAGAAGGTGCGCCAGCACCTGAATCCGAAGCTCGATATCGAAGGGCTGCTTCGGACCATGTACGACCCGCGCAATGCGCTCGCGCAGCAGGTTTCGGCGCAACTGCAGGAGCATTTCGGCAGCAAAGTCTATGAGACCGTCATCCCGCGCAACGTGCGGCTCGCCGAGGCGCCGAGCTTCGGTGCGCCCGCGGTCAAGCTCGATGGCGAATGCAAGGGCTCTCAGGCGTATGTTGCGCTCGCGGGCGAAATCCTCTCCCGCAACGGCCTCGCGGTAACCGCATGAACGTGTTAAGTCCATGAAATTGAAGGGACTGGGCAGGGGGCTGGATGCGCTCCTCGACAAGGATGGCGAGGAGGGTCCGGGCCCCGAGCGCCAAGCCACGCTGCGGGTCGAGCAACTGCAGCGCGGCCGTTACCAGCCGCGCACGAGGATGGACGAGAACTCGCTCCAGGAGCTCGCGGCCTCGATCAGGAAGCAGGGCCTGATGCAGCCGATCCTGGTGCGGCCGATCGAGCGCGAGCGCTACGAAATCATAGCCGGCGAGCGCCGCTGGCGCGCCGCGAAGATGGCCGGTCTCGCGGAAGTCCCGGTGCTGGTGCGCGAAGTCCCGGATTCGGCGGCGCTCGCGATGGGGCTGATCGAGAACATCCAGCGCGAAGACCTCAACCCGCTCGAGGAAGCGGGCGGCGTCCAGCGGCTCGTCACCGAGTTCAAGCTCACACATCAGGAAGCGGCGGATGCCATCGGCCGCTCGCGCACGGCGACCACCAACTTGCTGCGCCTTTTGAACCTGCAAAAGGCGGTTCAGCAGCTCGTTTTCGACGGCAAGCTCGAGATGGGCCACGCGCGCGCGCTTCTCGCGCTCGACGGGCGGCAGCAGGAAAAGGTCGCTGAGCGGGTCGCAGACCGGGCGCTTTCGGTGCGTCAGACCGAACAGGTGGTGAACGACATCCTTCACCCCAGGGTCAAGGCAAAACGCAAACTCAAGCTCGACCGCGACATCGCGCGCCTCGAGGAAGAACTCTCGGAAGAGTTCGGAACGACAATCGAGATCAAACCGGGAAAAAAGGGCGCGGGGAAACTGGTGATCAGCTATTCGAATCCCGATCACCTGGACGATCTTCTGTCCAAGTTCCGCCGCAAGCGCTCTAACGCCTGACGAGTTCCGCCAGCAGCCCGGTCCAGGCGCTGGCGAGGTTTCCGAGGTTGTAGCCGCCCCCGCCGAAGACCATCAGCCTGCCTTTCGCAGTTTCCTCGGCGAGCTCGAGCAGCGTCCTCGTCGCATGCGCGTGGGCCGCAGGCGACAAGCTGAGATGTGCCAGAGGATCGCCGGCCAAACTGTCGGCACCTGCTTGCAGAATGAAAAACTCGGGCTTGTGGCGCCGCAAGTGCGAGAGGACGCGTTCCCACGCGGCAAAGAAGTCCTTGTCGCCTGTGCCCGGCGCCATGGGGAGATTGAGTTTCGTCCCCTCGGCCTCGCCTGTCCCGGTCTCTTCGGAAAATCCCGTTCCCGGATAGAGAAAGCGCCCGTCTTCGTGGATATCCGCGAAAATCAGG
>WNGF01026873.1_pt1 | contig 11157 bp, 9 predicted proteins | sample 5400641 | NCBI WGS metagenome assembly WNGF01 (sample SAMN13153371, study PRJNA577476) | soil metagenome | isolation source: 80 cm soil or saprolite under grassland replicate 2 | place: USA:California | collected 2016-06-15 | reverse complement strand
ATCGCGAACAACACGTGGGCGGCCATCCAGGGGCGCAAGGCGCTCAAGCTCACGTGGGACGACGGTCCGAATGCCACGTACGACTCCGTCAGCTTCAAGAAGACGCTCGAGGAGGCTGCGCGCAAGCCCGGCAAGGTCGTGCGCAACGACGGCGACTTCGACGCGGCCGCCGCGGCCGCCGCCAAGCGCATCACCGCCGAGTACTACATTCCGCATCTCGCGCACGCGCCCATGGAGCCGCCGGCCGCGACCGTGCGCATCACCGGCGGCAAGTGCGAGGTGTGGGGGTGCGTGCAGTCACCCCAGGCCACGCGGGACCGGGTGGCCAAGCGGCTCGGCATGTCGGCGGACGACGTCACGGTGAACGTGACGCTTCTCGGCGGAGGATTCGGCCGAAAGTCCAAGCCCGATTTCGCGGTGGAGGCGGCCATCCTGTCCAAGGCCATGGACGGCAAGCCGGTCAAGGTGACGTGGACACGCGAGGACGACCTGCAGCACACCTATTTCCACACCGTGTCGGTGGAGCATCTGGAGGCGGGGGTCGACGCGCAGGGCAAGCCCGTGGCCTGGCTGCACCGGAGCGTCGCGCCGACCATCTTCTCGACCTTCGTGGCGGGGGCGAAGCAGGAGGCGGCCCTCGAGCTCGGCATGGGCGTCATCAACGTGCCGTTCGCCATTCCCAATGTTCGCATCGAGAATCCCGAGGCCGAGGCGCACACGCGCATCGGGTGGTTCCGCTCCGTCTCGAACATTCCCCACGCCTTCGCGGTGCAGTCGTTCGTGGCCGAGCTGGCGGCGGCGGCCGGACGTGACCAGAAGGACTTCCTCCTGGAAGTGATCGGCCCCGCGCGCGTGGTCAGCCCGGAAGCCCTGAAGGACAGCTGGAATCACGGGGAGTCGCCCGAGCGGTACCCCGTGGACACCGGGCGACTGCGTCGGGTAGTCGAGACCGCGGACTACAGCTTCGTGAGCTATGTCGCCTCCGTGGTGGAGGTGGCGGTCGACAGCAAGGGAGTGGTGACCATACCGCGTGTGGATATCGCGGTGGACTGTGGCGCCACCGTCAACCCCGAACGCGTGCGGGCGCAGATGCAGGGCGCCTGCGTCATGGGCGTTTCCGTGGCCACGCTCGGCGAGATGAGCTTCAAGGCGGGCCGGGCGGAGCAGGACAATTTCCACAAGTATGAGATCACGCGTATGGCCGGCGCGCCCCGGGATATCCGCGTGTACGTGCTCCCCGGCGACTACAGCAAGCCGATGGGCGGCGTGGGAGAGCCCGGAGTGCCACCGGTGCCCCCCGCGCTCTGCAATGCCATTTTCGCCGCGACAGGCAAGCGTATCCGGAATCTGCCCATCCGCGATCAGCTGAAAGTCTGAGGGACGCGGGAGGGGACGGCGTGAGCCGGCGCTCACGCCGTCCCCTCAGACGGAGACCCGGATTCCCTTCCGGTAGAGAGCCCACATCACGAGAAGCCACAGCAGCACGTTCCCCAGCGCCCACGCGAGCGATGCCGCGGCGGGCCAGAGCCAGGGCGAGAAAAAGCGCTCGTACAGCACAGCCTGGAGCACGCGCGAGTGACCGGCGCCGTCCATCACGTGGACCCGGGTCAGGACGATGGCGAGGAGCGTGGAGAGGAAGAAGACGGCGAGGGCGTTCACGCCGAAGACCACGAACGGACGTGTCCACCACGTCCATCCCTTGACCTCGATGATCCAGGCGCAGGCGGCCAGCACGAGCAGCGCCGCCCCCGCCGTGAACACCGCGTAGGAGCTGGTCCAGAGGGCCTTGTTGATGGGAAAGACCTGCGCCCACGCGAGCCCGATGGCCACACCGGCCGCGCCGCTCCACGCCAGTCCCTTCACCGCCGCCCCCGTCGACGGCGCCGCCTTCACGACGTGGCCGGTGAGAACACCGAAGAGCGTGGTGGCGATGGCGGGAAGCGTGCTCAGGATGCCCTCGGGATCGTAGACGGGCCCGAGGCGCCAGATGTGCGGGCCGAGCAAGGCGCGGTCGAGCCACGCCGCGAGATTGCCCTCCTTGCCCAGATCGCCCGCGCCGAAGCCGGGTACGGGGACGAGGGTGAGGAGCGCCCAATAGCCGAGGAGCGCCACCCCGGCCCCCGCGGCCTGCGTGCGCCACGTGGTGAACACGAAGAGCAGGGCGGCCACCAGATAACACGCGGCAATGCGTTGCAGGACGCCGGGCAGGCGGATGGTGGCCGCGTCGAAGTTGGACACGGCGTGCAGGACGAGCCCGAGGGCGAAGATGATCGCCGCGCGTCGCAGGATGCGCAGGACGATGCCCGCCCGCCCCTCGTCGCGGAGGCGACGCCCGAGGGCGAGCGGTATGGCGACGCCGAGGATGAAGAGGAAGAAGGGGAAGATCAGATCGGTCGGGGTCCAGCCGTGCCAATCGGCGTGACGAAGCGGCGCGTACACGGCGCCCCATGTTCCGGGATTGTTGACGAGCACCATGCCCGCCGCGGTGAGTCCGCGGAACACGTCGATGGAGAGGATACGCCGGTCCGCCACGCCCCCAGTGTATCGCCGGCCCTCTCCTGGGCGTCCTTTTGACCGCTCGGGCGCCCTGTGGCAGGATCGCTCCGAGGAGGAAGGCCATGCCGAAGAAGGAAACCATTCGCGTCGAGAAGATGGCCGCATCGAATCCCAACCTGTCCCTGGCCACTCGCTTCGGCAATCTCGTCTTCGTGGCCGGCCAGACCGGGCGGCATCCCGTCACGGGCGAGCTCGGCAAGGATATCCGCGAACAGACGTGCAACACTCTCGAGCGGATCAAGGTGATTCTCGCCGCGGCCGGTACCTCGCTCGACAATGTGCTGACGGTGACCACGCACCTCACCAGGCGCGAGGACCTCGCCGCCTACAATGAGGAGTACGGGCGCTACTTCCCCGACAACAAGCCGGCCCGGACGACCGTGGAGGTGATGCTGAACTCCCCCGATCTCCTCGTGGAGATCACCGTCACCGCCGGCATCCCCGACTGAGACGAGGAGGACGACAACCAGGAGCTGGTCGGAGAGGAAACCCTCGGTCATATGTAAAGCCCGGTGTGCGCGTGGCTCAGAAGGCGCATGAATCGGTCGATCAAGCCCCCGAGGTGTACGCAAACTTTACAATCCGCAAGCCTTCGGGAAGGTGGGGGCCCCCAATCACCGATCGTTTCAGCGTTCGTAGTTCCGGCATGGATGATGCTTCCAGCGGGTATAGAGCAAGAAGTTACGGAAGATCCGAAAGAGGAGACACGATCTATGAAGCGCATCTCATCCGGAACCACGCTGCGTCGCCGCGCCATCGACGAGCTCGACACGGACTTCCTCACGACCCTCGAGGAGCTGGACAAGCGACTCTATGCGGTGCTGAGCAAGACCACTCGCTACAGGAACATTCTCGGTCACGAGATCAAGCGCCTGCGTTCCGGGTGCGCGCCGGAGGTGGTTCGCGCACTCCTGCTCCAGTGGGAGCCCCTCCGCCGGGAGATCAAGCGGCTTGCCCATGACCTGTAGGCTCTGAGAACCCGACACGGCGGCCCGACGACCTCCTACGTCGTCGGGCCCCTCCTGTTTTCCTGCATCGACATCTCGGGCCCGTGCCGGTTGGACGGGACAAGGCCACCGAGATGACCTCTCCGCTCCAGCACGCGATAAGGAATACGTCCGAACACCAGTGCTGGTTCGAGGCGGGCTGCTGGATCTGGCCAAGGTGCGGCCGCCCGTGCCGGCGGTGCACCCGCGGCGCGAGCATCAAGCCGTGCCGCTGCATCACCCGCCGTATGCGTTTGCGGTTGTAGCCCGTCCGGAAGGTCCGGTTCACTATCGCCCAGACACGGCGATAGCCGCAGGTCGCCCGGCTGCTCGTCACCGCCCGGCTCTGCCGCAGAACCGCCGGGTCCGCGGCCCGGTGATCGCGCCCGTCCGGCCGCGCCCGAGCCACGTAATATGCGGTGTGCCGCGCGATGCCGAGGACACCGCAGATGGCCGTCATCGCGTGGCCGATCACCACCCGGATTCCGCCTCCGCGTACCGCTTCAGTTGCGGATCACACCTCGGCGCGATGTCGAGGTCACGACTCAGCTCGGCCACTGTCTTCTCGCCCGTCACGACCCGCAGAACGGCTGCCGCTTGAAGTCCGTGCTGAATACCCGCCGGCCGTCTGCCTTCCGCCCATGCTCGCGCATGGGGCCTCCTGGACTGGCGCATCTTACGTCCCCACAGTCAGCAGTCCAAACGGAGAACACTCCACATGGGCGACCGGCCGGCGGCCCGCCGTCTCAGGAAGAAAGGCCGTCTCCTGGGGATCACCTCGGCGACCGCGATCTGTGACAGCTCGTCGACAGACCGGTCTCGTTACGGTCAGGAACGCAAGACCCGGGTAGTTCCTACCGGAGTGGGGGTTCTCTTCCCATGAGCTCCGTTCCCAGCCTATCGGTCATCGCGAAACCTGCGGATTTTGCTCGTATGCCTGTGCGTGGCACATGCCTTGCGCTGTTCTAGGCGGAGGAGTCTATGCGACAGCCGGGCAGCGTTTTCCGGGCGACTTCTGTATGACGGAGCAGGGCCGAGCCATGCCACGAACAGCCTTAGGGCCTACCGCGCCAACCCTTGGCATCAGCGATGACGGTGATCGGCTGGTGCTCAAGGGGGTGCTCGATATCCGCACGCTGCAGGAAGCCAAGACTTCCCTGGCGCGGGCGCAGAAACAGCATAAGGCTCGCGCGCTCGATCTCAGCAAACTCAGCGGTCTCGATACACCGGGAGCATGGTTCTTGTGCGGGCTCAGTGACAAGGGAGTGGCATTGACCGGCGTCCACCCCGAGCACCAGGCCTTGCTCGATCTCATCTGCGGCCTGGAGCTCACACCCCTGCCGAAGCCGAAGTCCGTTCCCCGATGGCGCCACTTCGTCATCGGGCTGGGCAAAGGCTGGGGCGAGGCGTGGCACGACACGCTGGAAGTCATCACGTTCATCGGTCGCGCGTCCAGCGCGGTCGGACACGCGCTCATTCACCCGCTTCGTCTCCGGGTGCCTTCGCTGTCCCGGCAGATCGCCGAAACCGGCATCAATGCGCTGCCGATCATCGGCCTGATGGCCGTCATGATCAGCATTGTCATCGGGTATCAGGGCGTTGCCCAGCTGCGCCCCTATGGCGGCGAAGATTTCACCATCAATCTGGTAGCCGTGTCGATGCTGCGCGAAATGGGCGTATTGATCACCGCCATCATGGTCGCCGGCCGCTCGGGTTCCGCGTTTGCCGCCGAGATCGGCGTCATGAAGGCGCGTGACGAGATCGACGCGCTTCACGTGATGGGCATGGACCCGATGGAGCTGCTCGTGGTTCCGCGCGTCATCGGTCTGGTCATCACGCTGCCGCTCCTTACGTTCTTCTCCGATGTCATGGGATTGGTCGGCGGGGCCATGATCTCCCAGGTGTCGCTCGGGGTGTCGCTGTTGCAATATGTGGATCGCGTCCATCACGCCCTCTATGCAAGCGACCTCGCCGTGGGCCTCCTCAAGGCGCCGATTTTTGGCTTCCTGATCGCGGTGATCGGCTGCATGCACGGCCTCAGGGTGAGAGGCTCGGCGGAAAGCGTCGGCCGCGAGACCACCCGCGCCGTGAATCGGTTCGGCTCCGAGAAGGTGCACGACAGGATCAGCCTCGATATCGTGCGCGGCGAGATCCTCGGCATCGCCGGGGGGTCGGGGTCGGGCAAGTCGGTCTTGCTCAAGACGCTCACCGGCTTGCACCGGCCGCACAGCGGCGAGGTTCGCGTCGCTGGCAGGCCGATCGACGCGATCGGGCCAGCTGAGAGGGCGTCGCTCATCGGCGTGTTGTTCCAGCAAGGTGCGCTCTTTTCTTCGCTGTCAGTGGCGCAGAACGTCATGCTGCCGATGCGCGAACACACCGATTTGCCGCCAGAGGAGCAGGAGCGGCTGGCGGCGATGAAACTCGAGCTTGCCGGTCTGCCGGCCGCTACCGGCCTCAAGTCTCCCGCCGAGTTGTCCGGAGGCATGGTCAAGCGTGCTGCATTTGCGCGGGCGCTCGCGTTGGACCCGCGGATTCTCTTCCTTGACGAGCCGACCTCCGACCTCGATCCGCTCACCGCCGGGGGCATCGATGCCCTCATCGCGCAATTGAACCGGAGCCTCGGCATCACCGTCGTCGTCGTGACCCACGACCTGACGACGCTCCTTACCGTCTGCAGTCGCCTTGCCATCCTGGTCGACAAGAAAATCACGGTTGGCACGGTGGACAAACTGATGCGATCCAGTCAGCCCTGGATCCACGAGTTCCTGCACGGGCCTCGGGCGCGAGGCGCGCGCACCGCGAGGGCACATAACCATGGAAACGGATAGGCACTATTTCCTAGAGGGCCTCTTCATCATCGGTCTTTCGGTGGCCGCCGCGTTGTTCCTCGTCTGGTTGGCGAACCCCGGCCACCGCGACGACGTGATCTACCGCATCCATTTCACCGAGTCCATTAGCGGACTCGCCCTCGGCGATCCGGTCAAGTTCCGCGGTGTCGATGTCGGAACGGTCAAGGCGATGGCCATCGATCCGGAAGACCCGCGTCGGGTGCAGGTAGATGTCAGGCTGCGCAAGGACGCCCCCGTCAAGACCGACACCAAGGCCAGCCTCCAGTTGAAGGGCATCACTGGTGTGGTCTTTATTGACTTGAATGGAGGGAGCCCGAACGCGCAGAGTCTTGTCGCCGCCACGGCCGAAGGCGCGATTCCGGAAATTGCTTCCGAGAAAAGCCGCCTCGCCTCCGCCATCGACCAGCTGCCGAAGGTGATCGAGAAATTCTCTGCCATCGAGGATCAGACCAAGAAGGTCGTGACGGACGTCGGCGAAGTGACCGGCAAGCTCAAGAACAATCCGCTACTGAAGCTGTCCCGGTCGAAGGACAAGGCCACTCGCAGCGACAAGTGATCGGGCAGATGGGCCAGAATCGAGTGATAAGGATCCGCTTCCGGATGAGGGGCCGAACGTGTTGCTGAACGATCTCCGCAGCTCCCCGACTGATCTCGCCCACATCGCTGAAGCCGTGGTTCGTGACGGACTTCCGTATGTAATGATCCCTGATCAGGCCGTTAGATCCTAGGACCGTCGAGCGCCGGATGCCTGGGCCGAGGTCGCCGACTGGTTGGCAGCGCAAAACCTGGCCGTGGTCTAGGTTTGAGCCTGGAGCTTAGGGCTCATCCAGTTGGCTCGGCTAGCACGAGGGCTCCGACGCCTGGTCGCGACTGCCTACAGGCCCCGACGTTCCTTGCACGCCGAGAGAATGGGCGCGCTGATCGCTCCCAGGGCTGCGCCATAGGCAAGGTGGAGAGTCTGGTCCAGGACATAGTGAACCGTCTTGCGGCCAAACCCCAGCCACCCTGTTCTGGGGCGCCGCCAAGGCCTAAGACCATGGACCACTCTGGGACGATCAACGTGTCAACACCATTTCGAGTCTGTACAGACTAGACGCTAACGCGGCGGGTCGTCAGATCCCGACGACGGTAATAAGTCAACGTCATGGGTTCGCCCGAGGCCATCCAGCCCCCGAGCACGGAACCCCACGAGACCAATCAATAGCGCGACCGCGGTGGCGAGAGCTGTGTTCCGAATGGCCTTCGCGAGCGCGGGATCGACCGGTGAGACGGCCGCGGCCCAGACCGGCACGCGCGAGAGACCGCCGTACCATCCTCCGGTCTGTCCGCTCATGCCGAAGGCGGCAAGCCCGATGAGAATAGGCACGGCCGTGAGCCACACGATCGCGCCGTGGAGCATCGCCGGCTCGCGCGCAGAATAGCGGCGACCCGAGCGGCCGCCCATCTGCCAACGACGAACGCGAAGAAGGCGCCTCCTACACTGAAGAAGAGGCCGGTGAAGTGCACCTTCTTCCAGTCGTCATAACGCGATACTTCCTGCGCTCCAACCGCGGTACACCTTGTGGATCGAGGCGATTTAGTTCGCGCATACGAGCCGAGTGGCCGTTGCAGGGAGTCTCTCTAACTTCTCCTGCGCCCCCCGGATTTCGAGGTTGATGTTCCGTCCTTCCGCTCCCCCGTCGCGCAGTGCGTGCCGCGGAATGCGTGGATGAGGCACGCGGACGGGATCGGTCTAGACTGAGCCGACGCCGTGACGACACCTACGCTGACGGAGTCCGAGGGCCCATGCCCTGCTCGGCACGGGCTTCTTGCGTCACCGGCATCGCCGTCTTCTCGGGCACGAACCCCGAGCCGTGCCGCCTTGTCCACACCTTGGTGAACTCCGCGCCGAACAGCAGGATTTGGGCCGAGTAGTAAACCCAAACCACGATGACGACCAGCGAGCCGGCCGCGCCATACGCCGAGGCTACCGCGCTCTTCCCGAGGTAGAGGCCGATGAGGAGCTTGCCGATGGTGAAGAAGAACGAGGTAGCTGCGGCGCCCAGCCAGACATCGCTCCAGGCCATCTTTACGTCGGGTAGGAGCTTGAAGATCAGGGCGAACGAACCGGTGATTGCGGCGAAGGAGATCACGAAGTTCACGGCTTCGAGCACTTCGGCCGGAGCAGGCAGAAGCGTGCTCACATAGCTGCTCACCGCGGCGAACCAAGCGCTCAGCACGAGGGAGACGAGGAGCAGGAAGCCGGTGCCGACTACCATCGTAAAGGACAGGAAGCGCTCCCGCAGGATATCCCTCAGGCGCCGGCCCGGCTTCGGTGTGACACCCCAGATCGTGTTGAGCCCGTCCTGAAGCTCGCCGAAAACGCCCCAGAGCCCGAACACGAGTGGGATCAGGGCGAGCGCGGTACCCGTCGCACCCAGGGTTTCCTTCCGCGCACTCCTGATCGTCGCCTCGATTGCCGTGGCGCCCTGCTTCCCGATCAGCTCGCGGATCTGTTCGATAATCTGACTCTCCGCCCCCGGGCCGAGCAACAACCCCGCCAGCGCCATGAGAATGACGAGACCCGGGGTCAGGGCGAAGATCGTGTAATAGGCGAGGGCGGCACCCATGCGCTGGGCCCGGTCCTCATACCAGTCATTAAAGGTGACCTTGAGGAGTGATCTCATGACGTCCCGTTATCGGAGGTCGGCCTGGAGAGCCACTCCACTCCCTGGCGAACGCGCACCACCGTCTCATCAAAGAGCTGGATCAACTCTTCGTTCACGCTGACGATCCGCCTCTCCAGGGCAGCTCCTTCTGATCCTCGACCGATTGTCCCGCGGCGGGCCGTGCCGTGCCCGCGCCGAGCGCCACCGTCACGGTTGCAACCAGCAACCACGCTCGACTCATCGATTTCCTCCCCATCGTGCACGGCCCTTGGTCACGGCCTACTGCTCTCAAGAAAGAACGCAACTTATGTGCCACCGGAGACGGGATGGGCCGGTGCCGTGTGAGGCAGAACGGGTAGGAGTTTCCTAGTCGAGCCCCATGCGTGACAAGGCCATCCGACGGCTTCCCGTCGTTGACGAGAGTGGCCGGGTGGTCGGCATCATCTCCCTCGGGGATCTGGCGGTTAAGCGGGATCGCCGGGCGGCTCTGGCCGACATCAGCGCTGCGCCACCCAACGTTTGACCACCTCCTTCAAACTGCCCCTTTGAACCCCACCGGCGGGGCCTACGGCCCCCGATACTGCCATTTGCGCGTTTTTCAGAATGCACGTGGGCTCAGAGCCTGCCGGGCGGCTGTGGGAGGCGGCCCGATTCATCAAAGCGTTCAGGCACGGGTTGCGCGAGCTTGACTCCCTCGATGGGAAGACTTTCGTCCTGGATGTTCGCTACACCGAGGCCAGAGTCGAACGACTTTCGGAGCTCGCGCGGGAGCTTGTGGCCCTCAAAGGTTGACGACGTGATCGTGGCGGGCGTCGACTCTCGCGCTGGCTCCCCCGCGTTAATTCGCCCGCGCTCTTAGATTGGAGGAGCTGATGCAACCACGTCAGCCTCATCGTTTCCCCGGGCTTCCTGTTTGCCTTGTGGGGTGCCGGCAACCTTGTCAGAGGCTATTTCTTGAACACGCTCACCGGGCTAGTCATGACCGTCGAGTTGGGAACGAGAATCCGACGATCGTCAGCCTGGATAGTCGTGTAGCGCATGTCGATCTCGGTGACGAGACCGTCGAAGCCGGCGACGGAGACATGGTCGTCGGTCCGGAACGGCCGGTAGCTCAGAATCAGGGCACCGGCCACGACGTTGGCGAAGACGTCTTTCAGCGCAAAGCCGAGCACGAAACCTGAGAGGCCGAGACCGGCAACGAGCGCAGACACGTTGAATCCGCTCGTCCCCAGCGCTGTGACCACGCCGAATGCGAGGGCCGCTCCTTTCACGAGCTGACGGAGTATCGTCACGATTTCGGTGTGAAACCGACGCGCCGTCCCGATCTTGACGACGAGCGCCTGCAGCACGATGGATGCGATCCAGAACGCCGCCAGGATCACCAGGCTTCCAATCACCCGGGGCATGAAGAGCACGGAGGCCGTCAGAAACTTATCGAGCACGCCTTCAAATCGAAAATCTGGGCCTAAGCCTTCTAAGCCCGCTCTAGGACCCTCGTAGAACGCGGAAGGGTTTCGCTTTGAGCATCGATTCTGGTTCAGGGCCTGCGACGATTTGTCTCGCCGCTCCCCTCCAGCTATCGGTGACCATCGTGCCGGTTCTGACACTTCAGCCCACCGGTTCGGCCCTCCTGTCCTCATGAGCGCTCTCGCACCGAAGTGTCGCGGTAGTCATCGACATGTCGTCCCTGACTCTCCGACGACTGCTCGAGTTTCTGCTTCCGTTCCGGATCGAAGCCAGGAAGGATCGCCTTAATGAAAGCGCTCTGGAGGAGATGACCCACGACCGACCACATTGCTGTACACGGGTTGATCGGTCCGGCCGGAAATGGTGACCACGGTCGCCACCTCGCCTCGGGGGCGGTTCTTCAGGATCTTCGCGGCAATCCCGAGGGCGCCTTGGTACATCCGCTGACCGAGCGTCTTGCTTGCCTTGGGCTCCCCGGGGGGCGTGCCCATCTTGACGTCGCGGAAGAGAGGCTTGACGTATCCCGTGATCGCACCGTTGGTCACTTTGAGCTCGGTGAACACGGACAGCTCACCGGCAGCGACGTTGACGCCGCCATAGTTGTGCACGAAATCGTTCATGCGCGCCATGTCGGCGTTCTCGATCCGGGCG
>WNGF01009507.1_pt1 | contig 11157 bp, 18 predicted proteins | sample 5400641 | NCBI WGS metagenome assembly WNGF01 (sample SAMN13153371, study PRJNA577476) | soil metagenome | isolation source: 80 cm soil or saprolite under grassland replicate 2 | place: USA:California | collected 2016-06-15 | reverse complement strand
ACCTGAAACATCTGCTGGGTTATCTGCGGTCGTGGTCGGCGACGCAACGTTTCATTGCGGCGAACAAACGTGATCCTCTGAAGGCGATTGCTGATGATCTCCGCGCCGCGTGGGGCGATCCCGGACAAATGCGGAAGGTTGTGTGGCTGCTGATCTTGCGGGTGGGCCTCAAGGCGACCCCCGAGCGACGGCGCAATAAGAAAAGGCGGAATTCCGAAAGTTTTCGCGAGCAGGCGTCCAGCGTCCAACTTCGAAGGTAGCAATGCGCGCCCCGCGGTTCAGCCGCCGCAGCCCAAGCTGCTAAGGCGAAGGAGGCTCGCGCCCTACCAATTTTTTCCTGCGTTCCTGCTTTCCTTAGCAGATTCCGGTTTTGCAAAACGCTTGAATAGAAGGGACCGGAAGGAGTCTAATCGGACACATGAAAACAAAGTTACCACTCAGTTTATTGGCCGCAGCGACTCTCGCGTTCAGCAGCGCAGCTTTTGCCGCGGGTGCGAAGACTTATCAAGTAACCGGGCCTGTCCTCGAGGTCACTGATTCACTGATTGCGGTCCAGAAGGGAAAGGACCGTTGGGAGATCAATCGTGACGCCAACACCAAGGTCACGGGAGACCTCAAGGTCGGCGAAAAAGTGACGGTTACTTATACGATGTCGGCCACAGACGTGGAAGTGAAGGCCGGCAAAGGCGGAAAGAAAGGGGCAGCCAGTCCGGCGGCTTCGCCCAAGCAATAAACAAAGAACGACTCAAATCGCCGGACTGCGTGAAGCCTATCCGGCGATTTTTTTGTTACTCATGATTCCGTGCGGCCTTTCTCGCCTCTCCTCTTGCACAAGGGGAGAGGACTAAGGTGAGGGGTCGGCGTCTGCACGCGCCAGTTGCTCTGAATAACCCTCACCCTCCCCTCTCCCTGCAGAGGGAGAGGCGACTTACAATTTGCGAATACCACCGGGAAAAATCTTGCACTGCTGACGATGAAGATGCGGTTGCAGCGATTTATCTTCGTCGCCCGCTGCCGCCGAGAATTCCTCCCAGGATTCCGCGAACGAGTTGCCGGCCAATTTGGCTGCTCGCAGCGCGCATTGCGCTCTTGGCCATTGAAGTCGCAAGCGAATCATGAATCGCGCCGCGTGGACCGATAGTTGGTTGGAAAGCTGCCGTGTCGGATTAGGGCAAGACTCGGGAGGACAGGCTTCCAAATCGGGCCCTGTGATTCAGAGAAACGCGATGCCCATTGCGGAATACTTGTGTCTCGATTTGGCTGTGCTTGCGCTATAAAAGAACGTAGCGTATCGACTAATCGAATCGTGGTCGAGGAATCAGGAGCGGATGCAGGCGTGCAGCCTTTCCAAACTCAGAAAGTCCGAGAGCGTTCGTTGCAATATGGCTCTTCGGCAAAGAACCCTTATGATTAAGAGACGGCGCCGCAAAGATGGAAGTTTATAAGGTTGCCGATGTCGTCAGCCTGCCGCGCGAGGAAAGGCAGCCTGACGGCGCTAGCAGCGTAGTACACATCACCGAAAAAGAGCGCGCACGCGAAGTTTCTCTCTTACTCACTACTCTCGAGGCTGTAGACAGTCCGCGGCCCGATAGCGCTTGGGCAATGGACATCGTAATAGACGAAGGCCCACACGAACGATTGCTCAGGCTGCAACTCCCGCCATTGATTAGTCGCTCTGATTCAATTGCTGAGCCCATTTTTCTGGCAAATCGCCAACTTTTGTTCTTCCAGAACCGCCTCTTCATGCCCAAGCCTCCGCCATCCAGTAGTAAGGAATGCGACGAGGTCATCGCCACAGTGAAGAAATATCGCGAGGAGGAGGAAGTTTCTCGCATCGCCGTGGTCGAGGAATCAGCAGCGGCTGCAGGTGTGCAGCCTTTCCAAGTTCGGAAAGTCCGAGAACGTTCGTTCTTGGCGCGTGTCTTCGGGGGTTCGCGAAGTGGGGATGCCGAGGCCGCGGTCGAAAATCTGATCGCAGAGCGCGGCTTGGACAATGTGGACGTCGTCGCGATTGATAATTGCCTGCATCAGGCTGGAGTTCGCGATAAGGCCGCGAAGGGCGTCCTGCTAAACGTCTGGAGCCATGCCGTCGAGCGATTTGTTGCGACTGATGGCACTCTTGACAGCGCAGAAGCCGTATTTTTGGACCGACTCAAGTGTGTGCTTGGGCTCGACGCAACGACAGCGTACAGCGAGCGGGATAGCGCCTTAGCTAATGAATTTGTCGCGCGCGCTCGCCCTTTGATAAGTGGCTCCGATCCAACTAGCGAAGAGACGCGATCTGCGATTTCGCGACTTGCTCAACAATTACGGATCCCGCCGGATAAACAAAAATCGCTGCTCAAAAATTTGGCGCAGGCTTCGTATGACTCCAGTCTCAAATACTGGATTGGCAAGCGCCGCGCCGACGCGTCAACCCTGACTAGGCTCCGCGCGTTTCAGGAAGAATATGAGCTTTCACCAGACGTAATTGAGGGATACAAGTTGGCGAGGTGCTGGCACCTTACGTTGCTCGATCAGGGACAGCTTCCAACGGAGGCCGCAGACGTCTCACTGAGTTCCGATGAAACGTGTCACTTCGGCGGGGTTTCGGTTCTTCTTGAGCCCCGAAAGGTTCGTCGCAGCGGCATGAGCTACGACACTTTGCAAGAGATCGACCGCGGAGTGCTATACATCACCAATAAGCGGGTCTTATTTGTCGGAAGTTCCGGGACGAAAACGATGCGGTTTTCAAGTTTGACCCGCACGTTTACAGACAATGGCGCATTAGTGATTCAGCGAGGCACGGGAAAGAATCAACATTTCGTTTTCACTAACGATCTTGATCTCGAAGCAGCCGTTCGAATACTCGAAGACCTATGTGGCGCTAAAGAGCTTTTGTCTGCGAGTGATGCGTCAACGGAAAATAGCAAGCCACCTCCTGTTCCGATAGAAGCCACAAAGCAGTCGCAGCCGGCCAAAGCTACGACCGTCGCTCCCAAGTCGTCGTCGGATGTTCAGTCGCTATTAAAAGAGCTTGACGCTTTAACGGGCTTAGCTGCTGTGAAGCAAGAGGTCCGGAGTCTGATCAACTATCTGCGCGTTCAACGATTGCGCCTTGAACAAGGATTGCCGACCGGACAGATCACAAGTCACCTCGTGTTCACAGGCAATCCTGGAACCGGCAAGACTACAGTCGCGCGGTTGCTGGCGAAGCTGTATCAAGCGATGGGCTTTCTCCCCGGCGGACAACTTGTAGAAACCGATAGAAGCGGGCTTGTTGCTGGTTACCTCGGTCAGACGGCTATCAAAACCTCGGAGCTTCTGAAGAAAGCACTAGGCGGTGTGCTGTTCATTGACGAAGCATATGCGCTAGCACAAGGAGAGCACGGTGGATCTAATGGCGATTCGTACGGCGAAGAAGCGATCGATACTTTGCTCAAAGCGATGGAGGACAATCGCGATCAGCTGGTCGTAATTGTCGCCGGCTACACTGCGCCAATGCAGCAATTCCTCGCGTCCAACCCAGGACTGCAATCTAGATTCACGCGCTTCATTGATTTCCCTGATTATTCGCCGACGGAGCTCCTGAAAATCTTTACTGACCTGACTTCACGTCAAGGCTACAGGCTTACTGCCGATGCGTTGCAGCGTGCGAGTGATTTACTGGAACAGGCCTATCAGCAGCGCGGCGGACGGTTCGGTAATGCGCGGCTCGTGCGCACAATGTTTGAACGAGCGACGATCCGGCTCTCGGATCGACTCGCCCAAGATCCCGACATAACGCGCGAAGAGTTGACGACTCTTCATGCGGAGGATATTGAATTACCCCGAGAAAACTGCTGAGACGCAAATGGGCAACGAATTAGACAGCTGTTGGATTCGGCCTGCGCACATGTGCGCGTGGAACACTTCACCTACCAGAATCATGCTGCGGAATTTCGGACTGGGTGATTCGTACCTCCTCGCACGTTAATCCTAACGCTGTCTCCAACTGTCTCAGGTATTCTCGTTCACCCTGATCGACTTGGTCATCTCGAAAAAGTAATTTCTTGTACGCGTGCTGCCATAGCTCTATGAGAATCGCGCGCGCGGCCTCACCCCGAACGCCGAATTTCGCCAGCAGCTTCTCTGCTGCCTCAGGCGTCATACTTCCAACACCGTGTAACGCGAGATCGCTTTGAAGAGCTGCATGCGCATCCATTTCCTTGATCACGCCTTGCGCTAGATCAAGTGGCGAAGGCTCAACGAACTCCAACGGTTCGAATGGCCGAAAACGCAATTCAGCGTCGGACAGCGCCATTTATTTTCGATCGTTTGGCGGGAATTCGCTCATTTTTTGCAATCCGCCCGCGTCATCGAGCGGGCGTTGCGGTGGCTTGCGAGCCTTCATTGTGCGTTCCATGACGGCGACGACAACACAAATTACGAATAGTGCACTTGCCGAAGTAACGACGACTGTCTCGGACATTCCGACGTATGCCAGCACTATCACCACGATTACAGACAGGAAGACGAGGATAGGCCAACAGTCTGCTCGCCTTTTGGCCGGCGAACCGGCCGGCGTATCCTCTGCAGGCCCTGCGCTAGTAAGCGTGGGATCCCTTTCCGCTCCGCTGAACGACTTTCGATAGTAAATGCCACCTCGACCGGCGTGCACGTACGTGCCACGAGGTCCCGTTCCAACTCGCAAACCTTTGATACCACCAGACACACCAATTCCCGATTTGCTCAAATTGAAACGAATGGGACCGAACCGAAATGCCTTCTTTAGATACCAAGCCATCGCAAAGTAAGATCTTGACCCCAATCATTGGCATTTGTCGAGCTCCAACGCGTTATTTTTCCCGTTCCTGTGGCCCCGGCGATCAGGCCGTGGCGGTTTGCCATTTTTGGCAGCAGAAAAATTTCTTCCTTCGATTGCGCAATGAGGATGGCTTCGTCAGGCATGGACGCAATAGGTGTCGATTATTAAGCTGTTCACTTGCGCCAGGCGCCCAGCACGAGGCCGCTGATCGAGAAAGCGAAAAATGGGCGACCCATGTCGATCAAGATTAACGGCCAGGGATTTGTTTCAAAAGCGGAGAACAAGGCAATCGTGGCGTGTTCAACAAACAAAAAACCGAACCAGCAAACCAGCGCGACTTTCAATCCACCGACCGCAGTGGTCGTATTGAGACGTGAGGTCAACCAAGCCAACGTGTAATTCACGACGATTGCAGTGACAATTGCGAACACGTACGCACCAACGTTATGCGTGCGCTCGATGTCGGTCATCGTACGGGCGTGCAGATTGAGCCATTTCTCGCCGAAGATGGTGTACCATCCCCAGCCGATGAGTTGGTGCACCAGGACCAGGATCCAAACAGCGATGTGATTGATCTTCGTGTTCACAAAACTTCGCCGGATTATCGAGGCGTCGGAAGTTCGATTGCAAGCAGATTCAAGCGCTGACGGAGCGCCATCCAACCCTCACCCTCCCTCTCCCTTGAGAAGGGAGAGGCGACCTATTGCACGCTCAACCGACAATGAAGAACATTCGTAATTGCAGGATCAGTAGAGATACGGCTTGGAAAGTGGAAATGCGTTCTTAATCAATTCGAGGCGCGGCTTAGCATCATCCGTTATCACGACCTCCACGACATCGAATCGGAAAAAGATGTCGGGATTATCGAGCATTCGCAGCCAGGCCAGCGCGCCGCGCGAAATTCGCTTTTGTTTTTCCCGATTCACCGCTTCGAACGGCCGACCAAAATCTTCGCGTCCGCGTGTTTTTACTTCCACAAACACCAACGTGTCGTTGTCACGACAGACAATGTCGATTTCGCCACCGCTGCGGCCGCGGAAATTGCGCAACAGGATTTTGTAACCGCTACGCTTCAGATACCGGCACGCTAACTTCTCGCCGCGCGCGCCGCGGCGGAGATGACCGGAGTTCGCCGAGCTCCTCCAACGCGAGAAGTGGTTGCGCCACCGGTTCGAAAGATTGGCGATGGATCGGGCAAGGGCCGAATTCATGGAGTTTCAGCAAATGCAGTTCCGTTCCGTAACCTTTATGCTGGCTGAAAGAATATTGCGGAAACTCTGCACAAAAGTCACGCATCATCCGGTCCCGCATGACCTTGGCAATCACGCTGGCGGCAGCGATGCTCAAGCTGATGCAATCACCATCGATGATGGCGGTCTGCGGAAGTGGAAAAGGAATTACCGGCAGCCCGTCGATTAAAACGTGCTCTGGCTGTTCGATCAGTGCTTCGATCGCCAGGCGCATGGCGCGATGGCTAGCGCGCAAAATGTTGATCCGATCGATCTCGATCGAATCAACAATACCGACAGCCCATCGGACTTCGGGATTGGAGATCAATTCGCAATAGATTTCCTCGCGTAATTCTGGCGCGAGCTGTTTCGAATCGTTCAGGCGACGATGACGGAATTTTTCGGGGAGAACCACTGCAGCCGCAACGACGGGACCCGCCAACGCGCCACGGCCCGCCTCGTCAATTCCGGCGATCCGCGCGACTCCGATGGCGCGAAGTTTTTTCTCGTAACGAAATCCGCAGCGCCGATAGGACATCGGCAGAAGTTATCCGCAGATTGCGCAGATTTTCACAGAAATTTTTTGGGCAGCAGACTCCTCTCTGGAAATCTCTATAAATCTGCGAATGGAGCTGCTGGGATCAGCGACATAGAAGGTAAAGCCGCAACGGGCAGCGGCGAGCAAGTTGGGAAACGAGCGAGTTTCAAACCTCTGGACCAAAAAATCAGTGTTACTCCCGCACAGCCGTCGCTTCCTTGCCTTTGCGCGTGCGGAGATAATTTAGTTTGGCGCGACGCGCGCGGCCTTGTTGCTCCACTTCTACTTTTGCGATCCGCGGTGAATGGAGTGGAAACACCCGCTCGACGCCTTCTCCGTACGAGATGCGCCGGACCGTGAACGTTTCATTGAGTCCGCGCCCCTTGCGGCCAATCACTACGCCGGCAAATATCTGGATTCTTTCTTTGTCTCCTTCTACGACCCGCGTGTGAACACGTACGCTGTCGCCCACAGAAAACGGCGTCAGATCGCCTTTTTGTTGTTCCTTCCCGATAGCATCGATGATTTGATTCATAAGCTCGTACCGGCCGCGCGACTGCGGGCGCACACTCTCATTCGGAGGCATCGATTTTGCAACTCGAATTCGTGCTCCTCACGGTTAGGGAGAATTCGAGCACGACCACGAGCATAAGCACGAGGATAGGCAGAAATTATCTGTGAAAATCTGCGCAATCTGTGGCTAATTCCCGTTCTCATCGCGCCCGTAGCTCAACTGGATAGAGCGTTGGCCTCCGGAGCCAAAGGTTGTGGGTTCGACCCCCGCCGGGCGTATATTGGAACCTTGTTCCTAACGCCGATGTTTCTTCTTCTTCGAAGGTTGTTTCGATGGCCGTGGCTGCGACCACGACCAAGTAATTTTTCGGGCTCGAATTTCGGCCGCACGCTCCAACTCTTTTTGTAGTTCACGCTCGATTTGGCTTAAGTCGTAGGGCGTGTGTCCGCCTGGTAGCCATTTGACCGGCGGTACGCATTCGCTGAGCAATCGGTCCGTGGTTTGTATCAATCCGAACTCGCGCCGAATAGTGTCCAGCGATTGAATTAGTGCAGCGATGACAGCGTTGTAAGCAATGCCTTTGTGGTGAATAGCAGCGCCGCGCAGAAGGATCCACGTCCACCAGCGCAAATTGCGCGCACGCGCCGCGGCGTCCTTTTCGGTTGGCCGCCGCAAGCTTTTCTGCCACCAGATAAAAGTTTCGGCTGAATACGGTCTGCCAAAGTGATCTATCAATTTGCCCGCGGAGCCTTTGGCTAATTCGTCAATACTAATGCCGGTCAAGACGTGGACACGAATGGCCAATGCGGACGAAACCGGCTGCTGTCCATTTTCAATTTTATTAACGTAAACGCGCGACACTCCGAGCAATTTCGCAAATTGCGATTGGGTGCGCTTGATAGCGTGGCGCAAATCGCGCAACACATGGCGGTGCGTGACTGGGCGCGGCATGTGACATGTATGCAACGAATTTCATAGCGCTGCAAAATCTATTATCGTTTTGTATTGAATAATTGACTATGCTTCACTTTATATGGCGAAGTTACTAGACATCAATGGGCTCAGTGAATACAAGGGACTGCCAGTGCGAAAGCTGCGGCGTTTCGTGGCCGCGCGCAAAATTCCGTTCCTCAAATGCGGACACCGCACCATCCTCTTCGATCCCGAGAAGGTGGACAAGGCGTTACAACGTTTCGAAGTTCCGGCCGTTCGCGCGAAATGATCGCGCCAAAAAAAGAAGCGCCCCCAGAGAAGAAGCGCTCGATTCAGAACGGTTGTCAATCAATGAACGAGCCAAATTCCGCAACGGATTCCCAGCAGAGAAGGCAACTTGAGTTGCTTTGCTTCATCGCGCGCGGGCTTACCGAACTCGGCGATAAACTCGACGATCTCAGCGTGCTGAATCAGCAGCAAACGGATCTCCTTCGCCGCCTAATCCAAAGGAGTGAGCGGGCGCTATGATTCAAAGTCGCAGCCTGGCCAGGCCCGAGTGCGGCGGCGGGCAGCAGTTTGCTTGAGAAGCCACCACCGCACAGCCCGGAAATGGAGAAAGGCGTTCTTAGTTCAATGCTGGTCGGCGGGCGCGCCACCATCGCAGAGTGCGCTGAGAAAATCTCCTCCAATCACCTTTTCGTACCCGCGCACCGGACGATCTACAACGTCCTCGTGGAAATGTGCCAAGGCAATCAACAGATTGATCTGCTGACGGTGACGGAAGAGTTACGGAAGCAGAATCTGCTTGAGATGGTTGGCGGCGCGGCGGCCGTGACCGATCTGCAAACGCTCACTTCCGAGTTGAACAATTTTGTGCCGACTGCGGCCAACATTGAATATTACCTGAACAGCGTTCGCGATAAATACGCCCAACGCAGGATCATCAAGGTTGCCACAGAGTGCGTTCGGCGCGCCTACGAGCCATCCGAGGACATTGGCGAAACGATCGCGTTTATTTCCCAACAGCTCGATAACTTCAAGTGCCCCGGCGAGAACGGCCTGCCGCCAAACGAGGATGCAGCTCAATTGATTTCAAAACCGATTGTCCTGCCCGATGATGTGATTGAAGGCGTGCTGCACCGCGGCGGAAAGATGGTGCTGGGCGGTGCGAGCAAAACTTTCAAGACCTGGACGCTCGTAGATCTGGCCGTGAGCGTAGCGGCTGGTAGAGATTGGCTTGCCAAATTTCCCACAAAACGCGGGCACGTGCTCTACATCAATCTCGAGCTTCAAGCCGCGTTCTTTACAAACCGAGTTCGGGTCGTGTGCGACGAAAACCAAGTCAATCTTGAGCCGGGTTATCTGAGCATCCGGAATCTCCGCGGACATGCCGCTGATTTAACCAAATTACTGCCGCTCATATTGCATGGAATAAGTGGAAGCCAATATGATTTGATCATTCTGGACCCGATTTACAAACTACTTGGACAACGGGACGAAAACAAAGCCGGCGACATCGCGAGCTTGCTCAATGAAATCGAGTCCTTAGCGGTCAAAACAGGCGCGGCGGTTGCGTTCGGTGCGCACTACTCAAAAGGCAATCAGGCCGGAAAAGAAGTAATCGACCGCATTGGCGGCTCGGGCGTGTTCGCGCGTGATCCTGATTCAATTCTGAACTTCACCAAGCACGAACAAGAAGATTGTTTCACCGTCGAGGCAACACTCCGCAACCATCCGCCCGATCGAGCCCTTCGTGGTGCGCTGGGAATTTCCAATCATGTGTGTCGATTCCACTTTAAATCCGGCACAATTAAAACAGGCCGGCCGGCCGGAGACGTATCACGCCGAAGATCTACGGGCTTTGATCATCGAGGAGATGTCGGCAACTGAGATAGTGAAAATGGCGGAAGCAGAATTGTTGTGGCCACGGCGGCGGACCTTTGAAGCGCTCAAAGAGTTGAAAAAGGATGGGTCGCTCAAACAACCCGAAAAACGAGGCAATTATGTCCCGGCTTAAGTGCGAAGTGCGGAAATTAAGTGTGAATATCCGCATCAGTGGTGCTGGTGGTCGTGCGGTTACTATATATAACCGCACCACGCACTACCGACCAGCGTAGCAGGGCAAGTGCGGAAACTATTTCCGCACCAACAAGCGCTATGTCTTGCGGCGTCCAAACTTGGAGGCGACACCGCGGTATTCCTTAAAATGCCGCGCTACAACCTTCCGGCGCAATCGAGTTTTCCCGAGCACTGGCGTCTCGCCGAAAACGGTCGCAAGCGCGGGTCCTTACTATGGGTGTTGGTGATGGCGGGTTGGTTCAACTGTCGTCGTTTTCTAGACGTGTTGTTAGCGCTATGCTCCACAAGAGGCACGCTGTGAATGGAAAACGCTAGATGTTGAAATCTGTTAACCAATTGTCGCAATTGACCGGCCGGGATCGCCGCACAATTACAAAGCAACTGCAAGATTTGCCTTTCGTCGACGGTGAAAAAGGCTCTTATCTCTATGAGTCGACCGAAGCGCTGCCGCTAGTTTATCGCGTCAACAATTTGGACGATGCTCGCGCTAAACAAGCCCTCAGCCAAGCATCGCTCAACGCCGTCCGCGAAGAAGCGCTGCGAAAGGAACGGATCCCACTGCAGCTGGTTCTCGATGAAATGGACGCGGTTTTCCAGGCTATCGGAGCGACACTGAAAAATGCGAAAGGCAAAACGCTCACGAGCGAGCTTATCAACGATCTATTCGATAAGTTCCGGGCCGTGCCTTCGCAATTGAAGTGGTGAGGTGGGTGGGGATTCCACGGATTGCAACCGTTGCAAAATTGACATCAAAGCCGATTCTCTTGCCGTCTTTTGCGGCACCCTAAACGCATAGGACTAAGGTCCTATATACGGCTCTCGGGAGTGCTGGTAAAAAATGTCTTGGATTACGTTACCCGACGTTTCAACGCATCTTCGGGCCGGGCTCAAAAGCCGGCTGGGGAGCTTAACCTTCGCTGAGGCACCGCTTAGCGCGATCTCCAGATTCAACTGGAGCCCCGAGTCAGCCGAAGTGAGGCCGCTTCTTCAAAGCGCCCTCGTGAGGATGGTTCCTGGTTCCGCGCGGATCTGGAGCAGTCAACCCCAAATGAAAGGCGGTCTATGAAATTCGTTAGTC